>Ga0302325_10027143_pt1 | contig 11879 bp, 8 predicted proteins | sample Palsa_T0_2_FD_201948 | JGI IMG/M metagenome (GOLD analysis project Ga0302325, IMG submission 201948) | Peat permafrost microbial communities from Stordalen Mire near Abisko, Sweden - Palsa_T0_2 | ecosystem: Environmental > Terrestrial > Soil > Palsa > Peat permafrost | place: Sweden: Abisko... | reverse complement strand
CCACCAGCAGCGCGGGCGACTGTGGGTGGAGTTTCTTCCCGGCTATGCGCCGGATCTGAATCCGGTCGAGTATCTGTGGTCGCACTGGAAGCAGCACGAGTTGCCGAACTTCTGTCCACAGAACTTCGGGCAGTTGAGCTCTTATGCCCGAAAGGCCCTGCGCCGGATGCGCAAGCGTCCCACTCTGGTAGTCGCCTTCTGGCATCAGGCAGAACTGTTTCCTTTGTAACTATATTATGCAAAGCTCAATAGAAGTAGCTTTAGTACGGCGATCATCGCGATTTCACGCAACGACCCGTGGGTTGGGTTCCGAGTGAAATCGCTTGGTTTAAAAGCGAGCCCTAGGTTGGCAGGGCAAAAGCAAAAGCTTCAACGCAACCGCAATGGCGGTCTTTTTCGAGTGCGCGTCGTTGTGTGCTCGAAAACTGTTTGACACCGCCGACATGGAACCAAAACTGTGACGAGCGAATGGCGGCCGCACATTGCAAAAAAAAGCCAGCAGAAACCTATTACTCCCTATCTCTCGGTAATCTTCGGGATGGGCATTAGCACTGATCCTGCGCCGTGCTTATCGCGGGAATGATTCTGCATTGCTCGTGCTGCTTGTGTACGACGATTGCCGGAGTTCTCATTGAACGCGTCGATACGCTCAACATGAGAGCAGTTGTGACAGAGAAGAACAACATCATCATGGTCTTTGCTGATCTTGTACATTCTTCGAACCCGCTCTCACTCCATAAGGTTAGGGCCCTTGGAACAATAGAAATGTTCAACCATGCACATGTTGCAAATCTTAAGTAACCCCTGCTGTCCGAGTGACGTGAGCTTTATCGGTCACGTTCCGTCTAAGCCGGGCCGAATTTTCCACGCGATCGAGTTTGGTCAGGATCCAGGCAATAGTCGGCTGGAAAACGTAAGCAAGTATCAGGAGTCCATTCAGCCGAAGTAGCGAGCAGTGCCGTAATGGGTTGACTTCACCCACCGATTACTGTCGAACAATCGCATCCCTGATTGATCGCAATACAATAAAGGTTAAGCAGGATGTTCCGCAAAGGTCACCTTCTCCTTACGCTGCTGTCCCGTCACGCTGGTGCCGTCGGCTCGACCGTGGTCGGAACCGGCACACTTGTCTGACAATCGGCACCAGTCCTCCCGGCATTTCGCTCTTCATTACATATTCATCAACCAACCACAGGATTCGTTCGGGCATCTCGTAGTAAGCCGAAAGTAGGATGACCGGCAAGTTCGCGAATCGCTGCTTGATATGACAGGCTACGGCTTCCGTGTCCATTCCCTCTTCTTTGTACTCCAGAAGAACAGCAGCCACCGACGTTTCCTCCAACGTCTTTATTGCTTCGTAGCCGCTCAACGCGAGTTTGACCCGATAACCCTGGGACTCCAGAGTCGCTTTGCGAAACTTCAACACTTCTGAACGGTCGTCAACGCACAACACTATGGGAGAATTCATAAACACACCTGCTGATAGTTATAGGTGGAAGTCACAAACGAATCCGCTTGCCTTCAGCGGCACGGCCGATAAAACGCGCTAGACTACTCCGATGCTGCCTTTTCAGGGCGCTTTTCGTCGTTGTGGCGGGAGTAGCCAGTCGCCACTTACCGATCGTAGTGACGACTTCATCCCGCTTTAACATCTCGTACAAAGCGGTGTGAACGTCGCTGTGGCTAACCTTGCATTCGGTCAGTCGAAAGTAGATTTCGGAAAAATGGCTGTCGGGTCGAGCCCGGAGGTCTCTTCGAACGTGCTCCATGACTTCCTTCATGTCCATCGAATGTTTTCTCCTGTGGTTGGGATTTGTTCGGCGTCCTCCGGAAATAGGAAATAGGAACACCTTCTGAAGTTCAGAAGGTCCGAAGCACAACAAAAGAGTGCGGTAGTCGGTGAGCGACAAATAAAGCGCCACAGCACCGCCAAGCCATAACCACGGTGTGGGAAGCACGCTCCAACAAGTGTCTCCTCTTCGCAGGGCGTGCTCCCGCACCGTGCTCCGGTCGTAATTGGAAGCAGCGTATAACGGCGCAGGGTGGGTGACTGTCCAACTTTGAACAGCCGGTGAATGATTTATGATGTGGAGCGGAAGACAACCGTGATGGCACAAACTGAGCGGTGCACAACGCTGAATTGTAGGCGCAGAATGCGCGACCCGGGCGGCGTTAGCTTAAAAGAAAGGTTGGCGAACGCACAAAAAGCCACCAGCACGATACGCTGGCGGCCTCTGAATTCGGCATATAGCCTAAGCTCGGGCAAAGTGAACCACGCGAGGGCGTGACCGACAAGGAATCGCTTATTTCGGTGCTACGGCAGTTGAGAAGCTGAGACAACGATGCTTACCTGATTGCTGAGCAATCAATACGTTGAAGGTTCACTCGTCCGAAATTACAAATTCATTCGGTCGGCGAGGTCGATGTACCCGCTTTCCACGTTTGCGTTGCAGCGATATTGGCCAGACAGTTGGCCTCGGTGTTGTTCTCACGACGCACGTGGGAGATGGAGAACTCGAGCGAGCGGGCCAACTTTCGACAGATCCAATTCAGAGAATAGAGCCGCGGACTGCGGCAGCTGTACTCGCCTCTCATCTGTTTGACTATCACTTCTGAATCCGAAAATACGTGTAGCGTTTTGGCGTTCAGCCCCACGGCACGTTGCAGCGCCTCAAGCAGCGCCACGTATTCGGCGACATTATTGTCCTGGTGGCCGATCCACTTTGCGATTCTGATTCTCCCGTTTGTAGAGCCGTCAATCACCACTCCAATGCCGGACGGTCCTGGGTTCCCGAGAGAGCCGCCATCGATGTGGGCCACGAGGTCTGACATTTGCAATGAGTGGGCTGTTAACCACCATGCCTGACCTAGCTTCTGTCGTCAAGATGCTTAATCGGTTCCGATGCTCCCGCCCCCTACCTTTGAGCATCTGTGGACGATCTGTGCAAAAGCGGAAAGAAATTTAAAATGCAATTCATTAAGCAGCAATGATTCAACGCTTTGCGTTTCTGCCTGATGCTCCCAAGCGAGAGGGTGATTGCACCGAAAAGGGGCGTTGACAATCGTCGAGGAAATCTCTAGGGTTACTCTCGTCGACGGCTGAAAGGGTTGGCTTAAATAAAATTTTGCCAGTCCGAAGTAGGCTGAGTGATCAGCTCGGCGGGGCGACCCGATGAGCAGCCAGACCTGAAAAAACCGACGGCCCTGCGAGGGGTAGTTGGGGTTTGGGACCGCGAAAGCGGTGATCGCATCAAGGGCTGTGACGGTGCATGCCTCCACGCTGTGGGCTCTCTCGCAGGAGCCGATGGCTAGAGCATAACCAAAGTCACAGCCTTTACCATTTCCAGCGTTTTTGGTTCGCAATCTGTGTCTTCCAGGATATTCTTCACGACGTGGCCTCTCAGGATAATCTGACCGGTAACATTCCTTGTTTCTGAGCCGAATGCCGCGATTGCCCAGATTCCAAAGAGTTGTCGCGACGCGCAAAAGGAATTCTGCCAAGGGTATGGCTGCCCAAGCGATTTCTACTTCCATTTTCCTTCGCCTTCGACGAGGGAAATATAGCGATCCATCGGCAAATCGGTGAAACGCTGGACCACGGTGCTCGGTCTAGGCCACTTCACTTCGATCCAGTCCATCTTGCCTCTCTCGCCTATGCCAAGCACTATTCTTGGATCGTGAGAGGAGAGATAGCTGCCTCCGCCGGTCTTCATCGTGCTCCGTTTCAAATCTCCGGACTGCCACGTAATGCGGGCTCCGACGGCGTCGCGGTTGCAGGTTTTTCCGGTCAAGCTCAGCCCCACCCAGTGGTTTCCTTTGCCGGCGATGTTTTTAAGGAGCAGGGGCGCGGCGTCATTATTGGAAATCAGCACATCCACGGCTCCGTCGTTGTTGAAATCGCCAAGTGCCAGACCCCGTCCCGACATCGCGCGCGAAAAGACCGGACCGCTCTCGCGACTGATATTTGTCAGCCCCGCTCCGCTGTTATGGAACAAGAGGAGAGGTTCACGGTAGGTCACGTTGTCATAAATTTTCTCGATCAGATCGTCCGGATGTCCGTTCGCAATCAAAAGATCAATATTTCCGTCGTTGTCATAATCGAAGAACTTGAGACCCCATCCGCTCATGAGTTTGGTGGCATTGGCAATACCCGAAGGGCCGGCAATGTCGTCGAAGGTTTCGTCGTGCCGGTTCAGGTAAAAGCCGTAGAATTCGTGATTCAGATTCGTCACGAACAGGTCCATCCAGCCGTCCTGATTAAAATCCGCGGAATCGACTCCCATGCCCGAACGTGCTTTCCCCCCTTCACCGAAGCCAACTCCGCTGGTGAAACCGATCTCCTCAAAGCGGCGCCCCTGTCGATTCACGAAAAGAAAATTGGCAACCGTATCGTTCGCGACAAAAAGATCCAGCCAGCCATCATTATTAATATCGGTTGCGACCACTCCCCACGATTTGCCCGGATTGTCGGTGATTCCCATTTTTTGGCTGACATCGGTAAAGGTGCCATCGCCGTTGTTGTGAAAAAGCCAGCTCGGCATCGGCGAATATATCTTGGGATAGCAGTATTCGTTAAGTCCGGCCAATGCGGGCAGGTTAGGAGCGCCACAGTGGTGATGCTTCGACTTGTCGAAGTCGACAAACCTGCACACAAAAAGATCGAGCCGCCCGTCATTGTCGTAGTCGAACCAGACAGCGCTCGAAGCCCAACCGGGCGCGGCTACACCGGCTTTCTCTGTCACATCGGTGAAGGTGCCATCGCCATTGTTTCGGTATAGAATGCTTCGCCCATACTGCGTGACGTAGAGGTCGGGGAATCCATCTCCGTTATAGTCACCCGCCGCTGCTCCCATACCATAACCTCCGCCGGAGACGCCTGCCCTTTCGGTCACGTCGGTAAAAGTGCCGTCGCGATTATTGCGGTAGAGGGCGTTTCTCAACGGCCGAGCCGGAGCAAAAAAGTCGCACGGACCGCTGTTGACGAGGTAGATATCCATCCATCCGTCATTGTCGTAATCAAGAAAAGCGCAACCCGCCCCGGTTGACTCGGGCAGGTATTTTTCCGCCGAACTGCCTGCGGTGTGGGTCCAGGTAATTCCGCTCGCTGCGGCGGGGATTTCGAGGAACGGGTAAGTTGGAGGACGATCCTGAGGGTCCGCAGCCCACACCAAACGGTTAAGCCAGGGAAACGCCAACGTCCCGGCCAATGTTTGAAGAAAGTTTCTTCTTCCGCAAAGCCCAGGCCGGAAGAACATCTACTTTTGCTCCGGCGCATGGGAACCGGATTGATTCTCTATCGCCGTAGCCGCCTTTCGCTTCACCGACTCCAGCGCCTCCGACGATTGCCTCTGCAGCGCGGCCTCGCGATTGGAGTCTTCCCGTCGACCAGCGCCAGCATAGGCGACCGCGAGTTGATAATGCCCGGTCGGACTATCCGGAGCCATCTTCTCGTAAGTTTCCAGCGGGGGAATTGCCTGCGCGAACTGTTTTGCCGAGTTCAATGCCGTCCCCAGACCGAGGTATGCCTCCATGAATCCTGTGTCCAGCTTGGTAGCACGGGTAAAATGCTGGATCGCCGTCGCGTTATCCTTGACGTCGGCTGCCAATTGCCCCAGCACAAACTCCGCAACCGCATTCTGCGGATCAATCTCAAGCTCTTCTTGAAAGTTTTTTCTCGCCTGTTCCACCTCTGTGGGTGAAGGCTGCGATTTCGACAAAAGCGCGCGTCCCAGGCGTGCGTGAATCCCCGGCAACATCGGACTGATCTCCAGAATCTTCCGGTACTCCGCCGCCGCCTGATCCCACTTTCCTTGAATTTCCAGCGCCTCCGCATTCAGTTCGTGAACCTGAAAGGAAAAGGGCGCTTCGCGCGCCAGATCCTGCGAAGCTCGCATCGACAGGTCGGAATACGCGTGCGTCGCGGCGTAAAGTACCTCCGGATCACGGGGAAACTCGCGGCTCATCACCTCGAGAAAATCGAGTGCCTCATAAGGAACGCCCTGCGTCATGGCGCAATGCAAGCCGTCGAGCCCTATCCTTTTCTTGACGTCCTTATCGGAGCCCTGCCGGATCGCCCTCTTCAGCAAGGGAAGAGCCTCTTTGCAGTGTCCGCCCTCGGCCAAAGCCAGAGCCCGCTGAGCCTCTCCACCGGCGGTTGTTGCAGAACCCTTCGCCGCGCTCTGCCCATATCCATCCGCAGTCGTCACAACCACCGCGGACAACAATAAGACGAGACACTGAAAACAACGAAGCATTTGCCGATTATATGCCGAGAAAGTCACGGATCGAACGCTCCACATTAATAACCTGCCAATCAATTCGGATATGGCTTCCCCGCACGAACAATGCGGATCCAGTGGTCGGTAAAAGTTGAGTGCTGACTCGCTGATTCAATCTTTGGCATATGACAGGTCGTACAATCCTTCGTGCCGATGCGACAAGCCGCACCAGGGTGGTCGGCGGTTGTCTTTGCTCCTCGCTGATTGACGTGGCATTGCAGGCATCGTGAATCGTAGGCCGCCGGATCATGCTCGAGCGGTTGATGGGGATCGTGACAGGCGACGCAAGTGAGACGAGCGTCCGGATTTCTCCAGCACTTGCTGTTTTCAAGCCGGTAAGGCGCAAAGCGGGCATTTGCTGTGCCGATTCGCGTGAAACCGGCCGTCACAACATCTTCCCAAGTACGGTGGCACGCGCCGCAGAAATCCACCGACGCGACCGGATCCAGGTTCTTCGGATTCATGATCGTCTGCGCACCCGGCTGCGGCGCGTCCGACTTCATGGCAGCGGCATGGGTGGCGCCCGGTCCGTGGCACGCCTCGCAGGTGACACCCAGCGTTGCGCCGCTTACATCAAATTCATTTTTCGTCACGGAAGCGGTTGTGTGGCACGCAAAACATCGCCGGCTATCTTCAGGCGCCATGCGGCGTCCCGCGGCATCTTCCAGGCTGCCCGGCGTTTCGGTCGATTGCCCCGGCGTAATGTTCAGAGCTTTCGAAGAAGCGAAAAAACTCAAATGGCTTTCGTAGTAGCTGCCATTTCTCTCGTACATGTATGTTTGACCCATGTGGCCCATGCCGAATGCCCAAAGCAGCTCGGCGTAGATAGACGTCGCACTATCGTCGGTGCTGACCGTGAGAATACTCTTGCCGCCTTTGGTCACAATCTCTTCACGGTAGGGACCAACGCGAAGAGATAAAGAGTCATGCTGGCGAAGTACCTCGGCGTCGCTCGCGCGAACGGCGGCATGAGCCATTGCGTTGGTTTGCTGGCTCGCAACTTTGTGGCCGTGGCATGTCGCACACACGGCAGTGCCGACATAACTATCCCGTGCTGCATCCCCTTTCGTTGGCCACCAACCGGAAGAGGCAACGCGTTCCTCGGTGGGCATTGAGATGCCCAGCGGGTGTGGCGTCTGAGCGAGGGAAGTGGTGGCAACACAGATTGCGATGGCCGACGCCAGCCGGAAGGCGATACTGGCTCTCTTGATCAAGGCGAGGAGAAACGCGGGGGAAGACAGATAACCACAAGGATTCTCAGCCGCATCAGCTCGTACAGACATATTTACGACTTAAGGCCGGATTTCCCAGATCCCCAAAACGGCTGCCATTGTCCGCTCATGCCACTGTTCGAGTCAACGCGAAAAAAGCAAGATGGACCAGCCTTGAAAAGAACAAAGAGGGCAGGCGCAAACCGAGCGCCTGCCGCGTTTTCGAATGGCCATTCCCGCGTGCTAGAAGTAGAACTTCAAGGCTAACTGGAGTTCCCGTGCTCCTTGCGAACCCGTTATCTTGCCGAACGTCGGGTTGGTGGTCTGCGGGACGCCAGTGGGACTAAGCGTCCACGTGCCCGGATCAAATGATCCGTTGTCGGGTCCACCGGAGAAATCCCAGACCGGATGGTTCAAGGCGTTAAGCGCTTCGAACCGGAATTCCAGCCTTTTGTTTTCGGTGATAGGAATGCTCTTGTGCAGACTCAAATCCACGTTGGCGTAGGACGGGCCACGAACGTTGCCAACGCCGCAGGTGCCAAATGTGTTCGCAGCCGCCGGTTGAGCGGGTCCTGTCATCGAGTTCGGGAGCCATTGAATAAACCCCTGCGCCCCGTTCGACGCATATACAGTCTGCTTTTGCAGATTGATTGGACCGTTGCAGTCCGGCAGTCCAGCCAGCGTTTCGGGGTCGACGCCGTTGGTGTTGTCGGAGTTGCCCCCAACGCCCCAGCCTCCAAAATTATTCAGGGTTAGAGCATTTCCGCTGTGCAGGGTGACAATCCCTCCAATCTCCCAGTTTCCAAGCGCAGCATTCAGGGCCGGGTTCATGTCGTGGCCAAACTGCTTGCCGTGGCCAAATGGCAGCGCATACGTAACGTAGCTGGTGAGGATGTGGGTTTGATCGTAGTAGCAGGGTCCCCAATCCAAACGCGGATTGTAGATGTTTTCCCAGCCCGGCTGTCCGCTCGAACTGGTGGCGCCGGTGCTGCCCCAGCCCTCGCCAAAATATCCCGGAGAGTTGCTCATGCACTTCGACCAGGTATAGGAAACCTGGGCTTCCAGACCGTGGCCCATGCGCTTCAGCAGGACAGCCTGAAGCGCGTTGTATTCCTGATCGGAGTTCGACATGTTGGTTCCAGCGAGGGTTTCTGCGCCGCATGGAGGATTGGTCGTGATGGTGGCAGGGGTGCTTGAGCAGCCGGCGGGGTTGAATTGAGGATTATCCGCCAGATACAGCGATCCAGGAGTTGCACCGCCAAGAAACGGCCCGGGTTCCCGGGTCACGATTGGGTCCCCGCGTCCCGCAATCTTTCCTTGCGCATCCAGGGGAACCGACTGCGCGACGTCCTCGAAGTTGAGCAAGTGTGCGCCCCGCTGTCCGACGTAGCCGATCTGGAAGGTCAGAGTGTTGCTGAACTGCTGCTGGATGGTGACATTCCATTGATTGACCGTTGCCGGTCTGAAGTTCTGGTCAAAGATGCGAACGCGGACACCGTCATAGCAGGCTTGGTTGATGACGCCGCCGCAGGCAACAGCGGTGGTGGCCGGAAAACCGTTCTCAATCGTACCGATCCCGCCGGCTGCCTGTTGCTGAAGAAAACCGAACGGCAGATTCTGGGTGAGTTCTTCATTGCCGCCGCCGCCCTCCATGAAGGAAGAGATGGCGAACCCGGCACGAAATACGGTCTTGCCATTCAGAACCGCCGGCGCCCAGGCAAGCCCAATCCGCGGCTCCCAATCGCCAATTCCCAGGTAATTGTTGTACAGGGCCTTGTTGCCGAACTTGGCGGTTCCGTCAACTCCGGTCTGGGTGTATATCGTTCCCGTATAAAGTCCGAAGTTAACCTCGTGGCCTTCGGTTTCGTAAAGCGGAGCATGGTCTTCGAAGCGCATTCCGAGATTTACCGTGAACGTCGGAGTCACGCGCCAGTCGTCCTGCACAAAACCGGCGAAAACATTTCCCCGAAGCTTGGCGGGAGAGGTAAGTTGACTGCCGGTATCCCGCTGCGAACCCGCACCGCCCGCAACGCTGCCCAGCCAGAAATCGGCAAGGCCGGAGCCCGTCGCCTGCGTCGTGAAAGTAAAATAGCCCAGGGCGCCATTATTTCCCGGATAGATGTAATCCTGGCGTTCGCGCACAAACTGGAAGCCGGTTTTGATCTGGTGTCGGCCGCGAGTGTAGATCAGGTTGTCTTCGAATTGACCTTGGGTAGAGTGAAAGTCCTGCACCAGATTGCGAAGTCCGAGACTCGCCGTTCCCGTGTTGTTACCCGTGATATCCATCTCAACCAGCCCTGGCGCCTGAACGTTGCCACCGGCAATCCCGAGACTCTGACTGATGTTACCCAGCGAAGATGTCGGGGTTTGGCTTTGATTGAAGCGGACGGCATTAAAGCCGAAACGAGCTTCGTTCAGCAAGTTAGAGCGGAAAGTGTGGGTCCAGTTGACAACCGCATTGCGGACAGGCTCGTCACTGCCCTCGACCGCGCCGTTGAAGCAGAAAACGCAAGCCGTGAAGGCTGGCTGGACGAGATCCATTTGTGACCAGCGTCCGAAAACGTGGTCTCTCTGCGAGGCATTGTAATCGATTTTCAGGTCGCCCTGGTTGTTGTTCAGGTCATTCCCGCTCTTGTAAAAGAGGTTATTCGTGTTGAGCGTGTCCAGTGAAGGCAGGGGATAGTACTGGGTGTCGGCAAACAGCTTCGCGGCGACGGGGTCGATAGTGAATCCAGCATTGGCAAGATTGTTATTGGGAAGCGGCAGACCCGCGTTTGGACCACTTGGGTAAGTCAATTGGGTCAGCACGCCTGGCGGCGGTGTGCCCCCAGTACATATGCCGGCACTATTGAACGATCCTCCCCAACCCGTGCAAAGTTGCCCAAAATCTCCGTTGCGCGCCTGCGAGGTCAGAACCTGGGAACCGGTTATGCCGGCATTGACCAGACGCTGGGCCTGAAAATCGGCGAAGAAGAACAGCTTGTTCCTGATGATCGGACCGCCGATCGTAGCACCGAATTGGTTGTATCTCAGTTCCGGCTTGTTGGTTTCGCCTGTGGGGCTGAATCCGGGAACGCGGCCATTTACGCAGACCGTGCCCGGCGCGCCGCAGACGTCGACCCCCTGGGTCCAGCCCGAAGAAGCGAGGTTGGCATCGAGGTAGTCGCTGCGGAAGAACTCATACAAATCACCGTGGAAATTGTTGGTGCCGGACTTCGTGCTGACGCTCACCACCCCACCCTGATAATTGCCGAATTCCGCGGAGGCATTCTGCGTAATCAGGTTGAACTCCTGAATGGCGTCGACGTTCGGCGTGTAGCCCACTTCGTTGTTCTTGTCCTCGCTATTGAGCACGCCGTCGATCAGGTATTCGTTCGCCTGCTCGCGATTGCCGTTGATGAAGGGACGGCCGGAATTGAGCATGTCCTGCGGCGACCGCATCTGATCCGGATCGACGTTGGTGACCCCGGGAGCGAGCAGAGTGAGTTGCAGGTAATCGCGCGAAGCAAGCGGCATGCTCACGGCGGTGTTGGAGTCAATCACCGTGCTTACGTCAGTCGCCTCGGTCTGCAGCAACGGCGTTGTACTGATAACCTCGACCGACGTCGAGACCTTGCCCATCGTCATTTGAACATCGACTCGCGCCGTCTGGTTAAGCACCAGCGTGAAGGGCGCGTGTTCGATGGTTTGAAAACCCTGTGACGTCACCTTGAGCCGATAGGTGCCAACCGGCAAGCGCAAGAGGTTGTAGGCGCCATCGTCGTTGGTGACTGCCGTCCACACTGTTCCCCGATCCACATCGGTCGCCATAACGGTTGCCGTTCTGATGGGCGCGCCGCTCGGATCGGCAACGGTGCCTACGATGTTGGCGGTCACTTCCTGGCTCCAAAGCAGTGAGGACGACGCATTCAGCAAGGTCAGGGCCGCGAAGAGCGCGATTGCGACGGTGAGCGACATTTTTGTTCTCATCACAGAACCCTCCAGGTTAGACACTTTGTTATCCCAACAATCTAATGCATACATGCTATATAGCAGTATGTTTTCCGCCGTCAAGAAAAAAATGAATGGCAAGCAAGAAAAATTTGAGTGCTATATAGAAAAAAATGGATTCGCCGGTTCTTCGGGCCTACAGAAAAGTGGATAAAGATTTCAGTTTTTCTCCCGCAAAGCGGATTTCCACAGGGTCGTCGCGCAATTATGCGACGAACTGCTTTTACCTTAGCAAAATTTTGAGTTTTTCCTATTCGTCACAGCTATATAGCTTTGGTCGCGATTTTTAAACCGCCGTCCCTTCCACCCGAACAATCCGGCTTTACTTTCTTGCATTTGTCAGCTATATAGCAGATGAGGGTGCGATTTCTCTATCTCTGGAACTCGCGTTGCGATTAGG
>Ga0302325_10027140_pt1 | contig 11879 bp, 7 predicted proteins | sample Palsa_T0_2_FD_201948 | JGI IMG/M metagenome (GOLD analysis project Ga0302325, IMG submission 201948) | Peat permafrost microbial communities from Stordalen Mire near Abisko, Sweden - Palsa_T0_2 | ecosystem: Environmental > Terrestrial > Soil > Palsa > Peat permafrost | place: Sweden: Abisko... | reverse complement strand
TTACGCCAAACGTTCCGGATCCGGAAACCGTCCAGCCTTCGCAGCAGTTGTACACGTTGCTTCCAGTTCCAAGATCCGAATACAGTGTTGATTGAGCCATCGCTGGGAGACTGCTGAGAGCGAGGGCCACTAGACAAAGCGTAAACGCAAGTTTCTTGCTCAAAGGTTCCTCCGTTTCAAATGAAACAATCTCGAGATGTCCGATGAGAGACCCACATCCGGCAAGTAAGAATATTCTTGCCACCAGCCTGCGCCCGAGACGCGTTCTCACACGAAGACCGGGATGCCGGTAATATTGCAATCCGGTGCCCGCACTAAGATATTGATAATGAAGCAGCTTCTATGATGCGGAGTGCAACAGCTTGCAGTAGAGTTCCCAAAGTTTTCCCCGTTCACCCGCCAAAAAGTGGTGTACGGGAAGACACAAGCGGCGTCATCAACGGTCGCCAGGCACAGGATCCACCACTTCGGAAAACTTGGGGTCGCGAGCGGGTTCCGGTTTTGCTTGCACCGGGGCGGAGAAGCGAGGGATCTGCTTCTTGGCCTTTTACCGAAAAGCAGATTCCTCGCGCCCAATCGCCCCCGACGGCTCTCGCCGCTAGAAACCCGGAGCCGAAGCAAAGACGTTCAAGGCCGGGGCCGTACCGACCGGCAGCAGAATGAACTTGGTCGGCGATATCACATACAAGATTCCGTACTGATTGCCATTTTGCGTAACCACTGCCCGGCCGGTGTCGTCCACGCTATAAGAAAGAATCAAGTTATTCGGCCCACCGGGGCCACCCGGCCCACTGGTGTACTGCACGGCCGTGATGCCGCCGGCGCCATTGGCGATCAGGTCCGTCACCGAGTTCGTGACCCCCGTCAACACCGGCGAAATTGAGCCGCCGGCATAGATGTTAGCCACGGACATGTCGGAGAAATGAGAACCCGTCTGCGGTTCCAGGACTCCCGAGGTCACCTTCGCGTCCGTGCCCACGACAAAGGCGGAATCGGAACCAAACAAGTACAATACCGGCGCGGTTGTGCCAAACTGCGTCGTGAAACCGCTAAAGGTCACCCTGCCCGTCTTTTGACCCTCGGTGTCGATGGCGTAAGTTCCTGGCGAGGACTGCTGCTGATGCAGGGTCCCGCCGTCGTTCTCGTCGGAATTGAAAGTGGCGCTGCCGGCACCGTTAGACATGAGGAATCCGGCGGTCACATCGGCTAGAGGGCTGCCTCCGTTCGGGTCTACGGCATTCAGTTCCATCACGCAGCATGCCGGACTACTGGAACTACTGGCGGTCAGGGCCGTCAGGGTCCAGCCGCCCGCTGACGAAGTCTGACGATAGGCGCGCCAGAGCGTCAAATTGGCCGGCTTGGAGATGGGATCGGCGGAAATCAAGACCATCTCCGCACGGTCAACAATGTAGTAGGCATAGTGGCAGGCGGGGCTGCTCAACGTGCCCAGGCACAGCCCGTTCGGGTCGGTGGGGAAACTCAGGTTGACGTAATTGCCGCGGCCGGTAGCTCCGTTGATGGTCGAGGAGAAGCTGCCTTTGAACGGATCTCCGGCGGAAGGAACCTGACCATTGTCGTCGATGTCCAGCGGGCATCCATTTATTAAGCCCCATCCATTGCCGCTGCAGTCAATATCCACGAGGGTTGTCGAATTCGTTCCCAACGCGCCCGCTCCGGCGTAGCGATTACCGCTCGGGTCCGTGCCGATAGCCAGCAGCGCGAAATCTCCCGGGAAGAACGCGGTGATCTGGAAGTCCGGCACATTCTGCACCTTGAGCACGCCCGACCCGTACGTTTGCGGATGTGACGGGTCGCTCTCGATCAGGGTTCCGCAAGTGGCAATATTTGGACCGGCGACACATGCATTGGGGGACACGACCACTGAGAACTGGTAAGTTGCCGGTGCACTTGTCATTATCGTCACCGTCCCCGTGCCGTTCGGGTTCAGGTTGTATGCCGAGCCTGGGGATATGATCTGCGGGACTACGTTGCCATGACTGTCTATCTGCTCCCCGCTTCCGTTATTCAGGTCCAGAAAGCCGGCGGTGATGTTTCCGTTTCCATCCGCAACGAAGGCCGCAGCCATAATGAACGGGGTTCCGTTGTCATAGCCATTCAGTGAGAAGGCATAGCTCCCCTTCAGAAGTCCATTCGTGATACCCGGCACCGTGATCGTCAACTGGGCCGTGGCTACTGCGGGCGGCATCTCACTATCCTTCAATTGCACCGTGAATGAGTACGAGCCTGGCACGGTCGGAGTACCGCTGATGGTGCAGGTGGGTAGCCGAGTGCCCACGCAGCTAGGCACGAGAGTCAGTCCAGTAGGCAAAGCGCCGCCGGAACCGTTGTCGCACGCGCCGCTGCTTTCCATCACACACCACGTGTACGCCGGTACTCCACCGGCCTCCGTCAACTGCTGGCTATAGTGAGCGTTGAGCGTGGCGGCAGGCAGAGATGTGGTCAAGATGCCCATAATCGTTAATGTGAGCGGTTCTGTGGCTACCGCGGCCGGCGTCTCACTATCCGTCACCTGCACCGTGAATTGCGTCGGTACTGCCGGGACGCTGGTCGGGGTGCCGGAGATGATGCCGTTGTATTTGCCGTCGGTGCTGGTGCTGATCGTCAGCCCCGGCGGCAAGGCCCCGCCTGAGCCGTTATCGCAGGCGCCGCTGGTTTCAACCACGCACCAGGTGTAGGGCGTCACTCCCCCGCTGACCGACAGCGTGGCGCTGTAAGCCACTCCCGGGCTCCCCGACGGTAATGTCATCGGATACTGAGGGCTGCAGGAGTTGCAGTCGATAAGCAGCGCTCCACCCACTACCAACGTAAGGTTTGCAGTGCCGCTGAGATTGTTCGAGTCGGTTACTTTGACGGTAAACGAATAAGTGCCGAGCCGGGTGGGTGTGCCGTTCTGCTGCTCTGGGATGGTACCGCTGATCTGTCCGGTTTGGTTGCTGAAGCTTAAACCGGGAGGCAGGCTTCCCGAGGTAATGCTCCACGTGTACGTTCCAGTGCCGCCGGTGGCCTGCATGTAGAAACTGTAGAGGACATTAACCGTCGCCTGCGGCAGGACAGTCGAGGTGATGGTGGGAGGCCCGGCCGGAGGCTTTGGGGTCGACCCGCCGCCGCCGCAAGCAGCCAGAAACACGCATAGCAAGAATGCCAAGCTCGATAACGCAAGAATCCTCGAACCCCTCATCGTATCTCCTCGTGAATGCGCAGCTGTGTGCTCTGACCAACCTGAACAGTTGGGAATCGGTTGACGTCTCCGCGGCGAACTCGCAGGCCAGCTGGAACGCCTGCGGCATCTTCCCTCACGCCACGGGCGCGGCCTTTCGCCCTACCAGAGTTGTCGATTATGTTAACTCCGAACCGCCCTCCGTGCGAGAGGAAATTCGCCGCCCGTGATTTTAGCCCTTCGTGACTGACGCCGGAATGGGCACCGCCGCCATCACCTTTACCCAGGGAGTACCGATGAGACGCCGCCCGTGAGATAATTCCGGGCGCAGATTCAGGAAGGGAGAGAGCCAATGCAGCGCGGCGATAAAGTGCGAGTCAAACTGCCGGCGAGTCCGCCGGACATGGGGGAAAATTATGGGGACTGGATTGGGACCGTGGTGGCGGACAGCGCGCCCGGTGAAGCGGTCCAAGTGGAATTTGAGGAGGTCACGGGTACGCACCAGTTTCAAGCTGCGGACTTGGAAAAAATCGAAGACCAGACACTCCCAGGGAAATAGCTGCTTCCGCCAACGCAGGTTGCGGCCAACTCGTCGCTGTCGGGGAGCAGTTTGAATCCGCAGCCTTGAATCCGCCTGGAACCAGCGTAAACTGAGCCAATGCCAAAGAAAAAGAAGATCGATCCCGTCAAAGAGGCCGCGAAGACTCGCGCCGATATGGAGAGGATGGAACAGATGAGCAAGGCCACAGCTCCCAGCCCGAGAAAACCCGCTTAGGATTCACTCAAGCCGCGGTTCGAATCCTCAGGTATTCATCCCCAACGCCGCGAGTCCTCCGCACCCGAGTGGCGTCAGAACAGGGGCGCTGTGGGCGGAAGCGTTCCGGAATTGATGCCTTCGCACGTGGCGTTGTCAACGGACAAGTTGCCGTGGGCGTCAAGCCTTACCGTCCAGATACTGTCGTAGTCGTTGTCCGGCCAGGGCGGCGCCTGCGGACTGTCTCCGTGATAAGTACCCAGCAGCGCCTTGATTGTCGGTTGTATGTATTGGTAAGCCCACGCCAGCAGCACCTTGTGTTTAGAGAGCGTGCCGCCAGTGAACAAAAGCGCACTGGTGTCGCTGGGGGCGTTCGAATCGGTCAGCAAAAAGGTTGAGAATAGGTTGTAGGGCAGGTTATTGGCGATTGCGTATGGTTCGGCCGTCAGAGAGGGCGCAACCGTCGACCAGTTGGAATCGCGTGTGGCGAAGTCAACGGAGCCCGGGCCAAATTGAGCGGGGTCGATCGAATATACCTGGTCGGGGCTGATTTTGCCGCGCAGTGCGTTGGGAAGATCCAGCGCGCGCCATTGTCCCGCGCCGACATAGTTGTTGTCGTCCCAGTAGTCCTTGGGATGCGCCTCCGCGTGCCGAATGATGTAAACGGTTTCGTCGGTGTTGGTTCCCGCCGGAATTACGGCGCCACCCTTACCGCCAATCACGGTGATGCTGAAAGGCGCCGGCGGCACGCATGGAGTGCTGACCAGCTTCCGCGGCAGCACAGGATACGTGGAAGGCGGACTTACATTGCTGTTGTAGGTAACCAGGCTGGCGCTGCCTGACGGCGCCATCGAGATTGCATAGATATAGTTGGGACCTGCATAACTCGTTGGAACAGTCAGGTTGTAACCTTCAAGCTTGTTGATATTTGCCATCAGGGCGCTGGTGGTCTCCCACGGCGCCGAGAAGACATAAAAGCCATTCGCCTTCACGAGGCTGGTTATCAGGGCTTCGTTGTCGCCTTCCCGGTCATTAAAATCGAGCCCTTGGCAATTCGGGCAGAACGGCGATGGCGCAGGCAATCCGATGGGTATCGACTCTGGCGAATAGGATGCATTGAGCGGGTAGCTCTGGCCGGTATATGGGGTCCCGCCCTTCAGGTCACTGGACAGAGTGATCTGGTTGAGAAGGGCGAACTGCTGAATCGTCTCCAGTCCGACCATGTCGGGGAGCTGGCTTGCGGTTTGTAAGTGGGTCATCGGTTCCAGAGCGTAGATGCTGGTGACATTCTCTGTCCCCAGTACCTGCTGTTTGAGGAACGTGGCCATGCGAAGCGACCGCTGCAAGCCCTGATTGGTAAGGTTTGCGGTTTTCGAATTGATATCGCCGGGAGCGTGATACGCCAAGTCCTCGCTCACTACGAAAATCAGATTGACGTTGTCGCTACTCAGCGGCGCGGGAGTTGGCGGCGTTGGTGGATCGGGACGCGCAGAGCCGCCGCATCCGGTGAGGAGCATCAGGGTAAGAATTGAGAACACAAGGAGTACAGGGGTGATTTTATTCATATGGCCGTGAGTCCTCTTTCACAGCCATTGCATACTTCTATCTATCGCCAGGCAGTGATATCTGGCAACAGGAGACGAATAATCAACCCGGCAAGTGCGAAAAGAAGCCTATTCCCGATCCCGGACCACGGCGATCAGCGGCTTCTGCTTCGCCACCACTTCGCCGATTTCAACCGCTTCCACGCAGGCATTTTGCAGCTCGACAAGCAAACGTTGGGCATCGCTCTCGGCAATCGAGATCAGCAAACCTCCCGCAGTCTGCGGATCATAGAGAAGCGTGAGCAAATCCTGCGCCACGCCCTCGGCCGTCTCCACGCAGCCCTCGGCGAACTGACGGTTCGCCTTCAATCCGCCGGGCACATATCCCCGGCGGACGCATTCCAGCGCGCCCGGCAACAGAGGAACTCGCGAGGCCTCGATGCGCAAGCTGACGCCCGAGGCAATGGCCATCTCGCGCGCATGGCCAATCAGTCCAAAGCCGGTCACGTCGGTCAAGCTGTGCACGCCGAATTCGCCGGAAGTTATCACCTCCGCCGCGGCTTTGTTCAGCGTAGTCATCGAGCGCACCGCGGCGCGAATCCAGGTGAAATCGGCGTCGCCGCGTTTGATCGCCGTCGAAATAACGCCGGTGCCGATGGCCTTGGTGAAGATCAACCGGTCGCCGGCCTGCGCGCCTTTGTTCGCCAGCACCTTTTGCGGATGAATCGTGCCGGTCACCGAATACCCAAGCTTGATCTCCTCGTCCCGAATGCTGTGTCCGCCGATGATGGTGCAACTGGCTTCCACCATCTTCGACAGCCCGCCGGCCAGCATCTCCTCCAGCGTTTTGGGATCGCCACTGTCGGGAAAGCAGACCAGGGCGAGCGCGCTGATGGGCCGGCCGCCCATCGCGTAGACATCGCTGAGCGCGTTGGTGGCCGCAATCTGCCCGAAGACGTAAGCATCGTCCACAATCGGGGTGAAGAAGTCGACCGTCTGCACCAGCGCCAGCTCGGGCGTCAGTTGATACACTCCGGCGTCGTCGGCTGTGTCGAAGCCGACCAGGACGTTGGGATCGTGTTGCCGGGCTAATTTCCCAAGCACCGAGTCCAGCACCGCCGGACTTAGCTTGCTGGCTCAACCCGCGGCTTTCACCATCTCCGTCAGGCGCGTTGTCTTGACTTCGGACATGCAACTTCATTCTAGAGCAGATTCGGAGCGCGAGCAGCGCGGGCGAGAGCGGTGAGCTTCCAGGCCGGGAAATTCCCGGCTTCCGGAGAACAGCCACCCACACCGTTTGTTCCCCATCCTGGTCATCACAACCTGAAGTAGCGCACATCACTGACAATCGACTTGCAGCAGTGTGAAATTCTAGCGGGTATCCTCGGGAGAAGATTCCCCGGTCTTTCCCACCCATTCGATCTCTCCCGCGCCGCGGGAGAAAAGACCTGGCACTTGCTTCTCCCACACATGCGGATGCGCCCGTCTTCCAAAGGAGGTCCCCTCATGACCTGCAAGCTCATTCTTTCAGGCCGCATCTTCAGCGTTGTCACTCTCTTGCTGTTGGCGACGCTGATGGTCACGGCGCAGAACCCTGTGCCATTTATCAGCCAGCCCCTGGTTCCCTCCGCCTTTGCACCCAGCGTACCCGGTATCACCTTTGCGCTGACCGTCAACGGAACCGGGTTTGTCTCAGACTCGGTAGTGAACTGGAATGGTCATCCTCGAACCACCGCGTATGTGAACGGCTCGAAGTTATATGCCTATATTCTCTCCTCCGATACCGAGCAGGCCAGCACCGCCTGGATCACGGTTGTGAATCCCACACCCGGCGGAGGCACCTCGAATACCGTCTTTCTACCAATCAACAATCCGACATCTACGGTCTCGTTTGAACCGCGGGCCAACTACACCGTCGGCGAATGTCCTCAGTACATAGCAACCGCCGACTTTAATCGCGACGGCAAGCTGGACTTAGTCTCCGCCAACGATTGCAGCGGCAACGTTTCGGTCCTGCTGGGAAATGGCGACGGCACATTTCGGCCCCAGGAGCAGTACTCTGCCGGCGGCGGCGGCGATTCCCAGGCGCCAATCATAGGGGATTTCAACCGGGACGGAATACTTGATCTCGCTGTCCCGTACTACGAGGTTGCCATCCTGCTGGGTCGCGGCGACGGCACTTTCCTACCTGAGGTTAGCTACCCGGACAACGGTGCCTTTCACGGTATTACGGCGGACTTCAACGGGGATGGGAAGTTAGACCTGGCAATTGCGGATTCAGGTGTTTCCATCCTACCAGGCAACGGGGACGGCACATTCGGTCCCCCCGTTGAATATCAAGCCGGGGGCTTTTCAACCACCGTGGCTACCGGCGACTTCAACCGCGATGGCAAACTCGACCTGGTCACGTCTAATTGGGAAGCGGGGAATGTCTCCGTTCTGCTCGGCCGTGGCGACGGAACCTTCCAGCCGCACGTCGACTATGCCACCGGTCCTGAGCCTGGCGGGGTCGTCGTCGCGGACGTTAATGGTGACGGAAAACTCGACCTCATCGTTGCCAATCAGGGATCGCCAACTGTTTCGGTTCTGCTGGGCAACGGCGATGGCACATTCCGTCCGAAGCTGGATTATCCTGTTACGACTGGTGCGGTCCGAGTTGACGTTGGGGACTTCAACCAGGACGGCAAGCTGGACCTGGCGGTGGCGACTTATGGCCCGACCGTCGACATTCTTCTGGGTAATGGCGATGGGACTTTTCAGGCGCCATTGTCCTTCCCAACCGGCACCGAACCTTGGAACGCGCTGCCGGCTGACTTCAACGGAGACGGCCACCTCGATATTGCGACCGGCAACTTCGGCGACGGCACGATTTCAGTCTTGCTTCAGACGTCAACCGTGAAATTGCACTAATTGCACTAACTGAGTTCCGCGGGCCCATTGGCGGCCGGCATCCCGTATTGGGGCGCCGGCCTTTTCTACTGCGAGACATGAAAAACCAGCGGAGGCAGTGTGCGGCTATTCCTCTACTTGAAGTGCTGGTTGATCCAGTCCGAGTAGCGATACTTCAACTGATACAGCGCCCAGGCAGCCTGCACGGTGGTATGTCCCTGGTCCTCCTGGGTCAGGCTGAACTCGAAGACGCCGCGGCACCAGCCGTACCAGCAATAGTTCCACGTGCCATCCGGGTTTTGCCGGTCAAGGATCCGTTCGATCCAGCGCTTCTTCACCAGTTGGGGCTGTCCGGCGGCCAGTAGGAACGCGCTGCGTTGCGGATAGGAGTCGCTCACGCGGAAGTCCCAGTAGGCGTCATTCGCCACGCCTTGGGTCACAGGAATGATGGCGGCATCCAGCCTCGGCGAGTTGCCGTTGTAATGCCGGAATATATCCAGGGCTATGAGTTGAAGGTGGAGCCGTCTTCCCCAGCTGTACATGGTTGGGGAAAACATGTTGGCCTGGTCGTCCGCGGGCAGGGCCACGCGATCCGGAGCGGTGCCGTAGGTAAACCAGCGGTCTTGCCAACTTAACGTATCCACGTAGGAAGCGCTAAGCGTTGGCGCGGGCACAGTGGCATCGGCCCAGTGGGCGTAATACCAGGTCACCGGATGGCCGGGAATCCGCACTCGCGGGCTGGCGAGATAAGCGGCGATAAAGCTCTTCAGCCGGGGATCGCCCGACATTTCCGCCATGTCACCGATCATGAACATCAGCGGCGGGTTTCCCTGGATGTCCGGCTGCTGCACAATCCACCGCGTCGAGGTCTCGATGGCGCGGTCGAGCTGCGCGTTAAATTCGGCGCGGGAAGTCTGGCGGAAGGAATAGTTGTTGCCGATTATCGCCAACGTTACCAGAACGACCAGCGCAATGAATCCGCTGACAGCCCACGTGAAGAGCCAGCGGACGAGTGACTTCTTCTGGGTTTCAGGGGCGGGAGTGATGGGAGGAGTAGATGCCATTTAGTAGTTCGCCTCGATGCACTGCGATCTTGACTGGAAAACTCTGACTAAGTCCGGGCTTTAGCCCGGCGAAATCGGATGGTAAGAAAAAACGGCTTCAGCCACGGTGGGCCGGCGCTAAAACCCACTTTCGAATCAGGAGCTTTCGGCGCGGCTAAAGCCACAAGCTTCCACCAATTCTATGCACCACTCTTAACGAACTGGCCTTTGGCAGATCGAGCTTTGCTCGCAACTCCCGTATCGGCCTCCACCATCATGCGGACCAAACCTTCGAAGTCAACTTCTGGCTGCCAGCTCAAGTCGCGGCGCGCCAGAGTTGAATCGCCACGCAGATCGTGAATCTCTCCGGTGCGGAACAGCTTGGGATCGACTTCCACGTACTCGTCCACCACATTGGCGACATTACTATTCGCGGGAATCAGGTCCAAGCAATGCAGCACCTCGACCACGAATTCATACACGCTGTGCGATTCGCCGGTGGCAATCACGTAATCCTGTGGCTTTTCCTGTTGCAGCATGGCGTGCATGGCGCGAACGTAGTCGCCGGCAAAACCCCAGTCGCGACGCGCCTGCATGTTGCCCAGCTTGAGCTTGTTCTTCTTGCCTTGCGCCCAGTCGGCTGCCGCCAGAGTGATTTTGCGAGTCACCATCTCCGGTCCGCGGCGCGGCGACTCGTGATTGAACAATATGCCGCCCACCACAAAAATCCCGCGCGCGCGGTAGACTCCGCACAAGTTATGCGCGGCGGTCTTGGACACGCCATAAGGCGACGTGGGACGCAGCGGCGTCTCTTCATTCCGCAATCCGTTCAGATTGCCGTACATCTCCGAGCTGGAAGCCTGGTAGACACGCGTGTCCGGCCTCAGGCGCTCCACCATATTCAACAGCCGGGCAAGTCCTCCCACGTTGATGTCGAAGGTCTCGGCGGGAAGATGCCAACTGGTCGGCACAAAGACCTGGCCCGCGAGGTTATAGATCTCGTCGGGCATGGCTTTGGCGAACGCGACCTCCAGGGAAACGGCATCGCGCATATCGCCGTAGAGAAGCTCGACCTTGTCCTTGACGCCGTGCAGGAAGCGCATGGTGTCGGACTCGCGCCGCACCAGGCCATAGACTTTGTAGCCGAGATCGAGCAAATATTCGGCAAGATAGCTGCCGTCCTGCCCGGAAACTCCCGTGATGAGAGCCGTTTTCATAGAAAGTTCATTCCCCCGTAAGCCATATCTGTCACACTTCTGATGGATCGTCTAAGGTACTGCGATGGCTGCTATTGCGAATCAATAAGAATACCGCATCGGGCACGAAACCGCTGGAGAGCGCTATCGCCCGCCTCTGCCCAACAGCAGTATCTTGATGGTGGAAAACATGATGAACAGGTCGAGCCCGAACGAAACATTCTTGATATAGAACAAGTCGTAAGCCAGCTTCTCGCGATTATCTTCCAGCGTCGCGTTGTAGCCGCGATTGATTTGCGCCCAACCCGTGGCGCCGGGCTTCACCAGCCAGCGCTCGCGGTAGAACGGAATCTGGGCGGCACACTCTTCCTCCTGCTCGGGAACGAACGGCCGCGGACCGACGAACGCCATGTCTCCTTTGACGATGTTGAACAACTGCGGCAACTCATCCACGCGCGTACGGCGCAGCCACTTGCCCACGCGCGTAACCCGCGGATCTCCGTGCTCGGCCGGGGTCAGCTTGATCTTGTCCGATCCTTCGAACATCGACCTGAATTTATAAACTGTAAACAGCTTTCCGTTTTCACCCACGCGCTTTTGCCGGAAAATCGCCGGCCCGCGCGAGCCCAGCCTGACGGCGATGGCGGCCAGCAGCATAATGGGCGAGGTTATGACGATGGCCAGACTTCCCAGCAGCAGCGAAAACATCCGCTTATACAAGCGCAGGGCAGCGCGCACATGAAACCCGGGCGAAAATATAAGCCAGCTCAGCCGTACCGACTCTAGCGGAATCTTCCCCGTAATACTCTCGTAGTACTCCGGACCATCCTGGATGTAGATGCCTTTGGTCTTCAGCTTCAGCAACTGGTCCACTCGCAGCTTGCCCCGGCGGTCACCCATGGTCACAACTACCCGCCGGACATTGCGCTGCTCCACCACGTCCTGCAAATCGTCCTCGTCGAAGCGGGGGATTCCGGCTGCGGTTTCCGTGCTGTTACCTATAAAGCCGACCACCCGCACTCCAAGTTCGGAGCGGCTGGCAATCTCTTCCATCAAGGGCACGGCCAGGGGCCCGTCGCCATAGAGGATGGCGCGCTCAGAGAAGCGGGCGGAGCGATTCAGAACAAAGAAGAGCTTGCGCCAGGCGGGGACCGTGACGCCAACGATGGCGACGCCCAACCACAGCGTGCCGCCCACCAGGCTGATTTCAGGGAAGGCGTAGTAGAGCACCGACAGGGCCACGAAGGCGCAGCCCAGAACTCCGACCAGCCGGGT
>Ga0302325_10027139_pt1 | contig 11880 bp, 10 predicted proteins | sample Palsa_T0_2_FD_201948 | JGI IMG/M metagenome (GOLD analysis project Ga0302325, IMG submission 201948) | Peat permafrost microbial communities from Stordalen Mire near Abisko, Sweden - Palsa_T0_2 | ecosystem: Environmental > Terrestrial > Soil > Palsa > Peat permafrost | place: Sweden: Abisko... | reverse complement strand
CTTGGGGCCGGCGAGGGTTGGGTTTTCCTCTATCGTCCGAATCGCAGCTTGGCGGGCAACCTCCAGGAGCTTCCCGTCTTGGACCAGGTCCCCAAACTTGAAATCGGCGTGACCTGCCTGCTGGGTCCCCGCCAAAATCCCTGGACCGCGCAGCCGCAGGTCCTCCTCCGCGATCTTGAACCCGTCGTTGGTGCCGACAAGGGCGGTGAGACGCTCCCGGGCGTCGCCCGATTTGCCGTCCGCGATGACAATACAGTAGCTCTGGATATCGCCCCGGCCGACCCGGCCCCGGAGCTGGTGCAAAGCCGACAGGCCGAAACGGTTGGCGTCCTCGATTACCATCACGCTCGCGTTCGGCACGTCGACGCCAACCTCGATAACGGTCGTGCTCACCAGCACGTCGATCTCCCCGGTCCGAAACTGCCGCATCACCTCTTCCTTCTCCCGCGACTTCAACTGGCCGTGAAGCAGCTCGATGCGCTTATCGGAAAACGGTCCCGCCTTGAGGCGCAGATAGAGATCCTCCGCCGCCTGCGCCATCATCTTCTCGCTCTCGCTCACCAGTGGGCAAACAAAGTACGCCTGCCTTCCCTCCGCCACAAGAGCCTGCACCGTCGCATAGACCGCGTCCCGTTCCGACGTGCGCTTCCAGTGGGTCTTGATGGGTCGTCGGCCAGGCGGCAGTTCGTCGATCACCGAGAGGTCGAGGTCCCCGTAGATCGCCATCGTCAGGGTCCGCGGGATCGGGGTCGCCGTCATCACCAGTACGTCCGGGTTCTGATTGGCCTTGTCCCGCAGCGCCTTGCGCTGGAGCACCCCGAACCGGTGCTGCTCGTCTACGATTGTGAGGCCAAGGTGGGCGAACTTTAGATCCGACTGGATAAGCGCATGAGTGCCGACCGCGATCTTGATCTCCCCGCTCGCCACTCTCGCCGAGACCTGGCTCCGCTCGCGGGCGGTTTGTTTTCCCACGATCAACCCGACCGGGATCTCCAGCGGCTCGAGGAGACGCTTGATATTAATATAGTGTTGCTCCGCCAGGATCTCGGTCGGCGCCATGATCGCGGCCTGGTATCCGCTGCGCACCGCCGTGAGCATGGCGCAAATCGCGACGGCCGTCTTTCCCGACCCCACGTCGCCCTGCACCAGCCGGTTCATCGGGTGCGGCGAACTCATGTCGCTCCAGATCTCGCGGATCACTTTTTTCTGCGCGTTGGTCAGCTCGAACGGCAGCACTCGCCGAATCTGGGTCATGAGCGGCTCGCCCGCGTACGGCTTTGGCTCGTTCCCCGCGAACAGCCCCGAGCCCGTTGAAGAGGGAAGGGTCTCCTCTTCCCTGCCGTCCATGAGCGCCTTGACGGGAAACGCGATTCCGTGCTCCCCGTGGATCTCGTTGCGCTTCAAGGCCAAGCCGAGCTGCAGGTAATAAAACTCCTCGAACACCAGCCGCAGCCGCGCCTCCTGGCGCTCCGGCTCCGACTTCGGGGCGTGGATTTGACTCAGACACCACTGGACCTCACGCAGCCCCTCCGCCCGGCGCAGCTCTTCCGGCAGCGCGTCTTGAACATGCGGAAGGTAGTCCCGCAACGCGGCCCGCATCGCGCGCCGAACGATCTTTTGGGGCAGCCCCTCCGTTAGCGGATAGACGGGGACGATCTTGCCGAACTCCTCCGGGTCCTCTTCCCCGCCAACCGCCTCCCATTCCGGTGAGGCGATCTCGAAGCCGTTCTGCCCGTCCTTGACCTGCCCGTACGCATAGATCTCGCCCGACGACTTCTCAAGCTGGCCCTTGATCCAGGGCTGGTTGAACCAGGTGAGGCAGACCGTCCCGGAGCCGTCCCGCACATAGGCGCGAAGCATCACCCGGCCGCCCTTGAACGTCTTCGACTCGATCCGCCCGACTTGACCGTGGATCGTCGCCCACTGCCCGAGATAAAGCTCGGAGAGGGAGGGGAGGGTGCTGCGGTCCTCATACCGTCGAGGCAGTTTGAACAGCAGGTCCTCCACCGTAAAGACGTCGATCTTCTTGAAAAGCTCCGCCCACTTCGGGCCAACCCCTTTGACATATTGGATCTCAGTAGCGAGGGAGGCAAAAGGCATCGGCGGCTCTCCAGAGCTTACGCCATGGGATCAAAGACGTTTGGACGGGTGGCACTGGATACGGCCCGACCTTGCGGGTAGGACCTATCCAGTGCCACCCTTAGCTTCCGTGGGCGGGGCGGTAAGCTTCAACGATGCCGGAAAAGCCGGACAATGAAGATCCGGAACGATTGCCGGGGGACGACGATGTCGACGCCAAAGTCGCCGAGCTGCAGGCAAAGGGCCGCGAGATTCGCAAGCGAAACCCGATGCCGGAGCCGCCGGAGTGGAAAGTTACGCGTCCCGAGGGCGCAAAACCCGCGAGCGGCCCTAACTATCGGGGCGCCGGAATCGGGCTCATGGCCGCCTACGCCTTGGTCGGCCCGGTGCTGCTGGGAATCGGGATCGGCTACCTCATCGACAAGCGGACGCCTGGCTCCCACGTAGGCCAAACCTGGGGGGGCATCATCGGCGTCATTGCGGGTTTCGTCGCCTTTTTGGTAACCCTGGTCCGATTAGTCAATACGGGACCCAAGCAGTGAACCTGGTTCGCCAGACCACGGTTTGGTCGGTGCGTGCGGCGGCTCCGGCGTGCCTGTTTGGCTATCTCTTGGCAGGGTGGCAAGCCGCCGCCGGGATCTCCATCGGAACCGTGCTGGTCCTTTTCGAGGTGTGCAGCTTCTACTTAATCAGCCAGCTTCTGGCGCCCCAGCCGGCGAGCCCCAACACGTACAGGCTCAGCTTCCTATTCATTTTTACCAAACTGCCCCTTATCGGCATCGCGGTTTACGCGGCGCTCAGGCTCGGCTCGGGGGGGTTGGCGGGGTTCTTATTTGCTATCGCATTGGTATACTCTTGCATGGTCTACGTTGCCCTCAGAGACTCTAAGGCTGAGGAACGAGACCAGTTTTCATGATGGACGGTCTTTCTAGCGCGATTTTGCCTCTTTTCGCAGTTGAAGAGCCCCCCCTTGGCAACGGCATTTTTTACTATGTCGGGGCAGTCCTTGTCATCATGGCGGTGCTCATTTTTTGGGCCCGCTCGGGACTCCAAGGCCGCGTGTTCAAGAATCCGATCACTCAGGTCGCAGAGCAGTGCTACCTGTTCATCGAGCACATGTGCACCAGCGTTATCGGCCCCCAAGGCCGCAAATACGTCACGTTCGTGATGACGCTCTGGCTATTCATCGTGCTTTCCAATCTTTCCGGCCTCATCCTTCCCCACAACCCGAACCTGGACTGGAGCATCACGGCTTCCCTTGCAATCATCGTTTTTGTCTACGTGCAATACGAAGGCATTCGGCAGAACGGGGTGGTTGGTCACCTGCGCCATTTTGCGGGGCCGAAGATGGACAACATCGTGATGATTCTGTTGATGACCCCGCTCATCTTCGCGATCGAGATGCTCAGCGAATGGATGAAGATCCTTTCACTCTCGATCCGCCTGTACGGTAACATTTTTGCCGGCCACTCGGCAAGGGAGGCTCTGGATCACCTGGTTCCTTCCGTGCCAATCCTCGGCGGAGCGATTCTGCCGCTGGAAATCCTGGTTGCGATCATTCAAGCGTTCGTTTTCACGCTGCTCACCTGTATTTATCTCTCCCTCGTTACCCACGATTCGGAGCACGATCAGGAGCACGGTGCGGAGGACGATCATATCGCCCCTGCCCATGCGGCCGCATAGGGCATTTTCGATTTGGCTTGCCCGTGGAGCCTGAGATAGGAGAATAAATAAAACAAAATGGAACAAGTTGCAATTGGAGCTGGAATTGCTATGGGATTTGCTGTACTTGGGGCCGGAATCGGCCAGGGGATTTGCGCTAACGGCGCGCTGAATGGAATGGCTCGGCAACCCGAGGCTCACGGCCGGCTACAAACCGCGATGATCATCGGCCTCGCGCTCATCGAGTCGCTGGTCATTCTCACGTTCGTTATCGCGATTCAGCTCGCCGGTAAGGTCCACTAAAGGAAAATGACCATTCGAAGGAGTAGGCGACAAGCCGGTATGTCGACCGCCAACATCCTTGGCGTCGTTGTCGGTCTCGTTCTCATAGTAGGCATGATCGGATTTGGGAACACCCCGATCCTTCAACAGTCGCCTATTCCTGGTATTGACTTCTCGCTGCAGCGGACCCTGATCAACTTGGGGCTGATCCTCTTGCTGTTGCCGGTCATCGAAGCGCTGTATATCAAACCGCTCAAGGCGGCAATCGACGATCGCAACCGAGAGTTGGAGCGAACGTTTGCCGATGCGGAGGACCTGCGGACGAAGATGACGGAACTCCGGCGAGACTACGAGTCCCGCTTGGCCGCTACCGAAGCAAGCGCACGGGAACAGATTCAGGCTCAGATTAAGGATGCTCAGGCGCTCCGCCAGACCCTCGCGGCGGAAGCGACTGCCAAAGCGGATGCCCTACTCGAAGCGGCCCACGCTCAGATCGAGCAGGATAAGAACCGGGCGCTGCTTGAGATCAGGTCGGTCGTGGTCGACCTGACCCTTACCGCGACCGAGAAGTTGCTGGGCGAGACGATGGACACCGCTCGAAACCGCAAGCTGGTCGAAGACTTTATAACTGGCGTCGAGGTTGCTCACTAAGTGGAAGACACCCGGGTCGCGCGACGATATGCTACGGCGCTTTTCAACACCGCCCAGAAGTACGAGATCGTCGAGGCCGTCGAGGAAGAGCTGGGCTCATTTGAGCGGCTGTTGGCGAACGACGCCCAGTTCCGGCGCTTCTTCATCGCACCTTACGCCAGCCGGGTCGAAAAGATCGAGTTCGTCGACCGGATTTTCAACGACCGAATGACGGCCCTGACCCTTCAGCTCATCAAGTTGATGCTGGAAAAGGGGCGTGAGCGGGAGATCCAGTCGGTTCGAAGTGAGTTTCAGCGCCTCCGCCGCGAGAACGCGGATATCCTTCACGTGGTGATCACCTCCGCTACCGAGTTAGACGCTGCGACCCGCGGCAGATTGGTCACGCAGCTAGAGAAGAAGCTCGGAAAGAAGATCGAGCCCGACTTTGCGATCGACCCGAGGCTCATCGGCGGGGTGAAGGCCGCCTACGGAAGTTTTGTATTGGACGGGACCGTTCGAGGAGCGCTGAGCAGGCTCCAGGACGCGTTGAGGCACGACGTGCTCAAACAGGCTTAACGCCACAGTAAATCAATGGCCAGTATCAGACCAGAAGAAATCACCGACATTCTCACCAAAGAACTCGAAAAGTTCGAGAAGCGCGTCACCGTCGAGCACGTTGGCACCGTTCTGCAGGTGGGAGACGGCATCTCGCGTGTTTACGGGCTGCCGGACTGCCAGATGGGCGAACTCTTGGAGTTCCCTCACGGGGTTATGGGCCTTGCCCTGAACCTTGAGGAGGAGACCATCGGCGCGGTCTTGATCGGTGACGACACGCTCATCCGCGAGGGCGACACGGTCCGCCAGACGGGCCGCATCATCGAAATTCCGGTCGGCATGGGAATGCTGGGCCGCGTCGTGGACGCCCTAGGAAAGCCGGTCGACGGCAAGGGCCCGATCCACAGCGACCACTTTAGCCGTTTGGAAGTGGTGGCGCCCGGCGTTGTGGACCGCCAGCCGGTCACTCAGCCACTGCAGACCGGCATCAAGGCAATCGACGCCATGATCCCGATCGGCAAGGGTCAACGGGAACTGGTCATCGGCGACCGCCAGACCGGGAAGACCTCCATCTGCATCGACACGATTATCAACCAGAAGTCCACTCACCAGAGTGGGGACGAGCCGGTCTACTGCATCTATGTGGCCTGCGGCCAGAAGATGTCCAACGTGGCCCGCGTGGTCCAGACCCTCGAGTCTTTCGGCGCGATGGAGTACACCACGGTGGTGGTGGCAACCGCCGCCGACGCCAACGCGATGCAGTACCTGGCTCCGTTTGCGGGAGCCGCGATCGGGGAGTTCTTCCGGGATAGCGGCAAGCACGCCCTGGTCATCTACGACGACCTTTCCAAGCACGCTCAGGCTTACCGCGCACTCTCCCTCCTCCTCCGCCGGCCTCCGGGACGCGAAGCTTATCCGGGCGACGTTTTCTACCTCCACAGCCGCTTGCTGGAGCGCGCTGCGAAGCTTTCCGACGAAAAGGGCGGCGGCTCTCTGACCGCGCTGCCCATCATCGAGACCCAGTCGGGTGACGTTTCGGCGTACATTCCGACGAACGTGATTTCGATTACGGACGGCCAGATCTACCTGGAGCCGGACCTGTTCTTTGCGGGCGTCCGGCCCGCCATCAACGTGGGTATTTCGGTGAGTCGCGTGGGTGGAAACGCCCAAATCAAAGCGATGAAGTCGGTCGCCGGTAAGCTGAAGCTCGAAATGGCCCAGTACCGAGACGTGGCGGCGTTTAGCCAGTTCGCCTCTGACTTGGACCGCTCTACTCAGCTTCAGCTCATCCGGGGCCAGCGTCTCACCGAACTCCTCAAGCAGGACTTGGCCAGCCCCATGAACGTGGTTGATCAGGTGATTTCCATCTTCGCCGGCGGTCAAGGCGTGTTGGACGATCTGACCAACGACCAAGTCAAATCGTTCGAGGAAGGGCTCCTGCTTTTCACCAAGTCGAAGTACCCGGAGATTGTGGAGGGCATCCGCACGAGCCGCGCGCTCTCCAAGGATGCGGAAGGCACCCTTTCCAAGGCGGTCAAGGAGTACGCGGCGGAGTTCGCCAAAACCGGACCGAAGGGCTTCGCCCAGTACAATGTCGAGAAAGCGGCGCCGGAAGACACCGTGAAGGCAAATCTCACGGTCTAACTCAGTAGTCGATGCCAACCCTCAAGCAGATACGTGCCCGCATCAAAGCGGCCAAAAATATCCAGCAGATCACCAAAGCGATGAAGCTGGTGGCGGCCGCGCGTCTCAAGAAGGCTACCGACCGCGTTTTGGAGGCTCGACCTTACTCGGACAAACTGAAGAGCGTGATGGAGAGCGTTTCCGGCACCGGAGATCTCCCCTCTCATCCGCTTATGGAAAAGCGGCCCATCAAAAAGGCCTGTGTGATCGTCATCACGAGCGATCGCGGCTTGGCGGGCGCCTACAACACGTCGATCATCCGCAAAGCGAGTGACTTCATCAAGGCTGCCAACTACGACGTGACCCTGTTCACGGTCGGCAAGAAGGGCAACCAGTTCTTCGGCCGCCGCAACTACAGCATCGTACAGACACTTTCCGTGCCTAGCAGCGGCGCCAGGCTGGAAGATTCCAAACTTGTTGCGGAAGTGACGCGCGGCCTGTTTGAATCCGGCAGCGTGGACGCGATCTTCGTCTGCTATTCCAAGTTCTACTCGGCGATTCGGCAGGTCCCCCAGATCGTGCAGCTTCTCCCGATCGAACCGCCTGTTGGCTCTGACGCTCAGACGAACCCCTACTCATTTGAGCCCAGTCCGGAGGCGCTACTCAACACCCTGCTTCCCCGCTACTTCTCTACCCTCCTGTGGCAGGCGATGTTGGAGAGCACGGCCAGCGAGTTCGGCGCGCGCATGACCGCTATGACCTCCGCCACCGACAATGCGGGCAAAATGATCAACAACCTGACCCTACGCGCCAACCGGGAGCGCCAGGCCGCCATCACCAAAGAGATCCTTGAAGTGGTGGGTGGTGCTGAGGCGCTCAAGGCCTAAGCTCTATACAAACCTTCCCTTTTCAGTTCGGTGACCCAAGTTCTGGGCGTGATCGTGTTCGCGAAGCGGTCGCTTCGCTCGGACTTGTCGTGTCGCTTGAGACGACCCTGCGGTCTCACCCCGGGAGCATCCACTGGCACGTCGTTAAGCCCGGCTTGCGCGGTGGGCTGGAAATTACGCTCCTCGAAAACGGTGGAACCGGCTGGATCGCCATTCACGACAACCGGGTCGGCCATTGGACGGAAGCCGAGATCCCTGGACTCATGGCCGCTCTGGAAGCCTGATTCCCGTGCGACATCCCCAGTTGGGGATACGTCAATAACACGTGTATGGCTGAAGAACGGCCGCCCTTGGAGCGACGGGTTTTGTACGGCGACCGAATTTTGACGCCCCAGAACCCAGCTATTGCGACTTGGCGCCCGCTGCACTACCGCCGGGGCTTGTCCCTGGCCGACCTCAGGCACCGGACAGGCAACTTCCTGATTCTGCTCGTGTTTGGGATCGGCGTCGGCGTGCTCATTTTCTATACGTTTCCCTGGGTGCCGGACGCGATCATATGGCTGCCCATACTCGCCGGCGCGGCTTTGCGTAACACATGGTTCTCTATGCTTTACGGACGAGCGAACCGCGCTGTAGAGAAGCTCCTCGACGACCCTCCGACGGTGCCCCAACTGCCGGTCCGAATTACGCTCTGGAGCGGGGATTGGGCGATCGGCAAGGACGAGGGAGTGGTCAGCTTTTGTGACGGCTGGATGCACTACCAGGGGCTTCGCACTTCGTTCAGCCTCCATCGGTCCAACGTGGCCCGGCACCCGGAGAGTGGGTGGGCGCTCGGGGCCCCCTTCCGTTTCGCTTACGAACTCCAGGACCGACACCGAACTCTGCAAGTTCAGCCCTTGAACGCCCTCGGGTCAAAAAGCAGACTGCAGTGGGACGAGTTCCACCGGCTGTTCTGGTACTGGGACAAGACTGAAGAAGACTTGAACGGCAGCCCCGTGTATCCGCCGACGATGGCGGACCCCGCCTTTGCCGGCAGGCTGAAAATGATGGTGGCGGCTTGGTTGGTGCTGACCTGGGAGCTGATCGCGGTGCTGTTCGACCATCGAATTCCTGTTTTTGCAAAGATCGCGATTCTTCCGTGCTTGATGCTGCTTGCGTGGTTTGCGTTCAACAAGTTGCGCGGTGGGCGTGATTTGCATGCGGTCCTTCAGAAAGGGATCACGTCGGGTGAATCGATCCAGGCCCCGGTGGTTGGCGCCGTTGCGGCCGAACCTGAGTTGGTTGAGACGGTACAGGTTTGACTCCGCTGCAACTTCCCGAGTTGGGGAGGCGTCAACATGGGTTGTATGGCGGAGGAGCGGCCGGCCTTGGAGAGACAGGTCCTATACGGAGACCGAATATGGGCGCCGAAGGAGCCAGCCGTCGCGACCTGGCATCCTACACTTTATCGAACCGAGGTCTCGCTTGCCGATGTGAGACACCGGACGCGTCAGGGTCTCATTTTGGCCGGCTTCGGAATCGGCATCGCAGCGGTCGTGTTCCTGATGTACCGGGCGGCCGGCGCTATATTCTTTATCGCCGTCCCGGCCGGCCAGGCAGTTCGGAGCGCTTGGCTCTCGATGCGCTTTGGACGAGCAAACCGGGCCGTCGAAAAGCTTCTCGACGATCCATCAACGGTGCCCCAACTGCCGGTTCAAATCACGCTTTATCGGGGGGATCTGGCAATTGGAAAGGACGAGGGAGTGGTCAGCTTCTGCGACGGTTGGATGCACTACCAGGGCCTTCGGACGTCCTTTAGTCTCCACCGTTCCAACGCCGCGCGACACCCCGGTACCGGCTGGACCCTCGGCGCGGCGGTGCGTTTCTCGTACGACCTGCTCGACCGCCGCCGCACCTTGCTGCTTCAGCCGCTGAACTCGCTGGGGTCTAAGGGCGAGTCGCAATGGAACGAATTCCAGCGCCTGTTTTCGTACTGGAACAAGACCAATCTTGACCTGAAAGGCAGCCCCGTTTTCCCGCCGGTGATGGCAAATCTCGAGTTTGTTCGCCGTCAAGAGCGGAAGGCGCTCTTGATGTGCTTCGCCAGCGCAATCCTTCTCGCACCGACCATCATGCTCGTCCTTTCGCAGAGCGTTGCATCCATCGTCTGGCTCATTTGGCTCGGTTTCATGGCGTTTTGTTGGAGTTACACCTGGCGAAGCGTGCGCGCATTGCGGGAACTCAACGCCATTTCGCAGCGAACACTCGCCTCGAAGGACCCTGTCCGGTCCCCCTCCCTGTCGGCCACCGTCCAGCCGTCAACCGAAGTCGAAGTGGTCCGCGGTTCCCCAAAGTAAAATCGCCGTCCCGGCGATCTTCGCAACGAGGTCGGCGACGAGACAGGAGAACGTCAACCAGCCTGGGTTGAGTCCGCGAATGCCGCCTGTGCCAGTAGGCCGTACACTGGATACGCCCACGCTCGCCCCGGCTCCCGTGTGCTATCCAAGTGCCACCCACCTTTGGTTGTGCTTGTAACCTCTTTTCTTCGCGGTGGCTAAAACTGCCCGGCGTAGAAGCTGCCCGCTGGAAGCGAAACCCGCCGCTTCCCTCCCGGTGATGGCGAACGGTTAAACTCGGTTAGTGCTCCCGCTAGTCTCATTTATGATCGCCTACGCCCAATCCCCCGCCGCCTTCATCAAACGGGACGACTACGGAGTCCCCGTGATCTCCGCTCCAACCGTCGACGATGCTTGGCGAGCGGCCGGGTACGCGTGCGCCCAGGACCGGATGTGGCAGATGGAGCTGAGCCGGCGGCTGGCGGAGGGGCGCATGGCCCAGATCTTGGGCGCCCAATATGTCGCGTCCGACAAAGAGGTTTTGGAGACGGGTTACACAGACGAGGAACTGGCTGAGCAGGTAGAAGCCCTGAGCCCAGAATTGCAGGCTCGGCTCAAGGCGTACGCGGAGGGGGTCAATGCATTCATCAAGGAAGGCGACCTCCCGGCTGAGTACAAGGAGCACGAGGTTGTCCCAGACTTCTGGCGGGTGGTCGACTCGGCCGCGATCGCGGTGCGTCTGTTCCAATACTTCGGGCGCGGCGGAGCCGGCGCCTTACGCAACATGGCCGCGATCGGCTATCTGAACAACCGCAAGGAGCTGAACGGAAAGGTGCTGGACGTGCTGGACGACCTACTCTGGCAGAACGATCCGACATCCCCGACCACGATCGCCAAAGAGGACGAGTCCGGACCGCGGCCCACCTTCGCGCCGCTCACCAGGGAGATCACCGAGAAGCACCTCGCGATGCTGCCCAAACTCAGCCTGTTCGACATCTTGCCTGGACTGGCCTTGGCAATGAAGGAAGAATCGACCCGAGTCGCGGAGATGATGGCGACCCCGTTCCATACGGGCAGCTACTGCATGGTGGTCGGCGCCAAGCGCTCCGGGACTGGGCTGCCGATTTTGCTATCGGGCCCTCAGATGGGATTTACGAATCCGAGCATCGTGCACGAGATGAGCATCGAGGCGCCGGGTCTGAACACGGTTGGAATGGACGTGCCTGGTGTGCCGGGCGTAGTCGTCGGCCATAACCGGCATGTCGCTTGGGGCCTGACCAGCGGAGTGGCCGCGACCGACGACATCGTGTTCTATGCCCGAAAGGACCAGGCGGGATACATGTACGGGTCGCAAGTGCGTCCCATCCAGACCCTCACGCGCCTTATGCATGTGAAGGGCGCCCCCGATCAGACGGTTGTCCAAAAGCGCACCGACGAAGGACCGGTGATTCTGGACATCAAAGCGGCAGGCGGCAAACCGGGCTACCTGTTCGCCCGCCACTCCAGCTACCGGATGAAGGAGCTTGCTTCTCTAGAGGCCGTGAATGGGCTGAATCATGCCGCAACGGCCGAGGACGCCGATCGCGCGGCCGCTCTCGGTACGATGAGCTTCAACGTCTTTTTCGCGGCCGACAACGGCCACATCGGCTACCGGTACTCGGGAATGGTGCCGATCAGGGCGGAGGGAATCGACCCCCGCTTCCCTACCCCCGGAGACCCGAAGTATGCATGGCGTGGCATGGTCCCGGCTAACGAGATGCCTCACGTGATCGACCCCAGGGGTGGGCTTCTCACCAACTGGAACAACAAGCCGGTCTCCTGGTGGCCCAACTTCGATTCCCCAGTCT
>Ga0302325_10027138_pt1 | contig 11880 bp, 9 predicted proteins | sample Palsa_T0_2_FD_201948 | JGI IMG/M metagenome (GOLD analysis project Ga0302325, IMG submission 201948) | Peat permafrost microbial communities from Stordalen Mire near Abisko, Sweden - Palsa_T0_2 | ecosystem: Environmental > Terrestrial > Soil > Palsa > Peat permafrost | place: Sweden: Abisko... | reverse complement strand
GCACGGTGAGCGCGGAGTTGGAGGATTTGAACCACTCCTGCAGCGGAATCTCCCAGATCACGTTGCTGGAGAAGTTGTCGCGAATGTCGTACTGAGTTGGGCCATATTCGGACCGCAGATTGGCCAGGTCCTGCGGGCTGGTCTCCTGGAGCAGATTGGCATCGCCGAAGGAGAGGGACTTCGCCCAGGTGAAGTTGGCGCCGAAGGACAGGCCGAACTGGACCTGCTTGATCAGCTTCGCCTCCAGCGCGTTGTAATTGCTCTTGTCGCCCGGCATGAAACGATTGAACGTGCCCCACAGTGGATTCGGAGAGATGCCGGTGGTCCGGCTGGGTTCGTTGGCTACAAACGTAAAGGTCTCGTTCAGACCGTGGTTGCCCGCATAGCCCAGATCCAACACCATGCGAGCTGGAAATGCTTTCTCGATGGCGAGAGTCCATTGAATGCTGTAGGGATTGTTATTGACCACGTCAACTGAAGAATCGGCAAAGGTGGTGCCCACTATGCCGGCCTTCTGCAATCCGGCGAGCAACGTTGGCAGGGTCGAGTTCGGAGTGGGAAATGCTATCGGAACGCCATCGTTGTCCGCCGTCGTAATCTGGGTTTGCGTGAGGTTCAGGTTCGCCGGAGCGGTTGCAGACGTAGGCGACACTCCAATCGGACCTGCGTAAATTGGCCGTGGTCCAGTCAGGATTCCGAAGCCGCCGCGAACTACGGTTCGCAGGTGCTCCGGAGACCAGGCGAAGCCAAGACGTGGTTGGAAGCCGGTGTGATAGTCGGCGTTGTACATCTCATTGACTGGCTGGAAAGGCCCAAAACCATCACCGAGAACCGGGTCCCGCCCGCGATTGAACACCCGGCCGCTCGACTCCTTTACCACCGTGTAGTGGTCGTAGCGGAAGCCCACGTTCAAAGTCAGCGTTGGCGTCAGGCGGTAATCATCCTGAATGAATCCGCCAAATTGCCACATGTAATCGTTGAACGCAGTTACGTCAAAATTCACCGTCGCTTTCGACGGAGTGTTGTTGAGATATTGCGTAAGGTTGGAGTAGGTGAAGCTTGCCGTGTTGCGGTCGGTCCGGCCTGCGTCGTTACGCTGGACGATGCCGCCAAACTGCAGGCTGTGCTTGCCACGCGTGATCGCAAAACCCTGGTCGCCACTGACGATGCGACCCGCTTTGGTGAAATCCTCGGCGCTGCCCGTACCAAAGCCAAAAGAGATTCCTTCCACATTGCTGGCAAAGCCGATCTGATCGCGATTCAGCCGCAGGCGGTTATATCCAAAGCGGCTGTTTGAACTCAAGTTCTGAAACTGGTGCAAGAATCCGATGTTATAGACATCGCCCGTAGTCGACGTGATCTGCGGGTTGGCAACATTCAGCGCCGGCGTATCGATATACGGCCGGTTGCGCGTAACCCGAGCGTACCAGGCGTTATGGCTGTTCAGAGTCTCGTCGATACGGACCACGGTGCTGCCGTCGTTCTGTCTCTGCGCTGCAGTCCCAAGGTAGGTCGCGTTTGTAGAGCTCCGGCACGGTCGGGAGGTCGTTGAGTTCCGGAGTATAAATTGCCGGAGAAATGGCGCGGATAAAAGGTGTCGGCACCGAGCCGCTGATCACTTCAAATTGACTGAGACGCGCACCCTCATAGGCGCCGAAGAAAAACAGCTTGTTCTTGAAAATTGGGCCGCCCACCGCGCCGCCATATTGGTTGTAAGTCAGGCGCGGTCGTGTGGTCGCGAAGTAATTTCGCGCGTCCAGCGCACTGATCTGATTGATCTCCCATAGCGTGCCGTGAAATTGATTGGTGCCACTCCGGGTGATGAGGTTCACGCCGCCCGACATCGCACCGCCAAAGGTCGCGGGCACGATGCCTTTGACGACGCTGACTTCCTGGATTGCGTCGTGGGCCAGCGTATCGATGATGTTGGGCGACTGATAGAAGCCGAAGATGGCCATCTCGGGATCATTCGCAGCATTCGTGCCATCGACCGTCAGGTTGAAGCCCGCCGTGGGCAAGCCGTTCAGGGAAAGGCCAAGATTCTGCGAACTGCTCCCACTCGAGGTCTGTTTAATCGATCCGGTGTTCTGGGTCAGCAGATTCGTCCAATTGTCGTGCGACAACGGCAGCGTCACGATCTGCTGGGATCCCAGCGTGTTGTGGTCCTGCGAACTGACCGTATCCATCAGCGGCGCTTCCCCGGTAACGACCACCTGTTGATTTGCGGTCTGGGACTTCAGGGCGAAATCGAGTTTCATCTCCTGTGCCGCGACGAGGACAATCTGGCTCTGGGTGGATGCAAAGCCCGGGCTCGTGCAGGTGATCGTGTACGTCCCGACCGGCACATAGTCGAAAATATAGAACCCCTGATCGGCTGAGGTCGCGAGGCGGTCGAGACCGGTTGCCACGCTGTGCAGTTCGATCTTCGCCCCCAGCACCACGGCCCCGGTTGGGTCCTGTACGGTTCCCGAGACTGTCGCTGTATTGACCTGAGCCTGCAGCGCGCCAGCCAATCCCACACTTAGAATCGCAGACGAGAGCCATTGCCTGATCGGGGTCTTCATTTTGAATCTCCTCCATCAGCAGTTTGGAAAGCGTTGGGGATTCTCACATCCGGCAAGGAAAACTGTCAAGTAACTTTTAGTTATGCATCGTAATTGTCATTTTTTGATTTCTGCGGAATACTGTGTGAAGCTTGCGGCGGAGTCTTGGCCGAATGATCGTCCCCGGCGGCTGCGGCCAGAAATGCAGAAGTCCCTGGGGCAGGTGGACACGGATGGACACGAAATGCACTATGCGCGCCGGATTACTGCTGCTCCCACTTACGGTACTTGCGGCCCAAACCGCCGCAACACCCGAAGCCGCGCCCAGGAAGCTGATCGATCCGAAGGTGGCGTCCCTCGCGGACGGAGTCGAACGGAAGAACCCAAGCCTGCACACCGAGGAAGCCTACCTTCCCATCCTTTATCCGAGTTCGCACGCAGCCAATCTCCTTCAGTTGAAGAACGGAGACGTCCTGTGTGTGTGGTTCTCCGGCACATGGGAAGGAAGCTCAGAGGTCGGCATCGTCATGTCGCGCCGACCCAGCGGCTCGTCCAACTGGGGGCCGACCAGATTGATTGACCGGCGGTCCGGCGAATCCTATCAGAACCCCGTTCTTTTTCAGGAGCCGGACGGCACGCTCGACCTCTACCATTCCACCCAGGGTGCGGATATCGGAGAAGCCAATGCGCATGTCTTGCATCTGCAGTCGAAGGACAATGGCGAGACCTGGACCGATCCAACGCTTCTCTTCGGAAAAGCGGGCGCCTTTTCCCGCCATCCGCCGCTCATCCTCGACGATGGAACCTGGATGCTGCCGCTTACCTATGTGACCAGCAAAGGCATAGGAGTCGGATCGGAGACAAATTTTTCCGCCACCGAACTAAGCCGGGACAAAGGGCTCACCTGGAAAGAATGCCTCATGCCCGGGACCGAAGGGAAGATCCAGCCGACCGTGGTTTCGCTCGGGCTGCGGCATTTGCTCGCCTTCCTGCGCAGCCGGGCGAGCGATTTCATCTATAGCAGCAGCTCAACCGATGGTTGCCTCTGGAGTCCCGCAAAGCCGACTGTATTGCCTAACAATAACGCGTCGGTGCAGGCCTTCCGGCTCCACGATGGCCATCTGGTAATCGCCTTCGACAACTCCAGCGTCGATCGGGCCAAGGGTACGCAGGGACTGCGTAAGCCATTGTCCGTCGCTCTCTCCGAGGACGAAGGCAAGACGTGGTCGTACGTTCGCGACCTGGAAGTAGGCCGCATCGGCTACGGCATGGCAGAACAGACCCCAAAGCAGCCGGGGCGCGAGGAATATTCCTACCCGAGCATCATGCAGACACGCGACGGAAAAATCATGGTCGCCTTCACCTACCGCCGCCAAACTATCAAAGTAGTCTCTTTTCCGGAAGACTGGATCAAGCAAGGGGGCACGGTTGGTGAGCACAGAGGAGAGAACTAAAGATCGCGGTTCGATTCATAAGGAATTTCCAAAAATTGTAGGAATTGATAATTGTATTGACACTTGACGTATTTGCCCGCAACAATGCAATTCCCCGCGCAGGAAGGCGAAAGCAGAATCTGTTCCCAATTCGAGATCGGCTTCTGCGTCCTGGCTCGACGTTCCCCTGGAGTTCGATATGAACCGACTACATCACGCCATCAGCGCAGCAAACGGTAAACCGCTACTCGGTGCGGCACTTTATTTTTACGATCCCATCTTCCTGGAAATCGCCGCCTCCATGGGCTTCAAGGTCATCTGGATAGAGATGGAGCATGCGGCGATTACCTTCGCCGAGGCCGCGGATCTCTGCCGAATGGCAGCCGGCACCGGAATGCTCACCATGATCCGCATCCCGGATACTCGCCGCGAGAGCGTGCTGAAGGCTGCCGAATGCGGCCCCGATATTCTGGATATCCCTATGGCCAATTCGCCCGAGCAGCTCACTGATCTGGTCCGCTTCGCGAAGTTCGCGCCCGAGGGAACACGCGGCTTCTACAGTGTCTCGCGCGCGTTGCAGTATGGCATCGTCGACAGCGTTCCAGAGGAGCAGCAAAGGGTGAATTCGCGACTGTGCCTGCTGGCGCAGATTGAAACCGCCGAGGCCCTCAACCGCATCGAAGAACTCGCCGCCATCCCCAACGTGGATATCTTCATCGGGCCCGCCGACCTCGCCGCCAGTCTTGGCGTACCCGGCCAGACCAGCCATCAGAAGGTGCTGACTGCAATCGAGCAGATCGTGCGAATCTCGCGCAAGCACGGCAAGAAGATCGTAACCGCCTGTGGAACCGGTGATTACATTCACTTCACCCGCCTTGGTGTGGACCTCATCTTCTGCACCAATGACATCGCTTGTCTCAAGGTCGGCGCTCAGCTTGCCCTTAAAGCCGCCGCTGAAGCTATCGAACAAGCCGCCGCCGAGGTCCAGGCGACCGCATAACCCTGGCTGAACCGGTCGCGGAGGAGGTCGCGGAGGAGGTCGCCGATGCAGAAAATCACGTTTCTCCAACCCCGTCGCCTTACCTGCGGATCCGGCTGTCTCTCCGATTGCAACGCATACGTCGCGATCAACCGGTTCATGAGTGTTTTGGAATCGGACTGCTCGAACCCCGATCGGGCAAATTTCGTGGTCTCGTACAGCTTCTATACACTCAAGGCAGACTGGGAGCGTTCCGACCATCCACATTGACTTGCTAGAGCAGGATTTTCAAAGGTCCTGACCAGCGAAGGACGAACTAGAAATGCCAAAACAGACCGTACCTTCCGCGCAACGACGACGCCCGAAATGGGCGGTCGCGGACTTGGGTCAGCCCTCGGCAAATGGGAAGCTGAATCCCTACAACTCGAGAAATATCTCCCGTGCCCTCGATGTCCTCGAGGCCTTCGTCGAAGAGCGTCCGGTAATGACGCTCAAGGATCTCAGCCGCATCATCCGTATCCCGGACTCCTCTCTTTTTCGCGTTCTCATGACCCTGCAAGGCAGGGGATACCTTCAGCAAAACGACGACGGTTCGTACCAACTTGCGCAAAAGGTGCTTATGGGCAAGCTCAGCGAGCGCGCCGAGCGCTTCCGCGAACTCGCCAGAACCGAACTGCACAGCCTGGCTGGGCACTTCAATGAGACGGCCAGCCTCGCATATCTGTTTGGCGATCACATCCAGGTGATCGATTCCGTCGACAGCCTGCATGAGATCCGTATCATGAACCGCCCCGGCAGGGTCCTTCCGCCGCATTGCAGCGCCATGGGCAAAGCCATTACTGCTTTTCAGGACCGCGAGAAGATCAATCGCATCCTGGAATCGTACGGCCTTGCACCGAGGACTCCGAATACTATCGTCGATAGCAGAGAACTTATCTCCCGGTTCGCTCGAATTCGCGAGACCGGAATTGCATACGACCGCGAAGAATCGATAATGGGCGGCCTGTGCGTGGCCGCGGCTATCCAGCTGCCGGATCGCCGCGTGATTGCCGCGGTGAGTGTTTCAACGCCGATTGCGCGCATGAGTCCGGAACGAGAGAAAGAGACCGCGGCCGGCGTGCTGCAAACCGCGGGAGAGTTGGCGAGGCTCGTCGTCAAGAGCATCGGCTGATCTGCCGCCGTGATTGACAAAAGAGAAACAAGGCCGCTAAGGTATCGTCGAAAATCTTGCGGCAATGAGGGTGCTGCGATGACAGATGACAAGCGAATCAGTCGGAGACGCTTTTCCGCGGGCCTGGCGCTGGCTCCGCTCGGCTTTGCTTTCGCGCCGACTCTCGCCGCGCAGGAAGCGGCAAAGACCACAGGTGCTGCACTGACCGAGGGCGTCCCCAAGCCCCCACCCGAACCGAAGAGGCGCTGGCAGATCTATGAAGAGGAGTACTTCATTCATCCTCTGGTCTTCAAGCGAAGCGAAGTTCAGCCCCGCGTTCATCCGTTTGCCCTTCGCGATGTCACCCTGGCGGAAGACGGGCCTTATGCAGAGTCGCGGTCGTGGAGCCGAGGCTTTATGCTGCGGATTCCGGCCAACCGACTGCTTTACAACTTTCGCCGGACCGCCGGCCTGCCTTCGTCCGCGGTTCCGCTTGGCGGATTGGAACGCCCCGACTCGCTTCTGCGGGGACATTGGGTCGGACACTATATGTCGGCCTGCGCGCTGCTCTATGGCTCCACCGGCGACGCGGAGATCAAGGCACGCGGAGACGCGCTCGTGGCCGGTATCGCCGAGTGCCAGGCGAAGCTGGGCACAGGCTACGTCAGCGCCTTCCCCGCAATTGAATTTGACCGGCTGGAGACAGGGCAAAAGGTATGGGCGCCGTTCTATACCCTCCACAAGCTGATGGCCGGGATGCTCGACATGCATGAGCTTGCCGGCAATACTCAGGCGCTCGATGTTGTCGTCAAGTTGGCCGCCTGGGTGGATGCATGGACCGCGGCCCGCACCGAGGACAGGATGCAGGACATCCTCAACGAGGAATTCGGTGGAATCGGCGAGTCGTTATACAACCTTGCGGCCATCACCGGCGACGATCGCTGGGCCCGCACCGCAGACCGCTTCCACAAGAAGATCTTCCTTCGCCCATTGCTCGAGCGCCACGACGAACTGCGGCAGCTTCACGTCAATACTCATATTCCACAGATACTCGCCGCGTCGCGACGGTATGAGCTCACAGGCGACACGCGATTCCGCGTCATTCCCGAGTTCTTCTGGGAGACGGTGACCGAATCGCGCACCTTCGCGCCCGGAGGATCAGGCACCATGGAGCGCTGGGTCACCTATGCGAACCACCTGGCGTGGGAGATGAAATCCAGCCCGGAAAACCAGGAGTGCTGCTGCGCCTACAACATGATGAAACTCACCCGGCAGTTGTACGGCTGGCAACCGCAGATTCGGCACGTCGAGTACTTCGAGCGAAACCTCCTCAATCACCGGCTCGGAACCATCGAGCCGAAGACCGGTCATACCACCTATTTCCTCTCCATGGCGCCAGGCGCGTGGAAGACGCTAGGGACGGAGGAGAACACATTCTGGTGCTGCAACGGCACCGCGCTCGAAGAGTTCGCCAAGCTGCAAGACAGCATCTACTTCCACGACGCCGACTCACTTTACGTCAATCTCTACGTTGCCTCGAATCTGGAATGGAAAGATCGCGGCGTTCGCCTCAAGCAGGAGACGGAGTTCCCCAACGAGCCGCGGACGCGCCTTACCGTTGTGTCGACCCCCGCCGAAGCGTGGACCATGCACCTCCGCATCCCGGCATGGACCTCAAGAGAGGCACGCGTCACCGTTAATGGCCGGCCCGTCGATGTCCAGCCCGAGCCCGGAACCTACCTGAATCTCGCGCGCGTATGGAGCGCGGGCGACCGCGTTGAATTGGAGATGCCGATGCGGCTTACCCGCGAAGTGCTCGACGACGATCCGTCTCTGCAGGCCTTCTTGTACGGTCCCGTGGTGCTCGCGGGGCAGTTCCCCATGGGAGAACTGAGTTTCTCCCTGCTCCACGATAACGAGGAGCCGAAGGTCAATGACGCCCCTCTGCCCGTGCCGACGCTAGTGGATAAGGGCGGCAAGCTCGAAGACTGGATCGTGCCGGTCGCAGGTCAATCTTTGACATTCCAGACGGTTGGGACGCATGGGGAGCAGGTCACCCTCAAACCGCTCAATCAGAGTTGGCAGCGATTCGCTGTGTATTTCCAGATCGCTACTTAGAGCATTTTCCCTATTACTGTGGACCGGAGAATTTATGCGAGCGTCGTTTTTCTTGGGAAAGCCAGGGCGTATAGCTTTGGGGTTTCGGTCGACAGCTATAGAGAAAATGCTCTAATCGTCCACTGCCGGAACTAACCCGGCCTCACAGCGGAAGCGGATGGCGCATCGCGACGGGGTTTATAACGACCGGTTTATAAATTGACCGAGACTCGAGCGCCTTGGAACTCCACCGTCTTGACGCCCGCGTTGCCGGCAACCTGAATCTGAAACGCGCGCGACGTAAACGCGTGCATCACCGACCCGGGCTCCAGCGCAATCGAGAGTCGTCGTTCCTGGTCGCTCCAGCTGACCTCGATCGTCGAGCAGACGCCCCGGGTGTATTCCATCGAAACCCCGTCGTCTTCATACAGGGTTGCGCGGCTGTCTCCGCCCGGATAGACGTGCAGTTCGGTCGGCGCCGAGGTCTTCTCCAGCGTCGACTGTTTCACCGGGCCCATCGGCAGAACCGATCCGGCCTTCACGTATAGCGGCATCGTGGCCAGGTCGACGGCTCGCGCGTGCTCGCGGCCTCCGGCAATTTGTTCTCCAGTCCAGTAGTCGAACCACCCGCCGCGGGGAAGGTAAACGCGCCGCTCCGTTGCCGACGCAACCGTCACCGGTGCGACCAGAAAGCTCTCGCCCCACATGTACGCGTCGTCGACCGTGAGTGCATCCGGATCCCCCGGGAAGGCAAGCCAAAGTGCGCGCATCATCGGCATCCCCGTGTTATGGGCATCGCGCGCGGCAGAGTAGAGATACGGCAGCAGCCGGTATCGCAGGTTGAGGTATGCGCGGCAGATATCCTCAACCTCGGGGTGGTGCAGTTCCCCGGAAGGCGGCAGAACACCCGGATCGTCTTCCACGGGTCCAACATTGCCTCGATTCCAGCCCCATGGAAGACGCAGCATCCACGTCCGGCCGTGCGAGCGAAACAGCGGGCAGAAAGAGCTGAATTGGAACCAGCGGACGTAGAGTTCCGATGTGAGTTCTTTGGTTGAGAAGAAGCCCCCGGTATCCGTCCCCCAATACGGTATGCCACTCAGCCCGGTGTTCAGCCCGTTTGCGATCTGCACGCGCAGAGTCTCCCATGCGGAGTTGATATCTCCTGACCACAGAAATCCGAACTGCTGCAGCCCCGCGTATCCATTGCGCTGCAGAGAGAAAGGGCGTACGTTGGGCCGCTCCCGCAACGGCCCTTCCCAGTACATCCGGTTGCGGTCGAGGCGCGCCTGCGGCAGCAACTCATCCCCATCGTCGACCCACCAGCCATCGACGCCGGTACGGAAAACTCCCAAGTGGTCGGCCCAGTAGTTGGCTGCGGAGTCAGGATCGGCGGAGTGATCTGAGACGCGCCCATGCAAATCGAAGGGAACACCGAGCACGTGAAGCATCACCCGCATGCCTTCGCTGTGCATCTCGTCGAACATCGCTTTCGGATCGGGAAAAATCGTAGGGTTGAACGCAAAGGAGGCGTGGCCTGTGTTCCAGCCGGAAGGAGCAAATCCGGTGCCAAGATAAATCATCATGTCGCACGGCAGCTTCTTCTCGCGAAACGTCCGCACCTCGTCGAGCACAGTTGCCCGGCTCGACAGCGTTCGATGCGACTGCTGATAGCCGAACGCCCAGAGAGGCGGCAGGTGCGGAAACCCGCTCAATTTGGCAAGCTCACGCAGCAAATCCTTAGGGTCCCGGCTGAGAATCAGAAACATGTCCTGCGCTTATGGCGCGACACCCGGGCGAAAAACGCCCTGGGCGCCCGTCAGGTCGAACGTTCCAGCCGGGTGATGGAAGTAGAGGCCCCAGCCGCTGGGACCGATCAGCCACGGGATCGGGGAGCGCCCGCCATTCACGAATTGGTCCGGTTTGAATTCGCCGTTTCGCATCGTATCCACCACGCCACGCCGGTCGAACTGATGTCCGCCTTCGCCGAAGCCGAAGACAGGCTGGCCAAAGAGATCGAAGCTGACCCGCCCAGTGGAGCCATCGAGCACCAGTCGTTGACGCACTGCGCCTGCCTGTTCGATCGCGATCGTAATCGGATTGTCGGTAACGCGTACGCTGAACTTGCCGCAGGTAAACGCCATCGCAGGGGCCCGGTGCAAAATGTGCCCGGGCGGTGGCGGTCGCAGTTGGTCCCTCAGCCCGTTCGCGGTAAACGCCTGCACCGGGTCCAGGTGCGAATCGATTGGAAGCAGGCTGATTCGCAGAGTATGCTCGCTGATTGCGGTCAGGAAGAGTGTCACCTCGATGCCGCTGACCACGAAGCGCGTTGCAGACTCCACCAGAACCCCAGGCAATTTTTCGGCGAACGCCGCTGTAACCAAGCCGCCAAGCGTCGTCGCGCCTGCGCGAGCGAGAAAGTCTCGCCTGGACGAAGGCTGACGCCGCTGCATCGCTGTTTCCTCGGACTCGATGGGATTCATGTTTGAAGATTCTACTCGAGCCCCCTGGAGCGGAGTCGTTTGCAAAAGGATTTGCAGAAGGATTTGCTCAATTGCGCGGCCAGCAATACGATGTCGGTCCATCCCCGGCCTGACACGTCCGTTTGCTGACATCGCAACGGGTAACCTCTCCCATCCCTGGGACGTCTTACACGTTTTGACCGAGCTGCCCGCTTGTTTGCCAAATAAGACGCATGAATGAGAATGCTACTCTCTCTGCGCCATCCTCATTTAAATCAAAAACCAATTACATTGAAGCCATGCCGTCCGCGCCCCGGGATGGCGTGCCGGAGTACTTCATGAAGCAGATTGTCGCCGTGGTGTTCGGTCTGGCTCTGATGGGCAATGCGGCGCTATTCGTTCCCCAGGCGCTGGCGGTCTGGCGGAAAAAGAGCGATGAAGGCATCTCCCTGATCACGTTCGGCGGCTTCAATGTGCTGCAAGTGATCGCGATCGTGCATGGGCTCTACCAGCACGATTTGTCCTTGATCCTGGGCATGGTGGCAAGCCTGATCACCTGCGGCGCCGTCACCGTTCTCACCCTGTTCTATCGCATGGGGCGCAGTCGTTCCAGCACCGCGAAGCCGTGACCGCTTCGGGCCACGAAACGACTACTTGCGGTTCGCGTTCAACGTGTCGAGCACGCGCTTAAGCTCGTCCAGCTTCTGCCCTGCCTCGCCTAATTTGCCTTCCGCCGTGAGGCGCTGATAGTCTGCAAAGTCCTTGCCTGCCTCGGCGATCAGCGCATTGACGTCGGTTGGTTGAGGCGCGCCCGAAGGTTTGGGTGTGCTCCCCTGCGCTTGCGGGGCTTGCTGGATATCGGTCGAGGTCGTCGAGGGTGCCTCTCCGCCGTACAGAGACGCCAGCGCCGCCTCGAAGGTCGGACCGTACGCCAGTTTGTCCTGCAGCGCCAGCACCACCAGGCGCAACTCCGGCATGGCGCTGGTCTGTGCCTGCAGAAAGATCGGCTCGGCATACAGGAGCGCCTTGCCCGACGGGATCACCAGCAAGCTCCCGCGCACGACGTGCGAGCCTTGCTGGTTCCATAGCGTCAATTGTCCCGAGAGCTGCGCGTTCTGATCGATTCTTGCCTCGATCTGCTGCGGTCCATCCACTACCCTTCCCTTGGGAAAGTCATAGACGACGGACTTCCCATAGCTCTCGCCGTCACAACGCC
>Ga0302325_10027137_pt1 | contig 11880 bp, 10 predicted proteins | sample Palsa_T0_2_FD_201948 | JGI IMG/M metagenome (GOLD analysis project Ga0302325, IMG submission 201948) | Peat permafrost microbial communities from Stordalen Mire near Abisko, Sweden - Palsa_T0_2 | ecosystem: Environmental > Terrestrial > Soil > Palsa > Peat permafrost | place: Sweden: Abisko... | reverse complement strand
CATTCGGCAACATCAGATGGATCAAACCGATATGCCGGAAGTTGTTCGGCATCTTGTCGATAAAGAAAGGCCTGCCCGTCCGGTAGGCCTGTGTGTCCGCGAGATACGTTTCTCCCAGGCGGAGGAAGTCCTCTCGTGTCATGTCCGCCAGCACGGCGGGATAGCGTGGATTGTCCGGATCGGCGTCGCGGCCCTGAAGCTCCAGAACGATCCTCTGGATGTCGGCAAGTTCCTGCGTTCCTTCCACCAGCGAATGCGAAGCGAGGATCTGCTCGAGCAGCGTGGAACCCGAACGCGGCAGGCCGACAATGAAGATGGGATCCTTGCTGGCCACGCCCCAGCCGGGGCGACGATCGAAGAAGCCGCGCGTGCAGACTTCGATCTGCCTGGCCGTATTGTTCTCGATGATCTCGGGGCGATAGCGGCTTTCCGATCGCTTCAGTGCATTGCCCCGCTCATAATACAGCCAGGAATCGGCTGTCTCATTCCGGTTTTGCAAGGCTTTGCCGAGCGCGAAGCAGAGGTGATAGCGATCCACGAGCTGCGTTGCCGTCGACGCTTCCTCGGCACGCATGCGCGCGATCTCTTCGTCGGTGAAGCGGTACGTCTTGAGATTCGCCAGACTCCAATAGGCATCGCCGAAGTTGGGGCGGGCCGCCGCCGCCACGCGGTAAGCGGCGATGGCTTCGGGGACATCGCCGATCGTCTTCAGCGCATGGCCCAGCCAGAGATGCACATCGGGATCTTCGGGCCTTTCAATGCGCATATCCCGATAATGCGCGATGGCTTCGTGATGTTCTCCGAGACCAACGGCGGTTGTGGCGGCGAGCGAGCGGTATTCCGGATTGCCCGGCTCCGCTTCCAGAAGTCGCCGGATCTGTTCGCGGGCCTGAACATATTTGTGCCGCTGCACCAGCGTCTGAGCGTAGTCGTACCGCGCTGCCCGATATTCCGGCGCCAGAACCAGCACGGCCTCCAGCAGCATTTCCGCATCATCCAGAATATCGAGGGCCATCCCGATTTTCGCCAGAAGCCGCATGGCCTCGGGATGATCGCCATGACGAATGAGATAGGTGCGGACGATCTGTTCCGCCGGCGCAAGATCGCCGTCGGAAAACAGCGAGGTCGCAGTCACAACATCGGTCGGCAGGGTCGCGAGAGTTGCGACATGGGCGGCGGCCGTGGCCGCGTTCGCCGCATCGCCCGTGATCCGATACACACCCTCGAGCATGCGCCAGCTGATCGGCAATGCGGGGTTGATGTTGACCGCGCGCAGAAACGCATCGATGGCCCGCGGCGCATCCTTCAGCGCGACAAAGCACAGGCCGCGCTCCTGATGAAGGCGGCTGAAGCGCGGTTGCAGCTGCTCAAGGCGGTCGAGAACCGAAAGAGCTTCAGGAATGCGCGAGAGATGGCGCAGGCTGATGGCCATGGTCAGCAGGACGTCGCGATTTTCCGGAACGTCGCGGGCGAGCGATCGCGCGCCGCCCAGCGCCTCCGCGTGCCGGCCATCCGTCTGCAATTTCCTCAGCCTGCCGATTTCCCGCGCGATCGGAGACGAAGATGCAATAGCCGCGGTCGATTCCATGGCGCCAGCACAAAAAGAGGCGGGCGTTGCCGCCCGCCCCGAAAGATTATCCCGGAAGAAAACCGCTGTCAGAATTTATATCCAATCCTGAGGCCGACCACCCGTGGACGCAGCGGGACCTCAGATTTGATGAACTGCGCCGAGGACGTGAATGTGCTGGCGTGGGAGTCGCTCAGGTTGCTGCCGAACAGGTCTGCATTCCAGTTGCCGCGCGACATGCCGAAAGACGCGTCGAATGTCGTGTACCCTGGTTGGAAGTAACGCAGGAACGTCGTGTTCGGGATCAGCACACCCGTGCCGGAGGTGTAGGTCGCCGGCTGGTTATACATGCTGCCTATGTAGTTGGCGCCGACCATCGCGTCCGCGGCGTAATCCGCAATCATCCAGTCGTAGCGAAGGCGTACATTGCCTTCCCATGTCGGCGAGAACGACGGAACCGAACCGACCGAGCCGAACGGATTCGGGAACGGCTCCAGCTGGGTGCCGCCCTTGGGTATGACCTGGGTGATGCATTGTCCGAACGCGGGCGTGTTCGGGATATTGTCCAGCAGACAGGGCGAGTTCGCCTGGGTGTCGTCGTTGTACGTGGCGGAACCCATAAGCGTGAGTCCCTCGGCCAATTCGGCCGCCCACTGCGCTTCCACGCCTTTGACGTCGTAAGTCGGACCATTGACGGCAAAGGTCGTGTTGCCCAGTTCGGTCGGATCGAAGAAATTGAACTGCACGCTGGACCAGCGCATGAAATATGCGGACAGGTTGAACTGCAGGCGGTCATCGAACAACTCGTTCTTCAGGCCCGCTTCGTAGTTCACCAGGGAGTCCGGCGCATAGCTGTTGGGTTTCATGTACTGATCAAGGCCGCCGGGGCCGGGAGCTACGTCGGAGGTCGTGCGGTTAAAGCCGCCAGGCCGGAAGCCCTCCGAATACGTAAAGTACGCCATATTGTCCGGCGTAATGTGCCACTGCGCGCCCAGACGGCTCCTGAAGCCGACATAGACCTTGTTGTCGTGATGTGAGTTGATGTTTGAGTCGCCGCTGGTGCAATCGCCGTTGGGCACGTCGAGACAGCCATTGGTTGTCGCATACTGGGAGCCCACTTCGAACTCCGAATATTCGTACCAGCGGCTGCCGGCTGTCAGCGTGACGGTGGGGAGAACGTCGTAGTCGAGTGAGAGGAAGGCAGCGTTTTGATCGTAGCCACGCTGCGTGTCTTCGCCGAACGCCGTCGAGTTACCACGAATACCAGGGTCGTTGGCAGTCGACCCCGGAGCCGTGCGCACGTTGGCGACGCAAGGCGGTCCGCCATTCAGCGCATTTGCAAGGTTCGCCGGATCGCAATCCGGAATCGTCTTGTAATCGAAATTCATCACATCATAGACGCGGAACTCTTCGTTGTAGAATCCTGCAATGGCGCGTATCTGCCAATCGTCCGGCGTGCTCAAGCGCAGCTCGTTGCTCAGGTGCGTATTCCTGACCGTGTCCTGCCAGTAAGCGCTCGGCGAGTAGCAATAGTCGCTGCCACCCCAGCCGGTACCGCCGCCGGTGCACTGGTAATACATCCCGCCGCCCGTGCGCGAGTAATTGGTGTATTCCATCTGTTGCGAGATGTTGCGGACCATGTAGCCGCCCGTATAGACCGCGCTGATCGGACCTACTTTGCCGTTGACCGTCCAGGCCGTGTTCTCCCAATCGTCCCTGTCGTAGGACGGATTGAACGCGGTGACCTCCATTGAGCCCAACGGCGTCAGCGTGTTGGTCGGCGATATCTGCGAGGAATACGGGTATTCGACCGAGAGGCCTTCCGCGTCCAGCTTCTCGATGCTTTGCGCGATCAGCACGTCCCAGTCCGAATTGATTTTGTAAAGGATCGACAGACGCGCGCCTTCATAGGTGACAGGATTCTGCGCGTTTCGGGCTATCGCATAGTTGTTGATTTGTCCGGAATTCGACGGAGAACATACGCCGGCCTTTCCGGGCGGCAAGCCGTTCGGACATACGCCGTTTGTCGGCATGATGTTCCAGTAATAGTTGCCGAGGTCGGCGTTCGAGCGATCAAAGGTAGCCGGCACGTTGTTGATATAGCCGCCGTGATTGTCGTCGTAGAGCACGACGCGCACGGCCAGCTTGTCGGTAATGATCGGAACGTTGAGCGTGACATTGGCGCTCGCATTCGGATCGCCGCCGGAGGTGAAGCCGTAGCTCGCCTGGGCGAAGCCCGAAGTCTCGTCGAGGACAGGTTTGTTCGTGATGTAGCGGATGGCGCCCGCTTCCGCGCCGCCGCCGAACAGCGTGCCTTGCGGGCCTTCGAGCACTTCGACGCGCTGCATGTCGACCATATAGATGTCGACATTGCGCGCCGGAAATTGCATGGACTGATCATCGAGGTAGAGCGCGACGTTCGGGTAATTTCCGATCGTGCCGCTGGACTGATTGCCCCGGAAGCCGGCGCTCAATCCGCGCATGAAGACGTCGCCCTGGCCCGGGCCGTTATTGCCGTAGGTGACGTTGGGCGTGTATCTGAGAATGTCGTCAAGCGACGCGACGTTCAGACTTTCAAGTGTCAGTCCCGAAAACGCCTGGACGGTCGACGGGACTTTTTGGACGGATTCGGTTCGCCGCTCTGCCGTCACGACGACTTGCTCGACGCCAGCCGGCTGAGCAGATTCCGGCATCGCCGTCTGGTCGGCGGCCACGGCGGCGCCTCCCCATCCCCCGACGATCGCGGAGACGGCGCAGGACATCATATATCTCGATTTCATGAACTTCACCCCCAGGAGTTGTCGAAGGACTTGCGAATGGCGCTCAAGGGGAGAGCGTGCGTGTCCGTACGAATTTCATCGGCGCCCCCTTGCCCCAGCCCAAATGTTCAGAGCGCACGAAGCACCGCACGCGGATGCCTTCGTCACAGCCCTGCCGATTCATGCGGTCAGACAGCGGACAAAGGCCAATACATCGCTTCAATGCGCTCTATAGGCGTCACCTATGGGCGTATGCGTGTCACACGCCTGTTGCGATTGGTGCTTATTGGATGGGGATTGGGGCTGGATGTCGGGGCGGAATGGGGGTCAATCATCAGCATTTGCGCGCGTTCCACGCGGTCGCAATCGAGCGCAGCATCAGCCGCGCCGCGCGGCGGCTGAACGTCGCGCAACCGACATTGTCACAGCAGCTCAAGGCGCTGGAGCAACGTCATCAAACTGCGCTTTTCGAAGGACGAAAGCCGCCCTTACGGCTTACGCTTCTGGGTCAGAAACTTTTCGACCTGACGCAAAAGCTTTTTGCGACATCGCAAAACATCGACGAACTTCTGGATGACGATCAGGTGGAACGAACGGCTCTGGTCCGTCTGGGATCGGATTCTCCCGTTTATGCCGTGCGCATTGCCGCGATTTTGCAGCAGAAACATCCCGGCGTTACGTTGCGCGTTCGCATCGGCAATGCGAAGGAAACTTTCTCCTGGCTCAGCCAGGCGGAAATCGACATCGGGATCGTCAGCGATCCTCCTGCCAATGGGGCGTTCGCCTACGAACCGCTGTTCAACGACTGGCTCGCAGTCGCGCTTCCGAAGGACCATCCGCGCGCAAACGACCTCGTATTCCCAGCAAGCGCGTTTGCCGAGGAGCGTCTCCTGATGCGCGACGCCAGCTCGCGAACGCGAGCGATCATCGAGGACATGCTCGTCGTCGCGGACGTGACACCGACGGGAGTGATGGAGCTCCACACCCGCGAAACGATACGCGAAGGCGTGGCAATGGGACTGGGTTTGAGTTTGTTCTGTTCGAGCGAGTGCCCGCCGGACGACCGCATCGTGTATCTTCCGCTTGATATCGATCCGAGCGCGGTACGCATGACGGGCTATGTCGTATGCCTGGCCGAACGGCGGCGCACGCCGCTGATGCGTGCCGCGCTGGAGGGCGCCGCCGAGTTGCGCCTGTTGAGTCCATTGCCAGTCTATGCCAAGCCATCGGAACCGGTCGCACGGCAAATTCGCCGGACAAGAGCGGCGACGGCATCTGCAATGGAATCGTCCCACTGACCGGAACTATCGAAGAAATCTTTGCGCTGTTCTCTTCCCGTGGGTCCGGCCTCTACGGCGAAGCGGTTTCGCTCGAGACCCACATGCTTCAGACCGCTGCGCGCGCCGCGGATATCGGCGCACCGCCAGCCTTGATTGTCGCTGCACTGTTGCACGATGTCGGCCATTTGTTGCACCCAGAAGGAGAAACCGCCGCCGAGGCGGGCGTTGACATCGGACACGAAGCGCTTGGCGCGGTGTGGTTGTCGCAAAGCTTCGGACCGGACATCACTGCACCCATTGCCCTGCACGTCGAGGCCAAGCGATATCTGTGCGCCGTCGACCCATCATACCACGAACGCCTGAGCGAGGCCTCTCGCGCGAGCCTACGCGCGCAAGGTGGGATCATGAGTGCGAGAGAGATCGATGCGTTCAGAAACACGTTCGCATTCGAGCACGCGATCATGCTTCGTCGATGCGACGACGACGGCAAAGATACGCTGGGAGCGAATGAGCCGCTTGAGAGCTATCGGAACCTTCTCGCACAGCACATTCTGCACGCCTGAATCCGGGGCCGGATTCTACAACTCGACGGGCTTGCCGTGCGGTGTGCGCCGCCAGGCGTCAATCCAGGCCTGTTTACGCGTCGCCAGCGCGGCCTCGTCCGCCAGTTCGCGTTCGCACACCAGATGTTCGAGCGCATGCAGCCAGTGCTCATAGTAATTTGTGCCGTCATCGGGTTCGCCGCGCGCCGCAGCCGCCTTCAATTCGTTCGACAGCGCGGCCGCCCATTGCGGCCATGTGAATACACCTTTGGCATGGAGATGCACGGCGAGCGCGAACGTCTGCGCCTGCCACGGATCATCGAATACCGGATCGCTCTCGCTCGAACGCACCCTCAGCAGCGTTTCGAAGGATGCTGCCGGGCCTCTGCTGTCAACCGGGCTCAAGATAGTCCTCCCACAGGTCGAGATAGACGGCACCGGGCCCGATCGCCTGTTCGCCCCACAACTCCCGCCCCTCAAAGCGGACCTGGTAGAGATGCTGTGGCTGTTCACCGCGGCCATGCGCGTTCGCATCGGGGAAAACATGCGCGCCATGACGGCGTGTGATCGTTCCGCATTTGCCTCGCACGTAACGCGGGAGTCGTGTGTGCTCCGTGGGATTGAGATTGCGCGCGCGGATTCTCTCGCCGACCGAGAGGCGCGGTTCGACCGTGACCTTGCGTTCCGTCGGACCACCCTGGGCAAGCGTAGCGGCCACGCGATCTGCGATCAGGGGAGGGCTCACGTCCGCTACGCGCGAAGCGCTGCGCCCCGCCGCGAGCTCCTCGCGCGAGACGAGGCCAGTCTCGGTCAGGAGCGTTTCCAGACCGGCAATCCATTTCTCGTAGTAGCTCATGCGGAGATAGTCGGGCCCGGGTATGCGCTCGCGGGCGAAACGCGACTTGTCAATGTTCCAGCGGCCGCAAGCGCCTGCCGCCAGGGTCAGCGCAAGGGCGCGAGCCTCCCACCGCATGTGAAACACCGGTTCGTTCGCTTCAGGCGCGACTGATCCCAGCCCATGCATACCGCCCATGTCGTGAACGCCGTTCATGCGGGCAGCGGCGATGGCGCCGAGGCGAACGCGACGCCGATCATGGAATCACGCGAGACCAGTTCGGCCAGTTGCGCCTCGCTGAACGAGTCGGTTCCAGGCGGACGCTCGGGGAGCACCAGATAGCGAATCTCCGCTGTCGAATCCCAGACGCGAATCTCGACATTCTCTGCCAGTTCGAGGCCGAATTCCGCGAGGACTCCCATCGGATCGATCACTGCGCGCGAACGATAGGGCGCGGATTTGTACCAGACAGGCGGCAACCCGAGGACGGGCCACGGATAACAGGAGCACAGGGTACACACGACCATATTGTGCACGCGCGCCGTGTTCTCCACGACGATCATGTGTTCGCCCTGTCTGCCGCCATACCCAAGCTCGGCGATCGCGGCGGTCGCATTGTCGAGAAGACGCGCCTTGTAATCCCGGTCGACCCAGGCACGCGCAACCACACGTGCGCCGTTTCTGGGGCCGACTTTGTTCTCGTAAGTTTCGACAATTGCGTCGAGCGCCGCCGGATCGACGAGCCCCTTCTCCACCAACAGCGACTCGAGCGATTTGACCCGCAAGGTCATGTCCGAGGGAGGATGCTGTCCGTGATCGTCATGATCATGACCACCGTCGTGCTCATGCGCTGGCATCGTGCCCGGTCCCCGCTCCGCTATCACAATACCATCGGCATGACTGCGATCTGCGGCCAAGATAGCGAAATGTGTGGCACGTTGTCATCCGCGTAAGAAGCGCTGGGGCGAGATCATGTGTGCCGTCACGCCACCGGCTGCAACATCCTCCGGCATGGGGTGCCCGCAAACGAGGGCGGCAGCGGTGCGACTGGCGGCCGGTGCAGTTTGGATACCGTAGCCTCCCTGGCCGGCAAGCCAGAAGAAGCCCTCGCCTGCGGGATCGAACCCGATCACCAGGCTTCGATCCGGTGCGAAACTGCGCAGACCGGCCCACTTGCGAGGTACCCGACTGATCTCGAGCGTTGTCGCCGACTGAACACGGTCGATAGCGATCGCGACGTCCATGTTCTCCGGTTGCGCATCGCAGGGCGGAGACGGTGTTTCGTCCGCCGGTGAAAGCAAAATCTTTCCCGCTTCGGGCTTGAAGTAGAAGCTCTCGCCGATATCGATCGTCAGCGGCATGTTGGCGATGTCGGTGCCCTCTGGCGCATCCACAATTACCGCCGTGCGCCGATGTGGAACGATGCCGATCGGTGCGAGCCCGGCAAGCTTTGCGATTTCGTCGGCCCAGGCGCCCGCCGCGTTGACGACGACCGGCGCCTCGAACATGCCGAGCCTGGTATGTACGCTCCAGCCACGCGTCGTACGTTCGAGTCCTGTAATTTCCGCATCGGTGAACAATCTTCCCCCTGCAGCGCGTATCCTTGAGAGATAGCCTTGATGCAGGCCGTGCACATCAACATCGCGAGCTTGCGATTCGAGGACGCCGCCAATTGCGTAGTCCCCGCGCAGAATGGGACATAACTCGCGCACGCGGTCTGCCGTCATCACTTCGGCGTGTGCGGCAATGTCGGGAGTCGAAAGAAATTTCTCCAACTCGGCCTTCTGGTCTTCGCGCGCGATGTGCAGCGCTCCACGGGCGGAAACAAGGGGATATTCGGAAAACCCCTGTGGAGGATCGAACAGAAAGTCGCGGCTGGCGCGCGATAGCGCCCGAACAACGAAATTTCCGTAAGTCTCGGAGAACAGGGCGGCCGAACGGCCGGTGGAGTGATAACCCGGCTGGCTTTCACGTTCGAGAAGCGCAACGCGGCGCTCGGGCGCCAGACATGCAGCAATGGAAGAGCCGGCAATGCCGGCACCGATGATCACGACGTCGAAATGCATCTGTTCCATTTGGCCGTGAATCCGGGACGAACGAGCATGTGGCGACCCATGCAGGGCGCGAGTTAGCATGCGCGGATGCGCATTCCAAATGAGTATACGCTGGGGCGAGTCCTGGCGGGACACGCGCTCCGGCAGATCAGATTTCTTTTGCGCTCTTAACACGCGGCCATGCGCGCATCGCGCGATGTCGCAGGCGGTCTACAAGCCGCCGGTCAATTCCTGAGACGTACAATCGGGTTTATGGCGGCCCCGGAGGGATTCGAACCCCCGGCCCCCTGCTTCGAAGGCAGGTGCTCTATCCAGTTGAGCTACGGAGCCACGGGCCGCACACTTTCACACTTTGATTCCGGGGCGCAATGGTTTTTGGCGCGACTTCAAGAGCATGAAAGCCCGCAACATGCGTTGCGGGCTTTCGCTTGACAGCGGTCCGGCCGGTTGGGAGGGGCTTGCAACGAGCCGGGCGCTTCAAGTTCGAACCGACCATGGCACCTCCTTTCTGAACCCGGGATGGAAACCCTATTCATTTCGCATTCATTGCGTTCCGGCCGGCGCGGCAGAGCGCTTCATCGCAGCGCGTGCGATATCGCGCCACTCCTTCTGCGCGCTGCGATAATGGCGCGGCGCGCCGTCGAACGATTTGAGGATTTCCGCATAGATTTGTCGAGCTTCGTCTGCGGCGCTCATCCGTTCGAGCAACATCGCCGTGCGGCAGCGTGCTTCCTCGCCGGGGTAGTAGCGAATCAGCCGCCGATATTCGTCACGCGCTTCGTCCAGCTTTCCCTGCAGTTCGAGTGCACGCGCGTAAAGCAGATGCGCATCCGCCGAAACGAAGCCAGGATCGGCAGCCTGAAGCGCATCGAGGCTCGTCTGTGCGCCGGCTCCATCGCCCGACAGAAACAACGAGCGCGCCAGTCCAAGCAGAAGCGCGGGGTCGTTCTGAAACTGCCCCTGGAGTGCGGTGCGGTATAGCGACGCCGCGTCGGCATAGTCCCCGCGGCGGATATACTCCTCGGCAAGAGCGCGCTTGGCGTCCACCGAGCCGACCATTTCCACCTCGCGCAGCCTTTCACGCAGGCCACGGCGCGGATCGGCAATGTCGCGCACGTTGCTTTTGAGAGCATGTGCGGCCCTGCCCGACAGCATTTCCGGCAGGATCTCGACTGCGAAATAGGCGATGCAGCCCACCATCGGGAGAAAAACGATCACGTAGACCCACGGAAATACACGGCCGTTGCGTACCGCGTGGATGATGCAGGTGATCTCAAGCAAAATGGGGGCGAGAAGGAGCAGGTAGCCCACGGAACGCAGCCGCGTTGATAGCCGCGTGTCCTTAGCAAGCGAGCGCCCGGGGGACAAGTTCGGGTTGGCGGCGGCTCGCCGAAGTCGAAAGCCGGCCTGTCAGGCAACGGTCGACAAATGGGGGCGCCTCGGCGCAATTGATCTTGCGATAAACCCCCGGCGTGCTTACCAATTGCCGGACATATAACCGTCGCCATGCGGGCCGGGCAGGCCCTTGCCAAAAAGTTTGCCGGGACTGGGCAATTGCCAAACGCATCCACCCACCAAAACATCGGTGTCCACATTGCGTGAATCCGGGCCAGAGGCGCCCGAGCGCGGTGGCCATCAGGCGCCGACTTTGCGTCAATGGGCGTTTTCGGTTCTGGAAGAAGGTCAACTAGAATCGACGCTCAGCCGCATCGTCGAGGCGCTGCTTATCGCACTCATCATAGCCAATGTTACCGCCGTCGCCCTGGAATCCGTACCAGCGATTTACTTGAAGTACAGAGTGGTGTTTGTGGGCTTCGAGCGTTTCTCGGTCGGCGCCTACACGATCGAATATCTGGTGCGTGTTTGGTCCGCCGCCGAGGATCCGCGCGTTTCCGCGCGGGGCCCGCTGAAGGGGCGCATCGCTTTCGCCATGCGTCCCCTGATGGTGGTGGACCTGATGGCATTCCTTCCCAACTACTTCGCGATTTTTCTGCCGATCGACACGCGCGTGCTGCGTATATTCCGACTCTTCCGGCTGGTGAAACTTGCACGTTATTCGCCGGCGCTGCCTGCTCTTCTCGGCGTACTTTATGCCGAGCGTTCTGCGCTGTTTGCATCCATGATCCTGACGCTGAGCGTCATGTGTGTAAGCGCCGAACTGATGCTGATTGCCGAAGGCTCCGTTCAGCCAAAAGTCCTGGGAACGCTTCCCGACGCGATGTATTGGGCGATCACGACGCTTACGACTGTCGGCTACGGAGACATCGTTCCCGTCACGGTCGCAGGACGCCTGATCGCCGGCGTGACGATGGTCATAGGCCTGCTGCTGTTCGCACTGCCGATCGGCATCATCGCCAACGGATTCGTGACCGACCTGCATCGCCGCCAGTTTGCGATCACCTGGAGTATGCTGAAAAGGCAGCCGCTCTTCGCCGATTTCGACATCAACGCCATAACGGAAATCCTCGATGCGATGAGCTCGAAAACCGTGCGGGAACACACCCAGGTTACTCTGGCCGGACAAAATGCCGCCAGTTTTTACCTGATCGCATCCGGCACAGCGCGGCTTGAACATGAGGGCGGAGAATACGATCTCGGTCCCGGTGACGTGTTCGGCGAAGAAGCGCTGCAGGTGACGAGCGATTACCAGCGAACGGTCACCGCACGCACCGAAATGCGCCTCATCATTCTTCCGGGAGAGGAATTGCGCCGGCTGGCTCGCAAATATGCTCTTCTCAAGCGGCGCATAGCACACGAAGTGCCATGGTAGGACAGATCTAGGGTCAAAACTCAATAAAAGTGTTGCTGGCTGAATCGGTTGGTGATTCTCTCTCCTTGTGATT
>Ga0302325_10027136_pt1 | contig 11880 bp, 9 predicted proteins | sample Palsa_T0_2_FD_201948 | JGI IMG/M metagenome (GOLD analysis project Ga0302325, IMG submission 201948) | Peat permafrost microbial communities from Stordalen Mire near Abisko, Sweden - Palsa_T0_2 | ecosystem: Environmental > Terrestrial > Soil > Palsa > Peat permafrost | place: Sweden: Abisko... | reverse complement strand
CCTCGGGAGGTTTTTCCCCCCCACCGTGTGTCAATTTGCTTCGGCGACTGCGCTTTTGCCTTTAGTGCTGCATTAAACGCGGTACGATGATCGCCGAGGGGCAGGGGAACAGGGCTGCTGGTCGACAGGGATTGCACTGGCGCAAGATGCTGCTGTCATGGACGGTCCCAACATTCCCCTGGAGATCCTTCGTCTGGCGGAGGCGTTCGTATTCGCCAGCCCTGAGCCGGTGACCTGGAAGACGCTTCGTCCGCTGCTGCCGGACCATCTTGATCCGACCGACGTGCTGGAGGCGCTGAAGCAGCACTGCGCCGATCGAGGGGTGATCCTCGTTGAGATCGGCGGTGCGTGGACGTTTCGGACCGCCGCGGATCTGGCGGTGAAGCTCCAGCCGGCTTTGACCGAAACCCGCCGGCTGCCGCGTGTGGCGATGGAGACGCTGGTCATTATCGCGCTGCACCAGCCGATCACCCGTGCGGAAATCGAGCAGATCCGCGGCGTCAGCGTGTCCCAGCTGTCGATCGACGTCCTGCTGGAGACCGGCCTGATTCAGCCCTGGGGGCGCAAGGAAGCTCAGGGGCGCCCGACCCTGTGGGTCACGACGCCGCGGTTTCTGGCGCAATTCGGCCTTAGGAGCCTGCGGGACCTACCGGGTTCGGACCTGTTTTCCTCCGGCCCGGTTCGGCAGTCGGGGGCAGGGCAGGGGAGCGATGGGCTGGAGGTCGGTGATGACACCAGGGTCGAGCGGGATGGCGATGGTGAGCCCAGTGAATCGCCCTGAACGCCGCTCGCGATCCCGGCCGCTCGAGTCGATCTCCGATTGCCGCGTCGCTCTGTCTTCAGCGCTTCGGTGACGGACTCGGCGGTCGGTGCCGGGAAGGAGGATGCCGGGCCGGCGAATTGATCTCCGGGTTGGCGCGCGCCTGCTCGTAGGCGGCATTGATACGGGTCATTTGCTGTTGCGTGCCGCCCTTGTCCGGGTGGCAGGCATGGGCCAGCCTGGTCATGGCGCGCCGGACCGCGGCAGCGTCGGCGGCGGGCGGCACCCCGAGGGTCTCGTGCCAGCTGAAGCGCGCTTCATCGACCATCATCTCGATGGCGTCCGGCGAGTGCTCGTCGAGGATGGCTGCCAGGGCGACGGCCCAGAGGGGCACCACGGCCCGGCCGCGGCACCAGTTGTTCACTTGGCGTGGCGTGTAGCCGGACATCCGGGCGAAGGCGGCCTGGCTGACGCCGGCGCGGGCCAGCAGAGCGGCGAATTCGGTGTGCAGAAGTGCTCGCATGGGCCATCGATATAGAACTCAGTTCCATTTCGGAGGCCTAAACGAGCTTCCTCGCCGATCTGTGACACGTGATAAGTGTGCCTTATCACGTCCTCTGGACTTTTGCCTTATTCCCCGGCAAAGTCCAGCGCTACCAAGGGGTTCCACCGCCACCAATGACCGATTCCGTTTTCTCGCCCCCGGATGCCGCCGTCGCTGCCGGCATAATCCAGGCCATCGGAGACGCGCCCGGCGCCATCGGCGTCGCGCTGACTGGAGCCGGTCCGGTCTCGGCGGACGCGCTGGCGGCCCTTGCTGCCGCCATCGACTTCGCCGGCCAGGCGCTGGCACCGGCGACGTTACGGGCCTATCGGGCCGATTGGCAGCATTTCTGCGGCTGGTGCCGTGCCGCCGGCTGGGCGGCGCTGCCGGCCGCGCCCGCCACGGTTGCCGCCTATCTCGCCTCGATGGCGAAGACACACACCAGCAGCGCCCTGGTGCGGCGTCTCGCCGCGCTCAACCGTGCGCATCGCCTTGCCCGCCAGCCATGGCCGGCCGCCGATCCGGCAATCCGCAACACCCTGCGCGGCATCCAGCGCAAATTTGGCCGGCCGGTGCGACAGGCGGCAGCCCTGGCGACTGAGGAGGTGCGTGCCCTGGTCGCTACGTGCGCAAACACGCCAGTCGGCCAGCGCGACCGTGCACTGCTGCTGCTCGGCTATGCCGGTGCGCTGCGCCGCTCGGAACTGGTCGCGATCGAATACGAACACATCACCTTCGACAAGGACGGGGTCCGGCTGCTGATCCCGCACGCCAAGGGTGATCAGGCGAACAAGGGTGTGAGCATCGGTATCCCGCAGGGCAGCGCGCCCGACACCTGCCCGGTAAAGGCGCTCGAGGCATGGCTGAAAACCTCTGCATGCGAGCACGGGCCGGTGTTTCGCGGCATCGATATGCGCGGTGCGACCAACCGCCGCGCGCTGCATCCGGATGCCGTGCGGCAGATCCTGCGCAAGCGCGCCACCCTGGCCGGACTCGTCCTGCCCCGCGCGGAACGCCTCAGCCCACACGGCCTGCGCGCGGGCTTCATCACTCAGGCCTATATCAACGGCGCGCGTGACGAGCAGATCATGGATCACACGCGCCAAAAGGATCTGCGAACGATGCGCGGCTATGTGCGCCGGGCCAAGCTCGTTACCGACAGTCCGGCCAAGCTGCTGGGTCTGTGATCGATGGCCGGGCGCAAGCTGGAGGAAGGTTCTTCCGGCGCGGGCGCGGGCGTCCGGGCGAAGGATCCGAACCGGCCCGCCAAGAAACCAGTGAAGCGCAAGCCTGCCGTGCGGGGCCGTCCGCCACGGCTGGCGCATCTCATTGCCGGCAGCGATCGCAACAAGCGGCACGCGCGCGGCGCAATCCCGGGCGAAGCTCTCGTCCCGGGGTGCGCGCAGCCTGGAACGGGCATGTCCAGCCCGGCCGCTGGCAGCGTGGGAGAAAACCGGGGAGAAATCCTCTGCCTGCCGAACCCGGAATGGCTGCCGCACCTCCTCACCGTCACCGGGCCGTGCGAGCCGCTGATGGCATTCCGGAAGGCCGCCTCCGGTCCCGGCACCATTGCGTGGCAGCGCGACTACGCCCGGTTGGAAGAGGACTGGGTCTACACGCTGCTCGCCCCAGCGCCCGCCGAGCGTGGCATTTCGGTTCACGGCGCGCGGATTGTCGCCAGCCAGATGCGCGCGCTGATCGAGACCCTGGAGATCCGGACGGCTGATCGCGCCCAAGATGCAAACTGCCCATTGGACCTCAACGCACTCGTCCCGGTGCCCGGCAAACTCCTCAGGCTCGGACCGGAGGATCCGGCCGTGCTCGCCTGGCTGTGGGAAAACTGGGGCACGACCTGGATGCTGCGCGATGTCGTGCTGGCGCCGGTCGGCCGCGCGGGGATTCTGGTACCCACGGGTCATGATGTTGTCAGCTACCGGTTTTGGTCCGCCGACTGGACGCCTTGGCGAGCGCTGACCACGGTGCGGACCCGATGGCCTGCCTTGGCACTCCACGTCAAAATCTTCGGCATCACCGAATAGCGACTGGTTGATCGGGACCCGTGGTGAGAACATCGGGCGGTGGGTGGCCGCCTGTTGACCGGATACGCGCGCGTCGCTGTCGCTGCGCCACGGTTTTGGCCAGCCGGTCGAACATCACACCCATGGATAACATATGCAGCGGCACGGCGTGCTCGGCGCGGATCGGCTGCCCGAACCAGCTATTCGGGGCCGCGGCGTGGAGGCCGAGGAGGCTGCGTTCGCGTTGCACTATCGAGGTCGTTGCTCTGTTGCTGAGACATCCCGACAGCGTGTCGAGATGCAGACGCCGCTCATCGGGTGCAATGCGGGCCGCGAGGTAGAACAGCATGGCGTGCAACGCCCGCTGCCGTGGCCGCGCACGTGTTGCGTCGACCAGCGGCGCACCGCCCAGCTGGGCGTCACAGGCAGGGCAGCGGAGCCGCGCATCGACGACGCGACTGGTGAGCGGCATGATCGCGCCGCGGCACACCCAGCACCGATCGTGCAGGCGGCAGCCATGGTCGACACAAACCACCGCATGGGCGAACCGCCAGCCTCGCCGGAAATGTGGCCGCGCGTCCGTCTCCAGGCAGCGCGGGCAATATTGCAGCACCGGCCGAGGCCGGCCCAGCCGATCGGCTTTTTCCCCGTTCAGCAGGAATCTGCCGTCGCGCAGCAGCGCATCCTCTGTGAGCCCCGCCGGTGTCTCCTGGGTCACGATCACCGTCTCCGACAGGGTACCGCCGGCCAGATGCTCGAACGTCTGACCGGACAGCTGGGCCAGACGCCGCAGAGTCGCCGGTGCCACGTCACGGTCGACGTCGTCGCCCGGCGTGCCCAGTACGTCCCGGGCAAAACGATACGGCGGCACGCCGGCGGTGACCGCCGTCCGCCAAAGCCAGCTGCTGAAGATCTCGTCCGTCAGACGCTTGGGCCGCTGCGGCCACATTGTCGGCTGCCGCGCGGGAGACAAGGGTTCGAGCGCGATCGTGTCGCTGTCGGCTTGCGACAGCTCCCGGCGTGGCGCGGGCAAGGCCGCCGCCGCGCGAGCTCCGAACCAGCGCCGCGTGCCGTCCCGCAGTTCGGCGATGGGATCGGCGCCGGCGTCCTCCACCTCCCGCAGGAAAGCCAGGATTAGTGCCCGCGCGTCCCGGTCAGGCGCCGGCAACCAGGCCTCGGCGTCCCTGGCCAGCCGTCTTTCGGCCTCTCCGGACGGATCGCCCGGTGGCACCCCTACAGGTCCAGGGCGTGCGCGACGGCCTCGATCCGCTCCGAGGAAGCGCCGTTCACCCGGGCGAGCATGGACCGGTCGATACGCTCGTGCCCGGTCCGGATGGCTTCGACTGCCGCCTGTCGGAGCAGCGCGACGATGCCGCCGATCAGGCCGCCCGCCATGACCAGGATGTGATGTGCCAGATCGGGGTCCGTCAGGCCTGATGCCTGCCAGAGCGGCAGCTGTCGCTCGAACGTGGCCAGCAGCTTGGCATATTCGAGGTCTGCGAATTTCCACCGCGGCAGGGTGAGGAGTTCGAAACGGTTGGCCATCTGCTCATCCTGGCGGAGCACGTAGGCGATCTCCTTCGTGGCGAAGCCGCCGAGCGAAACGCCGGTGATCGATCCCATGTTGCGCAGTTCCACGAGCGCGCTGCCGACCCCTGCCCCCCTGATGTTGTGCAGATCGTCGATCAACAGCAGGCGCAACCCGACGTCGTGCATTGCGCGATAGGTCTCACTGCGCAGCTGAGCGATTGTGCTGCGCTGGCCGGGCCCGCGTCCGAGCGCCTGCAGGATCGCCGCGAGAAGCAACGAGAGTCGCGGCCCGTTGGGCGCCTGCACGAGGGCCACCGGCAGTGATGCGTGCTCGGCCATGGGATCCTCGGCCATGGTGTGGCGGGAGAAGAAGCGGCGCCCGATTGCTGTCTTGCCGTTGTTGCTGGCGCCGACGATCAGCAGGTTGTCCGGCCGCATGCGGCGCTCGGACCGCAGGATCCGCTCAAGCCGTTCGTGTGCGTCATGCGCGCGGCGGTAGCCGATCCAAAGGTCACGATCGACGCAGGCGATACGTTGCGCGTCATCGAGCCGCAGCATGCGCTGCGCGGCAGTGTCCAGATGCGTCGCGGCGTCAGGATCGCGCACTATAGCCGCTCCACGTCATCGAACGGCGCGATAACGGTTCCCGCCCAGGCGGGCGGCGACTGTGCTGCCGTCTCCGGCGCAGGCTTGGCGGCATCGGCCACCGGCGCTGGCGGGGCGCCGTCCCGGGCGCTCTGCATTGCCTGCCTGGTGCGCTCCGCCTTGCGTCGGGCGGTTGCCGATTTTGCCGTGGCCTCGATGGCCCGGATGTCGGACAGATTCTCGAACAACCGGGGCTCCGTTCGGTCGCGGGCCCTCGATGCGTGCAGGGCGCCCCGCGCCGCCGAGCTCTGTGCCAGTGTCATGTCTGGGTGCGGTACGCGGTAAGGGATCGGGACGTAATCGTCGGTGGATTCGTCCAGAACCCAGACACGCGCCAGGCTGCGCGGGTCGTAGACGACGATGCGTGCAACCCGGCGCTGATTGTCGCGCTGCCACAGCGGCAGCAAATCGACCGAGCTGTAATCGACGCGGAACAGCCGGACGCCGGAACGAGTCAGCGCCCGGGTCTCGTATGGCAGGAAATCGAGCAACAAGCGTTCGGCGGGTAGCCGCGGAGGGACGCGCTCTGAATCGGGCAGGTCCGGCCGCCGGTAGTAGGCGAGATACCGGTCCATAGGACGCTCGCCGATGCTGGCGTGGGTCGTGTGGTTGTAGCTGTCGATGGTAAGAGCCAGCACCCGTTCGAGCTCGGGCAGGCTGAGGCAGGCCCGCCTGTCCGGTTCGCTCTCGCCACGCTCGTTGATGTTGCTGAACGTCGTGCCACGCAACGCGTGGACCGCCTGCATCATCGTGCCGATCAGCCGCTCGATCGTGCCGTGCTGCTCGGGATGCCCCGTGGCTCGGACTTTGGCGGCGATGCCGTAACGCCGCAGGCCGCGCTGAATGCCGCGCGCCACGTTCTCGGGACCCTGGTCGTATTCCAGCGTCCCTGGCCGGCCATAGACCGGCCAATGGATGCCAGTGAGGTCGCGCCGGACGAGCCAGTCCTCCTTCGGCAGGCACGCATGCGCAAGACAGGTCGCGACCGTGACGGTCGAGGCTGCCTCGAGCGAGACCGAGAAGCCGAGCACGACACGGCTGTACAGATCGATTGCGAAAGTTACCGTGGGTCGCCCGATGACGGTTCGGTCGGTCTCGCGCACCAGTCGGATGTCGCATGGCGTGCTGTCAGTCTGGACCCGCTCCCACGGCGCTCCGGCACCGGGATGCGCGCCGGTTAGCAGGCGCAACGCGCGTGCGGCTTTCGGGCCCTCGCGCCGGCGCACCAGCCAGGATTGGTCGCGGTCACGCACGCGGGCCGCGACAGCGCGATACGACGGCGTCAGTACCGCCGCGGCCTTACAGCGGTCGGCGACATCCCTATGCAGTCTCGCAAGGCTCGGGCGGTTGGCCTGGGCGTAATGTTGGTCGATCGCCTGCGCGATAATCGCCTCGATGCCGGCGCTCAGTCGCTTCGTCCGTGGCTTGCCCTGTCTCGGCAGAAATGCCGCGATGTCGCAGTCGCCCGCCGCCATTTGCCGCAGCAACGTCCACACACGCCGGCGTTTGATTCCGAGTTCCTTTGCGACGGCGTCCACATCGGCACGGCTGCGGGCCGGCCGGCCGGCCAGCGCCGCCAAGAGATCACGTCGGCGCGCGGCCTCGGCCCATTGCCCATCGCTGAAGCCTCGCTCGTCCAGCACCTGCATCGCCGGGCACCCGACGCCTTCGTCAGCGGGAAAACCAATCCGCGCAGGATCCGCCGACACGATTTCGCCAGCGTCGTTACGGAGCACAACGGCATCCGGCCCGAGCGGCCGGTAAACGCGCCAGCGCCGGCCGGCGTGCTCGACCTCGACGCCGGGGACGAGGCGTTGCTCCATGTCACGGCCTGCCAGTGCTGAAGCGTAATTCTATCTCGACCGAACACCGCAATGAAGCGACAATCGGCAGAGGGTGATTGCAGTAGAGTTACAATTGCAGCGTTCGTGGCGCTCGCAGCTTTGCTAAGCAACCGTCGCCTGGCCGTCCGTGGCGACGCAGGCCAAGCACCGGACCGTGATCCTACCGAATGTCTCGTATTGCTCGAGGTCGGCTTGGGCATCACGGGCCAGCTCGAGGGCGGCAATCAACGTGCTGGAGATAGAGCCCCTCAGGTGGGTCGTCCGATCCGGCAGATCGGCGGCGATCTCGGGGAGGAAGCCGAGGAGATCACCGCCCTCCGGCAACTTGGCGAGGATCGCCTGCATCCGCGCGATGGCCTGATAAGGAGTCCAAAGCAGGCAGCGTGGCGGCCGATAGGTTTCGGACCGCGATCCGTTCTGACCTCTCAGCACATCGAGGCAGGCCTGAAACAGCGAAACGAAGTCCGCGGCGACCATCGGCCCCGGGGCGATCTCCGGACGGCCCCGCTCGAACATGTCCCGACCGAGTTGTGGACGTGCATTGAGCCAGTCGGTTACGGCCCTGACACGCTCGAGTTCGGCCAGGCGATCCGCCAGGACCTCGGCGGCTTGTTCCGCCTCCTCGACCCCCTCCATCTCCCTCGGCAGTAACAGCCGGGACTTGAGCCAGGTCAGCCACGCCGCCATCACCAGCCACTCGGCCGCCCTTGGAAGATTGACCTGGCCCGCCGCTGACACTGCGGCGACGTATTGATCGACCAATCTCGCGATCGAGATTTTTGCGAGGTCCACCCGCTGCCGCCGAGCAAGGTCGAGCAACAGGTCGAGCGGACCCTCGAAGCCCTCCAGGTGGAGTTGAAGCGCTTCGGGCGGGAGGGCGATATCTTCGTCCACCGCCGAAAGGTAGCTGGACAGCGGGTGTCGTCAAAGCGGCTTATGGGACGAGGGCAGCACGCTGCTGCCTGGTTGGCCGGAAACCATTCTCCCACTGCGTTATGGTTGATTGACCGGAGCTGCAGTCCAATGGACGACCCAGAATTGGATCGGGAGACCGCCCGCATCCGCGGCCGGCTGACAAGCCTGGAGGCGGAGAGAGCCGAACTCGTCTCCCGGCTCGCGGGCCTGGAACGTCGTCGGCAGGAAGCGATGAGCCTTTCGGCGCCGCAAGTGGACACCGCGGCCACATCCGGGACGGTAACGGCGACTTCGTCCCCAGCCCAGAAAATCGAACTGTTCCGCCGGAGATTCGCCGGCCGGCCGGACGTCTTCCCCCTCCGATGGGAGAACGTTCGGACGCAGCGCTCCGGCTATGCACCAGCCTGTGCGAACGAATGGGCGAAGGGGGTCTGCGGCAAACCGCGGGTGAAGTGCGGCGAGTGCCCGAACCAGGCCTTCATTCCGGTGTCCGACGCAGTCGTCGCACGGCACCTCACCGCGGAAAGAGGCCTGCACGGGGAAGCCGGCGGCGGCTTCGTGATGGGGGTCTATGCGTTGCTGCCCGATGAGACCTGCCGGTTTCTGGCCGTCGATTTCGACGGTGCGTCATGGTCTGACGACGCACGCGCGTTCGTGGAGACATCCCGCGCCGAAGGCGTGCCGGTCGCCCTCGAACGCTCCCGGTCGGGGGAGGGGGGGCATGTCTGGATCTTCTTCGCGTCGCCGGTTCCGGCACGCGACGCACGGCGGCTGGGCGCATGGCTGGTTACCCGTACGATGGAGCGGCGTCCCGAGATTGGTTTTGCATCCTACGACCGTTTCTTTCCAAGCCAGGACACCATGCCGCTCGGCGGTTTCGGCAACCTGATCGCGTTGCCGCTGCAGTCACAGGCGAGGGCGCGCGGAAACAGCGTCTTCGTCGATGACCAGCTCCGCCCCTACCAGGATCAGTGGGCGTATCTCGCCTCGGTCCCGGCAGTGGACCCCGCAGATCTTTCAGCGCGGATGATGGATCCCAAGGTCGCTGGCGGGTTGTTCGGCGGCGTGCGGTTGCCGGTGGAGGACGAGAATGCCGACGAGCCGTGGCACATGCCGCCGTCGCGCAGGCGCAACGAGGCTCCGATTACTGGTCCGCTGCCTGCCACGGTGCGGGTCGTCCTCGCGGATCAGGTCTACGTCGACCGCTCGGCGCTGCCAGCTTCGATGACGGCACGTATGGCCCGGATTGCAGCGTTCCAAAACCCGGAATTCTACCGGGCGCAAGCGATGCGTCTGTCCACCTTCGACAAGCCGCGTATCATTTCCTGCGCGGAGATCAGCCCGCTCCATGTCGGACTGCCGCGTGGCTGCCTCGACGAAGCGACATCGCTGCTGCGATCGCACAACATCAGCGTCGATCTCGAGGATCACCGCCACGCCGGTAGTCCCCTGCCACCTGACGTCCGGTTCATGGGCGAGTTGCGCGGCGTGCAGAAGGCGGCTCTCGAAGCGCTGGCCCCGCACGATTTTGGCGTGCTCGCAGCGACCACGGCGTTCGGGAAGACCGTGGTCGCGGCGGCGCTGATTGCGCAGCGACAATGCAATACGCTGGTGCTCGTCCATCGCCGCGAGCTGCTCGACCAGTGGGTTGCCCGCCTCGGGACTTTTCTGTCCGTGGACCCAGCGCACATCGGCATCATCGGCGGTGGCCATCGCAAGCCGACCGGGATCATCGACGTCGCGCTCATCCAAAGTCTTGTCCGCAAGGGCGAGGTGTCGGATTTGATCGGGTCATATGGTCACCTCGTCGTCGACGAGTGCCATCACTTGTCGGCCGTCAGCTTCGAGCTTGCGGCCCGTCGCGCCAAGGCCAGGCACGTTCTCGGTCTGTCGGCGACGGTCGCGCGCAAGGACGGCCACCACCCGATCATTTTCATGCAGTGCGGCCCGGTGCGCTACCGTGTCGATGCCCGTGCCCAGGCCGCCCAACGCGGCATCGAGCACCGCGTTGTACTCCGGCCGACCGAATTCAGCCTGCCTCTGGCCCCGGCGGAGGTGGAGCAGCCGTCCATGCCGGCAATCTACGCGGCTTTGGCCCAAGATGACGCGCGCAACGAGATCATTTTCAATGACGTTCTCTCCGCATTGGAAGCGAAACGCTCGCCCGTCGTGCTGACCGAAAGGCGCGACCATCTCGAGTATCTGCGTGATCGCTTCCAGCGATTTACGCGGAACCTCGTCGTGCTGCACGGAGGTATGACCACGGCTGCACGGATCGCTGCGAAGGCCATGTTGGACGTTCCAGATGGTCACGAGCGTCTGATTCTGGCGACCGGACGGTACCTGGGCGAAGGCTTCGATGACTCGCGCCTCGACACGCTGTTCCTGACCATGCCGATCTCCTGGAAGGGCACGCTCGCCCAGTACGTCGGGCGTCTGCACCGTGAGCACCATGGCAAGAACGAGGTGCTCGTCTACGACTACACGGACAGCGCGGTCCCGGTGCTGGCACGCATGGCCGCCAGACGCGCCTCCGGATATCGAGCGCTCGGTTACGTCGTCACGTGACCGACCACGCCCTCGGCTCGAAGATCAGCGCCGCTCAACGCGATAGGCTCCAGCGGATCATAGCGCAGTTGTAACGGCAAAATCCGCCCCACAGTGCACTCACAAAGGCAAAGCGCCAGTGCACTCGGGAGAGATCAACCCACTGATCCAGGCCGGAGGTCAGTGCACCGCCCATGGCAGTACGACACGCGGCCGCTTCGTTCGCCCGGCTCGATCAGACCTTGACCCGTCACCCGCTGCGCCCGGCGTTCCTCTACCGCATCCGCCTGGAGGCCGTGCGCCGCCAGGCCGCCGTCGACGGCCAGGCGATCGACCCGTGGCACCTCGCCGCCATGCTCGAAGGGTTTCGGCTGCGCATGGACGGCGCGCTGCGCATCATCGATCGCGGCATGGTGTTTGACGCGGCGCGCCACGCCCTCACGCTGCATCAATGGCAGGTTGCCCCGGACTTCGATCAGGAAGGCGAGGTGCAACGGGCCGAGCAGGCGCTTGGCGCCGCTGCGGGATCCGGCTCATCGCTGCTTGACGCGGCGCGCGGTGTTCACGCCTGGCTCGATCAGGGCGGCTCGCGGCCACCGATCCGAGCCGCGCTGGTGCGGGTCTGGATGCGGCGTCGCCTGCTCTGCGTGCCGGTGCCGCTGACCGGGCCAAAAGCGCTCGCCGCCGACGTGCCGTTTCAACACGATGCCTGGCTGCCGATCTTCCTCGATGCCCTGGCCGATGAGGCCGACGACGCGCTGCAGCTGCTGTTCGACATGGAGCGGCGCTGGGTCAGCGCCCGTGCCGCCGTCGCCGGGCGGCGACGCACCTCCCGCGCCGTGCTCGCCGTGGATGTGCTGGCCGCCGCCCCGCTGCTCTCGGCGACGACGCTCGCCGCCGCCATCGGCGTGTCGGTCAAGCACGCCATCGCGTTGCTGGACGGGTTCCTTGCCGCCGGCATCGTCGTCGAGGTGACCCATCGCGCCAAGCGGCGGCTGTTCGGGCTCGAGGGGCTGGCGCCGCTGCGCGAGCAGGTTTCTCCCCCGCGGCGGCCGGAGCCGGGGCGTGGGCGCGGGC
>Ga0302325_10027134_pt1 | contig 11882 bp, 18 predicted proteins | sample Palsa_T0_2_FD_201948 | JGI IMG/M metagenome (GOLD analysis project Ga0302325, IMG submission 201948) | Peat permafrost microbial communities from Stordalen Mire near Abisko, Sweden - Palsa_T0_2 | ecosystem: Environmental > Terrestrial > Soil > Palsa > Peat permafrost | place: Sweden: Abisko... | reverse complement strand
AAAGCGACACCTACGCAGTCATTACTGTCGCAAGAATCCGGTTATACCTGCTCCAACAGGGACCTGCGCACCCACAATGCCGTTACCTCCGAAAAAGCCTTTAACGAACATGTGCATGGATCCGCCTTGTTGTTAACCACATGCATCTTGAGCAATTGTACCTTTTCCGAAAGCAACCCCGTCGCGACGACCAAGAAGCTCTGCAATGATTGCCTTGATAGCACCTCCTCTCATATACGTAAAACCGTGGCATCGGTACGCAGTAATAACCTACTCATTAGCGCACAACCCAACGGCTCCCAAACATTATCCTCTTTGGTAATTGCATGTTCAATGCCCACCGCTACTGCCTCTTGTCCGGTCGACAAATGACTAAAGGTCAATACAGTTATCCAAAGACGTTACCAACTATACATTAGCCTATCTTCAAACCCAAGGGGCATACAATCCTCTGATCTTTTTCGCTTTGTACAGTGCGTCACTTGCCAACTCCAAGCGTCTGATGACCACCATGTCCTGGTACATCTTTATCAGTTCGTTCTTTGTGACATCCATTTCCAGGCTCAATGGCTCGAGATTGTACGTCTCAAATGCTTCTTGCGACAAATTGATGGTGAAGTGTTCATCTCCTGATTCAGGGATTTTGGAGCGGTCTGTGTGGCTCGCTGTAGCATCAGTGGTAACAGAGCGAAACGCAAACTACGGTTACAATGAGCATTGACGATAATTACCGGACGGGCGACTAGACGCAGACGGGCAAGATTGCGCGCAAGCAATCGGAGCGACATTGTGGTGATGGGAATCTGCAAAAGTCGATCGAAAGCAAAGCAGTTGGGATTTTCGGTGATCGTTGGGGATTATGTAAACCGACACTTTTTTGGGATATCAAGGCCCATCTCACCAACGTTCCAACGGGGCACATCGATTCCGTCCAGCTTAGAGATAACGAGAGCTTATATTCCGTCCTATGTAGCTCCTAATGCCTTAACAAATCGTAATTAATGTCTAGGACGATTAAATCGCCCTGAAGCCAGCAGACAAATATCATCTGTACAGATGCAAACCGATTATGTGCTATGTATCTCATGTATAGCTGCAGAATCAGCAATCCTGACTCCAAATCAGCAAAAGGCGTGGCGGGTATAAGTTGACGAGCGGGAATGAGTGGTGGTGGAAGGGACTGTGTTTCTGGCGGGTAGTCGTGGCATTTAGTTGTGGGGATTGTAGATACTAGCCCGGCGGATGATAGAGTTTGACAAGTGCTCGTTTGATGAGTATGGCGCGACCGTTTGTGAAGTTGTGCGAGTCTGGAGCCGTAGGGTACGAAGGAGCGGTATTTCAAATGGCGCGGTAATCGATCGTATAAATAAAATGGACCTTCGTAAGTCCTCCCAATAGTCGGCCGCTATCGTCGTCCTCGTCATCGGATCTACCATCCCATCTGTGTCATCTGTGTCGCATCATCAATCATCTCCTCATCACCCATCTTACCCAACCTCTCCCTCAAAAACCACAAAATAAACCCCTTCGGAGAAATCCTCTCCGCATTCTTCCATATCCCGTGGTCGTGGTCATCACCAACCTGCACCGCCAACGCATTCCACAGCGGTCCGCGCAACAGGTCCGGTGGACCCCACGTCCAAATTACTCTCCCCGAATATAATACCTACAAGGAAATTAACGTGCGTCTGGAGGTGGGGCGCGCAGGCGGGCGGGCAGGGGGTGGTTGGGTGGAAAGGGGGTAAGGTAGGGTGTTTGGAGTCAGGGGTTCGGGGGTGTACCATTCCCGCACCAAACATTGGCTCCCGTGTGGTCCGTAGCTGTAGTACATTCCGGTCGGTAGTCCGGCGCACTTGGCCTGGATGGAAAGTCCACCATTGGGCGTGGAGGTCGTTGATTTGGCGGATCGTTGTCTGCAGGAGGGTGCCTAACCCGCGGCCGGGGGTGGCTGTTGTTTCTAACCCGCTGGTGGTGTTGCTGTTGGGATTGGGATTTGGATCGGTGGCGGTGACGAGGAGGTGGATTACCACACAGAGGAGGGCGTGGATTGTTTCTTTGTGGAACGAGAGGGAGCGAGTTAGATGGGACTTCCCGCGGTGTCAGTGAAATTTAAATTGGAGAGGGGGGACGAACCTCGTACCAGAACGTCATTGCGACGAGTTTATTCCTATGCGCCGCCAACCCAGTCTCGCTCTCCGGTCCCTCCGTCTGCGTCACTGCGGTTTGTCCGGCCGAGACACGACGCGGGATGACAACCGTCGTGGACACAACAGACGTTGAACCGATCAATTTGGCCCGTAGAATGTGCAGTGTGGACACCGTCGGCATAACCACCTCCATTGACAACGGGATTTGATTCCCACACCACTCCGAAACAAGGATATCGAACATTTGTTGTCGGAGCGCCATTTCCGGGTGCGTGGAACAGTGTATCGCGAGAAGGGCTTTTTCGTGGGATTCATCTACTGGGAGGACTGCGCTGTTAACACACACACAAACACGGGTTGCGGGGGGTTCAAGCAGGGGTTGCAGGGGGCGAGGTTGTAGGGGTTCCGGGGGTACCTTTCAAACTAGCCCAACGAGCATAGAGTAATGCTGCCCTGGCGGGTTTCTCATCCCGTGCAAAGCGTGTTCGATCCGGCACATATATGTCTTGGGACACTGACTCGGAGGACTCAGGATATGTGATCAGTGTGCCGTAGGGATACGTATCCCCGCCATCGTCGCGGATTTTGCCAAACACCCGTTCCATAACCTCGTCCCTTCTGAGTATAGCCTGCACTTTGCACCGTGACGAGTCCGCCGGGAAACCCTCCCCGTCCACAACCCCGTCCACAACCCCGTGATCCCGCTCATCTCCCGGACGCGGCAATTGCAAGTCCAAATTGATCATAAACGGTATTAGTCCCTTATATTTCCTGAGCATCAATAGTCTGAAAAACCCTTCAACATCCGCGAGGGATTCACCCCACATCTCCCGCTCGGAGATGACGCCCTCGAAATACGCTTCGAAGACGTCGGCGTAGGATTTCAGGTACGCGAGGCGGTTGCGCGAGAGGCGTTTGGGCGTTTTGAGGCTGGTGTGGGGGTAGACGATCGATGCGCGCGCCGGGTCCGGCGGCGCGTGGTGCTCGTCTGGGTGTTGTTGCTGCGGGTGTTGCTGCGGGTGTTGTTGCTGCGGGTGTCCGGGGTTTTGCTGCTGCGGGTTCGGTGCGCGCATAAACAAATCCAGCCGGTATACAATGCCGAGCCACATCCAATTATCATTCGCGTAGAACTCGTCCACAATGCGCTTGACCATCTTTCTGTTCGCGGTGCCCCACATACTCCATACCAGGCGCTTGGTCAGAGAGTTCAGTTTCTCGTCGCCCAGGAAGGCGAGGTCTTTGAATTCTTCGGAGGGGTCGTTGGGTTTGGCCCCCTGTGGGGTGGGTGGTGCGCGTGGTGGTGGGTGTGGCGGATGAGGGGGGAGGAGAGGCCGGGGAGGGGGGGAACTACGAGTTAAACCCGCGACAGAAGGCGAAGACAAATAATAGAGGACAGAGGACAACGAGGGATAGGGATAAGGGGGGTACATGGCGTATCCGACTCAGTGAGCCACGGCGGAAGTAAGACGGGTGTCGGAAACGGGGGTAATTCGAATGCCTTGGAATGAATGTACCCTGGCAGACCATGTTCGATTTCGGGGAAGGTGGTGGTATACGACACGGCGGCGGCGGGGGGAGTGTCCACATCATCGTTCTCATCCTCCTCCGTGTCCTGAAGTTTGCGCTTCTTCAACCTCGGCTGTAAGTTGTCGTCGTCACGGTCGTCGCTGTCAGCCATCAATGTTCCATCAAGTATCTCAGTAATCAACGCAGAACACACGTCATCCGTAAGAGAACTCATCCACCGGTAGGGGTGGGTTTATGACCGTCATAAATGAATTGGACCTGATCCTATCGGTACAATACGGTATACTACCGGTCGGTAAAATAAGCCCGACCAGCCCACCACCCAACGCGTCGGAGGAAAGGTTCGTGTGATGATAGGCTCATAGGCGCTGCACAGATTAAAGTTGTGGAGGAGATTATTTTTAGCCGCCGCGCAGATTAAAGTTCATTGGGGGCCGCAGCGAGCACTGGCTGAGAAGCGCCGCACAGATTAAAGTTCCAAAAAACAAACAAAAACAGTTCACCCCCGCTTCCTCTCTGGGACTAAAACCGCGGTGAGTGTCGTTTATCGGAGCCGCGGGGGATCTAATGCGCGTGTGCGTGTCTGTCGGGACGATACCATCATTGGAGGGAGGGATAAGTGTTTGTCATGTGTGTGCTTCTTTATCGTGTCGTAATCGCATCTGCGATCAGCCGGGCATGAACATCGATCCAGCCACTCCTCGTAAGAGTGGTCTCACTCTGGCGGCGGTACTAACCATCCACCACGCTCCCAATGCTTCTTCCTTGAATCCGGAATGTACAGTTCTCTCCTCCGTTGATCATAATCCCAGATGCCTCCAACAAGCTCGTTCACTCTCCGGAAGTTGATTGGCTTGAGGATCCAACCATCAAACTGTGCGCCAATGATTTCTTCAACCCTAGATTCTGGAAGAGAAGCAGAGACGGCGAAAATAGGAACACGATTGTGATTTCGGATATGGGTTCTGGGGAGCGTTGATAAAGTCGGCCATTGTCGGCGCTCTTCCTCACGGATGCGCTTTGTGGCGGACACGCCATCCAAAACCGGCATCTAGTGTGAATGAGATGTATACAAGGCAGATAGATACCTGCAGATCCATGAGAATAATGTCACAATTTTGGGACAATTTTGCAAACTTTTCGACAACCTCAGATCCATTCTGAGTCAAGATTACTTGGTGGCCATCCATCTCCAACCTTTTCTTAAGAATTGCCCTGTTGACAGGATCATCCTCCGCCACTAAGACGTTTAAACTTCTTGGTTTGAATGATACAGCGGGCCTAAGCGAATCCTTCGCCGGGTTCGAGGGCACTGGGGAAGACGCCGATTGACCAGCAGCAGGGACATCTACTTCATTCTCATCAACTTTCACCGGACGGATTGGGACACCCGAATCCTGTACGGTGAAATTGCCACGCTCGGCTGTTGGACTACTGCGTCTCTTCAGCTGAGTGCGATTATTGCTTCGCGGAACATCCTCTAAGCGGGGACTAGCAATCATCTCCACGAGCAGCTCGATCTCGCTTTTGACGCTATTGGTGCTACCGCGGCTCCGGTTCGATTCGTTAGATTGTCGTCGGACTTGAGTGTGCCGTTCCGTGCTCAGAGGGACAGTATAAGTCATGGGCGTGTTATCGGGTAAAGATGTGGAGGCCGCTGACTCTAGGAAAGCAGCCTCTTGTGCGGCTGTTGGTACAGGGAAATTAAAAGCAAAAGTGAATTTGGTGCCGCGGCCCTCTTCGGATTCTGCTCTGAGCTGACCATTCATATTACGAACGATGCGTGCAACGATAGCGAGACCCAGACCAGTACCCTCTTCTTGCTCCGTATCTGAGGATTCAACTAGAAATTAGCCCTATCTGATCGAGTCTTACTTTGTTCAAAATTTTGAAAAATTGCATCCAACTGCCGCGGACTTATACCCGAGCCAGTATCTGCCACACTGACTTCCACATGGACCTCTTCACTCGTTTTTGAGATCATAAGAGCTTCGACCGAGACACTTCCGCGTTCGGTATGTTTGATAGCGTTGGCAATCACGTTGCTGATGACCTGTCGAATCTTGACCTGGTCTCCTAATACAACCTTGGGAAAGCCGGGCCCCACGTTGACAATTAGCGCCAATTTGGGTCTGTTTGGATCATGTTCAAACATTTTCACCGCCTCTTCTAGGGTCCCGAGAAGGTTGAAAGCCTCATGTCGGAAAAGATCGTGTCCGGCCTCCGTACGGGTGAGATCCAGAAGGTCGTTTATGACATAAATTAGCGATTTCGAGGCCGCGTAAGATTTGACGAGATGCTCCCGCGTATCGCGATCTAAATGTCCCTCAAGGGCAATTTCCAGATAATTGATGATTGCATTCAGTGGGGTGCGCACTACTATCAGATATGGTACAACCCGATTTTACCTTCATGACTGGCGTTATTAAGCAATAATGAGGCCATGCGCGTGCTCTGCAATGCCTCTTCTTTTTGCCTCCAGACCTCGATAAATTTTCCGTAGACTAAATGTAGAACCGCCGCTGTTTCGAGTTGTTCATCCTATAATCAACAATGTGATGCAATGCGACGCTTACAGTCCAATCACGACATTTGCCAACCACGGTTTCACTCCAGACTTTAAAACTTTTCCGTGGCATGAGGCTGCTGGACCCATCGCCTTTCACTTTTTCATACGGGTTACCTGCCCAATGAACCTGCTGCAGCTGTCCGTGCCGGAAGAAAACAATGAAATCGCGACCTTCCCGACTTAGCGGGACGACAAGAAGACCAGCGATCATATCAAAATTACGCCTGATATCCGGAAAGTCCCGCCGTATATCTTGAGATGTTTGTATTGTAGTAAGACGCTTGAGTCGAAGGTATTGTAAAGCGGCCATGACTTCTTGGGAATTTTCCACGGGACCCAAGATCTTGCCTTCATCGCCGATTGACAAAACCCCGAAATCGGCGTCAAAAAGGGACAACAGATCTTCCGCACGAGTTACAATATATCCGCCGGGATTTTTCTCCGTAGGCGAAGTGTTGATTAATTTACGAGCATGGAGTCGTTGCGCAAGACTCAAGCGTTCGATATTACGTGACACCGTTTCTCCGACTAGGCGACATAACTTTCGTAGGACGAATGAAATCCGCATTCCGTGATTCCCATATGAATGACAACTAATCAGACCCCATAACTCCTTGAACGCCACAATCGAAATAGACATACTTGCTCGAACGCCCATATTTCCAAGATACTTGATATGAATGGGACTCATTGCACGAAGATAGGAGTGCGTCATGTCGAGAGGTCTCTGGAGATCCTTTTCGGTACGGCAAACCAGTCGTGCAGATGGTTGATCGCGATCGTAGAGGAGCCGTACTTTGTTGAGGGTGTAAAGCTCACGGGCCTGAGCAGGGATATCCGTCGCCGGGAAATGGAGGCCCCTATAAAGATCGTTCGTCGCACTCCAATCGACCAGCTCAGCCACAACCTGACCGTTCCATTCTTCGTCAAACTACCTTTAAGCAAAGTCCTACAGCCCGCCATACCTGGTATACCATAACTCGGTGAAAGCCTGTAATTTCTTTGAAAACACCAACGACGATTTTTACAAATTGTTTGATATCTGTCGCACTAGCAAGTTGCTCGTTGACTTGGGATAAAATCGAAAAATGTTCCATGGGTGATTTGTTATGTTGTTGACGTCGTTTTAGAAGACGAAGCGGTCTAGACTCCTTCGTTGTTGATTCTATCAGATCTTCTTCCGTCGGTTCGTATGGTTCGATATTCACCCCTCCCTTTGACTGATCTCTGTACTGCTGGTCCAAGGGCGTCACCAATGGAAATAAGTTATCCTCTTCCAACTCGAATTCAAGGATGATCAGATCTGTTCCCGGCGCTATGTGCAAGGCACACCAACAAGTCCATTCTTGTAGATTATCCTGTCGATTTCCAGTGAGCAGAAAGACTTCCGGGCCATCGAGGTCATGGGGTTCTTGTTGCTCGAGCCGGCAGAATGAAATATGATCGCGTAATGTATTCTCTTGATCCTGACTCAGAAGTTCCGTAAAGGAATCCAGCGAAAATAGGTACTGAGGCGAGAGACCAAGAATGAGACCGGAATTCTCGGAAACGACACGCACCACTAAATTCTCCGTTTCAGGGTCTTCGTGGACTGCAACCAACACACCAAAACCCTGTACTGCACCCGGGACATGAATGGGCTCGTCTTCACATCGAGTCAAATGAAAGTCTTGTATACCCTATATATTAGCCGCAAAAGTGCAGAAATTATACCGTGACGACACAGTGACCTTCGTCCGTCTCCTTGTGCTGAAATCTCACAGTCATGGGATGTTGCAGCAGTCCAGTGTTGTAAGCCCCAGGGGTATCCTGCGATGACGCATATCGCGCCGCCAAACTCTCCCGATTCTGCCGTTGTCGATCCAACTCCTCATTGAAATTGACGTAAAGTCTGTCGCCATCAAAAGGATTCCCGTGTTCGACGTGCGGCGTCGGGGTTGATGCTGTCCATCGCGATCGGCCGCTACTGTTGGACTTTAACGGCTCGTTGCTCCCAGGACCTGGCGTTTGAGGAGGATTGACAACTGAGCTGATAGGAAATATCCTTTCAGAGCGTCTCGACGGCGTGGCAGGCGACGTAAGTTGCTCTGGGTCTGCTCCCCTTCCTGCAGAAGGAGGCGAGTCCATGTGAGGATTGTGATGGTGGTGTCGAATTTGGAGGGTCGGCTCATGAGACTGACGATTTGCGTTAGGTGAGGACACTGAAGGCGTCCCTTGGCAAGTCGTCTGTTTTGATTCAAAAGCTCTCACAGAGCCATCTTTATCGGCCATTTCCCTCGACTCTCAGCCTTGCTAGACCCGGCTCCAGCGTCCGTTCGTTGCAATAAACCTTCAATTGCTGATGATGCCCTTCTCAGAGCATTTAGAGAGACAAGAGGGAGGACAGAGAATTACGCGAGTTGTTCAATGTTGATTTCCTTCAATGCAGCAGACGAGGAACAGTGCACCGCACCCGCCCGAATGTGAAAAAGCCCAGCCAAGCAAAAGTAACAGGGATGCTCCAAAATGCACGCTGGCAGACTTCACCCACACCTTGAGGACAGAAGCAAGCCCACACTGAGGGGGGACCGCTGGTTAAGTCAATGGCGGCCGAATCCATTGCCCCTGGAGCCAATATGCGGGCTGTGTTTGGGTCATACTTCTCCGGGCATCTCGTCAGGTTCGGGAGCTGATTGACTACTTCGCCACACCCGAGTATCCGGTTCTGCAAGCCGTGAGACCCATGATTGGCGGGCATGCTCGATGTGTAATTTGGGTGGCGAACCAACAACAGCTTTGAAGTCTCTCAAAACGGGAGCCACTCTTGCGGCCACGGTCGATCACTCATTGACTTCTGGCGCGCTGGCTGGCGCGCGGAAATTAGATTTTTCAGTGCAACCAGCCTTGCCGCCCAAATTAATTACAATGACGGCTCGATGCTTCACCGTCCGTGGGGTACCGCTTCCATGTTTCTCCAATCATACAAGGTACGGACTGAAACAACCCCCGGCCAGCGTCTTTTCATCAATGCTACCGCTCAGATAGAGTAATCTCGCAGACTCAAATATATTTGCTTTTACCCTTGAGATTAAGGAAGTTAATTAGACATGAGATGCCAAGGAGGAGATCTGCAACGGCGGCAAGGATGTATGTAGATCAATTCCTGACTCCGGATAATCTAACCGGCATCTCAACATGTCAACATTGAATGAGAGCAGAGAACAGCTTGGATTATTTAGCAGTCATTCACACAGGTCTATTTGCATGTTTCACTGCGCAACTGACACGGGAAGAGATAGGCATTTCGACTTTCCCCTTCGATGCTGAAGAAAGCCGAGCGGTAGCATTGAAAGCTTAGCAGGCTCAAGGCAAGGCAGACAGCGGATTCGGCTTCACCAGGCATCGATGGCATCCAGGACACTTGGAAAAGGGCATGCACGAGTAAGCCCCGAGGCGGTCGATATCAAAGGTCGGCAGAAGAAAGCAACAGCCTTCAAAGCACGAATGGGAAAACCACACCATGAAAATATCCCAAATCCATTCCATAACGCCGTACGCTAGCAAAAACTGATTCGCACTCACACATAAATATCCCAAAACTATTGAGTTCCCGTAGACGATTCTACATTGGCGCCCGTGGCCGTCCGAGCATGACCCGAACTAATCAACCGTCCGAATCCAAGTTCACCGACAAAAATCCCCGCCAAAACCGCGAAAAAGTATCCCACATTCATAGTCATAACAATGATCATCCTATACAACGTCAAAAACCTCATTTGAAAGGACAAGATACAATAAATAGTTGATTCCGGAGATGACCATTTGTAAGAGAGATCGAGGGAAGTCGACCGACGTTCTCCATACGAGGACATTCTTCCCACCGCTCACGACTTTGACTTTGCCATCATCATTGGTGCTGACGACGACGGCCGTGGATGCGTATTTTCTGTACCAGTAGCCCTCCAAGAGTGTTTTCGCCGCGAGAAATCCCCGTGAAATCGCCCCCAGGAAGAATATAAACATCCAAGTCCCGAAGTAAGCCGCCGGAGACGCCGGTGTCCACGATGCCGAGAAAATCGGATCCATGAGCGATGTGTGGAATTGCTGTCCGTTAGCCCGGCGCCATTCCCGACATGAAAGGAATGAAGCCTTACCATCATCTGAGCCATTGTGGTCATGTTTGACGAAGAGCCGGTTCCCATGCCCATGTCCATATCGTGTGAACTACCCTGGTGAATCATTGCCCCAACAAACGAAGCAGAAAACAACGTACCTGATGAATGTGAGAGAGCTATATCCTTTGGTGATGCGCGAATATCGGAAGCGGCGGGACGGTGAGGGAATTTATTTATCGCGACTCGCTTAAAATCGCTCGTGCGGCGGAATTCCCGCCGTACATGTGAGATCGTCGAAACTTGGAAGGGTGGGCACGGATCGGGTAAATCTCCCCACGAAGCATCAGATGGGATACGTGGGGTGCTTCCGCTGCAAAGTGGATGCCATGAAACTATATTCGGCCGACTCGCCTTTAAACGTTTTAATGGAACGGTGCTAGCTGACTGTCTCGTCACTTTGTTTGCTTAGATCATTGGATCTACTTTCTTATACGCTATGAAACTATTGGAGGCCTCCGACTAACAATCCTAGAAGGACAAGTGTGCCGAACATGGCTGCATTTACTGTCTTGAATGTCGCGTCAGAAGTAGGTGTCGAAGTGCTGGCGGCGCTGCCCGACGCAGATGCCGACGCCGATCCGGACACCTGAACAGACGAGGCGTTGTAGGCGACATTCGGGACACCGAATACTGCCGTTGTATTAAACTCCGCAGTAACGGTACCATTGGAGCATAGATCCGAAGCGGGGGTCGACACAGTCGCATTTGTGAAACGCGCTTGCAAACACTTCGCAATTAGATTAATTTCCCACGGTGAGATAAGATACCTGGAATAAAGCGCCGCCATGACCGTCTCCAACAACTTGAATAACGCCCCTTGTTCCGGCGAAGCCAGCTGGCGCGGGCCCCGTTTTGATGCACAATTTCCCAATGCCGACTTGATGCACAATGGGGTTGAGATCGACCCATGTGTGATTGTTCTCGTTCGCAATTCGGTAGTGCAACAATGACTCGGGGTGGTGATTGTTGATTTGAATCCAATCGCCCGAGACAGAGAACTCGACTAGCGTTCCATCGAGGTTGGGAATAAATCCCCCACATGGAGCAATGTTCTCCTTCTCGTCGCTAAATCCAATGCTAGTGGGATAATCGAGCGTGAAGTGAGCTTGCACAGCGGCCGCCGCAGCCAATACCAGAAGGGATCTCATGGGGAAGGTTCTGTGTTTCGAATTCGAGAGATGGAGTTTCAAAGATCGGAAGAACACAGGTTTATGTACATTGCAGGAGCCGCTGTACGATCACGCAAGGGATCTTTTGCGAAATAAACTCAGCCAACGTCGTATGGTAGAGATCCTTTGAGCGATTTTCAGCCAGTCAGCAAGACGGATCACAGATAAAAGTAGCCAATTGATCTTTCTGACTTGGCGCAATTGGCTCCCGACTTTGCTGGACGGGCACATTTCACGCATTTCGCATTTACACCGCGGCACACGTCGACGAGCGCGATAACCTTCCCCGATTTGATCTATAATTATCCGTTCAACT
>Ga0302325_10027133_pt1 | contig 11882 bp, 12 predicted proteins | sample Palsa_T0_2_FD_201948 | JGI IMG/M metagenome (GOLD analysis project Ga0302325, IMG submission 201948) | Peat permafrost microbial communities from Stordalen Mire near Abisko, Sweden - Palsa_T0_2 | ecosystem: Environmental > Terrestrial > Soil > Palsa > Peat permafrost | place: Sweden: Abisko... | reverse complement strand
AACCGCGTGCACAAGTTCGATTCTTGTCGGGGCGCTGACATCAGGAAGCTGCTGCACAGCAAGTCTCCTTCCCTTCGACACATGACGGTGGTCGAACCAGCTCGTGTCGGAGTCGTCCGCCAGCCGAGGCCGCTACCAAGCGACGAGCCAGACCGAAGAGGCGTGGGTGGGCTCGTTGCCACGGTTCTGCCAGGCCCTCCGGGAGGCCGGAGACGACGGAACGCTCGCGGCTCGGCTGCTCATCCTGACCAAGAGCGATGCGCTCTTTGAGCGCGAACGGCACCAGCGACGCCGTTACGAGCAGAACCTCGCATGGCTCCAAAAGAACAGTGTGAACCGGTAGAACCGGAAATACATCTGGGGTCGCAGGCGGCGGAGCTTGGCGTCGGAGAGCGTGAGCCCTTCGCAGATGGGTCAACCGTGACCCACGACATCCCTCGCCATGTCGAAGAACCCGTCGCACCTTCCGGCCAGGGACGACTCGCCCCTCGCGGGTGAACAGCGATGAACGAGCCTCATGCGACCTTCGTACGCTACGTCCAGGCCTCGGACCCGTCGATTTCGCGACCGCCGCCCGTCATCCCGGCGTCCTCGAGCCCTGCGAAATCCACCCCATGGCTTGCAGATCCGACGGGTCGAAGTCAGAGGGCCGGAGTCCGAACGGCGCGCCGCCCGAGGTGAACCCGACGACCCAGATCAGCTCACCGCCCCACTCGAGCCAGCCCGTGGCCGCGAGATGCTCCGCCTCTGTGCGCTCGACTTCCTTCGCTCGCCGCTGGCCCGAGTCGCGCGAGCCCTGACCGCGCCTGGAGCCCCGCCGGTGACGCGACCTCATGACTTCCGTGCTCCCTCGCGTCGCATCATTCAGATGAAGCTATCGACCATCGCCGATTTGGCTGACTTCTCCAGAACGGAGCGGGACGCGACCATGGCAACCGGAAGTTCAGCCCGTCATTCGCAGTTCGCCGGCATGAAGGCCGGTCGTGTCGTCGAATCCGTCATATCCAACCGCGCGTCCTCGCGTGCGCATGATGGCTCGGGTCGTCGGATGGACCCTCGATGTAGGTGGGTTTGCCATTGCACCCGAACGTGATTGCGCTCTTCCCGGTCCAAGGACCGAGATTTGCGCAAAGCCCGCTCATTCATCCTGTCTGGACCGATCGCGTTCCCCACCCCGAGGCAGTACACGTCGACGAGAAAGACGCACACCACCGCGACATTTCGGTGCCGCTGGCGACGAGCGACGAGCGACGAGCGCCGTGACAAGACCGCCTGCGCCCGCGTCAGCGCCGGGATCGCACCAGTCCGGATGACAAGAGACGGAGAGACCGCAGCTCCAGCCGGCGCTGACCCAGCAGTCGAATACATCGGCGGGATGACCTGCGGCGCTCCGCTCGGAGGCGATCTTCTGCACGAGTTCCGTGACCGCCGCTGGTCGCACGCCAAGGCTACGGGCGATGTCCTTCGGAGAGACCCCCCGCTCCCGAAGCTCGCGGACGCGCTGGAGAGCCGCATCGTCCACACGACCCTTGTTCGGAACCGATCGGACAGACGCCGGGTTCCGGGGGCCTCACCCTGATGGCTTGCCGGAGGGGACACAGCCTGAGCCGACCGCCGCCTATCGGGCCTTATCCCTCCTCGCCGCATCTCCGCTCGATGCCTTTCCCGGGCCAGGTGTTGGACCGAACCGACGTGCGGTAAGAGTCTGCCTGGTAGGATTCTTACCGTGCGGATCACCTCGAAGGGACAAGTGACGATCCCGATCGAGCTGCGAGAGGCGACCGGCCTCCTCCCGGGGACTGACGTCGACTTCGTGCGCGACGGCGACGCCGTTCGGCTCACCCGCGCCAAGCACTCGTATTCCCGGGGGCGAACGATCGTCGAGCAGCTTCGAGGACGCGCAACGAACGGCCTGTCGACCGAAGAGATCATGGCGCTCACGCGCGAGTGAGTACGCCAAGCCGTGTCGTTCTCGTTGATTCGAACGTCCTGCTTGACGTCCTGACCGAAGATCCGCAGTGGTGGGCGTGGTCATCGGCCGAACTCGCAGCTGTCGCCGATACCAACCGTCTCGCCCTCAACCCGATCGTCTACGCCGAGGTCTCGGTCGGCTTCGAGCGAATCGAGGACCTCGACGAGGCCCTACCACCTGAAGTCTTCATCCGCCTCCCACTACCCTGGCCCGCCGCGTTCCTCGCCGGCAAGTGCTTCCTCTCATATCGCCGCGCCGGTGGCACCCGACGCTCACCGTTGCCCGACTTCTATATCGGCGCGCACGCCGCCGTGGAAGGGATGCCCCTGCTTACGAGGGACGCGCGGCGCTACCGCACATATCTCCCACACCTCGAGGTGATCGCGCCAGACGTCGTGTAGCCAGGCACCTCGGCTCGGAGTCGCACCGGTCCGGCTGCGATGACGGCGTGGTCGGATTATGTAATCGTTCTCGAGAGTAAAGGGGTGGGTATACTCGGCGCCGTCCCGCGCCCAGAACTCGCCTCCGAGCCGGACCGAGTACACGTGGTCGTCGTCCCAGTCGAACGCGGGCCTGCAGCGCATTGTGGCGATCGACGCGCTCTGGTCGCTACGAACCGCGATCGTGCTGCGCACGCCTCGCCAGCCTTCCGGCCGGGTCCAGGGTCCACGCACGAACGCCGTGCTTTCCTAAACCGCGTGCACAAGTTCGATTCTTGTCGGGGGCATGTAAGAACCAGCAGAGGCCGTGTCAGGGCAACGGGATCGCTAGCAGTTCGGCGAAGGCGTCGATTCCTTCGCGTCCCCACTCGACCATTTCGGAGCGGTCGAAGACGACGTCCTACTTTCCGCTCGGAGACGGAAGCCGATCGCCCTGTCCTCGTCGAAGAACGCGGGCGGCGACGTTTGTTGGCCAGGCGACGGGGCGCTCGGATGCGCGAGCGTGCTCACGTCTGGTGACGAGCGCTCCGCCGTGGCAACGATCAGGGTCGGAGGCTCCGCTCGGAGCGTTGACCGAGTTCGCATTCGATCTCGTCGATCCAGTCGCGGTGGAGCTTGACCAGGCGTCTGGCGTAGGCGTGGTTCAGGTGCAGGTACCGTGCGCGGTGAGGAACATTCGCGGCTTGCGTGTCCATCGCGTCGACGAGCGCCTCGAGACGGTCGAGTTCCGGGCGCATGGCCCGGAAGCTCTCGACGATCGCGGCGTCGCCGATCATGTCGCCCGCGAGCAGGCGCAGGTGCGCTTCGTTCTTGATGCGCGGGAACGGCGCCGGCTCGGCGAGCCGGCGAGTGAGGGCTGTCCTCCCCGTGTCGGTCAGGCCGTAGAGGGTTCGCTGGCGTGTCAAGCCCGGCGCCGGCCTGGCGTCAAGGTAGCCGAGGCCCGCGAGTCGTTTGGGCTCGGCGTAGACCTTGCTCACTGCGCCATCCCAGTAGACCGGAGCGCCCTGCCGGACCATCCGCGCGAGGTCGTGGGCGCTCGCGCCGCCCTCCCCGACGAGCGCGAGCACGACGTACGAGAGCGGTCTGAGGTCGGCAGCGGCGATATTCGACAAACCTCCCTTTGGGAGCTTACCGTAAGGCTGGATGAAGTCGGCCGGGCGGGCCTTCGCGTGCACCGTTCGCAGGCGCGTTGGTGCGCGTCCGCGCTGAGCTCGGGATCACAGCCTTCGGCGTTCAGGTCGTCGAGTTGCCGCCGAAGTTCGGGCGCGGTCGCGAACCGCTCGGGCGTCAGCGAGGCCGGGTGGACACGAATGCCCGATGGACGCCCAGTCCGACCGATGGACGCCATGTCATCGCCACGACGCTGGAGGGCTTCGCGGGAACCGCCGCGAGAGTTGTCCTGACCGCTTCGTAGAGTGTCGAGCAGATGGCGGGGCAGACTCAGGAGGCGCTCTACTCGAGTATCGACATGGAGCTCTCCTGGTCTGAGGCGGAGCTGCCGCAGGCGGAGCGGACCAAGCACGTTCACGGTATGCATCCCTATCTCGGGAAGTACGTTCCCCAACTCGTCGAGGTGTTCCTGAAGCGCTACTTCCGTCCGGGCCAGCGCATCTATGACCCCTTCGTGGGCTCGGGCACCACACTCGTCGAGGCGAACGTGTTCGGAGCGGATGCCGTTGGCTGCGACATCTCGGCCTTCAACTGCCTCCTCAGCCGCGTAAAAGCGAGTTCCTACTCGCTCGGAGCGCTCGAGCTTGGCCTGAAGGCCGCGTTTGCCGAAGCTCGGCAGGCCGGTCCGGCGCCCATCGACGAGGCCAGCGACTGGCTGCGGAGCTGGTACGCGCCGCAGGCTCTGGGTGAGCTCCTCCGCTACGACGAGGTGGCTTCCGAGCGTCTCGACGATCCAACCCGCGACGTTGCGAAGGTCATCCTCTCCCGAGCCGCGCGATCCGCTCGGCGGACGACACATTTCGACCTCGACTTCCCGAGCGCCCCGACGACTGCTCCCTACTACTGTCACAAGCACAAGCGCACGTGCCGCCCCGTTGAGGAGGCGGGGAAGTTCCTCTCGCGCTACACGCTCGATACCGTCCGGCGCATTCGCGCGTTCAGCGAGGTTCGGACGAGCAGTGACGTCGAGGTGATTCACGACGATTCGCGGACCGTGCGGCTGCCCGACAGAGCGGACGGGATCATCACCTCGCCGCCGTACCCCGGCCTGATCGACTATCACGAGCAGCACCGCTACTCCTATCAACTCCTGGGGCTCCGCGATCGCCAGCAAGAAGAGATCGGAGCTGCTGCACAAGGCTCGACCCGACGGTCGTTGGCCACATACGTGGAGGATATGAGCGCCGTCTTCGCCAACGCCGCGGTTCAACTCGATCGGAATGCCCCGATCGTGATCGTCGTGAACGACTCACGGAGCCTCTACCCGCAGATCCTGACCAGGGCGGGACTCTCGCTGGAGGACACCATCACCCGCCACGTCAACCGCCGAACGGGGCGTCGAGCCGGTGAGTTCTTTGAAAGCATCCTCATTTCCCGTGTCGGTACTTCAGCCCTCTAACCGCGAGCAGCTCAACATCCGGGTGCAGTCGGTTCTCGGAGCTGCTCCAGACGTCGCCGCCGAGAGCGTGGACACGTTTGACAATGTGGTTGCGAAGCCGCTGCAGGCGAACCTCTCGAAGAAAAAGGGCTGACCTCGCCAAGCGAAATCCCTTGATTTACACGGCTCGAGGAACAACCACGGTCGAGGAGCGGGTTGATAGGGCAGTCGCACACTGACCCACTGGGGAAACGCCCGCGATTGAAGGCCAACTGGGAACGTGGCCCGAAGTGGGTGCGAGAATTGTGAGCGGGGGCGGGGAGCGCGCGCGGATCTACACATCGAGCGAGTCGGGACTCCAGCAACGATCGAGCTCTAAAGCGGCTTTCGGGCGGCCAGCTCACGGCTTGAGCCGTGGGCTAGATGGCTCGGGGCGAGGCCGCGGCTCGGTGGAGCCCGTAGTCCACGGCCGCACGCGCGCTGGTTGGTGGGACGGTTGGTGGGACACGCCCTACCGACATTGAGCGCGGACGGGCGTGTAGCTCCTCGACACCCACGTCGTCTGGTGTCCGAAGTGGCGCCGGAGCCGGGCCGTCGACGGGAAGGTGCCGCATCTGCCCGCGGCGCTGAACCTCGCACGGTTCGGCGGTTGATTCGTCACCCTGCCAGCACGCGGGTCATCGACGGGCGCCTTCGAGCTCGCAGCTTCGGACCCGGGCGGCCGCGGTGTCATCAGTGACGCCGGCGGAAGCTGGCACGTCGTGTCAGACGGCTGAGTTCCGACCCCGCGCCGCCAGAGCAGGAGGCAGGCTCAACACCGGCGCCACGCCTGGCGCCTCCTTTGCCGCAGGGGCTGATCGTGGCTGCGGCCGTGACGTTCTTCGACGCGCACGTCCCATCAGAGCTGCGAGCTGTTCGCAGAGGCGGCAAGATCCTCGCCTCGATCCGCCCGGAATCGGTCGCCACCCGGCGTCGTCGGCGAACATCGCGCCCGCGGAGGTTCCCGCGGAGGGGCCTGACCCCGGGCCTGGCCGACCGGGCTGACCGCGCCGTCCGGCCCGCGCGCGGCCCGCGCGCGATCTGTGCCTCACGGCCGGGCGAGCTTCCAACGGGCTCCGGCCGCGCAGCGGTCGCGGATGTGTCGGGCCGGGCGCGCCGACACCGCGCGGGTGCACGAGCGCCCTCATTTACGCCGCCCTGCCCGGCTCATACCATGACCTGCTGTGCCCGTCACTCGACTCCGGGTCGCCGTTGACGGCCGCGACTGGGTGAGCTTCGCTGCATGCGCGGGCTACGTGGTGTTGGCGTTCCTCTACCTCGGTGTGCTGCTGCTCACCGGGTCGGGAGGTCGTTACCTCGGTTTCAGATCCGACCCGAAGGCGTTCATCTGGTGCTTCGGCTGGTGGCCGCACGCGATTCTGAGCGGCCAGAACCCGTTCGTCAGCCATGCGCTCTGGGCGCCGAGCGGCGTCAACCTCCTCTGGACGGCCTCCATTCCCGGGCTCGCGCTGCTGTTTGCGCCCCTGACGCTGCTCGTCGGCCCCGTCGCCTCCTACAACATCGCTTCGGTTCTGCTGCCCGCGGTCGCGGCGTGGACGGCGTTCCTGCTCTGCCGGCACCTCACGCGGGCGACCTGGCCGTCTCTCGTCGGCGGCTATCTGTTCGGCTTCTCGAGCTACGTCCTCGCCCAAGAAGGCCACCCGAACATCTCGGCGGTCTTCCTCGTCCCGCTGCTCGCGCTGGTGCTCCTCCGCTTCGTCGAGCACGAGCTGGGCGACCGCGGCCTCATGCTGCGCCTGGGACCGCTGCTCGGACTCGAGTTCCTGATCTCGACGGAGATCACCTTCACCTTCGCACTCGGCACGTTGGCCATGGTGGCGCTCGGCGTCGCGCTCGTCCCGAACCGCCGCCGGAGACTCGTCCAGCTCTTCAGACCACTGCTCGGCGCCGCGCTCCTCGCCGCGCTTCTCACCGCGCCCTTCGTCTACTACGCGATCAGCGGTCTGCAGTCGGCCCCGTTTCACGACCAGAACAACTACGTCACCGACCTGCTCAACTTCGTCGTCCCGACCAAGGTCGCGCTGTCATCGTCGGGATGGGCCACGTCGATCTCCAGGCGCTTTCCCGGAAACTACTCCGAGCAGGACGGGTTCCTGGGCCCACCGGCGCTGCTGATCGTCGCGCTGTACGCCGCGAGGGCCGTACGGAGGCCATCGGGTCGGCTGCTGCTCGCCGCGCTCGGGCTCGCGCTTGTGTGCTGTCTCGGAGCCAGGCTCACGATCGACGGGCATCGCAGCATCTCGCTCCCGTGGGCGCTTGTGGGCAGCTGGCCTCTCTTCGACAACGTGCTCCCCGCCCGACTGGCGATGTACGTGTGCTTGCTCTCGGCCGTCATCGTCTCGCTGTGGATCGCTGCCCGCCCATCCGGCCTGTTGCGCTGGTTCCTCCCCGCGCTCGCCGCGCTCGTCCTCGTCCCCAACCTGAACTCCGGCCTCTGGGACGCCCGTTACACGATCCCGCCCTTCTTCACCGACAGCGCCTACCGCAGCTGCCTTCGCCGCAACGAGAACATCCTCCCGCTTCCTCCGAGCGCCCAGGGCGAGTCAATGCTCTGGCAGGCACTGAGCGACTTCCGATTCCGAATGGCGGCAGGGAACATCGCGCCTCACCCACCCGCCCTCTTTCTCGCTCCCTACTGGGTCGAACTGGTCGCGGAGGGTTATCCGGTGCCGGCCAGCCAGACCGGGGAGCTTGCCTTCTACATCAGGGCGAAGCAGGTGACGAGCGTCGTCGTCGATGCCCGAGAGGCATCGCGCTGGGACGGCGCCCTGAACCGGATCGCCACCCCGCACCGGCTCGGAGGGGTCATCCTCTACCACATCTCGGACGGGTCGCCTTCCTGTGCGGGTAGCTGAAAGCGGGCCGGGCGACCACGAGCCGTCGGCTTGCCTCGCCGGCTCCGCTCGCGTGTCGAATCGAACGCCCGCGCGACCACGCGCGCCCGCCGCGAACACGAGACGTGCTGCCCGCGACCGAAACGTCCGCGGTCAATCGCGGCGCCGGCCGCGAAGACCGGGCAGCCGGAGCGGAGGGCGACCCGTCCTGCGAGGCCGCGCCGGCGATCGGCCGGCGCGTCAGCTCTCGCGGGGCTGCCAACGGAAGCCGCGGATGGCACCGATGAGCCCGATCGCGCCCCAGAGAGCGACGACGCCGATCGCGCTGCCGTCAGACCAGACGTGATAGTGCCGCAGCATCACGTCGCGCGTGAGCTCGGTGAAGTGCGTCAGGGGCAAGACGTCGGCGATCACGCGCAGGAACTCGGGGTATGACCTCGGCGAGAAGAAGGTTCCGGAGATGATCGCCATCGGCAGGTAGATCGCGTTGATGACCGCCGAGGATCCCTCGGCGGAGCGGACGAGGCCGCTGATCCCGAGGCCGAGCGCCGCGAAGGAAAGGGCGCCCAGCGCGAGCACGGCGGCGAGCGAGAAGAGCCTGCCGGGCACCGCGACGGAGAAGAGGGCGCGGCCGATGCAGACGATGAGCACCGCCTCGATCAGAAAGACGAGGAATGTCGAGGCGAGGACGCCGAGCAGGTAGGTGAGCGCGGGCAGCGGCGTCGCGCGGATCCGCTTGAGGATCCCGGACTCACGTCGGACGACGAGCGTGATGCCGAGCCCGGCGAAGCACGTCGCGGCGACGCCGTAGCCGATCATCCCGGCCTCCAGGAACGAGGCGGCACGGACGTGGTCGCGCGTGGCCAGCGCGATACGGTCGTTCCCGTAGGCCGACCCGAAGATGAGGAAGAACATGACCGGGAGGAAGAAGGTGAAGAACGCCGCCTCCCGGTTCCGCCAGAAGAGCAGCTGCTCGGTGCGGAACTCGTGGATGAAGAGCCTCATTCGGCGGTCAGATCGAGGTAGACCTCTTCGAGCGTGGGCCGGCGCACCTCGAGCGCCTCCAGCTCCTCGCCGGCCTCGAGCGCCTCGCCCGTCAGCTCGTGGAGGCGACGCGTCGGCTGGCTCGTCTGCTCGATGACCGTCTCGCCGTTGCGACGGAAGCGGATCTCCGTTTCGGCGTCGCCGGCGGTGAGCTCGGCGGGCGAGCCGACGCGTACGATCACCCCCTCCCGCAGCACCGCGACGCGATCGGCCAGCTGCTCGGCCTCGTCGAGGTAGTGCGTCGTGAGCAGGATCGTCGTCCCGAGCGAACGGAGATCGCGGATCGTCTCCCAGGCCGCGCGACGCGCTCCCGGGTCGAAGCCGGTCGTCGGCTCGTCCAGGAAGAGCAGCTCGGGGTTGCCCACGAGGGCGAGGCCGAGATCGAGCCGCCGCTTCTGCCCGCCCGACAGCGTGCGGCAGCGCGCGTCGGCCTTCTCGGTCAGGCCGACGATGTCGATGACCTCGACGGCGTCGCGGGCGCGGCTGAAGTAGCCGCCGAAGACCTCGAGGCTCTCGCGGACCGTGAGGTTCGGGTAGAGGGACGACGACTGCAGGACGACGCCCACCCGCTCTCGCCAGCCCCGGCCCGCACGCTCGGGATCTTCGCCGAGCACCTCGACGGCGCCCGCGTCGCGCTTGCGAAAGCCCTCGAGGATCTCGACCGTGGTCGTCTTGCCGGCCCCGTTCGGTCCGAGCAGCCCGAAGACCTCGCCGACCTCGATCTCGAAATCGATTCCCCGCACAGCCTCGTGAGCGCCGTAGCTCTTCCTGAGCCCCGCGACCGCCACCGCGCTCAAGGCGGCCACGAGCTCGCCGCCCGGTCGGCGAGGAGCCTCGGGCTCCGTGATCTCACAGCTCGACCTCGGCGAAGCCCGCGGTCGGGAAGGCGACCTCGCGTCCGGTCAGGGCGAGCACGATCTCGCTGCAGTCGGGCTGATGGCCGACGGCGACGACCGTCTCGCCGCGGCCCACCACCGCGGCGCGCACTCCCTCCAGGCTGGCGCCGGGGGCGAGGCGGTCGTCGACGAGCGGTTCGAGGCCGGCGGCGGCCGCGATCGCCGCGGCCGTCTCGAGCGCGCGGCGAAGCGGGCTCGAGACGACGGCATCGAGGCTGCGCTCGGCGAGCAGCTCGCCGAGCATCGTGGCCGCATGGCGGCCCGAGCGCGTGAGCGGCCGCCCCGCATCCGGGCTTCCCGGGGCGGCCTTCGCGTGGCGGACGAGGATCAGGTGCACGGCCGCAAGCCTAGAGGCGCCGCCAGAGTCCCGAGGCGCGGTCGCGGTCCCGATGGGCGGGTTAGCATCGCGCGCGATGCGCGCGTTTCGCTACGTCGTGGTCGACGTGTTCACCGACACGGCGCTGACCGGAAACCAGCTTGCCGTCTTCACCGACGCCCGCGACCTCGACCCGCTGACGATGCAGGCGCTCGCGCGCGAGATGAACTTCGCGGAGTCCGTCTTCGTCCTGCGGCCCGAGTCCGCCGACGCCGACGCCGACGTGCGGATACGCATCTTCACGCCGTCCAGCGAGCTTCCCTTCGCCGGGCACCCGATCCTCGGGGCGGCGTTCGTGCTCGGCGCACCGCTGCAGAAGATCGTCATCCGGCTCGAGACCGCCGCCGGCGTCATCCCGGTCTCCCTCGAGCGCGAGGGTGCGCGGATCAGCTTCGGCTGGATGGAGCAGCCGGTGCCCGCCTGGGAGCCCTTCCCGGCCGTCGAGGAGCTCCTCGCCGCGCTCGGCGTTTCGCGTTCCGGCCTCCCGGTCGAGCTCTACGACCTCGGCCCGGGGCAGGTCTTCGTCGAACTCGGCTCAGCCGAGGAGGTGGCGCGGCTCACCCCCGACCTGGGTGCGCTCGCACGCCTGACCTCCGCGGCGGCGAGCTGCTTTTCCCGCTCCGGCGGCGGCTGGAAGGCGCGCGTCTTCGTCCCCGCCCACGGCGTCCCCGAGGACGCCGCCACGGGGTCGGCGGCCGGGCCGCTCGCCGTCCACCTGGTACGTCACCAGCGGATCGGCCTCGGGGAGGAGATCGAGATCATCCAGGGTGTCGAGATGGGCAGGCCCTCGAAGCTCTATGCTCGCGTGGAGGGGTCGGAGGGCCGCATCGAGCGGGTCGCCGTGGGCGGTTCTGCGATCGTCGTCGCGCGCGGGGAGTTCAGGATTCCCTGAGCGCCACAGCCTCGATCTCGGGGAGCTCGACCGTCAGGGCGACCCAGAACACGCCGCCGTTGCGGGAGAGGTAGAGCCGGTTGCGCGTCGCATACAGGAGCGTGTCGGGGTCGTGCTCGGCGGCGGCGACCGCTCTGCCGGCGGGCAGACCGCGCCCTGACTCTCGCCAGGTGCTCCCCGCGTCGTAGGAGACGAGCATCGGCGGCCGTGCGTCCACGAGCGCGACGACCGTCGACCCCGCCTGCGCGGCGCCGAGCACCCGCGGGAGGTTGAGGCGCGGAGCGCTGTCGCACTCGAACGGCAGCGACGGCCCGAGCTCCCCGGTCTCGAGGTCGACCGAGAAGGGTCCGTCGACGGTGGCGACGAGCGCGATCACTGCTCGGACACGAGCAGCGCGGCGACGACCGCGGTCGCCTGCCGGGCCGCGGCTCCCGGGGCGGCCCCCTCGGAGCGAGCCGCGAGGTAGGCGATCGCGAAGGCATCACCGGTTCCCGTGTGGTTGCCGCCGATCGCGGTGGCGGAGATCTCCTCGCTCCCCCCTCCCGCATGCACGGTCGCGCCGGCCGCGCCGTGGGTCACGATGACCTCGGGGACGCCGAGTGCGTCGAGGTCGCCGAGCACCTCGGCCTCCTCGTCGCTCAGCTTGAGCACGCTGACCTCGCGCAGGAGTTCAGGGTCGAAGTCTGCGTCGAGCTCGAGGTCGCCCAGCCGCGCCGGCCGAACGAGCCCCTGGCCGTCGAGCGAGAGCATTCGTCCCCGCCCGAGCGCGGCCAGCGTCTGCGCCGGGAAATCGTTGCGCAGGAGAGGTGCGACGTGGATC
>Ga0302325_10027132_pt1 | contig 11882 bp, 6 predicted proteins | sample Palsa_T0_2_FD_201948 | JGI IMG/M metagenome (GOLD analysis project Ga0302325, IMG submission 201948) | Peat permafrost microbial communities from Stordalen Mire near Abisko, Sweden - Palsa_T0_2 | ecosystem: Environmental > Terrestrial > Soil > Palsa > Peat permafrost | place: Sweden: Abisko... | reverse complement strand
CCGGCGTCACCGCAAACGGCGGCGTCCCGCTATACCAATCCAGCAGCACCTCATTCGCATAAGGCCCCACCACCGCAATCGTCTTCAACGCCTTAGCATCCAGCGGCAGGATCGTTGCCGACTTGCTTATTCCCGCAACGGACCCACCGCTCTTACTCTCGCCGTCCGCGTAGGACTCATTCTTCAGCAACACAATCGACTCATCCGTCACCTTCCGCGCCAGCGCCTTCGCCTCAGGACTCCACCACGGATCCTTGGCCAACATCCTTCCAGCACCATCATCAAACCCAATCCGCGCCTGTGGAACCATCGCCTTCGGATCCAGCATCCCCAGCTTGATCATCACGCGAAACACCCCGCGCAGATTCCGATCCAAATCCCCCTCGTTAATCAGCCCCTGCTTCAACGCCTCTTCCATCGCCGGTTTGTAATCATCCAAATACTGATTGATCCCCGCATGCACCGTAGCCGCAACCGCCTCCGGCAAGGTCTTATACGCCTTGTGATCCTTCACCAGCGCAGCCAACGCGCCACCATCCGTGCAGATGATCCCATCCTCACCCCACTGCTTCATCACGACATCGCGCAGCACAGGATTCTCAATCATCGGCGTCCCGTTCCACGAGTTGTACGCCGTCATAAATGCATTGGCGTGTCCTTCCTCAATCGCCATCCGAAACGGCACCGAGTAGTACTCCTGAAACAACCGCTCATCAAAATCCGAAGAAGATGACGTCCGCAAATTCTCATTGCTGTTCGCCAGAAAATGTTTCAGCAAACTAGCCGTCGTCCAGTACTTCCCATCCCCCTGCAGCCCGCGCGTATACGCCGTAGCCAGCGTCCCCACTAAGAACGGATCTTCCCCATACGACTCCTCACTCCGCCCCCATCGCGGATCCCGACTCAAATCCGCATTCGGAGCCCGCACCACCAACCCCCCGCGATGATATTTCCCAAACGCATACCGCGTCTCATACGCCTCCTGCGCCGCAGCCTTCTCGAGCAGCGCTGGATCCCAAGTCTGCCCCAAGCCTCGCGACTGCGGAAACGTCGTCGTCGGAATCACCGTGATGACACTATGCCCCCCCGCGTGACCTTCCCAATGCCCCGGCCCGCCCAGCGCCAACCCGTGCAACCCCTCCACGTGCGATGTCCCCACCACACCCAACCGCGGCACCGTCGGATCCGTACTGAACGCATCCACCTTTTCCTCGAGCGTCATCCGCTTCAGCAGATCGGTGACCCGCGCATCCACCGGCGCACTACTATCCGCATACACCACCGTGTCAGCAACCGCTCTCGGTTTCTGTTGCGCGACAGCAATCGAACCTACACTCAACAACGCCACAACAAAACCGATTTTTCTCATAGAGGACCACCGCACCCAATCTGACCTTCGCGCCTATTCCGCCTTCAACGATACCTCTGTCTTCAACGGCAGCTCCGCCGACGACCCACCCACCTCAATCCCATACTCTCCAGCAAGTCGCTCCCAACTATTCTTCTCCGTTGAGAACACCTGCAGATACAGCGGCTGAATCGGCACCGTCACCGTCTTGCTCGCGCCCGCGTCCACCCACACTCGCGCAAATCCCACCAGCTTCCGGAACGGCTCGTCCGCACTCTTCGGCAACGTGACATACACCTGGGCAATCTCATCGCCAGCGCGTGCTCCCGTATTCTTCACCTCAAAGCTCACACTCTTCACGCCCGGTGCCACCATCAAGCCAGAGTACGCAAAGTTCGTGTAGCTCAGCCCGAATCCAAATGGAAACAGCGGCGTCTCATCCTTCACCTGGAACCACTTGTACCCAACCTTCATCCCCTCCACGTTGTAATCCACCGTAAAGTTCTTGGACTGCATGCCGTGGAAGCCGCCTCCATTCATGCCGTTATTCTCAGTCGTCGCCGTTAGCCCGGTCACCGTCGGATGAGGCAGTTGCGCCTCGTCCACCGCAAACGTCACCGGCAGTTTCCCCGAAGCATTCACGCGACCAAACAGCACATTCGCAATCGCCTCACCACCGCCGATCCCGGGAAACCACGCCTCCACAATTCCCTTCACCTGCTTGTGCCATGGCATCGACACCGGCCCGCCCGTCTCCAACACCACCACCGTGTTCGGATTCGCCCTCGCCACCGCCTCCACCAACGCGTCCTGCTTCTCCGGCAAACTCAGCGTCGGCCGATCCATGCCCTCGCTCATCCATTGCGTCACAAACACGATCGCCACCTGCGCCTTGGCCGCAGCCTTCGCAGCCTCGTCCACATCCGTGCCCGCATCGAAGCTCACATTCGCATCTCCCGCCTGCTCCTTCACAAACTGCAAAGGCGACGACGGAAAGTACACCGGCCTCCCCCACACCGATCCGCCCGGCCGCCCACCCGGCGCATCCACCTGCGCCGACCCACCGCCCGACAGCACGCCCTCATCCGCATGCCCGCCAATGATCACGATCGGCTTCCCCGCCACCAGCGGCAGAATCCCGCCTTCATTCTTCAGCAGCACCAGGCTCTCTTCCTCAATCTTCCGAGCATCCTCGCGCCCCTTAAAAGGATCCACCACGCGACGCACCGGAGGATTATCCACCACGCCCACCGCAAACATGCTGCGCACAATTCTGTGCACCATGTCATCCAGCCGCGCCATCGGCACCTGCCCATCCTCCACAGCCTTCTTCAGCGGAGCCCCAAAATATCCATAGCCCGGCTGCTCCTGATCCAGCCCCGCCAGCGCCGCCTTCACCGTACTATGCGTGGCTTCCCAGTCCGACAGCACAAACCCCTTGAACCCCCACTCTTTCTTCAGCACATCCGTCAGCACATACTGGTTCTCGCAAGCGAAGTCCCCATTCACGCGGTTGTAGCTGCACATCACGCCCGCCGGCTTCGCCATCCCAATCGCAATCTGGAACGCCAGCAGGTCCGTCTCCTGCATCGCCCGCTTCTCGAGCACCGCATTCAGCGAATTCCGCCCCGTCTCCTGGTCGTTCAGCACGTAGTGCTTGATGTCGCCCATAATCTGGTTCGACTGCACACCCATCGCCAGCTCGCCCACCATCGTTCCCGCCAGCACCGGGTCTTCGCTCGCATACTCAAAGTTCCGCCCATTGCGCGGCTCGCGAATCAAATCCATGCCCCCGCCAATCGACATGTTGTACCCCTGGTCGCGCAGCTCCCGCCCAATCACCGCGCCATACAGAAATCCCATCTTCGGGTCCCAGCTCGACGCCATCCCAATCACGCTCGGCAGCAGCGTCGCATAGCGGCTATCCTTCGCCGCCATCCGCACCCCTACCGCGGAGTCCGCCTCATTGATATCCGGCAGTCCCAACCGCGGAATCCCCGGCACAAATCCCGCGCCGCCATTGTCCGCCACCGGCACAAACGCACCCGCACGCAGCGGCCCCCACCCGATCCCATGCACCAGCTGGATCTTCTCATCCAGCGTCATCTGCTTGATCATCATGTCCGCGCGGGTGTCCGGATCCAAAGACGCATTCATCCATGGTCCATTCACCGTCGCCGCCGCATTCTGCGCCACACCAACCCTCGCCGCGCCCAAGCTCATCAACGCGCATCCCGCCAGAACACAGCTCTTCCCGACAATCAATCCAATCCTCATCCGTCTCCCCTTCCAAGCTCTGCTCCGGTCGCCGATCGTCCTTACAACGCCGAATTCACTTCTACACGTATACGATTCCAGATTGCAAAGTGTTATTAAAACGGTTTAGTGTTGCTGGAATCGCTTCTGGCGTCGAAGCATATCAGGACGGCAATACCTTTGCCCAGCCCCTATCCATTTTGGGTATAACGTTTGTCTAGAGCCCGCCGCCCAATCCCCAGTAGGATCAAAGTCATGAACTCCGCTGCTCGGCTGTTTGCCCTTCCCCTCGCCGTCGCCGTACTTCTCGCCCCCACCCTCGCCGCGCAGGCCCCTCCCGCACCCACCACTCCGCCCGCCCTCTATCTCGGCACCGCCTGGTATCCCGAGCAGTGGCCTGAATCCCGCTGGGATACCGACCTCTCCCTCATGGAAGCCGCGCACATCCGCTTCGTCCGCATTGGCGAATTCGCCTGGTCCCGGCTCGAACCCTCAGAAGGCCAGTACGACATCGACTGGCTTGCCCGATCCGTTCGTGCCGCCGAACGTCACCACATCGCCGTCGTCATCGGCACACCCAGCGCCGCACCGCCCGCCTGGCTCACCACCAAGTATCCCGAGACCCTCCGCATCAAGGAGGACGGTCGCCCCGACCAGCACGGCAATCGCCAGCAATTCAACTGGGCCGACCCCAAATATCGCGAGCTCTCCCGCGCAATGGCCGAGCAGCTTGCCAAACGCTTCGGCCACGACCCCAACGTTATTGGCTGGCAGATCGACAACGAGTACGCCAGCGAATCCTTCGGCCCTGCCGACCAGGCCCAATTCCAACAATGGCTCAAGGCCCGCTACGGTACCCTCGACAACCTCAACGACAAGTGGACCACCGCCTACTGGAGCCAGACCTACTCTGACTGGTCGCAGATCCCTATCGAAACCACCTACGGCAACCCAGGCCTTCTTCTCAGCTGGAAGCGTTTCGTCTCCGACACCTGGCGCAGCTATCAGAAGAATCAGCTCGACGTGATCCGCGCTAACTCCGATCACCGCCAGTTCATCACCACCAACATGATGGGCTTCTTCGACGGCTACGATCACTACACCGTCTCGCAAGACCTCGACCTCGCCTCATGGGACGACTACGTCGGCACCGGCCAGCTCAACCCCATCTACAACGGTGCCGCCCACGACCTCACTCGCGGCTTCCTCCGCAAAAACTTCTGGGTCATGGAAACCCAGCCCGGCTTCGTCAATTGGCAAGTCAATAACAACTCGCTCGACAAAGGTTCCGTCCGCGCCATGGCCTGGCATGACGTCGGCCATGGCGCGGACGCCGTCTCTTACTGGCAATGGCGCTCCGACCTCAACGGTCAGGAGGAATACCATGGCACCCTCCTCGGCGCCGATGGCACGCCTGTCCCGCTCTATTCTGAAGTCTCCCAGCTAGGCGCAGACTTCGCCAAGGCCGGTCCCGCCCTCGCCGGCACGTCCATCCACTCCGACGTCGCCATCCTCCACTCCTACGACGCCTTCTGGGCCATCAACTGGCAGCGTCACAACCATGCCTTCGACCCCCTCGCCGCCATGATCGACTACTACGGCGCCATCCGCGCCCTCACCCACTCCGTCGACATCGTCAACCCATCCGTTGATCTCTCGCAGTACAAGCTAGTCATCGCCCCCGCCCTCAACGTCCTCACCGACCAGCAAGCCAAGAACCTCATCGACTACGTTCACAACGGTGGCCACCTCGTCCTCACCCAGCGCTCCGCCATGAAGACCATCGACAACGCCCTCCAACCCCAGCGCCAACCCGGACCGCTCGTTCCCCTCCTCGGCGGTCGCGTCGAACAGTTCTACGCGCTCGACCGCCCAGTCCCCGTCTCCGGAGAATGGGGGTCCGGTCCCACCAACACCTGGGCTGACCTCCTCTCCACCTCTGCCCCGGACACCAAAGTCCTCATGCGCTACGGCAAGACGCCCCTAGGCTGGCTCGACGACCAACCCGCCGCCATCACCCGCAAGATCGGCAACGGCAGCATCACCTACATCGGCGCGGACCTCCAGGGCGACACCCTCGCCAACGCCGCCAAGTGGATGGTCGCCGACGCCAACCTCCATCCCGAGTTCGGCACTCTCCCTCCCGGCGTAGACCTCTACATCCGCTCCGACAACCATCACGAAGTCTGGATCCTTATCAACTTCGGCGACACTCCTCAGACCATCACCCTCCCGTCCGCCTTCGAAGACGTCTTGGTCGAACCCACCAAAGGCACTACCCGCTCCGTCACTCTCAACCGCTACGACGTGGTAGTCCTCCAACGTCCCACCCACTAATTCTCACCAATCACAAGAGCCTCCTACCAGACGCGAGCGCGCCTGCGCCTAACCTAGAAGCTAGACAGTTGGATCCACCCCGACGTACCGCGGCCTCCACTTCTCGCCCGCTTCGTGGATGCACTGAACCCAATTACTTCACTGCAACATCGCTCTCTTTCATGCGATCAACGCACCGGCGACTGGGCCATCAGCCTCCGGCGCGTCATAGTTTCGCGCCAGCGCTCTCTCAGCTATAATCACGCAGCGCGGTGCATCTCGACCAGGACCCTGAAATCAGCCATGCAACTCATTTACAAGCGCTTCGGTGTCATCACTGGTTTCGTACTCCTCCTCATCCTGCTGATCACCAACGCCCTCATCACGCGGCGCCAGCTGGCCGACTTGGTCAGCCATCAGGCCGACGTGGAGCACACCCAGCAGGTGCTCATCGCGATCAACCAGACGCAGTCCCTCCTCAAGGACGCGGAGACCGGCCAGCGCGGCTTCCTCTACACCAACGAATCCAGCTATCTCGCCCCGTACAATCTCGCCCTCGCGCAACTCCCCTCCCAGCTTCGAGTCCTCCAGCAGCTAACCAGCGGTGATCCCACGGAGCGGGCCGAAGTCGCTCAGCTCCGCACTCTCACCCAGGCCAAGCTCGCCGAGCTCTCTAAGACAATCCTGCTCTACCGCACTGGCCAGCCAGACGCCGCACACACCGAGGTCCTCTCCGATCGTGGCCGCCTCATCATGGTCCAGATCGATAACCTTATCGGCAAGATTCAGCTCCAGGAATCCTCCCTCGCTTCCTCTCGCACTGCCGCCGCGCGTCGCAGCATCCGCGACACCGTTATCTCCATCTATCTCGCCTCCCTCGTCGCCGCCGCCGGCCTCTTCTTCCTCGCCTACTACATCACCAAGGCAATGGCGATGCGCGATATCTATGCCCGCCAGCTCGAAGAGCGCGAAGAGTGGTTCCGCTCCACCCTCACCAGCCTCGGCGACGCCGTCATCGCCACCGACGGTCGCGGCCACGTCACTTTCCTCAACTCCATGGCCGAAAAGCTCATGGGCATCCCTCTCTCCATCGCCCGCGGCAAGTACATCGAGGATGTCTTCCCCATCTTCAACGAGACCTCCCTCAAGCCCGTCGACAACCCCGTCAAAAAAGTCATGGAGAAAGGCTTCATCATCGGCCTCGCCAACCACACCGTCCTGCAGAATACCGACGGCACCTACATTCCCATCGAAGACAGCGCCGCTCCCATCCGCGATGGCCGCGGCAGAATCGTCGGCGTCGTCATGGTCTTCCGCGACGCCACCACCGAGCGAAAGTCTCAGGAGGTTCTCCGCAAGACCGAAAAGCTCGCCGCCGCCGCTCGCCTCGCTGCCACCGTCGCTCACGAGATCAACAATCCCCTCGAAGCCATCGGCAATCTCATCTACATCTCCAAGGCCACCGAGGGTCTCCCCGAATCCGCCTTCACCAACCTCTCACTCGCCGAAGAGGAGCTCTCCCGCGTCTCCCACATCACCCGCCAGACCCTCGGCTTCTATCGCGAATCCAAGCAGCCCAACGAAGTCGATCTACCCATCCTCGTTGAGTCGGTCCTCAACATCTACTCCAATAAATTCCGCACCAAGAACATCATCATCGTCCGCGACTTCCACGACTGTCCTCCAATCCAGGCCCTCTCCGGCGAGCTCAAGCAAGCCGTCGCCAACCTCGTCTCCAACGCCGCCGACGCCGTCCCCCACGGCGGCACCATCTGCGTCCGCATCCATTGCCACGAAGATGCAACCAGCAAAATCGTCAAGATCATCGTCGAAGACGACGGCCCCGGCATCGCCCCCGAACACCGCGATCACATTTTCGAGCCCTTCTTCACCACCAAGAAAGACGTCGGCACCGGCCTCGGCCTCTGGGTCACCAAGGAGATCATCGAACGCCACAGCGGTACCGTTGAAGTCCGTTCCATCAACGAAACCGACCTCTCCGGCACAGCCTTCAGCATCACCCTGCCCGTCCGCCCCGACTTCCAAACCATCCTCGTCCAGGCCCCTAAAAACGACGCCTGATCCTTCCGCTAGCACACCTCGCAGCCGACATCCGGCGGGTGCCCCATTCATGAACAGCTTCATCGTTCATGAGTGGGATGATGAGCTCCAAGGAAGCGCAGCACCGCAGCTTCGTCACGGCAGCAGCCCAAACACCGCCACCCCATTCGGCGTTCCGACGTACACCTTGCCGTTCACAATCATCGGCGTAATGAACTTGTTGCCCGTCCCAAAACTGTCCCTGCCCCCCGCCGCCTGCGTACTGTTGTAGAGCTCCTTCCCCAGGTTCGTCGCGTCATACGCATGCAACACCGCGGTCGATCCCGTGCTGCTCTCCAGCGCCCACACAATCCCGTTCGACACCCCGTTCGCGCTCACACTCGGCGTCGCTCCCGGATATCCAAACGTCGTCGCCGACTTGCTCGATGGCGTCGTGCCCAACAGCGCATTCGTAATCGAGAAAGCCTTCAGGTAATCGCCAACCCCGCCGTAATACACCGTGTAATTGAAATACGCTGGCATCGACCAAGCCCCACCCGGCAGCGCGCTGGTGAGCTCCTGGTACAGTGCATCATTATTCGCGGAGTTATATTTCCCCAGATTATCGCGATCCCCCACGTAAATATTCGAATCCTTGCCCGCGCCCACCATCAAATGCCGCACCACTCCCTTGGCATCCACCATATCCGGCAACAACAAGCTTCCCCCCGAACCCAGATCAACATCATTGTTGCTCTCGTTGATCGAGTTATAGGTCTCAAAAAAATCGTCCACCGTCAGCGAATTATTCGCCGTCGATAGCTTGATCATCGCGTTGCCGTAATCACCGTTCACCGGAAATCCTGTCACGGTGTCCTTCGCATCAAGGGTCCCATTCGCATCCAGAAAATAAATGTTGCCCGAGCTGTCCGCCGCCAGCCCATCACCCGCCATCCAGATCGATCCCTCGTTCCCATTCGGCGTCAGGTTCAGAACCGCCGTCTGCTGCAGCGTGCTCTCGCTATACCCCATCACCCATCACGTATACGGCCGCGCATCGCAGTGCGACGTCCATGCCAGGTAGATCGTCGAGTTCATCAGCAACAACCCCGCCCTCTCCGCATACTGTCCCGGGGCAAACACCACGTTGCCGCCGCTGCTGTTGTCCCCAGTCCCCGGATAAGTCCCCGCAATCTCCGTCGGACTGCCCGCAGTCTCCGCGCCCGTAGTCAAATCCAGCGCATGCAGCCGCTGGTGATACGCGCCCTTACTGTCCTTCGACATCGCCACCACGAACATCGTCCCATTCACACCCTTCGTCCGGTCAATCACCGGCGTGGACGTAATCCCAATCTCCGGCGTGATTTGCGAGCACCCATGATTGTCGCTCGTCGTCTCCCCACTCCCCAGTGCCGACACCTTCCACAACTGCGTCCCACTATCCGCATCGAACGCATACACGCTGGCGTGCTCCGTCACCACGTACAGCACGTTGTGCGTCTGCCCACCGACCGTCACCGCCGACAGGTACAGCGGCTCCGCATCCACCACCCCATCCACGCCCAGCATGTTCAGCTTCCCAAACGTAGCCGAGCTCACATTCGTCGGAGTCAAAATCGTCTCACTCGCATTCAACCCATCGCGCGAGTTGTCGTTGTGATACGTCGTCACATTTACGCCCACCGGCGCCGCCACCGTAAGCGTCAGCGTCGCCGTATGCGTCAGCGCCCCCGACACCCCGGTAATACTCACGCTCGACATCCCCGCCGCAGCATTCGCCGCCGCAGTGAACGTCAACGTCTGCGGTGTTCCCGGTGCAAGCGTCAGCGTCGTAGGCGCAACCGTCACCCCCGCCGGCAGCCCGGCCACCGTAACACTCACCGTCCCGCTGAACCCATTGACCGCGCTCGCTGTCACAGCAGTGCCCTGTCCCAGAGCCCCCGACGTCAACGTCAAGCTCGTCGGATTAATCGCCAGCGTGAAGTCCGCCGGCGCCGCCGCGATCTTCAGCGTGAACGTCGCCGTATGCACCAACGCACCCGAAGTCCCCGTCACCGTCACCGTGCTCGTCCCCGCAACCGCACTCGCAGCCGCGGTCACCGTGAGCGTCTGCGGCGTCCCCGGCGTAACCGTTGGCGTAGCCGGGTTCACCGTAACCCCAGCCGGCAGCCCACTCACCGCGATCCCAACCCCCGCGGTAAACCCATTCACCCCACTAACCGAAACCGCCGTCGATCCGCCCGCACCACCAGCCGTGACACTCACCGTCGTCGGATTCACCGAAATCGTAAAGTCCGCCGGAGGCACAGCCGTCACGCTCAGCGCCACCGCTCCGCTATGCACGTGCGCTCCCGAAGTCCCCGTGATCGCCACAGTTCCCGAACTAGTCGCCGCCGTCGCCGCCGCGGTCAGTGTGATCGTCTCCGTCGTCCCCGGCGCGATCATCACCGAAGCCGGATTCGCCGTAACCCCCGACGGCAAACCCGAAAGAGTCACAGCAATCTGCGCGCTATACCCATTCACCGCAGTCGACGTCACCGTGATCTGCTGGGTCGCCCCTCCCGCCGTGAGCGCCACATTCGCCGGCGCCACCGCAAGCGTAAAGTCCTCCGTCACCACCGCACTCGAGCCACACCCGCCCGCCGTCAACCCCAGGCAGCCCAACATCAGGCAGCCAAACCCCAACAACCAGCGCCCCACCCCAGCCCCACGGGAATTCCATCTCTTCTCAAAAATTCGCGCGGAAAAAATCATGAGACTCCTGCCCGTTCTGAAGTGAAGTTCCATTCATCAGCCATAGACGTGGAATGCAGCGAAATCAATTCGCCCATCCCGCAATCCATACTTCCCCCGGCAGACAGTCAGCAGCACCACAAGTGAAACCAAGGCAGCTTTACCCGCCCATCATACGACGCGCCTACAAGCCCTCGCCGAAACTAAAGTCTTGCGTCCCAGTACCCCGCGATATCCTGAAGCATCGCCACCATGCCCAGCACGCCCTTAGAGTCGCCGCACTTAGACCCGCCGCGCCGAAAGCTCACCCTCCGCTCCGTCGCTCGCTGGCTCCTCATCACTCTCGCGTCTCTCTGGCTGCTAGCCGCCCTCACCCTCGTCGCTCTCCGCTTCCTCGACCCGCCCACCACCGCCGTCCATGCCGAGCGCCGCATCCAGTCCTGGTTCTCCACCAAGCCCTACACCGCCTCCTACGACTTCGTCCCCCTCAACCGCATCTCGCCCGACTTCCAGCACGCCGTCATCGCCGCCGAAGACGCCCGCTTCTACCAGCACCACGGCTTCGACTGGCAAGCAATGGAGATCGCCGCCGAAGGCGACCTCGACGACCACAAGCCCAACCACCGTCTCCGCGGCGGCTCCACCATCGACCAGCAGCTCGTCAAGAACCTCTTCTTCGGCACCGGCCGCACCCTCCTCCGCAAAGGCGCCGAAACCACCCTCGTCCCCATCGCCGAACTCGTCCTCGGCAAGCAGCGCATCCTCGAGCTCTACCTCAACGTCGTCGAGTGGGGCCCCGGTATCTACGGCGCCGAAGCCGCCAGCCGCTACTACTTCCACACCTCCGCCCGCAACCTCAACCGCCGCCAGGCCGCCGAGCTAGCCGCCATCCTCCCCGCCCCCCTAAAGCGCCGCCCCGACCACATGACCCGCTACAGCACTCTCATCCAGGAACGCATGAGCCAGATGAACTGGTAGCGCCGCAGCTCGCGCAAAGTTTCTCTGCCCCTAGTCTTCCGCGCCACTCATAGTTTCCTGCGCCCGCACAAACGGATAGCTACTCACGTGGACCCAACCTTTAAATGGCCTGTTCACGTCCGCGATTGCAAGCAACACAAGAGTAATCAGCAAGGTGAAGGAGAAGACCTGGAACACATGAAGCTTCAGGCTTACGGAGTTGAATATGTTG
>Ga0302325_10027131_pt1 | contig 11882 bp, 10 predicted proteins | sample Palsa_T0_2_FD_201948 | JGI IMG/M metagenome (GOLD analysis project Ga0302325, IMG submission 201948) | Peat permafrost microbial communities from Stordalen Mire near Abisko, Sweden - Palsa_T0_2 | ecosystem: Environmental > Terrestrial > Soil > Palsa > Peat permafrost | place: Sweden: Abisko... | reverse complement strand
GTATCGAGCCGTCGGAGATCACCCCGGAGAAGTCCTTCGTCGACGACCTCGACATCGACTCGCTGTCGATGGTCGAGATCGCCGTGCAGACCGAGGACAAGTACGGCGTGAAGATTCCCGACGAGGACTTGGCCGGCCTGCGCACCGTCGGCGACGTGGTCAACTACATCCAGAAGCTCGAGGAAGAGAACCCCGAGGCGGCTCAGGCACTGCGCGCGAAGTTCGAGACGGAAAGCCCCTCCTCGTGACCAAACCTTCCACTGCTAACGGCGGTTACCCCAATGTTGTGGTAACCGCCGTCACGGCGACGACTTCTGTCGCGCCGGACATCGAGGGCACGTGGAAGGGCCTACTAGCCGGCGAGAGCGGCATCCACGTGCTCGAGGACGAGTTCGTGACGAAGTGGGACCTACCCGTGCGGATCGGCGGGCATCTCAAAGAATCCCCCGACGACCACATGGGTCGCCTGGACATGCGCCGGATGTCCTTCGTCCAGCGGATGGCCAAGCACCTCAGTGGCCAGCTCTGGGAGAGCGCAGGTAGCCCCGAGGTCGACCCGGACCGTTTCGCGGTCGTCGTCGGCACCGGTCTCGGTGGCGCCGAGAAGATCGTCGAGAGCTACGACCTGATGAACGAAGGCGGACCCCGCAAGGTGTCGCCCCTGGCCGTGCAGATGATCATGCCCAACGGCGCCGCTGCGGTCGTCGGCCTGCAACTCGGCGCGCGCGCCGGAGTGATGACCCCGGTTTCGGCCTGTTCGTCGGGCTCGGAGGCCATCGCCCACGCATGGCGGCAAATCGTCATGGGTGACGCGGACTTCGCGGTCTGCGGTGGTGTCGAAGGCGGCATCGAAGCGCTGCCCATCGCAGCGTTCTCGATGATGCGCGCGATGTCGACGCGCAACGACGATCCCGAAGGGGCGTCGCGGCCGTTCGACAAGAATCGCGATGGCTTCGTGTTCGGCGAGGCCGGCGCAATGATGATGATCGAGACCGAGGAGCACGCCAAGGCTCGCGGCGCCAAGCCGCTGGCCCGGTTGCTGGGTGCCGGCATCACGTCGGACGCCTTCCACATGGTGGCCCCGGCCCCGGATGGTCTACGCGCTGGAAAGGCGATGGCACGGGCTCTGGAGCTCGCGGGCATCTCCCCCAAGGACATCGACCACATCAACGCTCACGCGACCGCCACACCGATCGGCGACACGGCGGAGGCCAATGCGATCCGGGCCGCCGGCTGCGACCACGCCGCGATCTACGCACCCAAGGGTGCGCTGGGCCACTCCATCGGCGCCGTGGGCGCTCTGGAATCGGTGCTGACGGTGCTTACGCTCCGGGACGGCGTGATTCCGCCGACACTTAACTACGAAACGCCTGATCCCGAGATCAACCTCGATGTTGTTGCGGGCGAGCCACGTTACGGCGATTACCAGTACGCCATCAACAACTCGTTCGGTTTCGGCGGACACAACGTCGCATTGGCCTTCGGGCGCTACTGAGCAGGACTTCCGGCGGCGATGCTGGATAAGTAAATAAGCAGGGAAGGAGCGTGCGTAGTTCGCATGACAAACTCGTCAACGTTGGCTACTGGGAACGGTTTTCCCAACGTGGTCGTCACCGGAATCGCCATGACGACGGCGCTCGCATCTGACGCGGAGACCACCTGGAAACTGCTGCTGGACGGGCAGAGTGGGATTCGTACGCTCGACGACCCGTTCGTGGAGGATTTTGACCTACCGGTCCGCATCGGCGGGCACCTCGTTGAGGAATTCGAAAGCCAGCTGACGCGGATCGAAAACCGGCGGCTGGGCTACCTGCAGAGGATGGCCACCGTACTCAACCGGCGGGTGTGGGAACACGCCGGTTCGCCCGAGGTGGACACCAACCGGTTGATGGTGTCCATCGGCACCGGGATGGGCTCGAGCGAGGAGCTGATTTACGGGTACGACAAAATGCGCGCACACGGCATGAGAGGGGTCAACCCGCTGGGCGTACAGATGTACATGCCCAACGGCGCATCCGCGGCGGTGGGCCTGGAACGCCATGCCAAGGCCGGGGTGATGACCCCGGTGTCGGCCTGCGCGTCCGGGTCGGAGGGCATCGCCCGTGCCTGGCAGCAGATCGTGCTCGGTGAGGCCGACATCGCGGTCTGCGGTGGCGTCGAGACCAAGATCGAGGCGGTGCCGATCGCGTCGTTCGCCGCGATGCGCATCGTGCTGTCGAAGAACAACGACGACCCGGCCGGTGCATGCCGGCCGTTCGACAAAGACCGCAACGGCTTCGTCTTCGGCGAGGGCGGTGCATTGATGGTGATCGAGACCGAAGAACACGCCAAAGCGCGCGGAGCCAACATCTTGGCCCGGCTGATGGGAGCAAGCGTCACCTCCGACGGCTTCCACATGGTGGCGCCAGACCCCAACGGCGAACGCGCCGGGCATGCGATCACGCGTGCCATCCAACTCGCCGGCCTCACCCCGGCCGACATCGACCACGTCAACGCCCATGCCACCGGCACGTCGGTCGGCGACCTGGCTGAAGGCAAGGCCATCAACCGGGCTCTGGGTGCGCACGGCGGCAACGCCGCGGTCTACGCACCCAAGTCCGCACTCGGGCACTCCGTCGGCGCGGTCGGCGCCGTGGAGTCGATCCTGACCGTGTTAGCGCTACGCGAACAAATTGTTCCACCCACCCTGAACCTGGTGAACCTCGATCCCGAGGTCGACCTGGACGTGGTGGCGGGCAAGCCGCGAGAAGGTAACTACCAGTACGCGATCAACAATTCATTCGGATTTGGCGGGCACAACGTGGCCCTCGCTTTCGGTCGCTACTGACCAACCAGACAGAGGAGTTGCGATGACCAGCCTGGCACCTGAGGCGGTTGACGAGTCACTCGATCCGCGTGATCCGCTGCTGCGACTGAGCCGATTCTTTGACGACGGCAGCCTCGAGCTGCTGCACGAGCGCGACCGTTCCGGCGTGCTCGCGGCCGGCGGCACTGTCAACGGCCTGCGCACCATCGCATTCGCCACCGACGGCACCGTGATGGGCGGCGCGATGGGGCTGGAAGGCTGCACGCACATCGTCAACGCCTACGACACTGCCATCGAGGACCAGAGCCCGATCGTGGGTATCTGGCACTCCGGCGGCGCGCGACTGGCCGAGGGCGTGCGCGCGCTGCACGCGGTCGGGTTGGTGTTCGAGGCGATGATCCGGGCGTCGGGGTACATCCCGCAGATCTCGGTGGTGGTCGGATTCGCCGCCGGCGGTGCGGCTTATGGCCCGGCGCTGACCGACGTCGTCATCATGGCGCCGGAGGGCCGGGTGTTCGTCACCGGTCCCGACGTGGTGCGCAGCGTCACCGGCGAAGACGTGGACATGGCGTCGCTGGGTGGCCCGGATACCCACCACAAGAAGTCCGGGGTGTGCCACATTGTCGCCGACGACGAGTCCGACGCATACGAGCGCGGCCGCCGGCTGGTCGGATTGTTCTGCCAGCAGGGACATTTCGACCGCAGCAAGGCCGAGGCGCACGACACCGACCTACACGCCCTGCTGCCGGCTTCACCGCGGCGGGCCTACGAGGTGCGCCCGCTGGTCACCGCACTGCTCGACGACGACGCACCCTTCGAGGAGTTCCAGGCCAAGTGGGCACCGTCGATGGTGGTCGGCCTCGGCCGGTTGTCCGGACGCTCGGTCGGCGTGCTGGCCAACAACCCCCTGCGACTCGGTGGCTGCCTGAACTCCGAAAGCGCCGAGAAGGCAGCACGTTTCGTGCGGCTGTGCGACGCGTTCGGCATCCCGCTGATCGTGATCGTCGACGTGCCCGGTTACCTGCCCGGTGTGGACCAGGAATGGGGCGGCGTCGTCCGCCGCGGCGCCAAGCTGCTGCACGCCTTCGGTGAGGCCACCGTTCCGCGGGTCACGCTGGTCACCCGAAAGATTTACGGCGGGGCCTACATTGCGATGAACTCGCGTTCGCTGGGCGCCACCAAGGTCTTCGCCTGGCCGGACGCCGAGGTCGCCGTGATGGGCGCCAAAGCCGCCGTCGGGATCCTGCACAAGAAGAAGCTTGCCGCCGCGTCCGACGACGAGCGCGAAGCGCTGCACGACGAGCTTGCCGCCGAGCATGAGCGGCTCGCCGGCGGGGTGGACAACGCCATCGAGATCGGCGTGGTCGACGAGAAGATCGACCCGGCCCACACTCGTAGCAAGCTCACCGAAGCACTGGCCCAGGCCCCGGCACGGCGCGGACGTCACAAGAACATCCCGCTGTAACCGGAGGAACTACTTCGCTGCCGCCAGAAACTCCTCGGCAACGCCGACGACACGCTCCCGGTCTGCGGCCACCAAGCCGATTCGGGTGCGGCGGTCCACGATGTCGTCGACCGTGAGCGCACCCTCGTGAGTGACGGCGTATTCGAATTCCGCTCGTGTGACGTCGATTCCGTCGGCCACCGGGTCGGCGGGCCGCTCGCAGGTCGCCTCGGCGACGACGTTGGCGGCCTCGGCCCCGTAGCGCAGCACCAGCGATTCCGGGAGGCCGGCCATGGGTGCCACCGCCGATCCCGGGTTCGCCGGTGCACCGATCAGCGGAAGGTTCCGGGTTCGGCACTCACCGGCGGCCAATCCGCGTAACTCGATCGCGCGGTCCAGCACGTCCTCGGCCATGTGCCGGTATTCGGTCAGCTTGCCGCCGATCACGCTGATGACTCCAGACGCAGACTCGACGACGGCGTGGTCACGGGATATGTCGGCCGTATGGCCGGCCGTGGTGTCGATCAACGGCCGCAGCCCGGCGTACGCCCCGATCACATCGGCGCTGTCCAACGAGATGTCCAGCGCGGTGTTCACCACGTCGAGCAGAAACCGGGTCTCCCCCGGCGTCGGTTGTGGCACATCGGGTATCGGCCCGGGCGCCTCCTCGTCGGTCAGGCCGAGGTAGACCCGCCCCAACTGCTCGGGCATCGCGAACACGAAGCGACTGAGCTCACCGGGGATCGGAATAGTCAGCGCCGCAACGGGATTACCGAGGGCCTTGGCGTCGAAGACGAGGTGGGTGCCGCGGCTGGGCCGTAGCTTCAACGATGGGTCGATCTCGCCGGCCCACACCCCCGTCGCGTTGATGACGACCGGCGCCGCGATGTCGAAGGATTCGCCGGTCAGCTGGTCAGTCAGCCGCAGCGACGTGCCAGTGGCCGCAGATGCGTTCGTATAGGTCAAGATCCGGGCCCCCCGCTGCGCCGCGGTGCGCGCCACGGCGGTGACCAGCCGGGCGTCGTCGACCAGTTGTCCGTCGTAGGCGAGCAGGCCACCGTCGAGACCCTCGCGCCGAACAGCCGGCGCCATCTCGACGGCCCGTCGGGCTGAAACACGTTGCGAGCCGGGCAGTACAGACCCGGGTGTGCCCGCCGTCTTGCGCAACACGTCGCCGGCGAAGAAACCGGCGCGCACCACAGCCCGCTCCATCCGGCCCATCGACGGCAGCAACGGCACCAACTGCGGCATGGCCCGCACAAGATGAGGCGCGTTACGCGTCATCAGGATTCCGCGTTCGACAGCACTGCGCCGGGCGATCCCGACATTGCCGGTAGCCAGATAACGCAATCCGCCATGGACCAGCTTGGAGCTCCACCGGCTGGTGCCAAACGCCAGGTCATGCTTTTCCAGCAGCGTCACGCGCAGGCCCCGGGACACCGCGTCCAGGGCGATGCCGGCGCCGGTGATGCCGCCGCCGATGACGACGACGTCGGTTGGCGCGCCGTCGGCCAGCGCGGTGAGATCGGCGCGACGGCGGGCGGCGTTGAGCGCGGTCAATGTCACGACAGATATCCGTTCAGCGAGTAAGCGAGTTCCGCTGCCAGCGTCTCGGCGTCCAGGATCGGGCGGACGATTTGGGCGGACTGAATCGTCGACTGGGTGATCAGCAGCGCCATCGCGGCCTGCTGACGCGGATCACCGGGCCGCACACCGCCGCCACGCTGTGCCGACTGCAGGTCCGCGGCGAGCGCGTCGATCAACATCTGCTGGCTGCTCCCGAGCCGCTGGGCGATGTAGACCAGCGCCAGTTCGGAACGCAGCACCGCCATCACCAAGTCGTCGTGCCGGAGCCGGTCGGCGACAGCGACCACCCGCTCGACCAACGCCGCACGGGTCTTTCCGCGGGCGGGCACGTCAGCCAACGCATCGGTGATATGCGAGGTCAGCAAGGCGGCCAGCACTGACCGGGTGTCCGGCCAGCGGCGGTAGACGGTCGGACGGCTCACACCGGCGCGCCGCGCGATCTCGGCCACCGTCACCCGGTCGACACCGAAATCGATCACACAGCTTGCCGCGGCCGCCAGGATGCGGTCACCGACGTCCACCTCTGCGTTACTGATTGACAGCATGTGTAATACTGTAACGCATGCCTGCCGACTTGTTGCCCCCGATGAAGTGGAATGCCTGGGGCGATCCCCACCACGCCAAACCCCTCTCCGACGGCGTCCGTTCGCTGTTGGCCCAGGCGCTGGGCATCACGGCTTCGCCCGAAGCGGAACTCGACGCCGACCAGGTGCGGCTACATCCGTCGCAGTTGACGGTCAGCCACCACGAGGCGCTGGCCGCCATCGTCGGACCGGAGCACTGCCGCGTCGACGATCACGACCGGTTGTTGCATGCCGGCGGCAAGTCGACCCTGGATCTGTTGCGGCGCAAAGACTCCGGCCCGCAGAATGCGCCCGACGCCGTGTTGCTGCCCGGCAGTGACGATGAGGTCGCCGAGATCCTGCAGTACTGCTCGCAGCACGGCATCGCCGTCGTCCCGTTCGGCGGCGGCACCAGCGTGGTCGGTGGACTCGACCCCCTCCGCGGCGACTTCGACGCGGTGGTCTCGCTGGATCTGCGGCGCTTCGACCAACTGCTGGCGTTCGACGAGGTGTCCGGCGAAGCCGAGTTCGGCGCCGGAGTCACCGGGCCGCGCGCCGAACAACTGTTGGGCGAGCACGGGTTCTCGCTCGGGCACTTTCCGCAGAGCTTCGAATTCGCCAGCCTCGGCGGTTTTGCCGCGACCCGGTCGTCGGGCCAGGATTCGGCGGGCTACGGCCGATTCGACGACATGATCCGCGGACTGCGCGCGATCACGCCCGCCGGCGTATTGGATCTCGGCCGCGCCCCACAATCGGCGGCCGGCCCGGATCTGCGTGAGCTGCTCATCGGCTCCGAAGGCGTGTTCGGCATCATCACCCGGGTCCGGGTTCGGGTGCATCCCGCGCCGCAGGCCACCCGCTACGAAGCCTGGTCGTTCCCCGACTTCGCTACGGGCACTGCGGCATTGCGCGCTGTCACCCAGACCGGCAGCGGGCCGACCGTGATCCGACTCTCCGACGAAGCGGAGACCGGCGTCAACATGGCCACCACCGAGTCGATCGGTGAAAATCAGATCACCGGCGGTTGCTTGGCGATCACCGTGTTCGAGGGCACGGTGGCCCATGCCGAGAGCCGGTATGCCGAAACCCGCGCGGTGATGGAGGCCCAGGGCGGCACCGCGCTGGGCGAAGCACCCGCGCAGGCGTGGGAACGGGGTCGGTTCGGTGCGCCGTATCTGCGCGACGCGTTGCTGGCCGAGGGTGCGCTGTGCGAAACCCTCGAGACGGCCACCGACTGGTCGAACGTTCCCACCCTGAAGGCCGCCGTCACCGAGGCGGTCACGGGCGCGCTCGCCGAATCCGGCACGCCGGCGCTGGTGCTGTGCCACATTTCCCATGTGTATGCCACCGGCGCCTCGCTGTATTTCACGGTCGTGGCCGGGCAACGCGGCAATCCGATCGAGCAGTGGCGTACGGCGAAAAGCGCTGCGTCCAATGCGATCGTGTCCACCGGCGCGACGATCACCCATCACCACGCCGTCGGCGCCGATCACCGGCCCTGGATGCGCGACGAGGTCGGCGACCTCGGTGTGCAGGTACTGCGGGCGGTGAAATCGACGCTGGACCCCGCGGGAATTCTCAACCCCGGCAAGCTGATTCCGTGACGCGGCGCGACGATGCAGAGCGAAGCGATGGGGAGGAGCGGCGCCAGATTGGCCGGGTGACGGTGCTGACCAATCCGGCATCGGGACACGGAAACGCACCGCACGCCGCCGAGAAGGCGATCGCGCGACTGCAGAAACGTGGCGTCGACGTGGTGGCGATCGTCGGCAGCGACGCCGAACACGCGCGCCGACTGCTGCACGCCGCGGTGGACAAGGGCACCGACGCACTGGTCGTCGTCGGCGGCGACGGCGTGATCACCGACGCGCTGCAGGCTCTGGCCGGCACAGATATCCCGCTGGGCATCGTCCCGGCCGGCACCGGAAACGACCATGCTCGCGAATTCGGTTTGCCGACAAAGGATCCGGTCGCAGCCGCCGATGTCATTGCGGACGGCTGGACCGAGACCGTCGACCTGGGCCGGATCCGCGAGCGCAACGGCACTACCAAGTGGTTCGGTACCGTCGCGGCAGCAGGATTCGATTCGCTGGTGACCGACCGGGCCAACCGGATGCGTTGGCCGCGTGGCCGGATGCGCTACAACCTCGCCATGCTCGCCGAGCTGTCACAGCTGCGACTGCTGCCGTTCCGGCTGGTGCTCGACGGCCGCGACGAGATCGACACCGACCTGACCCTCGCCGCGTTCGGCAACACCCGCAGCTACGGCGGCGGAATGCTGATCTGCCCCAACGCCGATCACACCGATGGCCGCCTCGACATCACCATGGTGCATTCGGCGTCGCGAACCCGATTGATCCGCCTCTTCCCCACTGTCTACAAGGGCACCCACGTCAACCTCGACGAGGTGGTCACCGCTCGGGCGACGACGATCGACGTGGAATCACCGGGCATCAATGTCTACGCCGACGGCGACTACGCGTGCGCGCTGCCCGCTCAGATATCGGCAGTCCCAGGCGCGCTGCACATACTGCGGCCGCGCTCGTGATCCGCTATCGTCCTCTCATTCGGAGCCGATCGGCTCCGCACAAGGGAGTCCATGACTGTGAAGTCGTCGACAGCCTGCGCGATCGTGCTATCCGCCGTCGCGCTGCTCTCCGCGGTGCCCGCTTCGGCAGATTCGACCGACGAAGCGTTCATCGCTGCGCTGACGAAAAACGGCATCTCCATTACCGATCGTGACGCCGCGACGGCGCTGGGCCAGTCGGTCTGCGACGGCTTCGACAGACACGAGAAATCGAGTTTTCTCGCGATGAAGCTGATGACAGCCAGCGGCCTCTCGCTGAAACAATCCAGCTATTTCGTTGGTGTTTCGGTCTCCGCCTACTGCCCGGAGTACGTCGGGAAAACCGACAGTTCGACGCGCTGGCTCAATCCGGGACCGCCGCTGATGTGAATGCGGCGGACCGGAGCTAGCCGACGCCGCGGCTGAGCCAGGACACCTCGGCGCCCTCACCGCCGTCGCGGTAAGCCTCGAGAGCGTCATCCCATGCCGAGCCGAGCGCCGAGTCCAGTTCGGCTGCCAGCGCGTCGGCGCCCGCGGCCATCATCGACCGCAGTCGCATCTCGCCGATCATGACATCACCGTTGGCACTCATCGCCCCGCTCCACAGACCCAGCTGCGGAGTGTGGCAGAAGCGCTGTCCATCGACACCGGCGCTGGGATCCTCGGTGACCTCGAACCGCAGCACGGTCCAGGAGCGCAGCGCACTGGCCAACCGGGCGCCGGTACCCACCGGACCGACCCAGTTGGTGACCGCCCGCAGTTGCCCGGGCATCGCCGGTTGCGCTGTCCACTTCAGGTTGGCTTTGGAAGCCAGCGTCGACGACAACGCCCACTCGACATGCGGACATACCGCGGCGGGCGAGGCGTGGATGTAGACCACGCCTGTCGTAACGTCGGCGAACTGGTTCGACGAACGCATCTGTTGCTCCTTCGGCTCCACGAGGGACGTCTTCCCCAACGACCTGGTGATTCCGACGAGCAGTTATAACGATGTTTGTGCCTTGCGTGTCTATTGTGCCTTGTGAGGCCCTTGTTGCGCTAGTGCGAGTTGTGCGCGGCCAGCACCGCGTCCGCGAGAGCCGGCCATATGGGCACCGCCCAGTCGCCGAAATCGCGGTCGGTCAGCACCACCAGCGCCAGCTCCGCGAGCGGATCTGCCCAGATCAGGGTGCCCGACTGGCCGAAATGGCCGTAGCTGGCCGGCGAGTTTCCCGCCCCGGTCCAATGCGGCGATTTGGCATCCCTGATCTCGAAGCCCAAGCCCCAATCGTTGGGCCGTTGCACTCCATAGCCAGGCAAAACACCGTCGAGGCCCGGAAATTGCACACTGATCGCGTTCGCGTGCATCTGGGCCGACACCGTCACCGGGCTCAGCAGGTCGCTCGCGAACGCGGCGAGGTCGGCGACCGTGGATGTAGCCCCGTAGCCGGCCGCCTGCGCTCCACCGTCGAGACGGGTGGCGGGCATCCCCAGCGGTTCGAAGACCGCTTCGTCGAGATAGCGGCTGAACTCGATCTCGGTCGCTTGTTGCACGGTGTCGGCAAGCACGGCGAAGCCGTAGTTCGAGTAGATCCGGCGGGTCCCGGGCCTGGCCAACGTCTGCCCGTTCAGCATCGCCAGTCCCGAGGCGTGAGCCAGCAGATGCCGGACCGTCGATCCCGGCGGCCCGGCCGCGGTATCCAACTCCACCGCGCCCTCTTCGATCGCGATCTGCGTGGCCCGCGCCACCACCAGCTTGGTCACCGACGCCAACGCGAACTGCCGTCCGGTATCGCCGTGGCTGGCCAGCACTCCCGAGGGGCCGACCACGGCGGCGGCCGCGTGCGGTACCGGCCAGTCGTCGAGTATGTCGAGTGCGGCCATCGCGCAGGAGCCTACCGACCAAGCACTAGGTTGGGGGCATGAGCCAGACAGTGCGCGGGGTGATCTCGCGGAAAAAGGGCGAACCCGTCGAAGTGGTCGACATCGTCATCCCGGACCCCGGTCCGGGTGAGGTCGTCGTCGACATCACCGCGTGCGGGGTCTGCCACACCGACTTGACCTACCGCGAGGGCGGCATCAACGACGAGTTCCCATTCCTGCTCGGCCATGAGGCGGCGGGCACCGTCGAAGCGGTCGGCGACGGCGTAACCGCCGTCGAGCCAGGCGATTTCGTCGTGCTCAACTGGCGGGCGGTCTGCGGTCAGTGCCGGGCCTGCAGGCGAGGCAGGCCGCACCTGTGCTTCGACACCTTCAACGCCGAACAGAAGATGACCCTCACCGACGGGACCGAACTGACGCCGGCACTCGGGATCGGGGCGTTCGCCGACAAGACGCTGGTCGCCGCCGGCCAGTGCACCAAGGTCAACCCCGAGGCCGATCCGGCTGTCGCCGGCTTGCTGGGCTGCGGAGTGATGGCAGGGCTGGGCGCGGCGATCAATACCGGCGCGATCACGCGCGACGACACCGTGGCGGTCATCGGTTGCGGCGGCGTCGGCGACGCAGCGATCGCCGGCGCGGCACTGGTCGGGGCCAGGCGGATCATCGCCGTCGACACCGACAACACCAAGCTGGACTGGGCCCGCGAGTTCGGCGCGACCCACACCGTCAACAGTGCTGAGCTCGCCGAGAAAGACCTCGTCAAGACCATCCAGGATCTGACCGACGGCTTCGGCGCCAACGTGGTCATCGACGCCGTCGGCCGGCCGGAAACCTGGAAACAGGCTTTCTACGCCCGTGACCTCGCGGGAACCGTTGTCCTGGTCGGTGTTCCGACACCCGACATGAAATTCGAGATGCCGCTGATCGACTTCTTCTCGCACGGCGGTTCGCTGAAGTCGTCCTGGTACGGCGACTGCTTGCCGGAGCGCGACTTCCCCACCCTGATCGACCTCTACCTGCAGGGCCGGTTGCCATTGGAGAAGTTCGTCTCCGAGC
>Ga0302325_10027130_pt1 | contig 11883 bp, 7 predicted proteins | sample Palsa_T0_2_FD_201948 | JGI IMG/M metagenome (GOLD analysis project Ga0302325, IMG submission 201948) | Peat permafrost microbial communities from Stordalen Mire near Abisko, Sweden - Palsa_T0_2 | ecosystem: Environmental > Terrestrial > Soil > Palsa > Peat permafrost | place: Sweden: Abisko... | reverse complement strand
ACCGACGAGCGGATCGCGCAGCGCGCGCTCGAGGGCTTCACCCGCTCGCTGGGCAAAGAGCTACAGCGCGGTGCCACTGTCGCGCTGGTCTACCTGTCCGCCGACGCCAAACCGGCCGCCACCGGTGCAGAGTCGACCCTACGGTTCCTGCTGTCGGCCAAGTCTGCGTATGTCGACGGGCAGGTCTTCTACGTCGGCGCCGCCGACTCCACGCCGCCCGCCGACTGGGACCGTCCGCTGGACGGCAAGGTGGCCGTCGTGACCGGTGCCGCACGGGGTATCGGCGCGACAATCGCCGAGGTGTTCGCCCGGGACGGAGCCCGCGTCGTTGGTATCGACGTGGAGTCCGCAGCCGAGGCGCTGGCCGAGACGGCCACCCGCGTCGGCGGCACCGCCCTGGCCCTCGACGTCACCGCCGCCGACGCCGTGGATCGGATCACCGAGCATCTGCGCGACCACTACAACGGCCGGGCCGACATTCTGGTCAACAACGCCGGGATCACCCGCGACAAGCTGCTGGCAAACATGGACGATGCGCGGTGGAACTCGGTTCTTGCCGTCAACCTGCTTGCACCGCAACGCCTTACCGAGGAACTGGTCGAAAACGGCAGTATCGGCGACGGCGGTCGGGTGATCGGCTTGTCGTCCATGGCCGGCATCGCGGGCAACCGCGGACAGACCAACTACGCCGCCACCAAGGCAGGAATGATCGGGCTCACCCAGGCGCTTGCGCCGCAGCTCGCCGAGAAGGGCGTCACGATCAACGCCGTCGCGCCGGGGTTCATCGAAACCCAGATGACGGCGGCCATCCCGCTGGCCACCCGCGAGGCGGGCCGTCGGCTCAACTCTTTGTACCAGGGTGGACAACCGGTCGACGTGGCCGAGACGATCGCCTATTTCGCAAGCCCTGCGTCGAACGCGGTGACGGGTAACGTCATCCGCGTCTGCGGCCAGGCCTTGCTCGGCGCTTAGGAGAACCAGTGACGCAACCAAGCGGTCTGAAGAACATGCTGCGCGCGGCGGCTGGGGCGTTGCCGTTCGTGCCACGCGGTGACAGTCTGCCCACCCGGACGTTGAACATCGACGAGTTACCGATCGACCGGGCCAATGTCGCCGACTACGCCGCGGTCACCGGGCTGCGGTACGGCGACGCGGTGCCGCTGACCTATCCGTTCGCGTTGACCTTCCCGACGGTGATGTCGTTGGTAACTAGATTCGACTTTCCTTTCGCCGCAATGGGATCGGTGCATATCGAAAACCACATCACCCAATACCGGCCGATCAAGGTGACCGACGCGGTCAATATCGCGGTGCACGCGGAAAACCTGCGTGAGCACCGCAAAGGCCTGCTGGTTGACCTGGTGACCGATGTCAGCGTCGGCAACGAGGTGGCGTGGCATCAGGTCACGACCTTCTTGCATCAGCAACGCACCAGTCTGTCCGACGAGCCCAAGCCGCCGCCGGAGAAACAGCCCAAGCTGCCTGCACCCAACGCCGTCCTGCGGATCACCCCGGGCCAGATTCGTCGTTACGCCGCCATCGGCGGCGACCACAATCCGATCCACACCAACCCCGTCGGTGCCAAACTGTTCGGGTTCCCCACCGTCATTGCGCACGGAATGTTCAGCGCGGCAGCGGTATTAGCAAACCTGGAAGCCAGTCTGCCCGACACAGTGACATATTCGGTGCGGTTCGGCAAGCCTGTGCTGCTGCCCGCCAGTGCCGGGCTGTATGTCAATCAGGTGCAGGACGGCTGGGACATCAGCCTCCGCAATATCGCCAAGGGGTACCCGCACCTGACCGGCACGCTACGAGCGCACTAGCCTCGGCCACGCTCGACCAGACGCAGCAACCCGTAGGCGCTCAAGGCAGCGACCAGGAAAACCAGCAGCAGCCACAGCGGCGGCCGAGCGAGTTCCCACACGAAGATTGCGGCCCAATACGGCGCGCGTTGCGTGACAGCCAACACGCCCGCTGCGCCGGCCATTGAGACCGCCGGAACGTGATATTGAGTTCCTGCCAGCGCGTTGATGGTCAGCACCAACAGCGTGCCAGCCGCGGCGCCGGTGGCCAGCGCGGGGGTGAGCATCCCGCCCCTCGCGCCGGCGCGCAAGAACACCGCCGTCAAAAGGGGTTTCAGAACCAGAACTACCGCCGCCGTTTCCAGGGTCATCCCGCCGGCGAGGGTGGCGGTCAGGATCGATTTGCCGTTGCCGGGCAGCTCGGGCCACCAGCGTGAGCAGACACCGATCAGCAACCCCGCTCCCGCGATTGCCGGGATCAGCAGCCACGATCGACTCAGCGCTGCCTGACGTGCCGATGCCATGAGTCGGTTGAAGGCAAGTCCCAAGCCAAGGGTAAGCGGGGCTAACACCAGTGCATAACCGACGAGCCGATACGACACGTGGAGGCTGGGCCAGTTCAGGATCGGCTGATCATGGGTGGCGAACGAGGCAACTGCGACCGCCAGGCTGGAGGTAATCAACGCGGCACCCAGCGCTCGGGGATGCCAGGTTTTCAACATGATCCGCACCGCGAACAGCGCACCACCGAGCGGCACCGAATACACCGCCCCGAGTCCAGCGCCTGCAGCACAGGCCAGCAGAATCTCGCGGTCCCGCGCCGACAGCCGCTTCAGCCATCCCGTAGCAAAATCGCCGAGGGCCGCGGCGAGTTGGCGAGGGGCCACTTCGCGGCCCAACGATGCACCGGAGCCGACCACCAATAACTGCAGCGCCGCGTCAACACCGAAGGGCAACAAGGGAATACGGTCACGGCTGGCGATGGCCGCAGATAGTGACGGAACATCGGTTCTCGAGCGCAACACCCACCAGCCCAGCCCCGCAAGCGCGCCGCCGACCATCGGCCCCATGGCGCGACGGAGGGGGCTGCTACCCGTCACGCCCTCCAAGAGTGATCCGAAGGTGTAGTGGTAGGTGAGGTGCTCAACCAATCGCAACAGAGATGTCGTCGCCAACCCGGCGAGTCCGGCGAGCAGCCCGACAATGATTACCGCACAAAAGAAATCAGTGTTCCGGCGGCCCATCACCGATCAACCGGATTCGGTGGCGGGCTCTACCGCGCCTCGCTCGGTCGGCTTGCCCTTGAGTCCGCGCCAGAACAGGTTGATCATCACTTCCGCCGCGCCGTCGACATCGGTGTCTCCGGTGCTGAGCCGGGTCGCGACCGCCTCACCCGCCCCCACCAGTGCAACCGCCATCATCTCGAAGTCGGCGTCGGGCTCGGGATTCCGGGTGCCCGCCTGCAGAACTCGCACGACCAAGGCGATGATTCGCTCACGTCCCTCCCGCACGGTGTGGGCGAATGCTTGCGAGTTGGTGGCTTGGGCGTACATCACGATCCAGGACGCGCGGTTGGCATCGATGTAGCGCATGAACGCCACGATGGTGTTATGCAGCAAGTCTCTCGGGCTCTGCTGGAGATCGATCTCATCACGCACACCGTCGATGAATCGGGCCAGCTCGCGGTCCAGGCACGCGCCGAACAGTTCCTCTTTGGAGCCGTAATACAGATACAGCATCGGCTTGGAGATCTCGGCCTTGGCGGCGATCGCGTCCATCGACGTGTCGTGATAGCCGTTGATAGAGAACATCTCGACAGCGGCATCCAGCATCTGCTGCTCACGGACAGCGCGCGGTAACCGCTTGGTACCACCTGCCATCCTGTCTCCCTCTAGCGGACGCAAGCGCGCCTATCGGCAAGGCTGTGTGATTTCAGGGTAAGCAATACGCGGCCACGCCGCCGCGTTACCGACCGCAGTCCGGCTTGGGGCCCTTGAACGTCGCGATCCGCCGGACCGAGGCATCGACGTCGGACATCGTCAACTCCTTTGCGTCCAAAGCCTTCCGTAACCGGTCAAGGACCGCGGGCACCTCGTCAGTCGTCACCCACAGCGCGACGTCGGTACCCGCCTGCAGGGTGTGCAACACCGCGTCGGGCACGGTGTAATGCTCGTTGATCGCGGCCATGCTGGACAGGTCGTCGCTGAATATCGGGCCGTCGAAGGCCGGGCCGTTGTATCCGACGCCGGTGCGCAGCATCTGGATAGCTCGCTTATTGAGGCTGGCCGGTTCGTTGTCGGAGAGACCGGGAACCTGCAGATGCCCGACCATCACGCCCTGCGGCGCGATAGCGTTCACCAACGCCCGGTACGGCACCAAATCATCGTTTTGCAACTCGGCCAGCGGCGGCGTGACAACCCCACCGGTGTGTGAGTCACCGGAGCCGTGCCCGTGGCCGGGAAAGTGTTTGAGCACCGGCAGCACTTTGGCATCGTGCAGGCCTCGGGCATATGCGCGGGCGAACTCCGTGACCATCGCTGGATCTGAACCGAACGACCGGTCACCGATCACGGTGTCATCGGCGGCGTCGGTGACGTCCACCACCGGGGCGAAGTCGACCGTGATGCCGAGGTCGCGCATCTTGCCGCCCCGCTCCCGCGCCATGCTGTAAACCTCGTCGGGCGTCAGCGTCTTCGCCAGCATCTTCGCCGACGGCGCCACTCCGATCTGCTTGGACAGTCGCGATACCCGGCCGCCCTCCTCGTCGACGCTGACCGCCACCGGCAACGCCGTGTCAACGGACAAGTCCTTGACCAGATTGGGCCCCAACATGGACAGGTCGGTCCAGCTGCCGATGAAGATGCCCCCGACGTGATAGTCGCGCACCGCGGCTTTGGCCTCGTCGCCGTTGCGCACTCCAACCATCAACAGCTGAGCCAACTTGTCGACGGAGGGCATCGCCGCCGGATCCCCGCACGCCGGTCGGGCCGGCGGGATCGTCCGGGCCGCCGACGGGGTGGCGGGTGCGGACTGGGGTCGCTGCGGGGTGTGGCCACACCCCGACATCAGCGCCGTCACGACGGCAAGCACGGTCAGGACGCGTGGGAAATCCATCAGGCCATGCTGTCACGGGATCGCTTCGCCGCCGGTGCCGACCGCCGGACCGGCCGCGACCTAATCCTCTGCATCCTCTGCTACCTCTGCTACCTCTGCTGTCTCTGCTAGTTTGCAGCTATGAATCGCTTTGTTGCGCCTGCCGCCGCCAGCGTCGTGGTCGGCCTGTTGCTGGGTGCAGCTGCGATTTTCGGGGTCACCCTGATGGTGCAGCAGGACACCAAGCCGCCCCTGCCCGGTGGCGATCCGCAGTCGTCGGTGCTCAACCGGGTCGAGTACGGCAACCGCAGCTAGCCTTGAGGATGCGGGCCGATCCGGGGCCCGATGAGGTCATACCGCTGTCACGACGCTGGTTGTGGCTGGTTTCGGCGGTTGCGCTGGCGTTGAGCGTCGCGTCGTCACCCGGTCAGATCTCGCCGGACACCAAACTCGACCTCACCGCCAACCCGATGCGCTTCCTGTCCCGCGCAACCAATCTGTGGAACAGCGAACTTCCGTTCGGGCAAGCGCAGAACCAGGCCTACGGCTACCTGTTTCCACACGGAACGTTCTTCCTGGCCGGTCATCTACTGGGGCTGCCCGGCTGGCTCACGCAACGCCTGTGGTGGGCACTGTTGCTGACCGTCGGTTTTTGGGGGCTGTTGCGGGTCGCCGAGGCACTGGGCATCGGCAGCCCGACATCGCGCGCGATCGCCGCGGCCGCCTTCGCGCTTTCGCCGCGGGTGTTGACGACGTTGGGGTCGATCTCGTCGGAGACCTTGCCGATCATGCTGGCCCCGTGGGTGCTGCTGCCGACAATCCTGGCTTTGCGCGGCGGCGACAGATCGATCCGCCGACTGGCCGGGCAGGCCGGGGTGGCCGTCGCGCTGATGGGAGCTGTCAACGCGATCGCGACGCTGGCCGGGTGTCTGCCCGCGGTGATCTGGTGGGCCTGCCACCGACCCAATCGCCGATGGTGGCGCTACACGGCTTGGTGCTTGCCGGCGTTGGCGCTGGCGACGACGTGGTGGCTGGTTGCGTTGATTTTGATGGCCCGGATCAGCCCGCCGTTTCTGGACTTCATCGAATCGTCGGGGGTGACGACGCAGTGGTCGTCGCTGGTCGAGGTGCTGCGCGGTACCGACAGCTGGACACCGTTCGTGGCGCCCAACGCCACCGCGGGCGCGTCGCTGGTCACTGGGTCGGTCGCCATCCTGGCCACTTCTCTGGTGGCGGCTGCCGGGTTGGCCGGGCTCGCCGGGATGTCTGTGCTCTCGGGGCGTTGCACGCCCGTAAGCGGGCGGTTGGTGACGATGCTGCTGGTCGGGGTGGTGCTGTTGGGCGCCGGGTACAGCGGTGGGCTGGGCTCGCCGCTGGCGCAGCACCTGCAGGCTTTTCTGGACGCCCGCGGCGCGCCGCTGCGCAATGTGCACAAGCTCGAGTCGCTGATCCGCATTCCCATCGTCCTGGGTCTGGCCCAGCTACTGGGCCGAATTCCGCTGCCGGGTAGCGCGCCGAGAGCAGTGTGGCGCGACGCATTTGCCCATCTCGAGCGCGACAAGCGGGTCGCCGCCGGCGTCGTGGTGCTGACGGCGTTGACGGCCGGCACGTCGCTGGCGTGGACCGGCCGGATCACCCCGCCTGGCACGTTCAGCGCGATACCGCAGTACTGGCATGACGCCGCCGATTGGCTGTCGGCGCACAACACCGGCGTGCCGACTCCCGGCCGCGTGCTGGTGGTTCCCGGCGCGCCGTTCGCCACTCAACTGTGGGGCACCAGCCACGACGAACCGTTGCAAGTACTCGGCGACAGCCCGTGGGGAGTTCGCGACTCCATCCCGCTGACCCCACCTCAGACCATCCGCGCGCTGGACTCGGTTCAACGCCTGTTCGCCGCCGGACGACCCTCCGTAGGTCTAGCCGATACGCTTGCACGCCAGGGCATTTCGTATGTCGTGGTGCGTAACGACCTGGACCCGGACGGCTCGCGATCGGCGCGGCCGATCCTGGTGCACCGGGCCGTCGAGGGATCGCCAGGATTGCAGAAGGTCGCACAGTTCGGCGCGCCCGCCGGGCCGGGCCCGGTGTCAGGGTTCGTCTCCGACAGCGGATTGCGCCCCCGATATCCCGCCGTCGAGATCTTCCGGGTCAGCACAGACGGCACGGCCGCTGCCGGCGACCCCGGGGCTCCCTACCTGGCCGACCTCGACCGGCTGTCCCGCGTCGACGGTGGGCCCGAGGCGCTGTTGCGCCTCGACGAGCGTCGCCGGTTGACCGGCCAGCCGCCACTGGGTCCGGTGCTGATGACCGCGGATGCGGTCGGCGCAAGGCTGCCGATAGCCGCGGGGGACCCAGTTACGGTCACCGATACGCCGCTGGCACGGGAGACCGACTACGGCCGCGTCGATGACCACTCGTCGTCGATCCGCGCTGCCGGCGACGCCAGGCGCACCTTCAACCGGGTGCCCGACTATCCCGCCCCGGGCGCCGAGACCGTCTACGGCGGGTGGACCGGCGGCCGGCTGACGGCATCCAGCTCGTCGTCGGACGCCACGGCGCTACCGGACGTTGCCCCTGCCGCGTCGCCCGCGGCCGCGATCGACAGCGATTCGGCGACCACGTGGGTATCGAATGGATTGCAGTCCGCCGTCGGCCAATGGCTTCAGGTGGACTTCGATCACCCGGTGGCCAACAGCGTCATCACCATCACCCCCAGCGCGACCACCGTCGGCGCCCAGGTCCGCCGCGTCGAAGTCGCAACTATCACCGGGACCACGACTTTACGGTTCGACGAGGCCGGCAAGCCGCTCACCGCGGCACTGCCCTACGGCGAAACCCCATGGGTGCGAATCACCGCGATCGGCACCGATGACGGCTCTCCCGGAGTGCAATTCGCCATCACCGACCTGGCGATCACCCAGTACGACGCGCACGGCTTCGCACATCCGGTCGACTTGCGCCACACCGCGCTGGTTCCTGCTCCTCCGCCGAATATGACTGTCGCACAATGGGATTTGGGATCCGAGCCGCTGGGCCGGCCAGGGTGCGCTAAGGGGCCAGGGGACCCGGGGAGCATGCACTGCGCACCCTCCATGGCGTTGGCTCCGGAAACTCCGGCGACGTTCAGTCGCACGCTGAGCGTGCCGCAGCCGATGTCGGTGCGGCCGACGGTCTGGGTGCGCGCGCGTCCGGGGCCGAAACTGGCCGATCTGGTCGCCGAGCCGGACACCACCCAGGCACACGGCGACTCTGATCTGGTCGACGTGCTCGGTGCCGCGTACGCCGCCACCGACGGTGACCCGGCCACCGCGTGGACGGCGCCGCAGCGGGTGGTGCAGTACAAGACTCCCCCGACGCTTACCCTCACCCTGCCTCGGCCCACCGAGGTCAGCGGGCTGCGGCTGATGCCAAGCACGTCATCGGTGCCCGCCCATCCGACGATGGTGGCAGTCGACCTTGGCGACGGTCCGCAAGTCCATGGACTGAATATGGCGGGGGCGCAAAATCTTTCGCTGAGTCCCCGGGTCACCGACACCGTGACGGTCAGCCTGCTCGACTGGAAAGACGTCATCGACCGCACCGCGCTGGGCTTCGACCAACTGAAACCACCGGGGCTTGCCGAGATCGCTGCGCTGGGCGCCGACGGCAAGCCGATCGCCGCAGCAGACGCCGCCCGCAACCGAGCTCGCGAGATCACCGTCGACTGCGCCGACGGACCTGTGATCGCGATCGCCGGCCGATTTGTGCACACCTCGATCAACACGACGGTGGGCGCGCTGCTGGACGGCGCCCCAGTGGCCGCCCAAGCCTGCGATCCGCGGCCGATCGCGTTACCGGCCGGTCAGCAGGAGCTACTGGTAAGTCCCGGATCGCAATTCGTTGTCGACGGCGCGGAACTGTCCGCTCCGCTCACGGCCCAGCCAGTCAGCGCCACGCCAACATCGGTGACACCGGCGCCTACCGGCGCATGGGGTCCGGCCCGCCGCGAGGTACGCATCGCGGCGGCGAAGACGTCGTCCCGGGTGTTGGTGGTGCCTGAAAGTATCAATACCGGTTGGGTGGCACACACCAGCGCCGGGACTCGGTTGACGCCGGTGGCCGTCAACGGATGGCAGCAAGGATGGGTGGTGCCGGCGGGGGCGTCGGGCACCATCACGTTGACGTTCGCACCCAACTCGCTCTACCGCGCCGGGCTGGTCGGCGGACTGGCGCTGCTACCACTGCTGGCCCTGATGGCGTGGTGGCCGCAGCGGCGCCGGTCCGGCGATCCCGGTGCGCGCCCGTGGGCGTCCGGACCCTGGGCCGGTGTGGCGATCCTGACGGCCGGCGCGGTGATCGCCGGCGTGGTGGGTATCGCAGTGTTCGGTGCCGCGCTCGGCCTGCGGTGGGTGCTGCGCGATCGTCCGGAGCGCCGTGACGCCGTCACCGTGGGGTTGAGCGCCGGTGGATTGATCCTGGCCGGCGCGGCGCTGTCCCGCCATCCGTGGCGGTCGGTCGACGGTTACGCCGGCCATTCGGCCGTCGTGCAGTTTCTTGCGCTGATCTCACTTGCCGCGCTCGGAGCCGCCGTGGTGACGCGGCCCGACCCGTCGATCGGTGAGCGTTAAACCGCGACTGTGCATACGGATTCCATTCCAGCAGGTATGCGTCCCCAGGTGACTTGCCGGGGCGCTTAGCTGTTGTTACGCCGAGAACATGTTGACGGTGGCCGACATTGATCGGTGGAGCGCAGAGGCGGTCCGCGAGGTGTTTCACGCGGCCGTCGCGCGTGGGCAGGCGACCTTGGAGGCCGCCCGTCAACTCGACTCGTTGTCGATGTTCGACACTTGGGAGGGCGCCGCCGCGCAAGCGTGCCGGCACGCCAATGCCTCGATCCGCCAAGACCTGGATGCGCACGGCAACGAGTCGCTGGCGGTGGCGAGCGCGGCGGCCAGAGCGGCCGACGGCATCGAGCAGGTGCGGTCCGGACTTGGCGCTCTGCGCCGCGACGCAGGCGAATTGCACATGACGATCGACTCCGTCGCCAACAAGGTGATACCGAGTTCACCCTTCAACGGTCCGCCGATGGAAGCGTTGATTGCCGAAATGCAGCTGCAGCCCCGGCTGGACGCGATTGTGGCGGAGGCTGATTCGGTCGACCGAGAACTGGCCAGCGCGATCAACATGGCCGACGGGGACCAGTCGATTCCGCCGGGACCACACGACAATCGACCGCGGATTCAGGTCGCCTTGGGTACGGCGTTGCCTGACGATCCGAGGCAGTTCAACGAGTTGTGGAGTCAGCTCACTGCCGAGGAAAAGGATTGGCTCTACCACCAAGATCACAGCATCGGCAACCGCGCCGGGATGCCGTGGGATCCTCCGGACCACTTGGGCAAGGACCATTACAACCGGCTGCACCTGGCCGAGCTCGAGCAGCAATCCCAGTCCACCGTGGACCGGATACAGAACGGCCTCAGCGAATTGGAGGCCGAACCCCGCGTAGACGACGGCGCGCTCTACGCGCTGCAGTCGCAAATGGCCGCTGCCAGGCATCGCCTGGAGAGCTATCAGGCCGTGAACGCAGACCTGAACTCGGGCAGACCCTTCGGGGGGCCGACACGCTATCTGGGGTTGCTCGACGAGTTCGGCCGCGGCGCAGTGTCGATCGGCAACCCGGACACCGCCAGGCGCAACGCAATCTTCGTGCCGGGCACCGGACAAGACTTGGCCAACCTGGCGTTCAGCGACGAGCGAGCCTTGGCCATGTACACCGCCGCATTGACCGCTGACCCCGGCCTGAGTCCGCAGGCAGTTGCAGTGATCACGTGGATGGGTTACGACCGCCCAATGGATCTCAGCCACGCGGCCTTCCCGAAGCCCGCCTACAGCGGCGCCGACCGGCTGGACGGATTCGAAGACGGTCTGCGGGCTTCACACGTCGGTGCACCGTCGATCGACACCGTGATCGGCCACAGTTACGGCTCGACCGTGGTTGGGGCGGCCGCCTCCGGCAGGCACCATCTCGACGCCGACAACATCATCGCGGTCGGCAGCCCGGGCATGCTGGTCGACCGCGCCGGGCGGCTGAATCTGAACCCCGGCAGCAACGTATACGCGATGCGCGCCGCTAACGACGTGATCGGTGTGGGCGGCGTCGTCACCGAATGGACGTTGGGGGCCGACCCGACCGCCCGGGGTTTCGGGGCTACGCATTTGACGGCAGATCCCGGACCGGCCGGCTTGTTCGGGCTTCCCAGCATCGATGCGCACAGTAGCTACTGGTTCGAGGGCAATATGGCGCTGGCGAATATCGGTGCCGTCATCGCCGGGGTGTCGCCACCGTACGTCGTCGGCTGGCGATGAAGCGTGATACATCGAGAGGGCAATCCTGCGAGTGCGCCTACAGCGTCTCGTCGAGCTCCCCGAGGCGGTCGGTCAGCCGCAGGTTTTCGGAGTAATCGACCGGGCAGACGATCAGCGAAACTCCGTCGTCCTCGAGAGCGGCCTTCAAGGTTGGCAACAATTCGTCCGCACTGTTGATGTGATAGCCCTTGGCGCCAAAGCTTTCCGCAAACTTCACAATATCGGGGTTACCGAACCGCACATAGTGGTGCTCGCCGAGCTCGAGATCCATCTTCCACTCGATCAGCCCGTAGCCGCCGTCCTCCCAGATCAGCACAACCAGCGGAATCTTTTCCCGGACGGCGGTTTCGATCTCCTGAGAGTTCATCAAGAACGCCCCGTCGCCGGCCACCGCCAGCACCTTCGACTCCGGCAGTGCCAGCTTCACTCCGAGCGCTCCGGGTAGCGCAAAGCTCATGGTGGACAGGCCATTTGACACGAGGCACGTGTTGGGCTCGTAGGTCGGGTAGAGCCGCGCCATCCACATCTTGGTGGCGCCGGTGTCGACGAGCACGACGTCGCTACGGCCCAGCGCTGCACGGATATCGGCAACCAACCGCTGAGGGGCCAGCGGGTACCGCGAATCCCGTTGTCCCCGAGCGAA
>Ga0302325_10027129_pt1 | contig 11883 bp, 8 predicted proteins | sample Palsa_T0_2_FD_201948 | JGI IMG/M metagenome (GOLD analysis project Ga0302325, IMG submission 201948) | Peat permafrost microbial communities from Stordalen Mire near Abisko, Sweden - Palsa_T0_2 | ecosystem: Environmental > Terrestrial > Soil > Palsa > Peat permafrost | place: Sweden: Abisko... | reverse complement strand
ATATAGCGATAGAACCATTGAGTTCGGATGCGAAGAATTTGAACCACACTTAGAGTCCACCGACCAGTCCTTTTCCAATGAGGAAGCAAAAGAAGGAGAGCCTGAGATGGATCCGGAACTGCTAGTAATCTCTGCTCCAGAAACGGATGAAAATTCTTCAGATGAGGACCAACGAAGAGCTCCAAGTCAAGTTCGTAAAGGGGTCAATTATTTTACAACCAGAGAAGCACAGCAAGAAATACAATTACGAATAGTCTCTTCCCTAGTTTGGGTGGACCCAAAGTCGCCTCACAAAGTGAAGAAAAAGAGCCCGTTAAGAAATGAGTTAGTATATCAATGGAGGAGAAGGACAAGGTAATAAATATACGGGAGAGCCGGATAGTTGAGGACAGGATTTTGACTTGTCCATACAATTTCGAATAGATGATACACAAATTATTCCTGGTCAGAAAATGCATGCTTTTATGATAGAAAAAAATTTCAGTCCAAGACTTACTCTGCATGATAAGGGGGGCGATTATGATGGTGTCCTGTAAGTAATATTGCCTAATTTAGCCACGCAGTCGGTACTCAAGATAACATTGGTTTGGTGGCGCTCTGGGGCGTCCATGCCATGAGATATGGCAGAAGGGAAACTCGGAGTTGGGTACAGGGTTTTGCAGAACGATCACTTTCTGCCCTCGAGGCGCTGTGCTACCCTGCGGGAATAGTTTACCCCGCACTCTTGATCAGTTAATGGGCACATGACAATCTCAACACTTCGAAGCTTTGTACGCTTCCCGAGGATCAGTAATTGTTCAGAAGTCTTCTGGGTACTCAGAGCGCTTACAAAAGTCCTTCATCCTAATTCCTTCAGATGTGGTTGACTTAGTCTGATAAAACTGCCGAAGTGTTGCAGCTATGAATCACAATAAGATATTCGCTCCCTATACCCACCAGAATCACAGTCTTCCTTGCTCCCAAGAAGTAATGATATAAAGCTTCCGAAGATTCTATTCCATCTGGTTGGGCCGACTCTTTTTTTTTTGGGTTGGTGGGTGAAGTCGAATCAAGACGATGAAAGCGTTCGTGAGCGGGAGAATTATTAGCCGTTAAGAGAACAGATACTTGAAAGGAGAATTACCAATTACTAATCATCAAAGATATTGTCCGAATAAAGTGCTCGATGGAACATAGCTCTTCTTTAAGAGAAATCAGGTTTAGAATCAATGTATGGTTTGGAAGAGGTAGGATCTCACTCCCGTTCAAGTAGCTTATGTTTGAGCTATAGAGCCTTCTAGCGTAGTGATTTATGCGTGTTGGTGTTCTTAAGCCCCACTTTCCATATCTGCCACATCCAGAGCAGGACTTGCTCATTGACTAGTTATTTTATACATAGTCTGAGCTCTTTTGTAGAGCTCCTCTCTTCTCTTACTCCAGTTCTCCCCTCGATGGAAACCGATAACAGGTGAAAATTATTGTGCTTATTGTAAGGAGGGAGTCAGCTGATAAGCCGCTTAAGACTCATTGGCCGGCGCCAAATGACTGGAAGCTCAAAATCTTTGCAATGTCTGCAACATAAAACCTCAGGCCGAACGACAATTGGTAAGGAATTAATGGAGTTGATCTTTGGGCTCAATTTGACTTCGTCGTACTAAGTTTACTCCGTCTTTCCAAGCCGCATCTACTGGTATGCCGAGTCTGCTCCAGCGCGGCGTGGGTATTCAGTTCACATTTCAGAGTCGCCAATTATGCAAGCCACACTCAATTCGAACAGCCCATGTTACATGTGCCCTAGAAGTGGGCGGACACTATCCTCGTCGAGGTCGCGGTAAAGTTTTCTTTGTAAGGCTGAGACACTGTCACTCTCCTCGCGAGTACGGACCTGTTACAGCACACCATCTTCTAACCCGATAATGATCAGATGAACTCAACCCCTTGCATCCTGGTCTAGAACATTCATGCGTAGGGGCGCCCCTCGCCCGCGATCGACAAATAGCAACGGGTGCGCGGGAGTCGACTTCTGCCAATGCGACTCAGTCTGGTGATTCGCTCGGGGGGTTTTCTCCGACTCTGGACTCGACAATTTTTGATTACACCAAAAGTGGTCCAAGTAAAGAGCTCCCACGCATCGCACATTGCGTGGATAGCGCGTCTTGAGCCAAGGGTTATGCCGGTTACTATTTCGGTGCATGCAGATGCAGATAGGGCATCAAGGTCGAGTACGGCCAATATCATGAAGAGATTCCAGGATGGAGGCAAAATGGCATGATTTTTGACCGGCTTAGGGCTGAGCTATCCCGCAGCTCCTTGAATTGTTCGCCAAGCCAATTTCTCAATCGACGATCTTCACACGGGCTGCATATGCCCCTTGTGTAACCCCAGAGGCATTTCTTATTCGACGGGTGGAGGTTCAGCTGAGGCTCCGCAACTTGCTGACAGGCTAGGCACTAGGGGCAGAGCGGGCGACTTAGGGAGTTCCCATCCCATTCTCACGTATCCAAAAGTTTCAATACGCCACCCCAACGCCAGAGTGCTTGTTTTGATGTTGATTCGATGTCTGTTGGAAAAGCTGACGGATTTCACCCACCATCAGCATGCCGGTGACATTCAAACACAACCCCGGCATGACTCTTTGGGACACCGGTTATTGTATCGGACAAATCGCCGTCAATGAGTGCTGCAACCTGCATAGGATATGCCAATGGGGCTCGGAGTCCCTAGGCCGTGATACTGGGGGTGGGGGGTTGAATGATAAAGGCAAGCACCGCTCAATCGTTGTCACTTGAGAGAGACCTTCTCCCTCCTGCCAGGAATCTTTTTTCCTTCCTCACCCCAAATTACGTCCTTTCTGAATTGTATATATAATTTTCTCTTTTGCCAAGCCGCAACCATGTTTTCCGGGAAGATGGTATGGACGATTGATAACGGCACCCTTCGTCTCGTTCTCCGAGTCTACTTCATCACTATGACAACTTTACTTGGACTGATCGGAAGCGAGTGCTGCAAATGCGCTGCCAAAGTCGATCTCCTAAGCGGGAAAAATGTAAAGCTCAATCGCATGACGGGATGGCTGCGACCTATTGATATTTGGACCTGCGTCTACAAGTTGAGGAGACTTCCTGGAGGGGTTTTACTTGGATTCGTGATGATCACGACCACGCTTCTCTCGTTGACCGCAGATTTGGCCGTCTCAAAACTCGTGCTGCCTGATGTGGGGCCCAGCGACTGCATTTTCACCACCGGTCTTGTTATGGATTGGACTAACAATGAGACCTTCACTTCACCGCCGCCTAATGGTTATCCCGCGTTGATCGCTTCAAACGTTCAGATTTACAGCGCATATTCGAATTGTTCTGTTGGTATCTACAACAAAGTTCCCATCAGCGGCGATCCCTTGTTCTGTGCAAAGGAAAAGGATATACTGGGAGGATGGAACTGCCAAGACCAAAATGCCGATCAACAATTCGATCCAAGTGTCTCTAGGTGGGACATCGAACAGACTTTATTTTCAGCCGGTTTGCAGTATTCGAACAGGAGTCATTATGACTACTATCCCGGCGATTCAAACCAAACCACTCATCTTGTTATCTGTATGTATTCTATTTTTGCATTGTTTTATCTTACTTCACTTGCTGCTTAGATACGCCGCTGAAGTGTGCGCTGATACACATTGGCATCCTTCTCTCTTTCTCTCGCATTCCGAACAAGCTAACTTACTTTTTAGGGTCGAGTAGCACGGAGAGCAATGATGGTGGCTCTCCATTCAACGTTCTCGTTTCAATCGACCTCGAGGCCGATATTACCGACACCAAGACGATGAAAACTTTCAAGTGTACCGCACTCTCAAATACTGAGGAGGGACAAATAGCAATCAACGGCATTCTCTCACAGATGGAAAGTGTCACTGCGCTCGAAGACTGGGTCCCTGGCCTTGACGGCGTCCTGTATGAAGGATATGGAAGCAAAGCATCCACGTACGCAAAGAGCAGGCTGGAGCAATACCTCAACACAATGACAATGGTCCAAGGTGGGGGTAACAGCGTGTTGTCTATACCCACCGACGGCTTCATATATGGGTGTATCAAGGCGAAGGCAGAGATTTCCTTAGCCATTGTTGTCCTTATCATCTTCACGGCCTTCCTTTTGGTTGTAACATTTCTCTACTGGATCGTCTTGCTCCTCATCATCTTCAAGCATGCGATATCTCGAGCCACAAAGCGGAAGTTAGGGCTCAAGAATATCAAGCCAGTTCCTGATAGCGTCATCGGATGGATGCTGCAGGCTGCGAGAGAGCATGCTCAGGGCTCGGACTTCACTGCTGAGGGTGCTCCAAAAACCGAAGAGGACCTTCGAGATTGGGATTTCAAAATTGTAGATCGTACTCAAGGGGTGGCCAGGATGCTTCGAGCACGAGGGGATATCACGACTACGCCGTTGCTGGTACAAGAAACGCCGAAACACTGAGAATGGAAATTGGGATTGTGACGTTTTTGGTTCGTTGTTTCTGCGGAGGTTCTGTCGACGTATTGGATTCCATTGTTGTCGGATTCAAGGTCATTCGGAGAATTTTTCGAGTAGGGAATAATAGACTGGGGGTTCTCGCGGAAAGGGCGCAAAGTCAAAACACTTCAAAATTTACCACGATGCATGTGCTTCCTGTGCCGAAAGTTACACCCCAGCGACATAGCTCTGAGTATATATGATCACCAATGAAGGTGCTCTTTGCCTAAGTGAGGAGTGAGACGCTCTTTCCTCGAAGGTCACAGTGAACTAGAGCAAGGGTGCCTCCCTGGGAAGGGGCGAATTGCTCCCATTCTGCATCTACATTTTTAGCGTCTCATTGAGAAGAAAGTTCTGAGCCAAGGGCGATCTAGGCACCAGACACGCATCACCGTAATTCGCGAGATTCACATCTTCTCAAAAATTAGGGGGAAAAGGGGGGCGAGTCACGTGAATTCCTCGCCCTCCAAGGCACATGATATTTCTATGTGCTTTCTAGCTGAACTTTACCTAGTATATATAACTCCGTTTCGGCGTATGTTTATAAGAAGTTAAGACTCATCGGTTTTGGAAGGCTCCGTTCATGTGGTGGTGGCTACGCTTCTTGGGTACCTCGAAGGTATGATGTGGCGGGGATTTGTATATAAGTGACCCTTTCAGTGTGATTTTTCTAAATAAGTCTGATTCGGAATCTTTCACATGAGAAGGACAAGGATGGAAGTAGCAGAGCTCGGGATAAGAGTAGAACAGCTTAGTAATGAGATAACCGTGATAACTGGACCTCACGGTCCGCCCCACTAGCCAACTTCTAAATCCTCCTCAACCTCTATTTTCTAGCCCAATTCAACGTGATCTTCCTCTCCAACCGTATCTTCGCACAACCCTTCACCACCTCAATATCACCTGTGCCCACCCAGTTATCCACAAAACAACTTATAAATTCAATCTCCTGGAACACCACCTCGCCCTCCTTCCTCAACTTTACTTTCTTCCCGTTCGAATCAACTCCAATGCCCTAATCTCCATCTCTCCATCCCTCCCAAGACTAGTATAAACAACATTCCAATTCCTCGGTGTCTCATCCGGATGTCTCAACTCCCCATGATAAACCCCAGCTCCCGGCACAGGATCGAAAAGACTCGCTTCCCAGTTGTTGTTGTACTGTGGGTCTAGAATTTCTGGGAGCTCTTCTCCTTGAGGCGTTGTAGGGCATGTTGGAGATCCCAGGTAGTGGCGAGGGCGGAAGATTGGAGAGAGGGGTTCCAGGAGGCGATGTCTGAGCCTAGGGAATCGATGAATGATTGTCAGATGAGTTTTGTGGTGTTTTGAGGTAGAGGAATGCCGAAAGGTCAGCGGGTTGTTAATATGTTACTTGAACGACCGAGGTGAGATCTTGGTTGGAAGGGTGGGACGTCGAATGAGATGGGAGGCGATCTTGCATTTATGGGTTGACCAAAGAGTCCCATTTTCTGAAGAGTTGGTTGAGACTGATTAGGACTGGTACTCGGAGGCCAGTGGGAGATGGGCGAACTTGGCTGCCCGAATAATCCTAAGCCGTCTCTTTGCACGTAAGATTGTGGAAAGAATTCCGTAACCTGCATCCAGTTTGCAGGCCTCGGGGGAGAAGAAAGAGTAGACTTGAGATCTGTCTGGTCCAATGGCTCGTGATCCTCTCCAGTATTCAGGGTATCTGTTGAAATCGCCCCCGAAGAGTTATTTAATATGAAAGCGTTGTCTGATTCTATTTGACAAACATCGAATAGACCGAGCCGAGAAATGTCAGATGTTGCTTTCTTCGGAGATTTCCTGATGGGTGACCGTGAGCGACTCGTTCTCTCGGGAGATCTTCGACTGGGTGATTTACTGCGAGGAACAACTCCATCCATAGTAGTATCAAAGTCTGCTTGCTTTGCTAGACACCGCCGCCTGGGCGAGCGGCGGAGGGTCGTTTCGTCCATTACCGAGGCCATGATTTCGTATGAACTGCGTTACGAAGAAACTCAAATTGAGCGAGAAATATATTTTGGCACGACTCTTGTCTCTGTGATATTCTCCTTGGTACTGGCGCTGAAAAAAGATGGGTAGGTGAGTTGTTATGAGGACAACACTGGAATGCAGATTGATACAGCAACGACCACATTCCACGATAGCAAAATAGATCCAAATATACATACCGATAGTCTAAGAATATGCAGTTACACGCCTCGATTTCAGAGAACGATCCGGAGAATATCCCAGAGTCACGTGATCTGTGTAAAATTCAGGGGCTTTGTTTTGACGACAAGCGGAAGGCTTCCCCGGCTGTTTCCCATCAAGCTATCCTCTCACAAAGATCCTAATAGCAAATATTTCGGCATATTCACTTGGTTCGTGTCACTGTCCTAGATCAAAGGGTTACTATGCTCGAGTGCTAAATAAACGTAAAACAGCGAAGCTCATGGAGGAGCCCTGTAATCCCCTTCTTGACATGGTGACAAAGACCTCTACAACGGACAATGTTCCAGTTAAAAACGCTACCACAGAAGCTTTATCCTAGGTACAATAGAATGCAGTAACCCTTTAAGGAACAAAACAGAGAACACAATGTAGAACAAGAAGTCCTACCAAATATAAATTCACACACAATTCCATTGTCCATTCCCTTATTATCTTACAGACTTCTCACACTTCTTTTACTAGCACCTCGTACCTTCTTCTCACCAATACGCATTCAAGATTAAACAATCCAGACCAACAACACCAAAAGCAGCAAGATGTGTATCACACTCCAAGAGTATGCCTGTGGGCATCAGGAGATTATTACCCAGGACTGCCTCAAAGTTAAGAATCTTAAAAAAATCCAAAGCAGAAACATGTCCAAGGGAAGGGGATTATTCAATACCCTCTTCTGCCAGAAGCAGAAGCCACAGGGGGCAGAAATAATCTGCAACGCACCTGCAGGACTTCAATCAAGCCGTCTCCCTTGCCCAAGATGCACACCCCGACCCCGAACACCAGAAGAGGTTCGCCAGATTGCACAGTGGAAGATTAAGCAACGGAAAACTAGAGACAGAAATGTGGTGGGAGCGGGAGTCAGAGTGCTTGACCAGACTGAAATCGAACGCAGGCGTTCGAACATGAAATGGCAATGGCTCTGCTCGCGTTGTTACGAAGAAGGCCGGACCGTCGAGTCATGGCACAGAAAACCGCACGGTGGACCTTGCTGCTCAAGAGGAGTAGACGAGTTCGATGCTTGGGAGCAGAAAGAAGGCTTCCGTTCCCTTGATTATGACCCATCACAACTTGCTTCTCAAGCTAACCGTCCCAGAGACGCTTCCCCTCCCCCTCCCCCTCCCCCTCCTCCAAAAAAGTATGATTTCAATTTGCTGTCAGCGAAGCTAGATGCAAGCAGTTCGGCAAGGATTTACGGAAATTCTGATGTTGATCAGGATAGCCATATATCCCCTGAGCTGGTTAGAGACTTTATTTCCATGCCAGGTACAGATGCGAGATCACTGCTTCCGCCACCTTACTACGATGACGCCGGCATCGATTCGAAGAGATGTAAAACGCAGGGAAGGACTCAAAATGCGAGTCACCCAGCCTCGAGTCAACCACCCACTGGTCCGCTTCCAGTGAAGCCACTGAGACCCCAGAAACCTGTGGTGCTCATCCCGGATAAGTTGTTCATGGCAGGTCCCCTAAGAAGAATATCAGGGCAGGCTGACCTGAGAAATCCTGTGCCAGCTACGCCTGAAGGAACCCACTCGGTTCCGAAGACGGCTATCTCGATATCTAGACATACAGGACCATCGACTCCATCGATGCCACCGATACCGACATCGAGCTCGTGGGCTGCAGGGCCACCTGCAGCTCCGAGAAGGATTGCGAAAGATGAGGAGTTGAAGCAGTTCAACGATCAACTTGATGATTTGATCGAGTACTTCTCCACCGCCTCGGAAAGCCCCGATGAGGGAAGGGAGAGAGACGAGCGCGGTATGTGGTACGAGTAAAAGTGCGAGTAGAAATGAATGGTCAAGAGTGTGGAGTTTGGCGGACTATAGATATGATAGATCAAAACTAGAAGAATCCGAATGATACAGTCATAACTCTTGTGCCATAATGGAATTGTGGCTTGTGATGCAAATTGGATGTGATTGTACAGTTAAATCCTTCGTCCCAAAATCGGAAAACGTGCTTGCAACTTGAATTAATCTGGTAAGAGAACTGCTAGAGAATTTCCATCCAATTTTTGAATGAAAGCCTTCGATTGAAACCCGTCGGGTGACACCCGTCCTTAATTAACGTTTTTGTGACCTGGTAATCCATGAGGGGTAAAATGCTTGCAACTGTGCTGTAGAAAGAGAAATGGACGCCTCACACCTACATCCCATGCTAATTGATTCCCCCACAGCGTAGCTTATTGCTGGTATCAAAAAGGATCACTCATGCAAACTCCTTCGCAATGAGTCCATGCTTCCCTACTTCCCACATAAACCCTCAGGATTCATTGTTCCTTTCCTGTCCCTTCTGTCGGTCCATCCATTAGCCTCGTTTCGATCTGCTGTCCAACTCCGTGTTCAACACATCCAGTCCAATCTAGTCCCCCAAATAGCGGTGTTCGTGGCAGATGGTCCTTAGTTGGCTTTCCCATTCTTAACAGCACCATTCCCTTGCTTGGCCTTCTCCGCCTTAACCTTTTTAATCTCCTCCTCCACAGCATCATTCACCCTCTTCTGCAACTCAGGTCTATATCCGAAATAGAACAAAACCTCCATGAAAACGAAGAACGGGGCGAGGACGAAAGCTTGGACAAGGTTGTCAAGCAGGGCCGGGGCACGACCCTCGTAGGCGCCATGTCCAATGAATTGTGCAATCCAAGCGCCAATTTCAACACCAATGGCAATCTTGTTGGTGGTTGAAGGCATGACTGTGGTAAGGTGATTTGCATATGCGGTCCAGCCAATGATAATGGGGAGGAGTATGGATCCGGCGACCGGTTCGAGGAGAATGTAGAAACCGCTGTAAAGTATTGATGCTATCGTTCCAAGGTTGAGAGGCAGGTTTGGGATAGTGAGCCATTCTGGAAGAGGGATGACTGTGGGAGAGTTTGTCCCCTGCTTATGGTCAGCGTCTGTGAAGGGTCAGAGAGGAGGTAAATTGTACCAAAAGCAATGCAAATGCCAGAATCAGAGGCACGCAGGTCATATGGATGCCGATATTGACGGGATTGTGATGGTAGGCGCCATACTGTTGTCGATTAGCAAGTGCCGGACGGTTTTGAGACGATGCCAACTCACGAAGCACAATTGCTTTTCGAGGTCGAGAGACATGGTGATTGTTGAGGAAGTTGTTCGTTGGAAAGTGGAGGGTTTCACAGATAGCTAAAGACGGATGCGGGGAAATCTCAGAGAGGCCGTAGCTGCCGCAGAATCATTACTGGCGTGAAACTTAAGCAGGATGGCGATGGTGGTGACAACGGGCGTCTTTATGGGGAAGCTGGGGGAGGTGACGGATGAGGCAGTAGGCAAGTTGATCGGAGAGAACTTCCAGAATCAGGTTCATTGGCATGTGCTCGGATGGCTGGATGGGCGTTCTGCCTAGGCTCTCGGCGCCATTCCATACTTGTACGGAAGCCCGTTAATGATCAAAGCTACACGGAGCTACGCGCACTTCTCAGCACCAACAATAAAATCCCGAGATTCTTTCCCGGAGCAGCTTCACAACATCCCTTTGTCTTCGTCGGCGACAAAGTCCACCGTCCTCGTCCACACACCCATCGCCGCATCGACTGCCTTTGTGTGCTGTCTTTGAACGCCCCCAGAGCAGCGCCAGAGCGTCTAGTCCTTGCAAAGCCATTCTTTTGAGCATTGTACGTCATGTTGCTAACCCAGCGCTTCAGAGCGTTCTGGACTGATGACTGCAGAACTCCTCAGTGATCAAGCGCATCATTTTTACAGGACTCGGACAGTGTGTGCGATCCAGGGCGCGTTGTGTATGGGGTTGGAGGAGTGCGCTCGGGATCAGAGGCACGAGTAAATTCACCTTCGATCAATTTCTAGAGCCTCGTTCGCTTTTGCCCCGGCGGCGCATAGCAATATATTGCCCCTCGATCTCGCCTCTTCCAGATCGCGAACCTTTTTCCAAAACATCCTCGAGCAGAGAGCAGTAACTCGAGACTCTTGCCCACCATGTTCTTCCTATACAACCTCGAGCGGCAGGTCACACTGCATCCTTCATATTTCGGCAGGAATATGCACGAGTTGGTTACGGGGAAGCTCTTGAAGGATGTGGAAGGCACATGCACAGGACGATACTTCATAATCACCATAATGGACACTTTTAATATCTCTGAAGGACGAATTCTACCCGGAAGTGGCTTGGCTGAGTTTACAGTTGGATACCGTGCGGTTGTTTGGAGACCTTTCAAGGGCGAGACTGTGAGAACTCGGTTGCGAAGCTTATTGAGAGTGCTCTGCTCATATATTGTGCCAGGTCGATGCTATCGTCACCTCAGTCAACCAGGTCGGCTTCTTCGCTGATGCTGGCCCTCTGCCACTCTTCGTCTCCGCACATGTGAGCTTCAAGTTTTGAGGTGGTAGAGCAAGGCTAATTAATGTCCCTAGCTCATTCCTCCTGACATCAAATTTGATCCAAACGCTACTCCTCCTCAGTTCACAGACAATGAGGACTCGGTAATCGAGGTCGGCACTCACGTCCGAGTCAAACTGATCGGAACAAGAGCAGAAGTCGGTGGAATGTATGCGATTGCCAGCATCAAGGAGGATTACCTTGGGTATGGAGACCCTGGGCGGGCTATTGATTTATGCTAACTCCTGACTAGATGTTTGCAAGGTTCTTGATTGGCCGAGAAATAGACTGGAGTTACACGAGCGAAATTCCCAAAATGTATACCATCGGCTCCAGTTCCTGGAAATGCATCTTTCTACAAAAACGGGCCCAAATTTTCGGGCATAGACAGGTACTCCCGCTTCCTAGGGCGACCAATTCCCAAATAAACTCGAGCACTTTACAGCGCAGAAATGCCAAAATTTGACTTTCGAGTACGAGAAGACGATTAGATATCTGTCGACAGAATGGACAGCAGATGACCAGGAACCCTGTCTCATTTCAATAGTGAAGATTCGCTCTCTTTTGTGCGGCTCCTGTCGCTTTCCATGTACCTTTTCCACTTAAGGTCAAGATAAAGTTTAGCTCACCCGTGTCTATGATCGGTACACAACCATTGAGTACTTCCATTCGGTTTCTTTTCGTCATCTGCACGTCATTACCAAACCTTTTCGTCCACATAGTTCGGCGTAAGGGTTACTTTTCAGAACCCTCAATGCCTTTCCCCAACCATTGCTCCCAGGGTTCAAGCCTACTGCCCACGATAGCTTCACATAAAAGCGCTATTGCTGG
>Ga0302325_10027128_pt1 | contig 11883 bp, 11 predicted proteins | sample Palsa_T0_2_FD_201948 | JGI IMG/M metagenome (GOLD analysis project Ga0302325, IMG submission 201948) | Peat permafrost microbial communities from Stordalen Mire near Abisko, Sweden - Palsa_T0_2 | ecosystem: Environmental > Terrestrial > Soil > Palsa > Peat permafrost | place: Sweden: Abisko... | reverse complement strand
CGCCCGGCCGCGACGATGCGGCGACCAGACGCCGGAGGACGCCCTCGGGCTTCTGGGTCGGGTAGCCGGTCTTCTCGCGGCCGTTGGTGGGGACGATCGTGTGGAACCAGACGTCGGTGGGCCGCTTGCCTCGGGCGGCCTTTTCCGCGCTCACCAGCCCGGGTGCCATATAGGGCTCGCGCTCGACTGCGTCGGCATCGAAATGGTGCGCGCCGGGAGTGCGAACGTAGACGAGGATCGTGTCGTGCTTGGCCGGCCAGCGACGGCGTGGTTTTGCGCCGTAATCGTAGGCCCAGATGATCTCGTTGAGAAACGCGTCGCGACCGAAGATCTCGTCCAGCAGCAGCTTGCAATAGTGAGCCTCGCGACAGTCGATGTGGAAGTAGAGCGTGCCGTGCGGGGCCAGCAGCATCCTGATTCGCTCCATCCGCGGCTGCAGGAAGGCGAGGTAGTCGGCGAACTCGTCGTCGTAGCTGAGCGACCGCAGGAGCTGGGATGTGTAGCGCCGACCCCCGAAGCCGACCCGGCTGCCATTCCGATCGGCGGCTACCGACAGCGTACGGCGAGACTGGGCGCGGCCCGTATTGAACGGAGGATCCAGGTAGATCAGGTCGAACGCTGCAGCAGGAAGTTTGTCCAGCACGAGGGCGTTATCGGCGGCGATCACGAGGTCGTCGTCGAGGACGATCTCCTCTGCGGCCGCTTGTATGCGCACCATAAAGTCACCGTATCGTCCACCTCGGCCGGCAGAGGCCAAATCGGTAGGATCGTTCTGTGTTCTCTGAACGTATCCGGGGTCTGCGGGGCTCGGCCAAGGCCGGCCGCGTGACCCGCTACACCATCGGATCGATCATCGCTTTGGTGACGAGCATCGTGGTGTTCGCCGCCCTCTACGTCGTCGGCGTCGGCACGACAGCGTGCTCGATTGCGGCGTTCGTCGCCGGGGCGGTGCCCAACTGGATCCTCAATCGACGGTGGGCATGGGGCGTCAAGGGCCGAGTGTCGGTTGGCCGCGAGATCATCGGCTACATCGCGGTGTCGGTGGCCGCGCTGATCGCTTCGTCGGCGGCCACGGCGTGGACCAACGCGCGCGTCCAGTCGATTCCCGCACACCACGGCGTGCGTGTGATCTTGGTGACCGCGTCATACGTCGCGGTTCAGGGGGTTCTGTTCGCGCTCAAGTTCGCCGTCTACGAGCACTGGGTGTTCTCGGGCCGCAGCCGCGTACGCGCGGCGTTGCGGTCCCGGCGCCAGGTGTGGATGGCCGCGCGGGCGAACCGCACCCCGTAGCCAAAGTTCCCACCCTTCTTGGTCGTGGTCGCGTGGGCTCCGCGGTCCCGCATCGTGGTGGGCACCTCGGCCAGTCTGAAGCCGTTGAGCGCGGCGCTGATCATCAGCTCAGAGGCTTGGTACTGCGGCTGCTCGAGGATGACCGCGGCCGTCACTTCCGCCCGCATCGCCCGTAGCCCGCAGGCCGGATCCGTGATGCGATGGCGAACCAGGACGCTGATCAGGGCGCCGAAGGCGATCACGCCGGCATGCCGGACGGCATCGGTCGTCAGTTCGTTGCCGAGGCGACGGGATCCGGATACGAAATCCGCCTCGCCGGCGAGGATCGGCTCAATCACCCGCGCCAGTTCGAGCGGCTCGTATTGGCCATCGGCGTCGATCGTGGCGATCACCTGGGCCCCCCGGACCCGCGCGAGCCAGTATCCGAGTCGCAGCGCCGCGCCCTGACCGCGGTTGACCGGGACGTCGCAGACGAGCGCGCCGGAGGATGCCGCCTGCGCGGCGGTGGCGTCATTGGCGCCGTCGACCACGACGATCACCTCGGCTTGAAGGCCCGCGGATTCAGAAGGAATCTCGGCGATCACCTCGGCGACGGTAGGCTCCTCGTTGTAGGCGGGGATCACGACCGCCAGCGGAGCACCCACATCCGGGGGGTGAGCGGCGAGAAATGCGGCCGCGGCGGCGCGCTCTGGGGGTTCGAGCCCCGCGAGCTCCAGTTCAAGCGAGAACGACTCCGGGTGGGTGAGTGTCACGGCGCCGCTCCAAGAACCTCATGAGAGGGTTGGATATCCGCCTTTGACCACTCATCCCATACGCCGGCGAGTCCCTCGGCGAAGCTGAAGCGCGGCGCCCATCCGGCGCTCTTGGCGCGGCTCGGATCGACGATCACGGCCGGCATCTCGCCAGGCTTGGCCGGTCCGTGGCGCACGGGCAGCTCCGCCCCGCTCACCGCCCGCACCTGGTCGAGGACGTCGAGCACAGACAGCGAGATTCCCGTGCCGATCACCATCGGACCATCCCAATCCTCGCTGAGCAGGGCGAGGCGGGCGGCCGCCACGACGTCGCTGACGTGTACGTAATCACGGACCTGACGTCCATCACCGTAGACCTCGAATGTCGTCCCCAACCGAATCGCCCGCATCAGCCGCGCGACGATGCTGTCCTTGGCCTGCATCCCCGGCCCATAGACGTTGGTCAGCCGCAGACGGGTGCAGCGCAGCCCGTAGGAGGCCGTGTAGGCGGACATCAGCATTTCTGCCGCCGCCTTGGTCGACCCATACGGCGTGAGCGGCCGGAGCGTCGCGGCCTCAGAGATTGTCGGGGCCTGCATCGGTCCCGTCACGGCGTTGGTTGACGCAAACACCAACGACGCCGTACCCGCCATCCGCGCCGCCTCGAGCAGCGCTGCCGTCGCGGCGACGTTGGTCCGGTAGGTGAGCTCCGGCTGCTCGAGCGAGCGCAGCACGGAGGTCACGGCGGCCAGGTGGACGATCGAATCAACCCCGCCGTGGAGCGAGGCGATCAGAACCTCCGGATCGCCGAGGTCCCCGACGACGATCTCGACGGATGGATCGGGATGAGGCTTGAGGTCGACGACGCGAACCTGCGCACCGTCGGCCGTGAGCACCGAGACAACGTGGCGGCCGATAAATCCCGATCCTCCGGTGACGAGGATCCGGCGCCCGCTTAACCCTCCCGCTGCGGAGCCGCTCACTTCGTCTGCGCCAGCTCGCTCGCGGTCTGCGGCAACTCGCTCGCGGTCTGCGGCAACTCGCTGGTGGTCTCCGTCCAGCGCACCGTGGGCATGATCGCCGCGCTGTCGACGCGGTCCTTGTAGCGCTCCACGACCTCAAACAGGTGGTCGATCAGCGTCATGCTCAACAGCGTCGGCTGGAGGCCGAGGTCCTCGAGCGCGCGGTGCTTGACGTTGTAGTAGTGGTCATAGATCTCCACGCGCGGATTTTCGACCTCCTCGATCGTGCAATCGCCCGGGTACTCCTCCGCGATCGTCTCGGCGATCTCGCGCACTGAGAGCGTCTCGGTCATCTGATTGAAGACGCGGAACTCGCCGCGGTCGGCCGGGAACTCCGAGGCGATGCGGATGCACTCGACCGTGTCGACGATGTTGATCAGGCCCCGTGTCTGAGAACCATTGCCGTAGACCGTGAGCGGATGCCCGAGCACGGCCTGGATGACCATCCGATTGAGCACCGTGCCGAACACGCCGTCGTAGTCAAAGCGGGTCGCCAGCCGCGAATCGAGCTTGGTCTGAGCCGTGTCCGCGCCGTAGACGACACCTTGGTTGAGGTCGGTGGCACGCATGCCCCAGATCCGACAGCCAAACTCGATGTTATGGCTGTCGTGGACCTTGGAGAGGTGGTAGAAGGAGCCCGGACGCTTGGGATAGAGCATCCGGTCCTTGCGGCCGTTGTGCTCGACTTCGAGCCACCCCTCCTCGATGTCGATGTTGGGCTGACCGTACTCGCCCATCGTCCCGAGCTTGACCAGGTGGATGTCGCGATCGATGTCGGCGATGGCGTACATCACGTTGAGGTTGCCGACCACGTTGTTGGTCTGGGTGTAGACGGCGTGCGCCTGGGAAATCATCGAATACGGCGCCGCACGCTGCTCGGCGAAGTGCACGATCGTGGCCGGATGAAAGTCCCGCACCATCGCGTGCACGAAGCTCGCGTCGCAGAGATCGCCGATATAGCTCTTGATCGTCTTGCCGCTGATATCCGCCCAGGCGGTCAGGCGCTCGTCGAGCGTGGCGATCGGAACCAAGCTCTCGACCCCCATCTCCACGTCGTAGCCACGACGCGCGAAGTTGTCGCTGACGGCCACTTCGTGACCAAGCGCGGAGAGATGTAACGCGGTCGGCCACCCGAGATACCCGTCACCGCCTAGAACCAAGATTTGCATGCGGAGGCTCCAATACCTTCACTCGATTGGGATCTTCAGCGTTCTCGGCCTACTGGGGCGGCCCGTCAATCGGCCAAACTGAACGATCCGCCAATCGGCCAAACTGAACGATCGCTGACCTGCGAGCGCCCGAGAATAGCCGACCGGCCACACGGAAGTAGGCCGGACGAGACGGAAGGTTACGCGATTGTTACGCCGAATCGTCGCTCCGTGGGCGCATGTGGCCCTCTACGACTGGTACGTTCGTCGCCGGTGGCGGCCCTCGTGGCGCCCTGCTGCTACGTTCGTCACCTCTCGTGACCGAGCAGCTTTTGCTGCCATGTCCGTCGCCCTCGTGACCGAGCAGACCCTACAAGCACCGCCGCCGATCCAGCCGCCGGTCGCCACGGAGCCGGCCCCAAACCGGCGTCGGTCTGCCGCCAAACTCATCTCCACCTACCGCTGGGCGCTCGGCGCCGTCGGTGTGCTGCTGATTTCAACGCTGGTGGTGCTGTGGGCGCGTGCTCGCCCCGGTTACGACCCCTATGGATGGCTTGTCTGGGGGCACCTGACGGTGCATCTGAAGCTCGACACCAACGGTGCTCCGTCGTGGAAGCCGCTGCCCTTCCTGTTCACGGTTCCCTTTGCCGTCGTCGGGCACTACGCGTTGTGGCTGTGGATGATCACCGCGGTGGCGATCTCGCTCAGCGGGGTCGTGTTCGCCTGGAGGGTCGCCTTCCGGCTCGTCGACGCGGCCCCGGAGCGGCGTTACGCGGCCTATGCCGCGGGGCTGTGTGCGGGGGTCGCGCTGCTCGGCATCTCCGACTACGGCCACTCGATCCTGAGTGCCGAGTCCGACACGATGATCGTCTCGCTATGCCTGGCCGCCGTCGACTGCCAGCTGTGTCGCCGGTTCCGGTGGGCCTACTGGCTCTGGGTGCTGGCCGCCCTCGGCCGGCCTGAGGCCTGGCCGTTCCTGGGTCTGTACTCGCTGTGGGCGTGGCGCCGACTACCGGAGATGCGACATCAGATCATCGCGGGGATCGTGGCGATCCCGGTGCTGTGGTTCGGAATCCCGGCGCTCACCTCCAAGAGCCCGTTCTCGGCCGCCTCGCTGGCCGAACGCTCACCCCGCGAACTCCACGGCAACAAGATCTTCGGGACGTTCGGTCGTTTCCTCGGATTGAACGCCGCGTCGATCAAGATCGCCGCGCTGATCGCGACCATCCTGGCGATCATCCGCCGCGATCGTGCCGTGCTGATCCTGGCGGCCGGCGTCGCGCTATGGGTGCTGATCGAGGCCGCATTCGCCCTGCACGGCTGGCCGGCCGTGGCGCGCTACATGTATGAGGCGGGCGCCGGCGCGTGCGTGTTGGCAGGTGTGTTCGTCGGACGCGTGATCCATGACGGCCCGGCCGTCGTCGCGCGCATCTTGCCCCGCGCCTCGCCGGCCCTGGGCAGCTGCGTGACGGTTTTCGTGCTGATCGTGTTCGCCGGCTCATTGCTACCGGCCGCGCGGAACCGCCTGCGCTTCGAGCGTGGCGACCTGCAGGACCAGCGGGCGCGCACACATGAGATCGACCTGCTGTCCGGTGTCGTGGCCCGTCTCACGCCGGCCCGGATCCTCGCCTGCGGGCAGCCGAACATTCCAATCGCCTACCAGAGCATCCTCGCCTGGTATCTGGGCAGCAACGTCGGCCAGCTCTACTTCAGCGCCAAGGCTGAGGCACTGCACCCCAAGCCGATCGTGAACATGTACCCCCACTCCTATGGCTGGCAGGTGTTCCCCAGCCACACGCAGAACGCCGCGCAGGCCGCTCGCTGCACAGGTCTCACGCTCACCACATGAGCACGGGCCGACGCGGCCTGACTCGTTCGCGCCGCCCGAGCGGGGGCCTCAAGCAGACCCGTCTCGTGCTCGCCGTCGCTCGCCTGGCGTTGATCCTCGCCGTGGTCGCGGCCAGCCTCTCAGCCTAAACCGCCTCGCGCTCGCGCCCCGCCGCCGGAGCGAGGTCAGCGGACTCGGTGGCCACTGCCGCGATCGTCTCGGCGATCCGAGCCTCATAGGCGGCCCGGACAACGTGGTCGGGATGCGCAAGCACCTGATCGCCCTTGAGCATCCGTCCGATCAGGTCAATTGCCTTGCGCGGGATGAGCGCCTGACCCCGCACCAGGACGGCGAACGACCGCGGCACGAAGACCTCGAACCGGCCAGTCTGGAGCGCTTCGATGATGGCATTGGCCACATCCTCGGGCTCGACCGCCTTGAAACCCCGGGCCTCGGGCAGGCCCGACCCGAGCTCGGTATTGACCACCACCGGCATCACGAGGCTGACGCTGATATCGGTGCTGCGAACCTCCGCCCGGATCGCCTCGCTGAGCCCGACCACGGCGTGCTTGGTGGCGCAATAGGTGGCGCCACCAGGGAATCCGACCTTGCCCGCGGTCGAGGCTATGTTGACCAGATGGCCGCGGCCACGGGGGAGGAAGCGCTTGAGGGCCAGCTTCGATCCGCAGATCACTCCGTTCAGATTGATATTGACCATCAGGCCAGCGGTCGCGTCGCTCTCATCGACGAACGCTCCGATCGGCATGATTCCGGCGTTGTTGATCAGGACGTCAAGAGGCCCGAGCCGCGTCTCCACGTCCTGCAGAAAGGCCTCGAAGCTGGCTGGATCGGTGACGTCGAGCGGCAGGCCGACAGCGCTGCCACCCAGCTCGACCGCGGTCTGCCTGGCTCGCGGTGCGTCGATGTCGCCGATCGCGACCCGCGCGCCCTGGGTGATCAGAGCCGCGGCGGTCGCACGGCCGATCCCGCGGGCCCCGCCGGTGATTGCGACTACCTGGCCGACAAGCGACCGTGGCGCTTTCGCCATGAAACAGCTCTCCTCGTTTTCGTTCGGTGCCTCTCAGACGGTATCGGTCAGAGGACTATCCTGCGATAGCGATGCTTCATTTCGGCTACGACGGCCAGCGGCTCGCTTACAACATCTACGGGGACGGCCCGCACACGACAGTCCTGATGCCGGCCCTGCTGCTTTCGCAGAAGATGCAGGTCCCGCTGGCCCGCTCACTCGCGGCCCGGGGCAACCGGGTCGTGACCTTCGATCCGCTCGGTCACGGCGACTCCGACCGTCCGCGGGATATGTGGCGATACGGGATGCCTGAGTTCGCCAAGCAGGCCGTGGCGCTGCTCGACCACTTGGAGCTCGAGCAGGCGATCGTCGGCGGGACGTCGCTGGGGGCCAACATCACCCTCGAGGTGGCCTCACTCGCACCCGCGCGCCTGCGCGGCATGATCCTCGAGATGCCCGTGCTCGACAACGCGATTCCGGCGTGCGCGGCGGCGTTCACGCCACTGCTGTTCGCGCTCACGTTTGGCGAGCCGGTGATGCGCGCGATCGCGCTGGGTGCCCGGGCCGTGCCGCAGCGGGGCCTGCCGTTCCTGGTCGGAATGTGGCTCGACTGTCTTGCTCAGGCCCCGGGTCCCAGCGGTGCCCTCCTCCAGGGCATCATCTTTAGCCGCACGGCCCCGCACCGCACAGAACGCCGCACGTTCACGGCGCCAGCGATCGTGATCGGGCATCCGCGCGATCCCGTGCATCCGTTCTCCGACGCGGACATGCTCGCCTCCGAGCTCCCGCACGGACGGCTGATCGACGCCGATTCGATCATCGAGCTGCGCCTGAACCCCGAGCGCCTGACCACGCAGATCGCCGAATTCGTCGACGACTGCTGGCGAGCGCCGGCCGTCGCGCCGGCGCGTCGTCGCCGCGCCAACTCCGGGTAATTGCCCCAATGGAATCGGCGCCAGCCGATTCCACGCTATCGCGGGGGAGGGGGGCCGGGGGGCTGCACGATGTCGCGGCCGGTCGGGGCCATGTGCTCGTCGAGCTCGAGCTGCCAGAAGTAGCGAGTAAAGCTGATCCCGGCGCGGAAGTCACCGACGTGCGGCTCGATTTCCTCCCCCCGGGCCATCCGGACGATCAGTTCCGGGTAGGTGCGTCCGGGCAGCGCGGCGTACATCGGAGCGGGAAACGCCCCGCCGAAACGGGTGTTGACGTCGGTGATCGCCAGTCCGATCTCGCGGTCACGGAAGACCTGCACGGTGCAGGGTCCCCGTACCCCGAGTGTCTGCACCACCCGCTGGCCGAGCGCGATCAACTCTGTATCGGCGATCACGGTGCCTTTGATCGACTCTCCGCCGCGGGACTCGATCATCGTGCGTGGAATCGCATTCAGGCACCGTCCGCGCAGGTCCGACAGGCAGTCGATCGAGAACTCGGGGCCCTCCATCATGCGCTGCACCATCGTCGGCTCGTTGACGTAGTCGACGAAGAACTCCGCTGCACGGCGGTCGGCGGCACGGTGGATGGAGCGCGCCCCGGATCCCTGCCTCGGCTTGACCATCACCGGGTAGCTCGGCACCGGCTCCCCGGGCAAGACGGTCGGCGGCGAGGGGAGGCCGAGCCGCTGCAGCATCAGGTGCGCCTCATACTTATCGAAGGTGCCGCGCGCAATCTCCGGATCGGGCACGAATGCCGGCAACTCGCCGGCGGTGCGTGCGCGCGCCAACACCTCGATGTCAAGATCCGTGAGCGGTACCACCGCGCCGACGTTGTGCTCGTCGCACAACCCGCGCAGCGCGGGCACATACGCGGGGTCGTCGATCCGCGGCACGGCACAGCGATGCTGTGCGGCGTACTGGGCCGGAGCCAGCGGATTGGGATCGGCCGCCACAACCGTCGCGTGCTGGGCAAACGCCGCGACGATGTCGTAGCGCTTGCCGACACCGGTCAGGAGCACGCCTACGTCGGAGGGAGCCATCCGCCGGTCTCGCCTTTGTAGATGCCGTGTCCGCTGCGCACCATCTGCACGGTCCGGGCCAGTATCTGCAGGTCGAGCCTCAGCGAGCGGTGCTCGACGTACCAGAGGTCGAACTCGATCCGCTCTGGCCAGGGCAGTGACGCGCGGCCGTTGACCTGAGCCCAACCGGTGATTCCCGGCTTCACGGCCAGGCGACCCCGCTGCCGTGCGCTGTAGTGCTCGACCTGAACCTGAACAGTGGGGCGTGGGCCGACGATCGACATTTCCCCCCGCAGCACGTTCCAGAGATTTGGCAGCTCATCGAGCGAGGAGCGGCGCAGCAGCGCACCCAGTCGGGTCACACGCTCATCGCCCTCGGAGATCGCGAGCCCGCCACCCATGAACTCGGCCCCGCTGACCATTGTTCTGAGCTTGCAGATCGAGAACAGCTCGCCGTCCCTGCCGACCCGCGCCTGGCGATAGATCGGATGGCCCCGAGACTCGAGCCTGATCGCCACTGCCAGCAGCGCCACCAGCGGCGCCGACACCACCGTGCCGATCAGCGCAATGACGATATCCATCCCCCGCTTGATCACCGCGTCCCCTCCGCGGGCTCCCATCCGACCGGCGTCCCGTGCCGCAGCCAATCCCACAGGCCGGCGGCCAGGGAGGCGCTGGTCAGGACGTAGTAGCGAGCCACCAGCAGCGGACGGGCGGGAACGAGGGAACCGAGCGCCGCCGCCCCGAGCACGGCGAGCTGAATCGCCACCGCCGCGACGTACACCCAGCCGTGGCCGAGCAACGCGAGGCTGGTCACCAGCGCGATCACGTGCAGGAACGGAGACAGGTAGCGCAGGACACGGTGCGAGAAGATCATCAGGGCGTACAACGGGTCGTAGCCGCGAGGTGAAAGCATCCCGCCGCGGACGACGATCGGCCAGCCATGGCTCATCATGCGGCGCTTGCGGGCGAACTCGCCCTCGATCGTCGGCACCATTTTCTCGCTCGCGCGGGCCTCAGGCGCGTACACGGCCCGCCAACCGCGTTTGACCATGTTGAACGGAAACGAAAGGTCGTGGCCCATGATCGGATCGACGACCAGGTAGGCCTCACGGCGAGTCGCGTAGATCGCCCCGTTGCCGCCCGTCACCGAGCTCAGCCCCGACTCGAGCCGGCGAACCGCCATCTCGTAGCGCCAGTACAGGCCTTCCTGGTTGGTGCCCCGCTGGTTGACGAACCTCACGTCGCCGCACACGTATCCGACCCGGGGGTCGGCGAACGGAGCCACCAATGCGCGCAGGGCGCCCGGGTCCCAGAGCACATTTGCATCTGAGAACGCGACGACCTCTCCACGCGCGCGGTCAACTCCGGCGTCCTGGGCGCGGATCTTGCCGCCGCGCTCGAGTTCGAGGACGAGATCGGCGCCTGCGGCCAGCGCGCGCGCAACCGTCGCGTCCGGCGATCCGTCGCAGGCGACGACCACCTCGAGACGGTCTGCCGGGTAGTCGAGCGCACGCAGGTTGGCTACGCGATCGGCGATGACCTCCTGTTCGGCATACGCCGCCACGATCACCGACACGCTCGGCGGGCCGGACGCGGGCGACGCGAGCTGACCCGGCGCGAGCTGACCCGGCGCGGGGCGCACGCGCGTCAGCAGCGCGAGGAGCATCGCGTAGCCGACCTGGGTGTAGAGCAACAGGACCGTCGAGGCCCAGAACAGGATCAGGATCGCAGTCACGGCGGCGCCATTGTGGCGCAGGGAGCCCGCGGATTCGCGGCCCGATTACGCCGGCACGGGCTCGATCACCCCGGCACGAGCTTCGACCGTGGTCGATGTGACCGGATCGCTGGGTCGGTTGTGATGATAGTTGTGTGAGCAACTACCTGCTACCCTGACGGGCATGGAACTTGGTCTCGCCACCTTTGCCGACCTTAGCTCGGGCGTCGGTCCCGAGCAGCGGATGCGCGAGGTGATCGAGGAGGCAGAGCTGGCCGATCAGCTCGGCTTGGACGTGTTCGCGATCGGCGAGCACCACCGGCCGGACTTTCTCGTCTCCTCCCCTGCAGTGGTGCTGGCGGCGATCGCAATGCGAACCGAGCGGATTCGCCTTTCGAGCGCGGTGACCGTGCTGAGCTCTGATGATCCGGTGCGGGTATTCCAGGATTTCGCTCATGTTGACCTACTCTCCGGCGGGCGAGCGGAGATCATGGCCGGACGGGGATCGTTCATCGAGTCCTTCCCGCTGTTCGGCTACGACCTGGATGACTATGACGACCTGTTCGCCCAGAAGCTCGAGCTACTGCTCGAGCTGCGCGCGTCCACCCGCGTGACCTGGTCCGGGCGTCATCGTCCGCCGCTGACGGACGCCGGCGTGTGGCCGCGCCCGGTGCAGGACCCCTTGCCCGTGTGGGTGGCGGTGGGGGGATCCCCCCAATCCGTCGTGCGTGCCGGCAGCGTCGGTCTGCCGCTGACCCTCGCGATCATCGGGGGGCAGCCGGAGCGGTTCGTGCCGCTGGTCGAGCGCTATCGGCGCAGCGCCGCTGGCGCCGGCCACGATCCGGGTGAGACGAAGGTGGCGATCAATACGCATGCGTTCGTCGCTGACACGGAGTCCCAAGCCGATGCGGCGTTCGCGCCAGCCTATCTGGCGATGATGAACCGGATCGGGCGGGAGCGGGGGTGGCCGCCGTCGGGACGGCCCGAATACGAGGCTCTGCGGTCCCCGCGCGGGGCGCTGGCCGTCGGCTCGCCTGACCAAGTGATCGAGAAGCTCCTGTTCGAGCACGAGCTGTTCGGACACCAGCGCTACATCGCCCAGATGAGCGTCGGAGCGGTTGCGCATCGCGACGTGCTGCGTTCGATCGAGCGGTTCGGAACCGAGGTGG
>Ga0302325_10027125_pt1 | contig 11885 bp, 8 predicted proteins | sample Palsa_T0_2_FD_201948 | JGI IMG/M metagenome (GOLD analysis project Ga0302325, IMG submission 201948) | Peat permafrost microbial communities from Stordalen Mire near Abisko, Sweden - Palsa_T0_2 | ecosystem: Environmental > Terrestrial > Soil > Palsa > Peat permafrost | place: Sweden: Abisko... | reverse complement strand
TGGTTTACTTCCATGAGGCCCCGGACGCATTCTATTTTTCGGCTGAGGCTAAGGCAATCTTGGCAGTTCGGCCCGAGTTGCGCAGCATGGATCCGCGGGGGCTTGGCGAATTCATCGCCTGCGGCTGCGTCTTGGAGAACCGCACGCTTTTCCACGGCGTTTATACCCTGCCGCCTGGCTCGGCCTGGAGTTTTCGCGCCGGCACCCTCGAGAAGAAGGCCGCCTACTTTGATCCGCGCGAATGGGAAGAACAAGAACCGCTCGATGCCGAAAGCTACTACGGCCATCTGCGCGACGCTTTCACGATCAGGCTGCCGCGCTATTTCAATGGCCGAGAGCCTATCGGTGTCTCGCTCACGGGTGGTCTGGATACGCGCATCATCATGGCTTGGCGCAAGGCGCCGGCCGGTTCGCTGCCCTGCTACACCTTTGGCAGCATGTACCGTGAGAATCAGGATGTGTACCTGGCGCGGCGTGTGGCGGAAATTTGCGGGCAACCGTACCAGGTCGTCACCGTCGATGGGACATGCCTGGCGCGGTTTCCGCAATATGCGGAGCGTACTCTCTATCTGACCGACGGATGCGTGGATATTAGCCGGTCCGCGGACTTGTATAACTTCGAAATGGCGCGGCAGATCGCGCCAGTGCGAATGGTGGGGACATTCGGCAGCGAGATAATTCGCCAGGCAGTGATGTTCAAAGCCGTGATGCCGTCGGGGGACATTTTCCGGCCGGAGATTCTCGCCCAGGTATCACGTGCCGCTGAAACTTACCGCGATCAATTGCAGGGCCATCGGACGAGCATGGTGGCTTTCCGTCAGACAGCAGCGTATCACTTCGGCGGGCTCATGCTGGAGCAGACGCAGCTGACCCTGCGTTCCCCCTACCTGGACAACGAAATCGTCCGAACGGTATTCCGGGCGCCGCTGGTGGAAGCAGGCGAAGACGTACGGCTGCGGCTCATCCGCGACGGGAGCCCGGCGCTGGCCCGGCTGCGCACGGATCGCGGGCTCGGCGGCTCGAACCGCATCGCCGCGGCAATCAACCGGGCCTCTTTGGAGTTCACGTTCAAGGCTGAATACGCCTACGACTACGGCATGCCGCAATGGGTTGCCAAAGTGGATCACGCGTTTGCGCCGCTCCATTTGGAGCGCTTGTGGATGGGGCGGCACAAACTGTTTCACTTTCGTTGGTGGTACCGGACCGTTCTTGCAAAATATGTTCAGGAGATCCTGCTCGACCCTCGTACGCTCGGGCGTCCTTACCTGAATCGCAGCGCGGTCGAGGCAGTAGTCCACAGCCACCTAAAGGGAAATCGCAACTACACTACCGAGATTCACCGGCTCCTCTCGCTGGAGTTGCTGCACCGGCTTTTCGTGGATGCCAGATGACCATGCCGAGCCATCGCCAAGACACCGCCGAAAGAACCACAGAATGAGTCCATTCCTCGCCGAGCTCATTTGTTTTGCTGGGATCGCTGGCCTTTTCTATCTTGTTCGCGATAGATCTCTCCGGGTTTCCAGGAGCCTCTGGTTGCCAGTCATCTGGCTCTGGATCATCGGATCAAGGCCCATCTCCGTGTGGTTGGGGTTGAACCCGGCAACTACCAGTCGAAGTGTCGAAGGTAGCCCCTTTGACGCGGCTATTTTTGGACTTCTTTTGATCGCCGGGATCATCGTCCTCCTCAACCGGAGAAGACGGGTAAGCGCCTCCCTCAAAGCGAGCTGGCCCATTCTCCTCTTCTTTGCCTATTGCCTTCTCAGCGTGACCTGGTCCGACTTCCCCGACATATCCTTGAAGCGTTGGATCAAAGCCATCGGCGACTTAGTGATGGTCCTCGTCCTCGTGACCGATACCGACCCGGCGGCGGCGGTTGGACGTCTTATTTCTCGTGTGGGCTTCGTCCTGATGCCCGCTTCTATTCTTCTCATCAAGTATTTCAACAATCTTGGCCGCGCGTATGATCCCGACGGGGATCAAATGAATACCGGGGTGACGACAAACAAGAATATGCTCGGCGTCATCACTTTGGTTATCTCGCTGGGGGCAGTGTGGCGTTTCGTCAATGTGCTACTTGCGAAGCGCAAGCCCAACCGCACCCGAGAGCTGCTAGCCTGGGGTGTGCTGCTCGCCTTCTGTATAACAGTCTTGGCCATGGCGGATTCAGCGACTTCAGTTGCCTGCTTTATACTCGGCACGGTGCTGCTCCTTGCGACATTTCTCCCGTTTATCAGTCGTCGTCCGGGCAGAATTCATGTGCTCGTTGTGATGATTCTGTTCGTTGGGGGATTGACCATGCTGCTTGGCGGCCAATCAGGCGTCGTGCACGCATTGGGCAGGCAAACGAATCTAACCGGTCGCACAGATATCTGGGCGGCGGTGCTTCCCGTCGTTCCGAACCCGGTTGTGGGTGCCGGGTTCGAAAGCTTCTGGATGGGACCACGCTTGCAGAAGGTATACAACAATCTTTCCGGGTACATGCACGTCAACGAAGCACACAATGGTTACATCGAGGTTTACCTTAACCTCGGGTGGGTCGGTGTGGGTTTGATTGCAATCAATTTGATCAGCGGTTACAGGGGCTCGGTAGCCGCCTTTCGACGGTATCCTACGTTCGGTGGTTTGATGCTGGCGTATGTCGCCGCGGCCGCGATCTACAGCATTACAGAGGCTGGCTTCAGGATGCTGGATCCGATCTGGATGTTCTTGCTTCTCGCCATAGTAGGTTCGCACAGCGTTGCCTCCGGTCGTGGCGGCGGATCTGGGAAGCCCCTTAGTGCACGCGCTCGCCCAGTAACCAAGCTATCCGATGACTACGAGCTAGCCTCGGCCAGATAGGAGGCAAAAATTACTTCAGGCAAGTAATCCAGGTTCACCAATGGTACAGATAATGTCTACCCTCGCTGAAGATGTCACCCGCAAGAGCATCTGCATCGCACCGCCAACGGTGCTCGACGTCGCATTGTTGACTGGCGGGGTTGACAGGCCGTACTCGTATGGCTTGGCAATGGCGCTTGTTTCTAAGAGCGTTCGCCTCGACGTGATTGGCAGCAATGCGGTGGACAGCCCTGAGATGCATACCACCCCCAATCTAAGGTTCCTTAATTTGTGGACCACTCAGCGAGCAAACGCGACTGTGGCAGATCAGCTGTTGAGAACGCTGCGGCACTATGCATCTCTCGTCCGATACGCAGCGGCCGCGGAGCCCGGCGTGTTTCATATTTTGTGGAATAGCAAGGTCCAGCTCTTCGATCGCACCCTGTTGATGCTGTACTACAAGGTGCTGGGAAAGAAGATCGCTCTCACCGCGCACAATGTTAATAAAGAGAAAAGGGACTCGAACGACTCGCTGCTCAATCGCCTTACACTGAAAATCCAGTACCGGCTTTGCGATCATATATTTGTTCATACGCAAAAGATGAAGACTGAACTCGTTCAGGATTTCGCTGTTGCTGAACGATCAGTGACTGTCATCCGCCATCCGATTAACAATGCCTTTCCGGACACGGATCTCACCCCTGCGGAAGCAAAGCGCCAGCTGGGAATTCGGGACGATGAAAAGACGATCCTTTTCTTCGGCAAGATCAAGCCTTATAAGGGTGTCGAACACCTGCTCGCGGCATTCCGGCAGCTCATGGTCAGCGATGGGAACTACAGGCTGATCATTGCCGGCGAGGTACAAAAGGGGAACCAGACGTACCTGGACGAACTCCAACGGACGGTCACGCGTGAACTGGATCGGGGAAAGATCATTCTGAAGACCCACTTCATTCCGGATGAGGAGACGGAATTGTATCTCAAAGCTGCGGACGTTCTCGTGCTCCCCTATAACGAAATCTTCCAAAGCGGCGTGCTCTTTCTGGCTTATAGCTTTGGCTTGCCCGTGGTCGCCACCGACGTGGGCTCCTTCCGGGAAGAAATCGTCGAAGGCACGACGGGCTATTTGTGCAGGCCTGCTGATCCGGTCGACTTAGCCATGACCATCGAGACTTATTTTGCAAGTGATCTGTACCGGAATTTGGGTACGCGACGGCAGGAAATAAAGGATTATGCCGACGTCCATCATTCGTGGGACGCGGTAGCCGAGTTGACCAGGAATACTTACGCAGAATTGTTGGGGAGGCGGCAACCGGCATGAAGCCTTTGGTATCGATACTCGTCCCCGCGTACAACGCGGAGAAGTGGCTCTCTCATACACTCCGGTCGGCGATTGCCCAAACATGGGACCGAAAGGAGATCATCGTTGTTGACGATGGCTCGACCGATCAGACGCTGGCGGTAGCCCGGCAATTTGAGTCAGATCAGCTCAGAGTGGTAACGCAGAAGAACCAGGGCGCAGCGGCAACCAGGAACAACGCCTTCTCGCTGTGCAAGGGAGATTACATCCAGTACCTGGATGCTGACGATCTGATAGGGCCAGAAAAAATTGCCCGGCAGATGGATGCATTGGGACGATCCTCGAGCAAGCGGATCCTGCTGTCGGGGAGCTGGGGGAACTTTATGTACCGATACCATCGGACGAAATTCATTCCGAGCGCCTTGTGGTGCGATCTGTCTCCTGTCGAGTGGCTGGTGCGCAAGATGGAACAAAATCTGTATATGCAGACCGCCTCGTGGCTCGTCAGCCGCGAGTCGGTCGAAGCGGCGGGTCCGTGGGACACCAGGCTCCTCGGAGACGATGACGGCGAATTCTTTTGCCGCGTACTTCTGGCTAGCGAGGGCGTGCGCTTCGTGCCCCAAGCCAAGGTGTACTATCGCTCGTCCGGGGCAAGCAGCTTGAGCTACATAGGGGGCTCCGACAGAAAGCGCGTGGCACAGATGTGCTCGATGCAACTGCATATTGCTTATCTGCGTTCGCTAGAGGACAGCGAGAGAACCAGGGCTGCATCCGTGAAATACCTTCAGAACTGGTTGATCTTCTTCTATCCCGAACGAATGGACATTGTTGCCCAGGCGGAGCAGATGGCCGGGGATCTCGGCGGGCAACTGCAACCGCCCCAGCTGTCCTGGAAGTACTCGTGGATCAGGTCAATTTTTGGCTGGCCCCTGGCCAAGCGGGCTCAGGTGATGCTGCCTCGGATTAAATGGTCCTTGGTGAGGTCCTGGGACAATATCTTATTCTGCATCGAGAGTCGAAAAGTCGCGGACGACTCCGGAATAGCAGCCTTACCCCCGTCTGCCGCACGGCTACCAAATTGACTCGCAGGGACTTAGGAGAAATTTCTTGATCATTACGCGCACTCCACTTCGCATTTCTTTTTTTGGCGGCGGCACCGATTACCCGGTTTGGTATCGCGAGCATGGTGGCTCCGTGTTGTCGACGACCATCGACAAGTCCTGCTACATCACGTCACGGTGGCTGCCGCCCTTTTTCGATTACCACAGCCGCATTTCCTATTCGAAGGTGGAGAACGTCGGCAGGAACAGCCAAATTGAGCATCCATCTGTGCGCGCGTGCCTGCAGTTCATGGGAATCGAAGGCGGAGTAGAGGTTCATCACGTGGCGGACTTACCCGCGCGGACAGGTTTGGGCACGAGTTCGGCATTTACGGTAGGCTTTCTCCTGGGACTCTATGCGCTGAAGGATCAGATGCGCGATAAGGGCGCTCTCACCGCCGATGCGATACACGTTGAGCGGGATTTGCTGCGCGAGGCTGTCGGGGCGCAGGACCAGGCGAGCTGCGCGCATGGAGGTTTTAATCGCATCAACTTTCACACCAATGACGCGATCGAAGTGAAGCGCATCCTGGCAGCCCCCAGCAGATTGGCGGAACTGGAGGACCACTTGGCGCTGTACTTCACGGGATTTTCGCGAACGGCTTCGGAAATAGCCCAGGAGCAACTCAAAGCCACACCGCATCGGCAGAAGGAATTGGCGGAAATGTTGCAAATGGTGGACGAAGCCGAGGCCATCGTGACCAGTCCTAACCGTTCATTAAATGAATTTGGCAGGTTGTTACACGAGGGCTGGCAAATAAAGAGAACGCTGACACAAAGGATATCGAACAGCAGCATCGATGAAATCTATGAGGCCGGACGCAGCGCCGGGGCGTTGGGAGGAAAGCTCCTGGGTGCTGGCGGGGGCGGTTTTATGCTTTTCTTTGTGCCACCGGAACGGAAAGAAGCATTGAGGAGTCGCCTGAAGAATCTTTTGTGCGTTCCGTTTGCCTTCTCCAACAGGGGTAGCGACGTCGTCGTATACGAGCCGGAGGTGGCCTACGACAAATCGCTTGCAAATGACCGGAGCCAGATCTATGCCCAGTGTGGCTGACGCCATAGTGCTCTGTGGAGGCGCCGGCCTTCGCCTGAGAAGCGTTACGGGAGATGCTCCCAAATCGCTGGCAAGTATTGGCGGCCGGCCATTTCTGGAAATACTGCTCAGCCAATTGCGACGGCACAGGTTTCAACGCGCCATCCTGGCTGTCGGATACCAGAGGGACTTGATTCGTTCACACTTCGGCGACCGGGCGCACGGTCTGATGCTGGAATACTCGGTCGAATCGACACCGCTGGGCACCGGCGGCGCGTTGCGCAACGCCGTGGAGTTCGTCGAATCGGACTCCGCGCTGATCATGAATGGCGACAGCTACATGGATGCAGATCTATCGGCGTTTGCGGCTGACTTCCGCGCAGCAAAGGTGGACATCTCGATGCTTGTAGCTCCGGCCGACGGACGAGTGGACTGCGGCTTGGTATCGGTGGATCCCATTGGCCGAGTGCTGGGATTCAAGGAGAAGCAACCTGCATTTGGGACGCAGTACGTCAACGCTGGAATATATATGGCGGCGAAGCGCATTCTTTGCGACGTACCGCCGGGGCTTCAAGTATCACTGGAATCGGAGCTGTTCCCTCGATGGTTGACGGAAGGAAAGCAGCTGAGAGCCTTCAGAGATCCGGGTCAGTGCATAGATATCGGCACTCCAGAGCGATATCGGAGCGCACAAAACACTTTGGCCAACGTCGAAATGGATGGAACCCCGGTCCGGACTGAGGCCTAACGAGCATGAGGGTACTAATTACCGGGGCCTCAGGCTTTATTGGTGCATTTCTTGCGAGGCACTGCGTAAAAGCCGATTCTGAGCTGCTCGGTATCGATATTCGCGGGCCAGAGGATGGATGGGTCAACGGCGCCTTTGAACGTTGTGATGTCAAGGACTCCTCCCGTTTATCGAAGTTGATCGTGGCGTTCCGGCCTGAGCGTATCTTCCATCTCGCCGCACAGAGTTACCCGACTGTGTCATTGAGCCGGCCGCTCGAGACGATGGACGCAAACGTGGGAGGAACCATCAACTTGTTCGAGTGCCTTCGCGCCTCGGCAATGATGCCTGTTGTCATTGTGGCTTGCTCGAGCGCCGAGTACGGGCCAATCGCAAACGAAGACTTACCCGTTGAAGAGAGCCACGCACTTCGTCCTTTGCATCCCTATGGCGTCAGCAAGGTGGCTCAGGATCTTCTCGCGGCACAGTATTTTGCAAACTACGCGATTCCGGCGATAAGAATCCGCCTTTTCAAGACGACCGGACCGGGAAAACTGGGTGACGTCTGTTCCGATCTCACAAAGAGGGCCGTAGAGATCGAGATGGAGATTCGTCCTTCGCCCATGGCGGTGGGCAATCTTAGCAACCGGCGCTCGATCGTCGATGTGCGCGATCTGGTGCAGGGGCTGTGGCTAGCGGCCGAGTACTGCAAAGCCGGCGAGGTTTACAACCTCGGCGGAGATGACATCTATTCCGTGCAGGAACTGGTTGAGGCCATTCGCACGCTGGTGGGGTTCAGCTTCGACGTGGAACAGCGGCCTGAGTTGATGCGGCCGGTTGATGAGCGGATCACTGCTGGGAGCAATGCCAGGTTTCGAAGTTGTTGCAACTGGACACCCGAGATTTCGATCTCCGCCACTCTGCGCGACATGCTGGAGTGGTGGAGAGCCCGGCTGGGAGGCGCCATCGCAAGTGAATCGCAGCAAGATGTTGCCCGAATTCACAACCTGGGCTGAAACAGAAACCTCTTGCGGCTATCGAGGCTTCAGACGCGCGGAAAACAATGAAAACAGAACAGAATGCGATCGTTCTGACCGACTTGGTGCGAGACCGGATTCAGCGCAACATTGACGTGAAGCAGGCGTTGTTGTCGGATGCCGTTTTTCACGGTCTGGTAGCGCAAGCGGCGATGCAAATTGTGAAATCGCTTCGTGCAGGTGGCAAAGTCTGCTTCTTCGGGAACGGCGGAAGCGCTGCCGATGCTCAGCATCTAGCCGCCGAATTCACCGGCCGCTACCTGAAAGAACGCCGCGCGCTGCCGGCGCTGGCGCTGCACACGAACACCTCTTCCCTGACGGCCATCGGAAACGACTACGGATTCGACTTTGTGTTTGCCCGTCAACTGGAAGCACTCGGGAAGCCGGGCGACGTCGCCGTTGGCATTTCCACCAGCGGGAGTTCGCGCAATGTGCTGCGAGCGCTGGAAGTGGCCAAGGCTAAATCCATTTATGCGGTGGCCCTGACCGGGCATTCGGGTGAAGCAATGAAGAATGTGGCAGACTGCACAATCTGCATTCCTTCGCGGGATACTCCGCGAATTCAAGAGTGCCATATCCTGACCGGGCATATCATCTGCGAGATTGCCGAGGAAATGTTGCTTGATCCTTCGGAGACTTAGTATCATGGAGGTAGGCATCTAGGTAGGCATCCTCGGTCTCACCTTCCGGGAATTACTTTAGTAACCTATTTGTAAGCACTGATGGGTTACCCTTTCATTTCTTCGCACTAGACTGGAATGAGTGGGACCATCCGGCTCGATCCCACGAGTCGTCAAGAATTTCGACAACCTAGAGCAGGGTCGTTAGAAAAATACTTTCCCTCTTACCAAAAGGAGCTGTCTCGAAAATGATCCGTACTCGATCACTCCTATTCTTGCTTTTTCTGATGGTGCCCATGGCACTCAATGCGCAGCTGTGGTCTGGCATCATCTCACCCTCGCGCGCCACGGACTGGTCAACCGCTGGCATACCTGGCGGCATCCCTTCTGGCAGTTGGAGCCAGTGTGGCGCGACCATCGCTGCCTACGGCTCGAGCAGCGCGGCCGCTTCTTCAGCGACAATCAATAATGCGCTTGCGGGAACTGGGACAGGTTACACCGGGTGCAGCACGCCATACGTGATTTTATTGGGTGCCGGGGACTTCTATCTCAGCAATGCCGTCGATTTCACCTCGCACAGTAACGTGGTGCTGCGCGGACAAGGAGCGAATCAGACTCGGCTGCATTTTGCCGCGGGACAGCCAGGCGGACAGTGCAACGGCTGGGGCGGTGTAGTGTGTCTGGTAGGAAGCAATACTTACGCAGGCTACTGTTCAACCAGCACCATTCCATGCACCGGAACCTGGACCCCGGGGTACCAAGGCTCCGCGAATTGGACCGCTGGATATTCACAGGGGGCAACCAGCATCACGCTCAGCAGCACCAGCGGCCTTTCGGTTGGCACTCCTATAGTGCTTGACCAATGTGACACCGGACTAACAGGAACGAGCTGTAGCGGAACCACAAGCGACAACGGCCAATTCTTTGTCTGCGAAGCCAACACTACGTGCGCTACGGAGCTCACAGCGAATACCAACAGACCATGGCGTGGGCAGGAAGAAGTAGTAGTTGTCACCGCCATCAGCGGTAGTACTGTGACCATTTCGCCAGGCTTACGGAATCCCAATTGGGCGTCCGGTCAGTCGCCTCAAGCCTGGTGGGGCAATTCAACAATTACCAATTCCGGGATAGAGAATTTACTCGTTGACAACTCGGCCAATGCGCTGCGCGGGATAGTTCTTGGTCCAAGTTATAAATGCTGGGTAAAGGGCGTCGCTTCTGATGATGCGAATAATTACCACGTGTTTAACACGATTTCATCTCACAATGTCGTGCGCGACAGCTACTTTTACTGGACCGTCTATAACGGAACGACCAGCTATGGAATCGGCGGCCAGACCAATGGCGACCTGCTGATGGAAAATAACATCTTGCAGGGTATTGTGGATCCAATCAACTTTGATTCGTCTTGTTCCGGCTGCGTGGCAGGCTACAACTTCGCAGTGAATCAATATTACTCCGGTTCCATCAACTATCTATTCGGCATTATCTCGTACCATGCGGTTGGCGAGAGCATGATATTGGGCGAGGGGAATATTGGCTCATTCCCGGACTCAGACAACATCCACGGTACGCACGATATGAACACGCTTTATCGTAACTACTTCAATGGGGATGAGCCCAACAACGGCACGCAAACAACCAAGGATACTGCAGGCGTCCACGTTGCGGCGTTCTCACGTTATTACAATATCGTCGGAAACGTTCTGGGAACGGCTGGTTATCACACTACTTATCAATGTGCAGCTCCCAGTGCTTCCGCTGCACAATGCGCCGATACGGCAGCGGGGCATTGGACACACGTTTATGACATCGGATGGTCCAGTAACACGCAGGGACAGATTGATTACGATAATACCCCGCCGGTAGCGAATGACACTCTCGCCGGAAGCACGCTTTTACGTTGGGGGAACTATGATACGGTGACGGGAGCTGCAAGATGGTGTGGAAATTCCTCGGATACCGGGTGGAGCACGACTTGTTCGAGTACTTCCGAAGTCCCAACCGGAATTTCAAACTACCCTAATTCTGTGCCCACAGTGGGCGATACAGGAGCGGGACAAGGTGCTTTACCTGGTTCATTCTATTACTCCTCAAAACCGGGCTGGTATAACGTGGCATGGCCGAGTATAGGGCCAGATGTAAGTAGCGGAAATATTCTGACTTGCACGACCGGAACATATCAAGGGTCGCTGGTGTTGAGCAGCGGCCAGTGCGGGGGCGGAGCCTCCTCCCCTGTCATGTCAGGCCACGCAGTCGCGATTCCCGCTATGGCCTGCTACCTGAACCAGATGGGTGGGACTCCCGATGGTACTGGAAGCATGAAGACTTTCAATGCATCCGCCTGCTATACGAGTTCCGGTAGCACCGGTTCGGTGCCAGCCGCGCCGACAAACCTTGGCGCGACCGTTCAGTGAGCTTCTTGTCTGCCCATTTTACGCACCCCCCATTGATCATTGTTATTCGCAATGGAGTCGTCATGACCGAAGTAACAGCGCTACCATCGCGCATACATCCGGCGTTGGTACAGGGTTCTACCACGGAGCGCACGCGGTGAGTCTCGCGTCTCGTGGGTATAACACTATCCGGGCTGGCGTGAGGGCGACCCTCCGGCACGCCCTGAGTCAGCAGCGGCGCACCGAGCTGAAACGTCTGCAGGGCCTGGCGCGGAAGCGGCTTGCGCCGGTGCTGTCCCTGGTTCACGGGAGCTTCAGCAGCGATGAGCTGCGCGAGGAGATCCGGCGGCGACTGCCGTCGGATTTCGAAGTCCTGATGGTTCACAGTTCCAACGACGGACTCCTGCCGATGTACAAGGGAAGCGCCGGCGACCTTCTCGCAGCCCTCATCAGCGTTTGCGGACCTCAGCGCACTCTGGTGATGCCCTCGTTCGTGATGGGCGGTCGCAATTTCGATACAAGGACCTATTTCCAGACTCGGCCGTTCGATGTTCGCCGTACCCCTTCGGAAATGGGGCTGCTGGCTGAGTTGTTTCGCCGGACGCCAGGCGTTTTGCGAAGCCTTCACCCAACCGCTAGCGTTTGCGCTCTGGGGCCTCTGGCGCAGGAATTGACTGCTGATCATCATTTAGCCCGGACCGGCTTCAGCCCGGACAGCCCATTCGGAGTGATGACTCGCCGCCGCACGGCAATTTTGGGGATCGGAGTCGAGTATTTCCGCTGTCTCACTCACGCGCACACAGCGGGTCACGCGCTCGGTGATGCATATCCGATCAAGTTCGCTAATGTTACAAC
>Ga0302325_10027123_pt1 | contig 11885 bp, 9 predicted proteins | sample Palsa_T0_2_FD_201948 | JGI IMG/M metagenome (GOLD analysis project Ga0302325, IMG submission 201948) | Peat permafrost microbial communities from Stordalen Mire near Abisko, Sweden - Palsa_T0_2 | ecosystem: Environmental > Terrestrial > Soil > Palsa > Peat permafrost | place: Sweden: Abisko... | reverse complement strand
GGAGGTGATGGGATTCGAACCCACGGCCTCTACATTGCGAACGTAGCGCTCTGCCAGCTGAGCTACACCCCCGGCGGGTCCCAGAATAGTCGGGCTCCGGGAGCCTCTCGGAGTGTCCTCGCCAGGTCGTTTGGCCCGTGACCGCTCGCGGGGTCAGCGGGCTGCGGCCCGGGGCACCTCGAATTTTTCGTCGTCGTCCCAGGCGCCGGGGTAGCCGGCTGACGCGGGGTCGTCGGCCCGCGGTGCGGTGTCGATCGGCGTCCGCCGGGAATGGCGGCGGGCCTGCTCTGCCTCGAGCTCCTTGGCGTACGCCATCAGACCGACCAGGCCCAGCGCGGCGAGGCCGGCAATGCCGGTGAACACCCAGACCAGGTGCATGCTCGGGAACACTCCGATGAGTGCAGTCGAGATCGCCACACCAGCCAGGCAGCGCAACAACATGGTGCAGCGGCGGCGCGCCTGATCGCGGCGGAACGAGGGCAACGCCACGCTCACTTCGGGGAGGCACACCGGATCCGGCCGATCGAGGACGCCGACTCGCTCGTAATGCGCGCCGTCGTCGCCGTCGACATCCGCGGCGGATGCGTCTTCGGTCGGTCGCAGAAGCACCAACTTCGGTCGCGACGAGTCGACCGAGACAGCCGCGGGCCCGTCCGTGGACTGCTGGCCGGGAAAGGCTGTGTGCAACCGGTAGGCCGGCGCCACGGTCTTCGGCCCGGCATGCTCGAGGAGCTGCAATTGATGATGGAAGTGGTCGATGGACCCGACCCCTTGACGCTCACCGAACCGGCGCCAAGCGCTCGGGGCCAGCACCGCCACCCAGAGAAACACCACAAGAACCAGCAGGATCACAATCGTCACTCCCCGACGACCTACCTTCGCGCTAGCCAAAAACCCTAGTGATCAAGCGTTTACAAATGGTGGATGGTGGGGAAATGCCACAGCGCCGACCTCGTCAGCACTTCTCCTGACCCTTCGTTTGTGCCCTTCGCGACGTTCTGAATCAAGGCCCTCCCGAGGGCCCGCGCGCACCGACGTCGCGCCGTCAGACGGCGCGGCTCCACCAGCGCCCGTCGCCGCAGCCGACGGTGACGGCGACCCCGAAGCAGGCCGAGACGCGCGCCGAAGTCACGACCTCGGGCAGCGGACCCGACGCCACCAGTCGACCGCCCGAGACGAGTCCGCCGTGGGTGAAACCGAGAGGGATCTCTTCACAGTGGTGCGTCACGAGGACGGTCGGCGGGCTGGCGGGGTCGGCGGCGACAGCTGTCAGACGGACCAGCAGCCGCTCGCGGGCTCCCAAGTCGAGACCGGCGAACGGCTCGTCCAGCAGGAGCAGCTCCGGGTCGCTCATGAGCGCCCTGGCCAAGAGCACCTGCTGCCGCTCGCCTTCCGAGATCACGCCAAACGGGCGATCGCCGAGGTCACCCACGCCACCGAGAGCCAGGAGCGCGTCCGCCTTTTCCCAATCCTTCTCGGTGTAGCGGTTCCACCACGTCTCGAGTGCTCCATGGCGGCCGCTGACGACGACGTCGCGCGCCGCCAGGTCGGCCCGGAGCTGCCTGGTCACCGAGCCGCTCACCAGGGCGACACGCGGACGCAAGGTCCGGACGTCGACAGTGCCCAGACGGGCTCCGAGGATCTCCACCGTTCCGGCCGTCGGCCACAACCTGGCGCCGGCCACCTGCAGCAACGTCGTCTTGCCAGAGCCGTTCGGACCGAGGATCACCCAACGATCAGCGACGTCGACGCGCCAGTCGACCCCTCGTAACACGGGCACCCCTGCACGCTGCACCGTGACATCACGCATTGCGATTGCGGCCGGCGGCCACGATGCGCTCACACCGTCGTGCCGCCGCCACCGCCCGCGAGACGCCGGTTGATGCGACCGATGAGACCCGAACAACACTGCGCCCATGTCCGCTCGCCGGCCAGCCAGAGCCAGAGCTCGCGCCTGTACCCCAGCACGATCAGTCCAAGCCCTTCCTCATTCAGGCCGCTCGAGGCGAGCGAACGCCAGCGGTTCCAGAACCAGGCTGTCACCCCGTCCTTCTCGTCGGCGAGGACACGGTCGAGCTCCACACCGTCGAGAACGGCATCCAACCAGCCCTCGGCCCGGACCGTGGGTTCGTCTGGGACGTGCAGTACCGGCGCCGCAGGGAGGGTCAATGTCTGATGTAGACGGGCTGGCGGTCCGAACCCTCGTAGGTACGAACGTGCTCGTCGAAGTCGATGAAGAGTGGCGCGTCCGGGTCGAGTTTGCGCTGCAGCGTACGGCCGGCGATCTTCTTGTCGAGCGCGTCCAGCCGCAAGAGCGCGGCCGGGTCGTCCAGTCCGCGCACATCCAACTTGGCCCGGGCGGCCTGGAAGGCGAGGCGACCCCGCTCGGTCCGGATGATCACGCTCGTCCACCCGGTCATGGAGCCGACGCTGCCCACCGAGATGTCAGCCGAGCGACCGAGGAAATCGGCACACTCGTCACAGCCCTTGAGCGCTGCACCGTGGAAATCCTTGACCGGCTCGTCGACCGCCAACTCCCCGTCTCGGTACTCGACGATCATGCGACCACGGATGACGTCCATTTTCGAAACCCGGTCCAGATCGACGCCTCGCTTGTCGCGAAGCTCCCGCAGCGTCAGGGCTTCGTAGTCGAAATTCTTGGTGCACATCAGGGCGATCGTCAGCACCACCGCATCGACTCGATGGGCGCCCGTGGGCCAACGCCTGGCCTGCATGGCGCGCAGCCCCTGCACCTCGCACGGGGTGCCAACGACGGCAATACGCGGCTTCGGCGGCAAGGCGTACCGCGACAGGTCGAGCTCCGCCAAGGCCATCGTCTGGTTGTAGAAGCTGCCCGAAGCCGCCTTGACCTCGGCCGCGGTGGTCGCAATGGTCGCGACACCCTTCCACTGCTCGTCGGGATCAGCACTCGGTTTGGAGACGAGCGCGCCGTCGATCTCACCAGCGGCCAACAGGCCGATCAGCAGCGCGCTCACCGCGCCACCGTCCTGCGCGTCGTCGATTTCCGCACCCGCTCTGACCGCATAGGAATCGACGACCGCACCGAGGCCCTCTGCGGGCGGGCCGCCGCTGATCTTCCAATACGTGTCTGACGAATCGGAACGGACCTGGGCGGGCTGCACCTCGGCCTCTTCCCCACTCACTCCGGCCGAGGGGGGCCACAATGCCTCGTAGCGAAGCCCGCCGCGCGGGCAGAAGTCCCAGCACAGCGAACAGCCGGTGCACATTTTGACCAGCTCGGGCAGGTCCGTGTCCTCGTTCACGCCGATGGAATTCGAAGGGCAGACAGCGACACAGGTGCCGCACTGGATGCAGCGGTCCGCGTGGATGACGCCCGCCTCGAGCTCCCAGAACCAGACCTTGCCCGGAGGCTCGGTTATCCCGTTCATCTGCTCCCTGATGCGGTAGCGCTTCACGACGTCACCGACCCGGCCGCACCAACCAGCGTCGAGCGCAGCTGGTCGGCGTTGGTCCGGCGCGCCCAGAGGTGGAACGGCTCACCGGAACGACGCTCCTCGCGGTACCGCGTGACCACCCGGAGCAACGCGTCCGGCACCCGATCGACGGGTAAGGCGCCCTCGATCCAGTCGATGAACGCGGCGTCGGGCCCGAGAGAGCCGCCCAGGCCGATGTCCACAGCCTCCTCGATGTGTTCGTCGATGTGCGCGATGTCGCCCCGGAAGCCGATGTCGGCGATCTGAGGTTGGGCGCAGGAGGCCGAGCAGCCCGAAAAGTGCATGCGGATCACGCCGGCGTCGTCACGCGCGGTCCCTCCTCCGTCGCCCGAAGACAGCTGCGCATCCAATGTCCGCGCCCACTTCACGGCCCGTTCCTTCGTCTCCACGACGGCAAAGCGACAGAATTCCGACCCCGTGCAGGCGACGACACCACGCTCGAATGGACCGGGGAACGGTGAATAGGTCTGCATCAGGGGCTCGGCCAGCAGGTCGTCGAGTCGCTCCTCGGGGATGCCGGACACAATGAAGTTCTGGTCGATGCCGATCCGCACGCCGCCGTCGCCGTAGGTCTCGGCCAGACGCGCCAGCTCAATCAGTTCGATCCCGTGCATCCGACCGACCGGGACCGAGCAGCCGATGTACAGGAGGCCCGGCTGCTTCTGGGGGTGCACGCCCACATGGTCGCCGCGGAATGCCGTCGTCAGCTCACGCCCGGCCGGCTCCAGCGCGAACTTCGTGCGCTCGTCCAGGGCGGACCGGAAACCCTCGGGACCGAGCTCCTGGGCCAAGTAGCGCATTCGGGCGAGGCCACGGTTCTCCCGGTTCCCCAGCTCCCCGAAGAGCTGGGCGACGCCGCGGCAGAGCTCCACGGCCTGATCAGGCCGGATGAAGACGTCGATGTCCGACGCCATGCGCTCGCCGTCGGAGAGACCCCCGCCGATCAGCACGTTGAAGCCGACGGTCCCGTCTGCCTGTTCGGACGGCCACAGGCCGATGTCGTTGATCTCGACCCGAGCGCAGTCCTCCGTGCAGCCCGCCACGGCGATCTTGAATTTGCGGGGCAGGTTGGCGTACTCGCGATTGCCGGTGAAGAAGGCCGAAATGGCCTCCGCCACGGGCAGGGCGGCGACGACTTCCTTCTCGTCGATGCCCGAGACGGGGCACGAGCACACGTTGCGTGCGGAGTCGCCGCACGCTTGGACCGTGGTCAGACCCACGTCCCAGAAACGCTGCCAAATGCGGGGAACGTCGGCGATGCGGATCCAGTGGAGCTGAATATCCTGCCTCGTCGTGAGGTCCGCGTAGCGGTTCCCGAAGACGGGGCTGTCGTCGGGTCCCTCGGCGAACGCGTCGGCCGCCACACCGATCTCCCGGACCTGGGCCGCGGTCATGACGCCGCCCGGGACCTTGATCCGCATCATGAACGCGTCGCCACCCTGGCGCTGGGGGTACATCCCGACCCACTTGAAGCGCTCGAGCTCTCCCGGCACCTTGTTGATGGAATCGACACCCTGCTTCGAATACGTCTCGATGATTGCCTGTGCGACCTCGAAGGGGTGCCGCGACAGCTTCAGCTGCTCGACGGGGTTGAGCTCGCCGATGTTGCGATAGGGCTTGATGAACTTGAGGCCACGGTCGCGACGGCCGCGGAACTCCATCCCGTAGGGATTGTCGAGGTCACGAGCCACTAGACGTGCAGGCCGCACTCGGACTTGTCGGCCCCGGCCCAACGACCGGCACGGGCGTCCTCACCTTCGGCCACCGGACGCGTCGTCGGTGCACAGCCGATGGAGCGGTACCCGCGCAGCGTGAGCGGGTGAACCGGAAGCTCGTGATCAGAGAGATAGGACGAGACGTCGTCCTCGGTCCAGGTCGCGAGCGGATTGACCTTCACGAGCCCGAACCCGGCGTCCCAGCTGACGATCGGCGCATCGGCGCGCGTGGGGCCGTCCGAGCGCTTGAGCGACGTCAACCAGGCGCGCTTTCCGGCCAGGGCACGGCGCAACGGCTCCACCTTGCGAAACTGGCAGCACTGATCCGAACCGCAGGGGTAGGCGGCGGCTTCAGGCCCTGGCTTCGTCACCGTGAGATTGAGGCCGTAGCGCTCCCGAATATCGTCGACGAAGGACAACGTCTCGGGAAAGTGTGCCTCTGTGTCCAAAAAGACGACTTCGACTTCCGGCGCAACCTTGGTGACCAGGTCGATCAGCACAATGTCCTCGAACGAAGCGGCGAGCACCAGCGAGTCCCCGAAGGACTCGACCGCCCACCTGATGACGGCGCTGGCAGGAGCCGATTCGAAACCGTCATTGGCCGCGGCAAGCTCCTCGGCGGTCAATTGCGGGTTGCTCACGTTGGTCTCGGCCACAGATCCCTCACCTTCTTCACAGGGCGAACGGGCCGTTTCGGGGGCCGGCCACCGGCGCTTGACGCCCGTCCGAATGCAGGCTTTAGTATACATGACCAAAATGGTCATGATTTGAGAGGCTCCATGGACACCGCCGCCGTCTTCCGTTCCCCCCAGGACCCCACCGCTGCGGGTTCTGCCGCGGTCCGGCCCGGTGGATCGGTGACCGCCCTGGTCAGGCCCGTGGAACACCCCCTCGGCCACCTCGACCTCCTGGAGTCCCTGGCCATCTTCATCATCCGCGAGGTGGCCGCCGAATCCGAACGCCCCGTCCTGCTTTTCAGCGGGGGCAAGGATTCGGCGGTCCTCCTGCATCTCGCCTCCAAGGCGTTCAAGCCGGGGAAGATCCCCTTCCCCGTGCTCCACGTGGACACCGGGCACAACTTCGCGGAGGTCCTCGCGTACCGGGACGCGCAGGTCGAGGCCGAAGGTGCCCGCCTGATCGTGGCGAGCGTGCAGGACTCCATCGACCAAGGTCGGGTCGCTGACCCGGGCCCGATCGCGTCGCGCAATCGCCTGCAGACGACCACGCTGCTCGATGCGATCAATGCCCACGGGTTTGACGCCGCCTTCGGTGGCGCACGCCGCGACGAGGACAAGGCCCGAGCCAAGGAGCGGGTCCTCTCCTTCCGCGACTCGTTCGGGCAGTGGGATCCCAAAGCACAGCGACCTGAGCTTTGGCAGCTCTACCAGGGCAGGGTGCGGCCGGGCGAGCACCTGCGCGCCTTCCCGCTCTCGGATTGGACCGAGCTCGACATCTGGCAGTACATCTGGCGGGAGCACATCGAGCTGCCTTCGATCTACTACGCGCACGAGCGAGAGGTGATCGAGCGCGACGGCATGCTGCTGGCCGTCAGCGAGTGGGTGAGCCCGGAGACCAGCGAGGAAGTCCGCAAGGAAACGGTGCGCTTTCGCACCGTCGGCGACGCCACCTGCACGGGTGCGGTGCGCTCCTCCGCCGACTCGGTTGAGGAGATCATTCGTGAGGTCTCGGCGTCCCGAATTTCCGAGCGCGGAGCAACCCGGGCCGACGACCGCTTCTCGGAGACCGCGATGGAAGACCGCAAGCGTGAGGGGTACTTCTAGACCCATGACCACGTTGCCCGGCTCGCCGCCGGCCGGCGGTCCCGAGCTCGGCGTGGACACCATGGACCTCCTCCGGTTCGCCACCATCGGATCGGTGGACGACGGGAAGAGCACCCTCATCGGCCGGCTCCTCTTCGACACCCGCCAGCTCTTCGACGACCAGCTCACTGCGATTGAGACCGCGTCGGAACGGCGGGGACTGGGCGAGGTCGACCTGTCCTTCGTGACTGATGGCCTGCGCGCCGAGCGCGAACAGGGCATCACGATCGACGTCGCGTACCGCTACGCGGCGACCCCGCATCGGAAATTCGTCATCGCCGACTGTCCAGGCCATATTCAGTACACGCGGAACATGGCCACGGGGGCGTCGACGGCTGACCTCGCGCTCGTGCTCGTCGACGCCACCTCCGGATTGCGTGAACAGTCACGGCGGCACATCTGCATCGCCGCGCTGCTCGGCGTGGACCAGCTCGTGGTCTGCGCCAACAAAATGGATCTCGTCGGCTGGGATCGCTCCGCCTACCAGCGCATCGCCGACGAGATGGAGGCGCTGGCCCGCCGCCTCGGCATCTCTTCGTGCACGGTGATCCCCATTTCCGCGCTCCACGGCGACAACGTCGTGGCGCGCTCCGACGCGGCACCCTGGTACGACGGCCCCACTGTCCTGGACGCGCTGGAGTCGGCCCGCGCCGGTGGGTGGGCCGCCCAGCGCGGCATGAGCCGAGGCAGCGGGGCGCGCCTTCCGGTGCAGTGGGTGCTGCGCCAGCCCGGCGGTGGACGGACCTACGCGGGGATGGTGAACGGAGGACCCTTCCGGGTGGGAGACGCCGTGGTTGTGCTGCCACAGGGCGCCAAGACGACCATCCGCGCCATAGAGACGGCAGACGGTCCGCTCCAGCGGGCCGAGGTGGGCCTCTCGGTCTCGCTGCGGCTCGGCGACCACCTCGACGTGTCCCGGGGCGACCTCATTGCCGCGGCCGAGGGGGCCCCGAAGGTCACGGACACGTTTGAAGCGACCGTCTGCTGGTTCCAGGAGCGCCCGCTCGCCGCGGGGGACCGCCTCAGGATCAAGCACACCACACGGGTCGCACCCGTCGTGGTCGAGGACGTGATCGGGATCTTCGACGTGAACGAACTGCGGGTCGTGGACGCCAACGTGCTCCGGGAAAACGACATCGGCGTCGTGAAGCTCCGTACGGCCACACCACTGGCCGTCGACCCCTACGAGGCGGACCGGATCACCGGCAGCTTCGTGCTGATCGACGAGCTCACGTTCGCCACCATCGCGGCGGGCATGGTCGGTCCGCCGCGGCTCCATGACTGAGCCGCCGCCGCCCCCCACCTTCTACCCCGTCTCGCTCGACGTCTCTGGCCACTCCTGTCTGGTCGTCGGCGGCGGGCGGGTAGCCGCCCACAAGGCGCGCTCGCTTCTCGACTGCGGCGCCGCCGTGACCGTGATCGCACCCTCGCTCAGCGATGACATGGAGACGCTGCTCCCGTTGCTGCACGCCGTCGAGCGGCGGGAGTACGGGGCGGGTGATGCCGCGACCTTTCGCCTGGTCGTCACGGCCACCGGGATCCCGGAGGTCGACGGGGCCGTGTATGCCGACGCCGAGGCCGCCGGTGTCTGGACGAACAGTGCCGACGACCTCGCGCACTCCTCCTTCATCCTTCCGGCCGTCCATCGGGACGGCGCGGTCACCGTCTCGGTCTCCACCGGTGGGCTCAGTCCCGCGCTCGCCTCCTGGCTGCGGACCCGCGTCGCGGCCGAGTGGGGGGATGGAATCGGGATCTTGGCGCAGCTGCTCGGCGAGGCCCGAACGAACCTGAAGCGAGCGGGGTTGCCCAGCGATTCGGTGGACTGGGTCCGGCTGCTCGAGGGACCTCTCGTGGAACTGGTTCGCGCGGGCGAGATCGACAACGCCCGGGCAACGGTGCTGGCCGCGACCGGACTGTAGAAGGGTGTTCACACCCGAGGTTGCCGTGCACACCCGCTAGTCGTCGCGTTCGACATCGGGGCTGACGCGCACCCCCGTCGGCAGCGGCGAAGAGGTCCGCCCCATGGCTGCCAGCAACCGGACGCGACAACACCAACCCACGGTGCAGACAACGACGACTCAATTGTCCCCTGCGCCACGCCAACTAGTCCTTTTGTCCCTGTCGCTGTTGGCGACGACGCCTCATATTCGCCTGGAGCCCTGTGGCATCAAACCTGCAGGCGCACTGCGTGAATGATCGCTGCACCCGGAAAACGGTGCACCTATGAGGGGGCGTAGATGAGACAGTCGATTGCTCGAGTGTCAGCGGCTGATGGCCACATCCCGGGCGACAGCGTGAACCGACACGACCTCGGGTTTGACGTCCGAGGTGCCACCTGGCGGCGGATGGCTGTTGCGCTGGCGGCCGTCTTGATCCTCGGCTGCGTGGGCATCCTGTTCGGATCGTCCAGCCCTGCCGGTGCCGACACGGTCTTCCAGTCGGGCCAGGTCTTCGCCTCGGTCGGGTTTTCGACAGTCAACGTCTACGACGGCGCGTCCGGAGGCCAGGTCTCCTCGTTGACCGACGACACCGGCGAGCCGTATACCGCCGGCAGCGCGTTCGACGCCCAGGGCAACCTCTACGTGGCCGATGACCTCAATGGCGACATCAGCGAATTCTCCCCATCGGGGACACCCTTGCCGACCTTCGCGACCGGACTTTCGAACCCCCTCTCGCTTGTCTTTGACAGCAGTGGAAACCTCTATGTAGGCCAGCAGACGACTCCGTACATCGCGGAGTTTTCACCTTCCGGTCAGCGTCTCCCGGACATCGGACCTCTGGCCACCGAGGTCTACGGCGACGACTGGATCGACCTGGCAAGCGATCAGTGCACCTTCGACTACACGACTGAGGGCGCCGACATTCTCCGCTACAACAAGTGCACCAACACACAGCTCCCCAACTTCAACCAGACGCCCTTCACCAACGGACCGGCCTACGAGGTTCGTATCCTGCAGAACGGCGATGTGCTCGTCGCCGACTCCGGTGCGGTGCTCGAGTTGAACTCGAGCGGAAGCCTGATGCAGACATACCCCTGCTCGTCGCTGCCGGGTTGCCAAGGCCAGCTTTTCGCGGTGAGCGTCGATCCGAGCGGTACCTCGTTCTGGACGGGCGACTCGGCATCGGGAAACATCTGGCAGGTCAACCTGGGCTCCGGCCAAGTCATGCAGTCGATCAATACCAACTCCGCCTACCTGTACGGGCTGTCCGTCGACGACCAGCTGATGGTTGCGACGTCCGCCCCTCCGCCGACGGCGCCGAGCACGCTCACGGTGGCGCCGGTGACCGGTAACTTCTCGTCGCCGACACCGGTTTCAGCCGTCTTGACCAACCCGAGCACGGATGCGCCAATTGTGAACGAGCCGATCACCTTCACGCTGAACGGCTCCGAAACGTGCACCGCGAACACCGACTCAACCGGCACCGCCACCTGCGATATCACGGCGGGAGAACCCTCGAGCAGCTATACCCTGTCCGCGTCGTTCCCCGGAGATACGACCACTTCGACGCCTATCGGCTCCGATACCTCCACGGCGAGCTTCACGGTCAATCCGGATACCACCAATCTGACCTATACCGGGTCGACCTCCGCCGTCAACGGCCAGCCGGTCACCTTGTCGGGCACGCTCACCACCGACAACCCCACCTCGGGCACGCCGCTGCCCACCAACGTGGTCACGATCACCATCGGGTCCGGCTCGACGGCGCAGTCGTGCAGCGGCACCACGGACGCCAACGGAAATGTCAGCTGCACCGTCCCCACGGTCGACCAGCCCACCGGCACGGAGCCGATCGACGCGACCTTCGCGGGAGACAGCTACGACACACCGGCCACCGCCACCAGCAGCCTCTCGGTCACCGAACCGACGGTGCTGACCGTCAACCCGGCCACCATCACCTACGGCGGCTCGACCACGGTGTCGGGCACGTTGACCGATTCCAACCTCAATCAACCGATCGCCAATGAGCCGGTGACCTTCACGGTGAACGGCACCGAGACCTGCACCGGCACGACAGACTCCAGTGGACTTGCCTCGTGCCCCGTCACACCCGGGGAGTCCACCGGCAACTACACGGTCACGGGCACGTTCACCGGCGACACGACGCAGTCCGTCCCGTTGACGAACAGCACCAGCTCGGCGGCGTTCGTGGTCACGCCCGCGGTCACGACGCTGACGTACACCGGGGCCAACTCCACCACCAACGGCCAGCCGGTCGTGGTCTCCGGTGTCCTCACGACGGGGACGACGCCGCTGGCCAACCAGCCGGTCACCTTGACGTTGGGGTCGGGCAGCTCAGCCCAGACGTGTCCCGCCACCACGACTGCCACAGGCGCCGCCAGCTGCACCATTGCTTCAGTCAACCAACCGGTCGGCCCGAACCCGGTCAACGCGACCTTCCCGGGGACGAACAACTACCAGCCGGCCAGCGCGACCAGCACCGTCCAGGTGGGCCCCACCGCTGTGTCCACCACCCTGACGGTCACCTCCACCACCGGGACCTACGGCAGCCCGACCACGGTGACGGGCACGCTGATCAACAACTACACGAACACGCCGGTGGCCGGGGAGACCGTGACATTGAAGCTCAACGGGACGCAGTCCTGCTCGGGGACGACCAACGCATCCGGGGTGGCGACGTGCACCATCACGCCGTCGGAACCGGGGGGGACCTACACCTTGAGCGGATCGTTCGGCGGTGACACGACGACGGTGCCGACACTGTTGCCGAGCACCGGTTCAGGCAGCTTCGTGGTGACCAAGGCGCCGACGACGGTGGCCTACACGGGGAGCATCTCCATCACGAGCGGGAACTCCCCCGTTCTCTCGGCCACGTTGACGAGCAACGGGGCCCCCGTGGCCGGTCAGACGGTG
>Ga0302325_10027122_pt1 | contig 11885 bp, 10 predicted proteins | sample Palsa_T0_2_FD_201948 | JGI IMG/M metagenome (GOLD analysis project Ga0302325, IMG submission 201948) | Peat permafrost microbial communities from Stordalen Mire near Abisko, Sweden - Palsa_T0_2 | ecosystem: Environmental > Terrestrial > Soil > Palsa > Peat permafrost | place: Sweden: Abisko... | reverse complement strand
CGGGTCCAGCAGTCCTCGCAGACCGAAGAGGTCGAACCCTCTACTGGTTTCGCTCTTGACGGCAAGACCCTTGCCGCAGGCGGCTCTCGCCATTTGCACGACTACGCGCGTGAAGGGCGAACTCTCTAGGGCCAGCGGAATACCGTTGTCTTGGGCGGCTCGGACCGCCGCGTAGGCGTTCGGAATTCTCCAACTCACCGGCCGGGTTAACGCCTTCGTGGCGCTACTTTCGTCGATCTTACTGTGGCGGGAGTTGAATCGATTAACAATCACGTCCAGTTGGCGGCTCCCTTCTTTGGCGGTGAGATATGAGATCAAGCGGTGCGCGTTGCGTAGCGCCGGGAAAGTCGTTTCCGTGACGAGATAGAGTGTAGTCGCCATGGTGAAGAGCATTTCCTGAACGTTGCCGTGACAGGATCCCGCATCCACCACCACGTAGTCAAACTCGTCGCGCAAAATCCGGAACAGCTTGTTCGCGCCTTCGTCGACAGGGGAGTGAAAGATCTTATAGTCTTCCGGCGCGCCCAGCACCGAAAGCCCGGAGGCGTGCCTGATCAGAAGAGTCGCCAGAAAATCCCGGTCGAGGCGGGCGGCGCTCATGAGCGCGTCCACAACCGAGAAAGTCGCGGTCAGACCAAGGCAGGCGGCAATTTCACCCAGTTGGAAATCCATGTCCACAACTACAACTCGGGCCCCGGATTCCTTGGTGAGAGCCAAGGCAAAGTTGGCGGCGACAGTGGTGACACCCACGCCACCCTTGGTTGTGACAAAAACCAGCATCTTTCCTGCGGCCTTGGCGTGGTTAGGACGGCGGGAGGAAGTACGAATGAACGCTTCGTCTAAGGCTTCCGGAAGCAACGGCTCGATCAGAAATTCGCGTGCGCCCGCTTGCATGGATCGACGCATCAAGGTTGCATCGTTCTTGCTCGAGTAAGCCATCACAGTCATGCCTGGGCTGCGGCTGCAAATACTCTCGATCGCACGCATGGACTGCTCGACATCGGCGTCCAGATCCACAATTACTACATCGCAACCCAGCCGGGCGATTTCAATCAGATCGGCTGGTGAGGGATAGGCATCGAACTCGCGGGCAACAGTGAAGTACGATCCGGCGAGCGCTGTTGTCAGCGACCGGCGCCGCTTGGCATCGGGCGCGACCAGCGCGACGGAGAGAGCTTTCGATGTTGCGGGTTCCGGAATATCGGGCATAGTAGGGTCTGTTTAACCTGCGGTCTCTCGGCTGGCGTTACTCTCAAGTTGCAAAAAACGAAAACATTGTTCCGATAGCGATAGCCGGGGCGTAGGGCATTGTCCGCGCGGAAGGGTGATCGAGAGCCAGGACCGGATGGGGACGAATACCTTTTGTCAAGAGCCTCGAGACCAAATCGCTCGAACCATCCAGCGATTCACCCAACGACCCGTGGCACGCCGCCCAGATCAGGGCCAGCACGCCCCCCGCGAGGCCTGTTGCGACTAGTGCCATACCGAGTTGTGCGGGGCCGATCCATGCTCCCACTGCGGCGCATAGTTTCAAGTCACCCATACCCATCCCGCGGAGCCAGCAGAGTATTCCCGTCACGGCGACTGCGAGCGCGATCCCGCCCATGCTCTGTCCCAGGCCCTTGACACCGTGACTGGCCGTGGTCACGATAACTCCGGCGGCCAAAAATGGCAGTACAAGCCAGTTCGGGATGCGCCGGCTATGGATGTCTATAACCGTAGCCGCCACGAGCAGTGTTAGAAGAGGCCACCAGGCAGTCGATTGCATATACGTGAGGGGCCGCAAAAGGACCGCGCGTCCGAGCCCGCACTCTTGTTTCACGGCGAGTTAGCTGGTGTAACTCGACAGCCTGGTGCCGATCTTGCTGAAAGCGTTACTAATGGAAGTGGCGACCGTTCCCATGCCAGCGGTGGCCGCTAGCGCGATAAGCGCCACTACGAGCGCGTATTCAATCAGGTCCTGCCCGCTTTGGTCCGCAATCAGCGTATCTTTCAGACTTTGCATCTTTACATACAGCTTCAAAACGTTGTCTCTCATGCGATTGTTCTCCCGAGGGTGTTTAAAGCATTCGGAGAACCGTTTGGAGGGCCGGAAGGTAGGTCCTCTCGGGTCAGTAGCTTAGGCAGCAGGTTGCGATTTCGCGGGCGGCGAATAGTACGCGGTTGTCTACACCCCGCTTTTCCATGGTGATCCAACAGTGACACCGCGAATCGCGTGGAATGACCGCATACTCATGGACGCTGCTGCCCACATTCAGGGCATTTTACCGGGCGGCTCGCGTCACGTAGCGATGTTCTTGGGCTTCCGGCGGGTGCTCAGTTAGGGAGTGCGCTGTGTCGGGAAAGGTCCCGGCGGAATCAAGCTCGGGAAAGCTCTTGGCCGTTCACCGCACCTAGAGGATTAAGGATTCCTAGCCATGATGCGAAAGCCGCCGGCGGACCCAAGCTGATGATAGTGCGACTCCAGATATGGCTCGATAATCTGCTCGTTGGCCGGCGCCGTTTTGTAGTGCGGAAGCACAATATGCAGCAGATGGTCTACCCCTGGGTCCCAGAGCACGAAGCGCACTCGCTTCGCCTCCAGTCGATCCACGGCCTCGCGAAATTGCTCGGGCGGATTCCAGCCATAGACGTAGTGGCTCAGCCGGGTGGGATTCCGAGTATCCGACAGAAAGTAATATTGCGGAGAATACGGATAGATGAATACATAGTCGCCGGAGTGCGTGTTCCGAAGAAGGAACTGGAGTGCCTGGTCTTGGGATTGACCGAACAGTTGACCACTGCGAGTCTCGATGGATACTGGAGCGTCGAGCGCCTGAAACAGGTAAATACTGGCGAAGACCAATAACGACGCAGTACACAACAAGGCGATTCCCTGATGGGTCGTTATGCGCCGCAAGAGCGCCGACATGAGAATGAGCAGGATCGCGCTTCCAAAGATTAAGTGCACCATGTCCGGTCTCTCTAACTCGGAGAGCCAGAGCGCGATTCCACCGCACCAAAAAGGGATCAGGTCCGAAGTGAAGGCCAGCGCCCTGAGCCTGACCGCCAGGCCCGTCAGCAGAACAGGCATCGCGACCGCCAGCAGAAGCGGCAGACTAACGAATGCAGCCACTATCAACGATAGAAATCCCGGCACTGTAGGAGCCAGGCCGCCTCTAATAGCGCCCAGGTTATGACCGAGGAACATCGCATAGGGACAATTGCTAGTCCCTAAAGCGCGGGAGGCGGGCCAGATAAAATTGGCCCAGACCAGATCATGGAGCGCTCCCCGAGAAAAGTAAAACGCGCCGACGCCGGCAAGGAGAACCAGGTACGGGCAAATCAGACCTAGAAGAGGGGTCACGGCCCGCTTTCCGGCTGTGCGGCTTACTAGGAGCACGCTTAAGACGAGGGCCGTCAAGAACAACGGGCCTTCCGACTGGTAAGTCAAAGTAGCAGCGGCGGCGAGCGTACCGCATCCGGCCAGCAGGAGAACGTTGCCGCCGCGCTGCCACTCCACGAACGCACAAAGAGCTAGAAGACAAAAGAGGTCACTATCAAGGTGATGGTTATGAATCGGAAAGGCGGCGATCGCTGTGACGACAAAAAGGCCGGCGCACAGAACCGCATGAGCGTCAACTCGACGCGCCAGATGAAACATAGCGAGGGCGACCGCAACACCGGTTGCCAACAATAATCCATTCGCTGTGGCGACGCTGGTTCCGAACAAATGAAAAAACCCGGCTAACCAGTAAAAGCCTCCCGGCCCCATACCTTCCAGGAAGTCCCGTCCCGGCAGTTGCCCCTCTGTGACACGCTGGGCGCCATCCAGCACAATTCCTTCATCCATGTTGTACCAAAGCGCACGCGTGAAAGGCCGGAGATAGAGCAGCGCGCCGAAGGCAACCAGAAGGTAAGGGACCCAGATTCGTACCAGGGCCGCGCCCCGCCGCTGCTCGCGCACAGACACACTCGCAACACTGAGTTCGCCAGCCATTGCCGAAACATCTAGCATTTCATGGTCCAGCCAAATGGGCCGGAGATGAACGTCCTATGCGGGGATCCGGGTTGAACGCAAACAGGCGTTCACAGCCTGCCACCTCGCTGTGCAAAGGCGGACGCTTCAACATAGGACTCAATACAACTCAACCGTCGATGTCGAAAGACCTCATTTTGTTTGGCCACGTTCTGGGGCGGCCCGCCAATTGGCTTCTGAGTTAGGATGGAACCCACAATGAACTTCAGTAAACTGCTGGATACGTCCATCCGGATGGACCCAAATTGAAAGTGTCTCGACACAGTGGCGTCACTTCGAGTTCGGTAAGGTCCGCTATGCGGCGAAAGATAACGAAAGACAGCCAGCCGATCACCACCCAACACAGAAGGCCAACGAAAATTAGTGGGCCATGCCAGACCTGGGTGGCCGCCGAGTTTGCGAGATACCAGGGAAATAGATGTGCGCCCTGCGTATAATACCAGGTTAAGAAGAGGCCACCGATGCTCTGAAACGCCGTGGCCTGTCTTCCACTCAGCAGCCACGCCCACGGCGTCAACCACGCCAGATACTGGACCCCAAACCCCGGCGCGAGCCAGATCAGAACAAATGCCAGCAGCCCGCACTGAAGAACGACGGGCGGTTGCGGCCTGCGAAGGTTGAGCCACACGGAGATCACGCTCAGGACGAGGAGCAGCACGCCTTTTGCGAAGTGGGCATATGCCTGTACCTGCATTTCCGTTCCGAACGCGGCGACGAACCGCGGAATGCCCCAAATGCCCGTCTGTGGGGTGTAGCCAAAGACGTGTGACCAGATCAGGCCCGGACGATCGATTATGAGCGGGAGTGATCCGGCAAAAAACACCCCAATCGCGCCGGCCAGGAATACCGCCCGTTTTCTACCAGGCAGGCAGAGCGCGAGTGCTGGCGTGAATAATAGCGGGACAATCTTAATGCTAGCGGCCAACCCCAGCGCCGCGCCTGCTCGCAGTGGGGCCTTTCGATGCACGAAGTACGCCGCGAGTAGCAGGAACGCTATCATGATCGGGTCCGTGTTCCCGTGAAACCCTGAGATCAACAGCGAGATTGGCGAGGCCGCAACGAGAAGTAATGCCAGCGGGGAAACATATAACCGCGTACCTCGAACGATCCTCAATATCAACATCATGCTCGCCAGATCCGCCGCCGCACACGCGGCGCGAAGCCAGAAGCGCAACGGCATTCGCGTATGCTGGGAGAGCCAACCGCCCAACCATAGTAGACGGATCGTGAAAGGCGGATGGTTGAACACCTCGGTATGATAGGGCACCCCGTTGCTTCGCAGGACGGTCCCGTGTTCATAAAGCGCCGCCGGGCCAGCTTCCTGCAACTCCTGTAGGTTCGCTTCCCACAGCCGGGCGTCTAACGAGCCGAACGGTCGCGATGCAATTACCACCTTGCCGACAAACGAGAGGAGGGCGGCGATGAGGATAGCCCCAAGCCAACCGCGAGACAGCCCCACTCTCGACGGAACGGGAATCGGGGTCGTCGCCATTACTGAGTGACTATTCTCCTGCCCCATTGAAGCATTCGGAGATCCGTTTGAAGAAAACCGGTTAGATCGTTCCATGTCAGCACCATAGGCGGCCAGACGGCGATTGTCCGGAACGCGAATAGTAAGCGGGGGTCTACACAGCCGCTTACAACGGTGAACTCCCGGGGACACGAATCTATTAGGGGACTGAAAACTTTCGACACCCGAAAATCGTCAACCTCACGTCCCTGTCGACAGGCGTGGCGGCGCCCGCCAAATGGCCTCTCAAATGCGGCGAGACTAACAATGAATTCCGGTCAGACGCTGGATACGCCCATCCCGATCAGTGTCATAGGCGCAATGGAACCGCAGCCCGCCGCGTTTTTCCGCTTCCTAATTTCGTGGCTCACTCCGGATCTGGCATTGACAGCCGCACTTATGACTCTGCTCTGGGTGTTCTTTATCTTCGGAGGCGCAACCGCACTCTTCCAGGATTCGGATACGGGCTGGCATATTCGCAACGGCGAGCGGATCATCTCAACCGGATTGCTTCCGCACGCCGATCCATTTTCTTTTTCGAAGGCAGGCGAACCATGGGTGGCGTGGGAATGGGGCGCGGATGTGCTGATGGGCACAGCGTATCGCGTTTCCGGACTCGCAGGCGTTGCGTTGATGTATGGCCTGTGCATCGGCGCTTCCGTGTGGATGTGGTTCCGGTTGAACCGGGCGGCTGGAGGCAATTTTCTTCTCGCGGGCCTGTTCTTCGTCCCCACGCTGACCACTACCACGCTGCACTGGCTGGCGAGGCCCCACATTTTCAGTTGGCTGTTTATGCTGGGGACAGTGTGGTTGTGTGAGCGAATGCCGCATCGTCTGCGGTGGCGCCATCTCGTGCTTGTCGCGATTGTGGCGGCTTTGTGGGCCAACCTCCACGCCAGCTTTTTCTTCGGTCCGCTGATCGCGCTGATGTATGCGGCGGGCGCGTACCTAAGGCCCCTGATTTGGGAGGTTCGAGCCCCCCCGATTTCGAAAACCCGCGGCTGTAGTGTACCGAGCTACATTTGGCTTGCTCTCGCGGCTTCAGCGGGTACGCTCGCGAACCCAAACGGCTGGAGGCTGCACCAGCATGTTTTCTTCTATCTTTCCGACTCCCGCATAACTGATCACATCGGCGAGTTTCAGTCCTTCGATTTTCTTACGCCGGGGGCGTTCCCGGTCATGCTCACCATCGCTATATGTTTCGCCGGAGGCTTTGCGGCATTGGCGGCGCAGAAGCCCGCACGTTTCCTGCTATCCATGTTGCTAACAGCATTAGCGCTGCGCTCAGTGCGCGCGCTGCCGTTGGCCGCATTGCTTCTGCTGCCGCTGGCCAACGGGTCGATTGCCGCGGTTCTTTCCCGAGCTGCCGGTCTGGCGCCGGGATTGCGCCACGGACTCGATGCCATGCTTGACTACGGCGGTCGCCTCCAGGCGCTTGAGCGGCGCTTTCACGGATTCGCACTTGTTCCGCTGCTCGCCATTCTGGTCTTTGCTTCGATCCGGACGCGCGCCGGGTTTCCCGCCAACCAACTGCCAGTCGCGGCATCCGCAGTAGTCGCCTCCCTCCCGCCGAACGCCCGCATTCTTGCACCGGACACCTTCGGCGGCTATCTGATCTATCGTTTCAACGGAGAACGCAAGGTGTTCTTCGACGGCCGCAGCGACTTCTACGGCGCCGAGTTCTTGCGGCGGTTTTCACGCCTGGAGGGTCTCAGGACCGGCTGGCGCGATGAATTCAATTGCTGGAATTTCACGCACGCGCTGCTGCCACCCGATTATCGATTGATCCCGGCCCTCGAAGCAAACGGCTGGCAGGAACTCTATCGCGACCGGACCGCCGTACTGCTGAGCGGGAAGCCAAGGCTTTAATGGACCTTCGGCAGGCTCTGAGTCTGGCGGGCGTGGCATGAATTCCCGTCGTGCACTGGACGCGGCCATCATGGCCGCAGTGACGGCGCTGACGCGTTTCGCGTTCAGAAGTCACTACCTCTACGACATCGATTCGGTCAACTTCGCGCTTGCCCTGAAGCGCTTCGACCCGAGCGTCCATCAGCCGCATCCGCCGGGCTATTTTCTATATGTGTATCTCGGCCGGATGGTCAATTTAATCTTTCACGACGCCAACTCGGCGCTGGTTGCGATCAGCATTGTCTTTAGTTGTGGCGCGACGGCGATGATCTATGTACTGGCGAATAACTGGTTTGGGCGGAAAGCGGCGTTATTTGCCGGCCTGATTTTCGTGTTTTCCCCGTTGGCGTGGTTTCACGGTACTGTTGCGCTCACTTATATTGTCGAAGCCTTCTTTTCGGCTCTCACCGGATATCTTTGCTGGCGCATCTATTGCGGCGCAGGCCGATTGATCCTGCCCGGCGCTGTTGTAGTGGGCATTGCGGCCGGGTTCCGCCCCTCCTCGCTCCTACTGCTGGGTCCTCTCTTGCTCTTTTCGTTTCGTAACGCAACCCGCAAGCAGGCTGCTGCCGGGATCGGCGCGTCGGCCTTGACGCTGCTCGCGTGGTTCATTCCCATGATTCAGATATGCGGCGGGAAAGCCTATATCTCATCTCTTGTGTCACTGTGGCTTACCGTGCCGTCGAGAGAAATGTTCTTCAATTCCTCCGTGTTGAACTCTTTTGCCCGCGCCTGTGTGATCGTCGGCATCTATTTTCTCTGTTTCGGCTGCGCCGCACTACTACCGCTCAAGGCCTTCGGCCGGGAATCATCCGCCCACCGGCGCAAGACCATATTCACGCGAGTATGGATCGCGCCCGGCCTGCTTATCTTTACGTTCATTTATCTGAGGTTCGTAAACAGCGGTTATCTCTTGGCGCTGGCGCCGCCGGTTTGCGCATGGATGGGTCTGTGGGCCTCAACCTGGTACGCGAATCTTCGGTTAAGCAGGGCACTGAAGATTTTGGCGATCAGTGGCTGCGCCGCTGTTAATACCATGATTTTCATTCGCGCTCCCGTGTACTGCTCGTACCGCGAGGTTCGGCGATTTGAGAACGAGCTCAAGACCATCATCCGAGTTCTGCCGCAAGTCGCATCCTCGAAGAACACCATGATCGTCGGTTTCGATTCTCACTTTCTTGGCTATCGGCACGCTGGATATTACCTGCCCGGCTACCTGACTGTTGAGTTCCCAGAGGTTCAACTCACCTCGGGGGTCCGGATATTCGCGATGCACGACCGAGATACCCAGCTGGAGAGCCGGCTCTCCACCATTCCCTTTCGCGACTTCATTATTTTCCCACTGCCCCTGGGAGACAGCGAATACAGCACGTATATATCATCGGTGCGAAAGCGCTTTCCTCCCGGTGAGTTGCGTATGACTGTGCGCGGAGGCCATGAGTTCGCAATCGGACCTGTCGCGGATCTCCACATTCTTTTTCCTGTTGCTGCGCCCTTGGCCGTGACGCCTGTGTACAGACAGTGACTGTGAAACAAAGGTTAGTAAACAGCCGTTAACAGCGAACGTTCGTGAGTCCTGGTCAGCGCCACAAGTAGCTGATCCGAAGAATCCTTGGACACGAATTCGCGAAGTGGCCTTCCAAGTGCTTCGCTATGAACTGTGCCGCACGGAGGATCGTCTGGCGGGTCGAGAGCAGGCGCGTGCCTTATCGGAACATTCATTGGAGGCAAGGCTCTGCTTGACGAGAGAGGGCAGGACCTAATCGAATACGCGCTTGTAGTGGCGCTTGTAGCGCTGGCAGCCACAGCCAGCTTGTCAACGGTCGCAGCCAGCATTGGCAACGTCTTCAGCAAGGTCGGACACACGCTCTCGACTTATACCTCGTGACAGGTGAGAGCACAGGGCCGCACTGCGGTGTCGAAATTCCAGGTGCGAACCACTTGAGATCACGCGCATGATAGCAGCGTCAGGCTCGACTATATCCGGCGGGCCTTCGCTCCTAGTCATTGAAGCTGGAGCCACTTTGATAGCCGTTGCGGCCGCAGCTTGTTGGCCGGTAGTTGGGACAAGGTGGTTATCGACGGCGGAGCGATGCTTCGGCCGACTGGCGCGGAGGCGGAGACTATCCGTTCTGACAGTGGGCGCGGCGGCGCTTCTGTTCAGGTTGGCGATTCTTCCGCTGTCGCCCATTCCGCAACCATTCATCCATGACGAGTTCGCCAACCTGCTGGCGGCGGACACTTTCGCGTCAGGAAGGCTGACTAACCCCACTCATCCGATGTGGGTGTACTTTGAAAGCTTTCACATCACCCAAAGACCAACCTACATGTCCATGTATTTCCCCGCCCAGGGCCTGATTCTAGCACTGGGGAAGGTGTTAGCGGGCGATCCGTGGTTCGGCGTTTGGCTGAGCGCCGGGGTAATGTGCTCCGCAATTTGCTGGATGCTGGAAGGGTGGCTGCCCCCAGGTTGGGCGCTGCTGGGCGGAATGCTAGCGGTGATGCGGTTGGCGCTCTTCAGTTACTGGGTCGATGCGTACCACGGGGGCGCCGTACCGGCCATTGGCGGTGCGCTGGTACTCGGCGCCCTGCCGCGCGTCATGCGCACGACCCGCATCCGCGACGGGCTCTGGATGGCTCTGGGCGCTGCCGTCCTCGGCAACAGCCGTCCTTACGAAGGCATGCTGCTCTGCGTCCCGGTGGCCCTCGCCCTTATATGGCGGGCGGTTACGAAGGTGCGACCGTCCGCTTCCGTTCTTCTTCGCCGCGCGATAACCCCAATAGCGCTGCTGCTCATTGTGGCCGCCATGATGGCCTATTACAATTTCCGCGTCTTCGGCAATGCTCTTACGCTTCCTTACCAGGTTAATCGAGCGACCTATGCGTCGGCGCCGTATTTTCCCTGGCAGCGGCCCAGGCCCGAGCCCGTCTATCGGTACAAGGTGATGCGCGAGTTCTATTCCAAATCGGAATTGGGCGATTTTCTATACGCACAGACACTGGCCGGGTTTCTGCATGGCGCGGCGAAGAAACTCGGAACAATGCTGTTCTTCTTCTTCGGCCTCGCGCTGCTCCCGCCCCTGATCATGTTACCGAGGGTACTGCTAGATCGCCGGTTGCGCTTTCTGGTTGCTGGGGGGGCTGTATTCGGGCTAGGTCTGAGTATCGACGTATGGCTATTTCCGCACTATGTTGCCCCACTTACATGCGCAATATACGCCATTCTTTTGCAGGCAATGCGCCACCTGCGCGTGTGGCGTCTGGAAGGCCGACCGGTGGGGCTGGCTCTGGTGCGCATCATCCCAGTAGTTTGCCTGCTGCTGGCCGGACTTCGGCTGTGCGCCGAGCCTCTGAATCTTTCGATCCCTCGCTGGCCAACCATGTGGTACGGCACGGAACCTCTGGGTCTTCCGCGGGCCCATGTTCTGACTCAATTGGAAGGCTACCCCGGACCACAGCTCGCTATTGTTAGATATGCTCCCGGTCATGCGCCGTTCGACGACTGGGTTTACAACGCAGCGGATATAGATAACTCGAAGGTGGTATGGGCCCGTGACGCCGAGACCGGAACTAGCCTGGATCTTCTACGATACTTCCGTGACCGAAGGGTCTGGCTTGTGGAACCGGATTCTAATCCGCCGAAACTCTCGCAGTATCCGCGGCGGCGTTAGAGTATCGCTTCATACAGAGGACAGAGGCTCAGCTATAATTGACGGCGGGAGAGGCAGATATGCTTGGATCGTAAGAAAGGCATCGATTAAATGCGCGGCTCACTGCTGACCCCCATTCTGATGATCGCTTTCGCAACCGCATCGAGTGTCACATTGCTTCGCGACGCAAGCTTGCGGTACGTCAGCCGCAGCCCTCAGATTGTGGGAGCATTGGATGCCGGTCTGACGAGTCTGCGCCGAATTGTCCCTCCCGGCGAGACCTTGGGTTTGTCACTGATCGAAGCGATGTCGAAGCAGCCGACAAAAGACTGTGCCGCATAACCTACAGCCTCGCTCCTCTAGTTGTAGAAAACGCAGCCAACCGGCGCTTCGTTATCGGAGACTTTCGACGCAAAACGAGTCTACCTGTCGCTCTCAGGCAACACGGGCTGCGCGTTGTGAAGGATCTTGGTAACGGGTTTTTGCTCTGTGCGGCCCAGTAATGCCTTCCTTCGCGGTGCTCATATCTCTCTTGATCCCGGTTTCTATCGGTTTCGCATTTGTACGAACGTGCATACCCGGAGAAAAGTACTTATGCCGTCATGACTGGCTAATACTACTGTGTTATAAAATATGGAATCAAAAGACAAGTTGGTGTAGAATTGTTTTCGTGGGCAAATCATCGGCGCCAGGCCCACAGCAGAAACGTCTTGCGGCATATTTCGATGGCCTGGCGCAAGCCGCAGGGCACGCGGACCGGATCGATCCGCTAAAGTCGTACTGTAAGGGACTGTTGCTT
>Ga0302325_10027120_pt1 | contig 11886 bp, 11 predicted proteins | sample Palsa_T0_2_FD_201948 | JGI IMG/M metagenome (GOLD analysis project Ga0302325, IMG submission 201948) | Peat permafrost microbial communities from Stordalen Mire near Abisko, Sweden - Palsa_T0_2 | ecosystem: Environmental > Terrestrial > Soil > Palsa > Peat permafrost | place: Sweden: Abisko... | reverse complement strand
GATAGCAGAGTCCCTCTCCACAATCATCGCAGATGATATCCCAAGACTTGTTTTCAACGTTTCATAAAACGACCATAGACCAAGCTCATCGGCATAATTCCGAAATTCGTCGTTGATTACTTGGGTGGTAACCGAATTCTTCTCCAGATCTGTGATATATTGACGTCCGGAAAAGGTTCCCGAAGCCCTCAAAAGATTATTGAGGAGTTGCGCAGAGTCGGAGCCGCGATGCGGGGTGGCGAGAAAAAAAATCGTCTTAATTCGCCGTGCGAAGCCTTGGTTATTCAGATCTTGACGCGCGAGTATGTAGGCCTTTTTGATAACTAGGCCGCCCATGGAGTGGCCGATAAGTATAATCGGATTCTAAGATTTCAGCCCATGATTGCTTTCAGTTGATCCTGTGCACTTACCGTGCCATTGTTTCGTATGTGGGGGGAGATTTTCATCTCCCCCAACAGCGCTCTCCCGAAATCGTGAACATTCAGTATACTATCCTTCGTGTCTCCCCAGTCCGCATTGTACCCAAAAGTATGAACGCTGACATTTTTGAAGGCAGGGTCCAAGGGCAGCCAGTTCTGAGGCCAGAACAACGCCGCGTCGTTCCCTTTGCGCCATGTCTTGATCGACCCGCCTCGAAGGCCGTGAACAAAGATGAAATCGGCCAACGGCTCTGCGGATAGGTGCAGCAAGTGCAAGCCCAGCGGACCTCGAATATCAGCCGTTGGCTCAGTTACATACCGTCGCAAGCCCCATCCCTTGGATTTTCGATCTAGGCGGGCAACATCTCTGATGCCCCCAAACCCCGAAGCTGTCGTGAGCCCAGAATCTGATAGCGACCTGGATTTATTTGCATCAGGCCCGGGCGGTTCCTTCACGACGAGGATGCGTTAGTACGAGGCCCGGCGCTGGGTGTAAAGCTAAGGAGGATATCTGGTCTTGCGACGTACCAACATGATGGCAGATTGTCATGCTCCCCTGGTCTCCGGTGCCAGCGTACAGTCTCATTCTTAGAGCGTACGGGCTTGATCGCGAAATGTGCTCCAGAATGGCGATAGAGATGGAGAACTGGAGCGGGCTAGGCTGGAGAAAGGCATGCGAAGCGCGCGGCACGGGACGATAAGACGGGGCCTGAGAGCCTCTAGAGCGAGGTCAGGATGGGACCTATTGGATGTCTATCATTGGGTGCGGATGTATGTGGATGTACGGAGGACGTTGCATGTGTTTCTGCTGCGCCGCCCATCCAGTAGGACACCTTGCCGGCAGCCCCACGAAAACCACCTCTGGCTGCACTGGACTAATTCGCCAGCTGACGGCCCGGAGAAAGCAATTCAAGGCGCTTTTCGAAACTCTGCCTACATCGAAGCCTGAGTACCCCGCGCCTGTAACGTGGCGGCGCATGTGCACGATCCCATCCCACTAACAACCAGCAGAAGCTCGGTATATAAAGCGCCCACCTTGGTGGTGGTGATGAATGTTTTGTTGCCCTGTCATACCAATCCCTTTCACGTAAATATTGTTTCCACCACTAACCCGCAGTGTGTCCTTGACTATGGTGCATATTCCCTCAGACTTCGAGGCTCCCGTGGTGCCAGAGCTTGGAGAATTTGAGAGAGAATTGGACCCCGCCATACTGGCAGGTAGGTCTCGGAACAGGGCTCAAAAGGTCAAAGAAGCTAATATCCGCAAAGTTCTCCCGGATGGGTGCAAAGTCGACGCCATAGCCGTGCATGGGGCCAGCCACTGGGCGCTGAGCCACAGAATCGACACCACCCTCCCTGATGGCACGCAACAGATGTACTTTCTCAAGGTCCTGACGGGGAAGTTAGGACAAGAGATGGCACAGGGCGAGTACGAAGGCGACAAGGCAATCCACGCTGTCATCCCAAGAAACGTACCCCGACCGGTTGCACATGGGACATACGCCAAAAACAGCGACCGGCATTTCTTCCTCTCCACTTTCCACGAAATGGAAGACGAAATGCCGTCAGCCCAGCAATTTGTCTCCGTCGTCGCCGAATTGCACCAGAAATCAGTTTCACCAACAGGAAAGTTCGGCTTCCACGTCACCACTCACGCGGGGAACTACCCTCTTCAAAACTCGTGGTGCGACTCGTGGGAAGAGTTCTTCGCCCGGCAGCTCAAAACCGAAATTATTTGGGAGAGAGGCGTGCAGGGACAAAACGATGAAATGGACGAGCTTTATGAGGCCATGTTCAAGAACGTGATCCCGAGACTGCTCAGGCCGTTGCAAACAGGAGGGAGATCGATCAAGCCGTCCCTGGTCCATGGTGATTTATGGCATGGAAATGTGGGAGTTGACATGACGAGCGATGAACCCATCTTATACGATCCTTGCGCGACATACGCACATAATGAATGTGAGATCCCCTACGAGCTACCCGGGACTGAATGAAATGTTGACAAACGAATAGACGACATGACGTCTTGGCGAGCGGCTCGCTATAGGACCAACCGCCATCATCAGACCGCATACCACAAATTCGTGGAGATATCCCAGCCTGTTGAAGATCGTGATGATAGGAATGCTCTCTACGCACTGCAAGTCTTCCTCCACGCCTCATAGTCCTGCCTCTACCAACTTCTTCAAGCTGACATTCAGAAGGCGAAATAACATCACGGTTTCGGCCCAATGGCCTACAAATAAGAGTACCCGCCAACTGCACGTATCTCTCATGATTGACCTGGAGCCAAAGATGCTAATTGAATAATAGGGCGATTGAGGAGATGCGACGATTGGTTGCGAAGTATCCAGATGGCATTGACGGGTTCAAGGAAACCACACAGGCCTCAGTTGGGTAGTTTCCCAACACAACGAGGTGGACGGCATCAATAGTAAAAGCAATAGATCATACGTAGTACTCAACTAGGCAAATCAAGTATATTGTAAACTATAGAGAACAACTTACGGGTGTCAAACAGAGCACATAAATGGTTTGCTGGTGAGACCTGGGTGAAACGGTGCTAGGCGCTGAGCGCCGCAGGCTGTCTGGCCCCTTCTACACCTCTAGCAACACTGTTCAGGAAGAGAGGGTGGGAGTCCCTAGGATAAACGTGCTCAACTCGAATAGTATTCTTAACCCAATACTTGTAACTGCGCTACTCCTTCGTGATATCACCCAGTGATATCCCTGGACCTACTATCGATCCCCTGCCTAAGACCCCCCAGCCGAACGTACAAAGCTCGCTTCTATCACTAGGCAACATGAGCGTTACAATATACTCCGAGTTGGAATATACCCTCTCAAGCGAGCGCAAAAAGTGGCCTATATCTGCCAAAGTTGGCCTCTTTCTCCTTTGGTTGAGAGATACCCCTCTCTCGCGACAAGCTTTTACAGAACGATGAATCTCTACAATTGTCAGTCCTAGTGTCCACATGGAATTCCGCTCTTTTATCGCCGCCGTCGCCACCGCCACCGCGTGAATCCTTATATTACCTCCTTCGACAGAATGACTGTCCTCAAGTGTCCAGTTACGTTAGGCTGTTGGTTCTTTGCAACGACATGCTACATTTATCCCGCCCAAAAGCCCAAACCAACAGGTAAAGTAATTTAGTAAGGTTAAACACGATCCAACATTCAGTGCTTCTTTATTTATTGCTCTGCAAGCCAGTAGATTAATTCTACGGGATTTGTGGGTTCATTTTTTATTGTTGTGGATGCAAAGGGGGCTTTGGGTAAGAACACCTACTCAAGATCGACGTTGACCGCCTCTCCGGCCCAACCAGGATGTTTTGCTTTGTACCATTTCTGTATTTTTGCAACTCGACGCTATTGACAGTCGCTTTCACTTAAGCCATTTCTCAAGCAATTGTTGGACAGTCTTGAGTATGTACTGCGATGGTTTAGAGGCGTAAATGGAAGTTCGGGAGAAACTTTTCACAGACTTGCTGTGGAATCTATCAACTCTATATACTAATCTCAGAAGCTGGGATAATCCTGTTGGAGTTCTGGTTGCACACTTCTGAAATCTGAGACATGACGGTTGCAGTGTGGCTGTGTAAGCCTCAATCGGCACAGCCACGCTCTGGAGTGACCTTCAGCTTCTGTATTCTACCGAGGTTTATGATGCTTTGACTACTGCTATTGGGGAGAATTGAGGTTAATGGGGATGGATTTTGCAGCGAGGGTTTAAAGCTCAATAAGGCAGAGCATGGGCATTACAATTCGTAATTAATACATTGTACAGTACATGTCAATCTCTTCTTTTTGGTCAAGAAAAAATCCCTAAAAGTCTCCAGAGAGGAATTCCGTGAAACTCACATTTCGTTTATGATTGGTCGTGTCTCAGCATTTCGATGAGGCTAGTTTTACAGAGCCTAGAACACGTCACAACTCGGCTCCTTCACGACGTCTGGTCTCAATCCCTCTTAAATCTCAATCGCCGATTCGACTTGCAACATTCTCGAGACTTTTGATCTAGCTAGCTAGTTCAAGACTATCTTCGGCTGCTATCATGGCAGAAGTACTGGGAATCGTCTCGGCTGTTGATGAGTCTGCGCTCTGCCAGAATTTCAGCCTTACTGCCAGCCCAACATCATATAACTTTTAGGTCTGATGCTGATAAAAGGGTACCGCAGTTGGGATCGCAGATGTTGGCTACACACTTTCGGTCTCTCTTTACAAATACAGCCATGCTCTAGCTTCATCAGGAAAAACTATTGAAAGGTTAGCAAACCCTGCTTCGTGTCAATGCCAGCTACTGATCCTCTGGTCAGCATCTCTTCGGAGGTATCTCTCATCTCAGCTGTACTGCAGCAACTTGGATTGAGCTTACAAGACGATGAATATGTCAAATTATGCAGAAAAGAAACCTTAACACAGACTCAGACAGTTGCCGAGGAGTGCTGGAATTGTTTCAGCTCGATCGATGAGATACTTAGCAAATACATCGACAGTGGGAAGTTGCGATTGATAGACAGACTGAAATGGCCTCAGGTGGCGAAGAAAATCGAACTATTGCGAGCAAATCTGGAACGATTGAAGACTACGTTGATTCTCATGCTCGAGGTCCTTAAATATGTGCGCGGTATGAAAAGGTTTATATCTCGATGTACAGCACCTAAGCTACAGCTAAGAGTAGTTAGGGATGAGCTTATCCGAGAAGAGACCAGAGAGCGGGATCAGCAAGTCATTGTGAGTCTTCTGAGATCCCTCAAGAACCATTGCTCGCTCGACCAAATGCGTTTCCTTTTCTATTTGCATTAGCATACTAATATGCGGTTCTCTGCGCAGCTATCACTGCAGCAAGCAAAAGTCGAGTCAACAGAAAGATACGAGAGTCTTTTAAAGGCCATTGAAGAAGGTCGGAGTCGCTCGGCGGATCCTTTGGCTAATTCATCGAGCTCTATCCAGGTACCTGACCACATGTTGAAGACTTTATCGCTAAATCCAGAGAAACAACCGACGTATGAGGTTGTTGATAAGAATGGACTCAATGTCGCTCTATCTCCGAGCTTCGGTCAGGACAAGGAATTGACACAAAGTCTCGAGAAGCTCAGTGAATTGATTGATCAGGTAGAAGAAGCTCAGAATAAGATTGGTAAAGCCACGCAGTTGGCTTGCATTTGGGAAGTATCGGTCGAAGATGGAGTCAATTAAAGGGCGACATTTCCGGTGCACGAAGATCACTAAGCATCTTGAGATCCCAAGCGATGCAGGTGGCTCACATCAATTGCCGACAACTGAACAATCCAGCCAAATATCGGAACCTTCACCAAAGTACTTCCCCTACTCTTTCATGCTGATACCTTCCACTAAAACTGCCGTCAGGATACGAGACGTGTACATTGCACTCATGGGGGGATACGGAGTCGGCAAGACTTCATTTGCAATGGCAGCGGCAGGAACCTATCGGGCAAGGATCGGTATGGATTTACAAAGTTGTAAGTACTATTCAGGGTGTTTGAACAGCTTAACCAGCTTCTATTCTGATCTACAAGATAGGTGTTAGCATAGAAGTGCATGTTGTCATGTATAATCCAAAAACTCGAGTTCATCTGATCGATACTCCTGGATTCGACGACACAACTCATGCAGAAATGGACATTCTCAAAGAAATCGCCGATTATATGAATCGTGCAGCCAGATCGAAGACGCTTCTCTCCGGGATCATATACTTTCATGACTTAAGTGTAAGTTCTGCAATCCTTGAAAGTCTCTCACTGAGAAAGTCCAAATACAGAGCCCGAGAATGCGAGGTTCGCACTTACGTAACCTTACCATGTTCAAGAAACCATGCGGCGAGAACTGTTTCCACTCTGTAATCCTAGCAGTAACAAGATGGGAGGAGCTCCCAGAAGAAACCGCAAACCTGCGTGAGAAGGAACTAATGGACACAGACGAGTTCTGGGGCGTGATGATGAAACGTGGGAGTACCCTTATGCGTCACAAAGCTGGTGATAAGGATTCCGCCATGCAGATTATCGGTTACGTTCTTGAGAGCCATCGTCAAATAGTATTGGATATACAACATGAGATGGTTAACGAAGGTCGTAAGGTGGAGGACACAGCTGCTGGAAGATTTCTGGCATTACTTGATGAATACACGACGGTATTGGAAGATCGTTCGGCGTCTCTTTAGCATTCTAATTTAACGAGAGGGGGCAGAGGGATGATCAGTATCAGGGGGGTTTCAGCTTTTTCTTATTAGTCTCTATTTCATCCTTTAACTCTGCTATTTGGGAGTATTGAGGTGAACAAGTATTGGCTTGTAGCAAGGGCTGAGAGTCCAATAAGGCAAGGGTTGTGAAATCAAAATTGTAGAGCTTCCGATAGCCTCTTTTCCATACCTTTGTCCTCCGACTCCTCCCAAGGACCAAAAGCCAGCTCACTATTTTCAAACTAACCCTTTCAATGCACAAGCCACTCTGGCCAGCCAAGTATTTTTTTGGGAAGTTCAAATTATCCAAGAACATGGGTCATTCTAGATTAGAGCAGTAGTCTGAGGTTCGGAATCCTTCACCCGCTCAAACTTCAGCAAGAAGACGAGACTGGGTCGAGCATCGGCGTCGGTAAGCGGCCCTTCAAAGGTATAAGGAACCATGATTGCTCGCACGTTGCTGTTGGGGTCCATTTCAAGTTTCCGCTAGAGCGTTGATAAGCCGTCAAGGCAATAAGCAGCTGAGATTCGACCTCGAAGGAGAATTCTCATTGAATAAGTCACTGCGTGCTGTATCGGGTCGGTTTTATGAGTTTGAGAAGTTGTCGTCGAGGAAGGTTGACAACTGATAATTGAAAATTCAAGTCTTTTGTCTTATTATATCCTTTACACTCAAACACATTACTGTTGTTTACGGCAGCCCAGAACCACGAAGGGTCTTGATACTGGGTCGGTCTTGGTTTAAGCTTCTTACCTAATTTGACCCTCTAAAGTAAATCTTTACTTAAACTGCTCGTCCAAGAGTCCTGCATAGTAATCACCAAGAAGCCCACTAAGTCTACTGAACTGTGAGGGAATCTCCGATATTGCCGAAAGGCACACTCAGCTTCTTCCCGGTATATTCAACCAATATTCCACGCCATGCGCCCAAAACAAAACTCCTGTGCTCCTCGAGATCAATATCTTAGTTTCTAGAGCTGTCGAAGTCTAGGACGTGGTCTGAAAGGTATGTCCATTGCCAAGACATTTTCTTGTTCTATCGAAAAAGCCATCACTTTTGGGGAAGAATATGCTCATGCAGCGCCAACTGGTCATGAGAGAACGAAATTCCAGAATCAGAGGAGATGAGATAGATTCTTGTAAGGCCCAGGCTGCTTCCTCAAGTGCATCCAAACCTTCACCTGTGAATGGAAGTAGGACAATAGTACCGAGCTCCCCGTCGGTCCTTCAAATAGCATATTTGCGGCAGCCTGTCTTCTGGTAACTATGATTACGTCGTTAACTCCAAATAGCTTTAATGTTTTTACTCTAGGACGTGTTGTAGTAGCAGAGAGCAGTAGATTGATTTAATTCATTTATTTTAGGTGAGTGCGCGGCCAAAATCAATGCTTTCGATAAAACTAGCGCATAAACGCTAGTTTTTACATACAGCTGTAATGTGGATATTAGGCGGTGGTCATCGCCGTCAGAATCATGCTCCCTCAAGTCAAGGTAACGGAGGACGTCAAACCCTCATAGATCCGTGGCAACCCTGGACCACCCAGAAGGCCCCTAATAATATGAGCCCTCACCAGTAGTGGATCCCACGACCCAGTTGACCTCTAATAACAGCAACCGAAGGCCCTAACTCAAGCACTCGCCCCTGAAAGTACCCTCCGAGGATTGGAAATTCTAGCACAATTATTCGCACGTAAACGTCAGAGCGCTCTCCTCCGAGGACAGGAAGGGGAAGCCCCGGTTCAACGCTAGTGCCTAGACGTCAAAATCTTCATACCATAGTTCAACTAACATGTCGAAGTGCGCGCCTTTGTGGAGAGCAGTTTACGATTTTACCCTAAGCATCAATGTCCCTGTTTTGGATGACGCTTTCAAAGGTCGGGATGCCAATGTCGGGGGAAATAAGTAGTAAGAAATTGTCCTAATAGGCTTAACATCGAGCCCTTGAGGCATGTCTTGGAGGCGACTAAAAACGGACTTAACTACTATGGGGCGAGAGACACTCACGTATTTCAAGGGTTATGAAGCATGCAAACGGTATTGAGAGATATTCCCTAGGATTAATGGTATATTAATGTAACTCGATGTAATTTGATATCTCAAGTTTATTAAATTTGGCATTTCATATCTATCCAAACATTACCGGCAACTATAATATTGCTAGGTCTAAATTTGGCGGTGGAATCCGAAACTAAGAAGATAACGAGGGAAGCTCTGCTTAAGTGCGTGCATGAGCCACCCGAGCGGTTCAGAGTCACGAGCACGCTCTGGATATTCCAGTTGTCGTCGGTCTCGAGGAACCCGTTGTGCGAAGTCAATGGCGAGGGTATTGATCTGAGCGTCACATAGGCATGCGAGAGAAGTAATTGAATGACCAATTGATTGATTCAGAGCAAGTACAAATTGATAGTTGTAATGAGAGTGATTCCTAGGTCTCTAGAACCTTCCTTTTACGCCCTAAAGAGAGGACAGCATAGTGAGTGATGTCTTACGCGTACGTTGCGCGTATAGCAGTTGCTCTGAAGATCAGATCAAGTAAGAGAGTGTAGATCACGTGGTGTAAATAAGGGGCGAAGTATACCAGGAGGCGGTGAGGGGGCTTAGGGTATAAGGATAGGAGTGGGGCCGCCAACGAAGAAGTAGCTGTCCCAAGAGGAACTGCTCTCCATATCAAGGGTGATGGTGTACGGGTCGGCGCCCCCGGAGACTGCTGCATCTCTGGAGGCATAGCCGTTGTTTTCGACCATGGTTCCATTCATGTCGGTCTGGACGCGCAGGTTGCGGAGGTAAGCGGCCTTAGTCCATCCGCCGGAGGCCTGATAACCGCTGCCCATCCCATCCTGAGTCTGTTCCGGGTTGGGAAGGCTGGAATAGACCTCGCCGCCGGATCCGACCCAATCCACGTCGGTAGCCAGGCCAGTCTTAAAGAGCGTGGCCGGATAATAGCCCATCCAGATGCCCTGGACGGCGACCCACCAATTTAAATCGCCGGTGGTCGGCTCTTTGTAAAGCTGGAACTTCATGGAAATTTCGAATTGTTGGCCGCCGAAGTTACTAATGCCGTTAAGGCGGCTGCCGGGGAAGACTGAGTTGCTTATCTGGACCCAACCTTTGTACTTGGCGTTATAGCCGCCTTGGTAATCGCCTTCTTCCTTATAGCCGTTAGTGGTGTAATAGGTGAAAACATGGGGTTGAGTGTCCCCGTTGAGGCTCTGGTCGACGGTCCAGCCGCCTTCGATCGACTGGATCACGCCTGTGCTATAGTTCTGCAGCCAGACTTGAAGGATGGAGTGGTCAGTGCCGTTGCCGCCCGCCGGCAAGTTGATGGCCGGATCCCACACGTTCAGGTAGCCATCCCAGCCGTATAACTTGCCGTTTTGGTTATCGACGCCGTGGAAGTATCTGAATGGGTCCGGGTTTGTTGGTGTGGGGTTGGGGCGAGCTTTGTTCACATGCAAACCGCCGCGTTTGACCTGGAGATCTTGGACCCCGGCGAATTGAGATAGCCGGGCGATATCCGGGCGGAGGATGGGAACGGTGCCAGCGGGGCCGCGTTCGATCGTGGGATCATCCAGTTCAAAGGATGAGGCTTTGGCTATTTGCTCGCCCTTGTGCTCAGGACCCACTGCCTCGCGCGCCAACTCGGCAGGCGGAGGAGTTGCGATTTTACCGGATGGATGCTGGCTTTCGATGGGTACCCAGTCAATCGTCTTACCACTGGGTGTGGTGGTGGTTTTCACGATTTTGAGGGAGGCTTGGCGGGCCTTCAACCAATCCACGAGCTCTGGATTGAGCTCTGGATTGAGCGGCTTCTGATCGGTTGCCATGGTTTGCTCTTGTTTCTTTGACTTCTGACGACACGGCGGGATCGTAGATGAGAGTGTTTAATTGGGAGAACTGTTCAAGGAGAGTTAGCGTGCGAAAGAGAATATTATAAATTCATCTTTACCTTAAAAGAAGACCAAGTTACGTGTAAGGTTTGCAAAATTGAAGCGTGCGAGAGTGAGAATGAATCAGAAATCAAGAGTCCAGTTCATCTTTAAGGGGGAAATAGCCACTTTAAATGACAGCCTCGAGATGGACAGGGAAATAAGCGGAATGAGGAGAAGCTGTTCTCCTAGGCAATCATAGTAACAGCTCGAATCATCTTGCAATTTTGGTGTCAGAAGGCATAAGACTGACTGCCAAGCTGACAAACTTCAAGCCATAGGGCTGAATAAGGCTGGATCGAGATCGAGCTCACCAATAGCCATTAATCTGCCCATTTTATAACCATCTTATGACCATTATCTGAACAGTTACACAGAGCGCCAAATCCAATACCTGAAGGGTATTGGATGAGTCTACGACACCGAGCAGGAAAGGATACGTAAGGTGGAGGCTCAGAGCGGGAACGAAACCAGGCATTCTGCAATATGGTTGGTGTCTGCGCGACCGGTTCACGGCGTTCAACTCCGAAGAGTTGCCGTAAGGCTGAAACGGAGGGGCAACAGTCCAAAGCCACGCTGCAACGCCTCGTTGATGGGTCACCAGTTATTTTTCAATTCCGTGTTCATTACGGTAGATCTTAAGATAGTGCGTGACGTTAGGGTGATGTGACCCTCGATGCAGGGATAGAGGCAGCTAGAGCCTAGCCAGAATTATCCTACCGTATTAACTGGGAGGAGTCGGGCAACGCTAGCTTTTTAGCGCGGAATCTTGTTTAGAGGGGAAACTTTGCAACATTGCACCCATATTGATTCTGAAAAAGCCAAATTCCCGAGAGCTATTACGCCTAAACTTCCATCTGTTCAGTTTTCTTTATATGGGCTCTTTGTACTTCTCTCTCAGCGTGATGTTCTGGTGGTTCTCGAGAGCCCTAATTGCGAAGCGCGGGCTCTGACCAGCCAGAAAAGGCGTTAAAACGCTAGCGTTGCCCGACTCTTCCAGTTGATACGGTAGTGTTGTCAGAAGCGTTTGTAATATATCTGAATTAAAATTCGCGAAGTCTTTAAGGTGAAAGCCGATTTTACTAGAGGCTATACCCGACTGCACTTCCTTTCGATGCATAGGGAACGGTTGTAAGAGCTCGTACCATTGTTCGTCGTACACCTAAGCGAACATGTGACTACCCCACCATAAAGAGCGCTCCCCACCAAAAACAGCTATAGCCCACTCTCCCACACTTATAATAATTAAATTTTAAGGTCAGAACGTCGTTTTCGCATTAAAATTAAGTGATTTAGTGTACAGTTACCATTCCCTTAGACTCAATTACGTCTTCCAGCTTGC
>Ga0302325_10027119_pt1 | contig 11886 bp, 5 predicted proteins | sample Palsa_T0_2_FD_201948 | JGI IMG/M metagenome (GOLD analysis project Ga0302325, IMG submission 201948) | Peat permafrost microbial communities from Stordalen Mire near Abisko, Sweden - Palsa_T0_2 | ecosystem: Environmental > Terrestrial > Soil > Palsa > Peat permafrost | place: Sweden: Abisko... | reverse complement strand
TCAAAGCTATTAATATTATATAATTATCTTTATTTAACATTTTATATTTCCCTCTTTAAAAAGTATATAGCTAAGAAGGGTTAAACCCCCCACTTATACTCCTTTAAAGAGCTTTTAAAATTATTAAATAATAATAAAGAGCAAGAATAGGAAGTTAAAGCTATTATTAATTATTAAAATAGCAAAAAGAACTAAAAGTATTTAATTAAATAAAAGTATTAGCCTAATAATTATAACACTTGGTTACTAGCTTACCTTAACCTCTAAAACTCTTAAAAACTCTTAAAATCATATAATAAAAATTATAAATTAAACTTGGCATTAGCTAAATTACCTCTTAAAAAGTAATTAAAAAAGAAGAGAAGTTTTAGCAAACCCTAAAAAGGCTTATAATAAGAGATGCTCTTTTTTTAGTTTTTTATATAAATAGTTTTTTTAAAGTTTTATTAAAGCTTATTAAATTAAATGCTAAACTTAAAAGTTACTTGGAATAAAAGATAAAGTATAATAAAAGTTTATTATATATAATCTTGCTATAAGTATCTTTATATAATTATGTGATATTTAAAGCTTAAAACCAAATACTTAAAAACTTTAAAATAATACCTTTAATTAGGATAATATAAAGGTAAAATAGCAATAGATATGCTTAAGCACTTGCTTATCCTTATTAAAAGCAATTACATATTAAAAGAAGTTAGTTTTTGGACTTTTATAAAAGGTTTTAATAAATTTACTACAATTATATATGCCTTTTAAAAGAGCTAAATCTCTAAAGTTAGCTCCTTTACTATTAAAAGCATTATAATATTAGCAAAAGAGGCACTTGTAATAAAATTGTCCTTTTAAGCAATAATAATATTAGCAATTAACTTTATACTTTAAATATATATATTTTAATATTCTTAGATTAAGATTAGCATTATTCTTTTAAAGGTTAAAAAAACTTACTTGTAAAGCTTTTTAGAAGTCTTTATCTTTCAAGTTCTTAATGCGCAAAAAGGAATTTATTAACTTTATTTTTTGCTAAAAGTATTTAAAGTTTTAAATATTATTAAAAGCATTATAGTCGAATTTTGTAATTTAAAGATTATAGTCATCTTTCTCTTTAGCAAGAGATTTTTAATTAAAGTAATTTTAAAGCTATATAATAAAGATAATAATAATATTTTTTTAAGCATAGCAAGCTTTATAAAAGTAACTAGAAATTTAAAAGTATATATTAGTCTTATAATATAAATTAGGAATATTAAGCATACTTTCTTGCAACTTGTTTTACCTTTATTATAATGCTTGTAGTTTTTCTTTTTAAATAAAGTTAAATATTTAATCTTTGAATTAATAATTATATACTTAAAGCATTTAAGATAGCAACTTAATTAAGGCTAAAAGTTAGCAAGGTTAGCCTTGCACTTCTTAGGGGGTGCTATAATAGACTAGAAACCTAATATAAATATAATAATATAAAGGTAAAGCTTTTAATAAATTGTGCAAATAAGTTAAAAAGGGGATAACAAAAAATAAGGCAAATATTATTGTTTAGTGTTGTTTTAAGAAGAAGTAAAAGCATTAATTAAAAGCTTAAAGGGCTTAAAGAAATCGGTTATTAAGCTATATAAAGGAATTATTCCAAATTTGATACTAATCTATTTCTAGAAGCAACTAGTGCGCTTGCCCTTCAAGTGCTTACTTTTTAAAAGCCTTTTTATTACTTCTTATACAAATTTAATAGTTATATATATAATATAAATATTAATTCTTGCTTTCTTTTAAAAATATATATTATAGTTTTAAAGATTTAAGATTAATATATAAAAAAGCAATAAGCTAAGCTGTTTTTTTACTATTCTTTAATTTTTTAAATTAATTAATTATATACTTGTATAGCTTATATTATACAAGTTTCAACTAATTATATTGCATGCTATATGCTATTTATTTATAGCAATTATATAATACTTGTATTATATTATTACTCTTTTTAATAAAACTTATTTTAAAGACTTTAATTAAATAATTTTAGGGGCAAGATTTTAAGAGGGAGTATACTTATAATATATAAGAAGTTAGCTATATATATAAGGCTAGTAATATTAAAGATCAAGTGACTTGTAAGTACTAAAACTTCTAAAGTAATATTTAGTTTATAGTAAAAGAATATTTAACTTGTCTTATATCTTTATAAGCTATAAGCTTTAAAGATATTCACTTGCACTTGCTAAAGGGGCAAAGATTAGTTTTATATTAAATATACTCTTTAAAATCCACTAAATTATTCACATTGCCTTATTGCTTACTAATAACATCCTTATATTATATAAGTTTTAATAAGAGTAAATGTTTGCTATCTCGAAAAAATCGACTAGTCCACAACTAGAAGCACTATTTTAAGCACTATAAGCTTCTAAATATGTAAAATAAAAAGAAGAATCGAGGAAAAGGCCTCTTCTTTAAAGTGCAAGTCCTTTGTTATATAAAAGTGAAAGTGGGTTAATTTGCATACAAAAAAGTTTTTTATAATATATTTGCTTAAAAAAACCCAATTATAATACTAAAAAACAAAGGATTTGAAGTAAATATACATAGCTTTAAAGACTTAACTAAATCAAGGAATAAATTAAGGGTTTTTAAGGGTAAAGGAAATGCAAAAAGCAAATACAAGTTAGTTTTATTCCTCTTATATTTATTGCTTGTCCCAAGCAAGTAAAAGTAGGGTAAGTAAGGGTTTTAAGTAAAAGAAAACGCAAGTATAAGTTAAAAGTAAACAAAAGTAATGTAAACTTTATATATAACAAAGGAAATAAGTAAAAAAAGCTCAAATAACTAAATATAAAAGCAAAAAGCAACTAAAAGCTAAAATAAAAAAAGAATATAGTTTTTAAGTTCTTTTGCCCATGCTTTAGTAATTATAGCTATAATTTTATTATTATTATTATTATTATTATTATTATTATTATTCCTTTTAATTGCAGTTAAATAAAGGGCTTTATCTAGTATTTTTGTTATTGTTAGTCTTTTAATTATATTATCATCTTATAATTAACGCTTTTAGCATAGCTTTAATATTATTTGCAACTTAAACTAGCTTTTGCTAATTAATTGCATTTGCAAACTATAGTTGCCAACCAAGTCCTAGTTTAAGTAAAGTTTAATTTTAAGTAATATAGTCCTTTTTAAGTTATTCTTGTGTTTTAAGGCGCGTGTAAATTGAAATCAAAGGATTAAAAGCTATATATTTATAGTTAATAATAGCTTTTACTCTTAATCCTTATCTTTACTTGCTAATCTAGCTTTATTCTAGTTATTATCAAAATAGATATACTTCCCTTTTTTAAATTTAAGGAGTTTTAGAACTTATATTACAATTTTAGTATCTTTTTCGATTTTTTAAGTAATTTTAGCATAAAACTCTATAATAGCTTCCTTTTCTAGTTTTATATTAGTCCGGAATTCGACTTCTTTAAAAGCAAGCTCTTATACTTTATCTTTATAAAAATATTAATACTAATTTCTCTTAACAAACTGCTTTAGTTAATTTCTTATATATATATAATATAAGAGAGTTTTATCCAATTTTTCTAGTATATAAGTTCCCTTTAGCTAATTAGCCTCCTTAACTTTATATAGTCTTAGCTACTAGTATAAAAGCTTAATGTTTTTAGACTTGTCTTAATTAATGTTTTTAATATTATATACTAAAACAAGATCTTTAGCTTAAATTAGTTTCTTACAAATCTAGTGCTTAATATTAAAGTTAGCTTTGTCCTTAGCATATTATCAAGTCTTTTGTAACTTAAACTCTTTAATATCTTTATGATACATCTAAATCTGCTATATATAAAGCTATAATAAAGTCGATTAATTATAAACTTTATCTTATTTAAAAGTCTTTTATATAAGATAACAAGTTTCTATTAAAAGCACTACCTCTTTACTATAAACTATATAAAAAGGAGTAAAGCTTATAAAGCTATATATTATAATTTTGTTTGTAAAAAGCGCTTAAAATAAAACATCAAGAAAAAAAAAACTTGATAACAATTTTTCGCTTAAGAGCACGTGCTATTGGCACTTGCTTGGTGCTATTAGTAGCTGCTTAGCAGTCAATTGGCAAGTGAGGCAATTAATTAGCAATTAAGGACTAGTTTTAGAAGGCAGTTTTAGAGGGCACTTTTAAGGACAGTTTTAGAGGGCACTTTTAAGGATAGTTTAAGAGGACAGTTTAAGGGAGGCCAGTTTTGGAGGCCAGTTTTAGAGGACAGTTTAGAACAAGCCCGAGAATTGGGTTATATAGCATACAATACAAAAACGGGCTAGCAGTTGTGCTATCCCTTCGTCTAGTGAAACATGCTTACACCAAGCATCTATAGCTAAATACTCTCCCCCCCCGGAACAAAGGGCAGACCCACAGTGGAAATAAGGGTCGTCTAGCTAATTAGAGGGCTAAAAGCTTCTCGAAAGCAAATCGGAGAAATTCTTTTTTCTGCCCTTTATTCCGGGGGGGGGAGTAATACGTGTTTGCTCGCCGATTTTTACTATAATGCTTAGCGTAAGCATGTCTCATTAAACAAAGGGATAAGCGGCACAAGTAAAAGGTGGCGCTTTTATTTATATTATAATAGCTGCTTACCCTTTTTTACTAGCAAAATTAAAGCTTAGCCGCTTATACGCACTTTTAAAAGGCCTTAGAAGTGCGCACAAGCGGCCTTATAATAGCTGCTTACCCTTCTTTACTAGCAAAATTAAAGTTTTTTTATAATTTCCTCGTTTCCTCGTTTCCTTGTTTCCTCGTTTCCTTGTTTCCTCGTTTCCTTGTTTCCTCGTTTCCTTGTTTCCTCGTTTCCTTGTTTCCTCGTTTCCTCTTTTCCTTCTCTTTATCCAACATCTCTTTGTCTAACATCTCTTTGTCTAACATCTCTTTGTCTAATATCTCTTTATCTAATATCTTAAAGAGTTTTAGTAAGGCATTTTAGAGGGCAGCTTAAGTTTCGGGGCCACTTTTGTAAAGCGTTTTAGCAAGGAGTTTTAGCAAGGCATTTTGGAGGGCAGCTTAGGTTTCGGGGCCACTTTTGTAAAGCGTTTTAGCAAGGAGTTTTGGTAAGGCATTTTAGAGGGCAGCTTAGGTTTCGGGGCCACTTTTGTAAGGCGTTTTGGCAAAGAGTTTTGGCAAAGCATTTTAGTAAAGCAGCTTATATAAAGTTATTTTTATAATATTAAGATAGTTTTCTAAATTATTTCTATATAAGCTTTTGTAAAAGATATAACTAAATTAAAACTTGTAATAATTAGCATTAGCAAGATAGTTACTATTTGTGCATATAGCTTGATTAGTGCTAATAGCAATCAATTAGCACTTAATGTCGAAAATTTGGTGCTAAATTTTTAGATATGCAAAAATGGTGCGGTTAGCACATCTTTGGCACTGTTGGCACATCGTTGGCACTATTAGCAAGTCGTTGGCACGTTTTTTTTTTCTTGATAAAGCAAGTGGTTAGTTTTGCAATTTACTTTGCAAATAATACTCAACTAGATACTAGCTATACTATTAGCCAACTAGCTTGATTTATATCAAATCTTAAAGCTATACACTTTACATTTGCTAAACAATTGCTATAATACCTTAATAGAATATATATAATTGGAATTGTATATTTAAGACCAATTTAAGGTTTATAGTACTAGATATACTCTAATTTTATATAAAGAACAAAAAACAACAAGGTCTCTTTTTATAGCTATGTAGTTGTATAATATAAGGGCGTGGTATTATAGATGTCTTAACGCCAAAAGTTGACTGCGCAAAGCTTGATAAAAGCTGAAATTATAGCTGCAAATGAGGGTGCAAAGGAAGTAGCTTAGCTAGAGAAAATCACTAAAGACCTTAATAAAGCTGACAGCAATGCAATACTGATCTTATAATGCAATAACCTTAGCGGAATCGATTTGATAAAGGATATAAAGCATTATAATAAGGCAAAGCACATTAAAATCAAATATTTGTATATACAAAACAATATAATGCAAAGGAATAAGTTGCAAATTGAGCATATTCCTAGTACAAAGCAAATAGCTAACATCTTTACAAAGCAACTACTAATTGATAAATACCGAAAACACTGCATATCAATGGGATTAGATGTTGGAATAGCCTTATAAGCTAGATATTAGTACTCTTATACTGCAATTTAGGAGCTAGAATGCCCTAAAGAGGTGCTAAACTCTTACAAGAGAGTAAGCATCTAAAGCTAGCCTGGAATAGTGGATTTTGCAAGAGTTAATGAGGCTAATAAATTGTATAATAGATACGGGAATAGCTTTATTATTTCTTCATTTGGGAGTATAGTGAATGGTGCTTATAGTGGATATACTCAGCATAGGGGCGTATTAGAATTTGGGGTCCTTTTAGGGTGCTAAGTTATCTAGGAACCCTATAATTACATTTCAGTGTACTAGTTGCACCATGCAACTTATGCATATTAGCCTTAATACAATTCTATCAATTGTACCATTGTTTAGTGCATTTCCATCGATATTTACATCATTCTATCCTTCCGCAAGCTCGTAATCTTAACATTTTCATTGACTTAATCTTGTCCTTGTTCAAAAGGATTTGCGAAGCTTGGGTCATACCATTTTCACTTGCATTCTCATGCGCAACCATAGACCTGTCGTTAGCAACTCTTAAGAATGAAATCCCGGTATCTAGAATCTGACTGCGCAACACTTTTCAGGTGATAGCTTCTTGTTGATCTTGTGCCCTGATCAATTGAGCTAAAGGTTCGTTGGTTCGTTAGTGGTCACAGCCTTACAATTATTAGATGATTCGCTATAAGCTCTTCTCCAAAGCCACCACAAGCCAAGCTGCAAGTCAGCTTGCACCTTGGCTAAACCACGTCGACTTGCCACATTCTATATTTAGAAAGCACTCTTATCTTCTAAAGGGCCGAAAGTTTGCTTAGCAAGTTTTTCAAAATCGGCGGTCAAGTCTTTTTGTAACCTTTCAAGCTAAATAAAGGCTCGACTTAAGACATTTTACTCTTTCGGCTTGTCCAAATCGACATACTTCAAGTCGAACCATAGGATAATAATACCTCAATAATCAAGGGACATCCCTAAAATTGTTATTTGATGCCTCAGTTTGCTATTCGGGTGTCGATAATGCAGCCTTGAAGGTCAATGAGCCATGAAGGCATATTCGAAAGCGATAGAATATTGGATTGTGTTGAATATCAGTTCAAGATCGGTGACTCAATCGGAGTCGACAGGCGAAAATAAATGTTTAAGCTTGAAAGAAACCATTTCTTGGGAGATGGTTCGTCCAGCTTTTGGAGTCATGCCTGCCCCCGCCTCCACGATGTGGGCTCGGCGAGGGTTACACAAACTTCCTATTTGACAAATTCCTGTCGGCTTTGCGCAGCAAGGCCGAGAATTGGTTGAGCCTCCACCACGAGTGAAAATAGGATTTTCAGGCATCTGTCAGGCAAAAAATCTGAACGGTCCCGAATGCTCGGATCCAACCAAGTGGCCCAGGCATTCGAGCAGGAATCGGCTACACACCTTTGTCGTAAAACTTTTCCCTATCCGCGGGCATCTCTGACACTCCGAGTCAGGCGCGGCTGCGCGGCTGTTGCCTTGCCTTATTATATTTTTGGCACAGGATTTTCTCCAGATTCTTGCATGGTTATTTTCCGCGATCTAGCCAGTATCAAAACCGCATTATATTACAACTCACACCAAGATATCGCCAAGCGAGGCTCCGTGAGACCAGATCGGCAATGGATCCTGACACTCGACATTCATGTCTTCAACAGTCCTCTGGACACATGATCTGATAACTTACATGTGGAAAGTCTATATAAGTAGGCCTCCCAGCTCCCAAAATCTACTATCCATCAACCAGCAGTCCACACTCCAGATATCAAATACAACCTTTTCAACTCTCCATCTTTCAATCTCTTCAAAATCCTTAAACCATTCAAAATGGTTTCCTTCACAGCACTTGCTTCTGCCATCTCCATGGCTCTCCTGACCTCCACAGCAAATTCTGCCCCATGGCCCCCGCCAAGTTCTTCACTATTTGACGTCAGTCTCTACAAGACCAGCAGAACATGGCCTGCACAAGGTAGCGAGCTTTTGTGCTGGGATCCTGCCCCCGGCGTCAGCGGAATCCACGTCGCTACAACAGACATAGGCATCTGTCAGAAGGCAGATTTCTACGCCTTGAACATCGACAGCGACCATTCTTCTTATCCACCAGGCGGATATGGTTGTAAAAGTGTGTTCTCTCAATTCTTCATTCATATTATGTTCAACAAGAAGATCGCTGACTCTGCTCAATAGTCTCTGTCTGGGAGAATGATAGCTGCGACTTAGCCCCGTCCGGAATCTACACCACTCAAAACGTCTGCTATACTCCTTCTGTCATTGGCAATATCCTCCATCTCCAGTCGTATCAAGTTGATTGCACCAACCCACCATCCCCGTAAATTCAAGACATAGACGTCGTGGTAAGAGGTGGAAAGAGGGATGTTTTTGGGACTTGGGGGCGTGCTTTAGTGAGGAATATTTCTCGTTCTTTTTGGGGGGGTTAATGAGGTTAAGGGGTCTTCCTTTTGTTCTTCTTCTATTAGAATAGTTTAGGAGGGCGTTTTGGGCCGCGAAGGGAGTTCTTGGTTGTGGGTGGCAAGGTCGAGAGCGATATCTTTTTTTGTTCACTCGTTAGTCGTTACAATGGACTGGAGGAGATAGATTTAAATTGAGCATTTTCATCCTCCGAGCCTAGAGACACGCGATAGAAAAAAAGCTTAAGGAGAAGTTGAGAGATTAGACGGTATTGAAATTGGCTCTGACGTCGAATTAGGATTTGGGATTATTAGAGGTACAGTAGGCGCTTATATCCAAGTCTCAATATATTTTCTGTGCGGAGACGAAGCTTGCAATTGTGTAGAGAGGGAGGAGACGTATTGAGGCGTGTATTCTAAATGATCTAGATGGGTAGAGGGTGAACGAGTAGAAGCACGAAAAGGAGTAAGTGGGAGAAGAAGAGAACTGTGAGGCGCAGGTTTTGAGATAAGAGATATGAAAGTAGTTGTTTTTGGCCCTCTAAGACATTCTCCAATCCTTCAGTATCCTTCAAGCCTTAAGCAGAAATTATCTCCATGCAAGGAATGAAATATTTGTGCTGCGAAAGCTGCGAAACAAAAGCCACCCAGAAACAAGAAAAGAATTGCACCAGCTATTCTAGAATACAAGAGATATGTCGATCAGTAAACATAGCACCCCGTATACAAATACCGAAAAGTCGACCACTTCCCAGTTGCCCAATCATATGCCGCCGCAAAGCTATCCGCAACATGACTCCGATCAAACGGCCCACAATCCACAATCGGCGTCTCCAACCCCCAGGCACCACCAGCAAATCCCGCCTGCGTATGAGCATTGACATTTAATCCCCATTTGAGCGTATTTCCAGGCGAGTTGAAGATTCCGGCGAAGACGCGGCCGTTGACGGTGAAGAGGTTGCCGTTTAGTTTCAGGTGCGGGATGTCGTCGTTGGATGAGCTGGTGCAGGTGCCGTCGGGGTTGCAGACGGGAGGAGGGAACCACCAGTTGGTCCACACGACGGGAATGGAGTTCGAAGGGGGGGAGCCGTCGCCGGAACGGGGAGTGATGGTGGTCCTGTTGTTTGGGAGAGGGGCGTAGATGAAGGAGCTATTTGGTGGGGCGGGGGGGAGCGCGAACTGCAGGCCGAGGGTTGGATGGGGGATGGGGAAGGGGTCGCTGGAATTCAGGTCTGGGATACAGAGAACGGCCCCTATGAAGGAGAGAAGGAGAATGACGGTGAAGCGGGAGGCAGGCATTGTGTCGCTTTTGTTGATGGGATAACGTCTAAAGTCTTTTCATCAGCCGAGGAGATATGTATTAAAGAATTTCATCTTACAGTTCTGTCGAAAAATTGATGAATTTCGAAGCTGCAGCGTCTTTTGCAATTTTTTTTTGTATTTGAACTTGGAAGTTTGATGTGATTTTGACAGAGCTGAGTCTTTCTTGCCACAATCTGGGTAAGCATCTCTCTTTATATATGTAGAACCACAACTGCCAAAACTAGTAAGGCTCTATGACATCTAACTTAACCATGTGACATTGCTGTGGAAAGGCCAGGAAAGCCTCCAAGTCCGAAGAACTACAAACCAATCGCTGTCTAGTGGTCGGAGCTGGTAGATACTGTTACACAGATTGTCTCATTCCTCACGTTAAGGGAAGCCTTATTGTTTAAAATTAGGCTCATCAAAAACGGCCAGTGTGCTGAGGTCAGTCATAGTAAGTGGACTCGGTGGTTGTGTGAGGCGTCGGAAAGTTGGTGAGGCTGAAGTGTCCGCAGCTTAAAAAGGGGTCACTGTGGCGCGACTCCGCCTTGTTTCAACTGGACGAAAACATCCGGCAAACAGTGTCGGTAAGAGCTTCCGGATTTACTCGCGGCCCCCATTAGCGAGATTACCCATTTCGCGTCACGACACGAACGCGTCCTTCTAAAAACAACACTATACGCATTATAGAGGACTTTATATTCTCCTTGCCTATTTTATAGGAGCACAAGTCCGGTAATATATGGCCAACTCTTATATAATTAGCTATTAAGTCAATAAAGTATAATAGCAAAGGATACAAGATAATTTGCGCCAAAACCGGCATACCTCTCTTAACAATTAAACAAATTTGCAAGTCCGAGACCTTAAGAACTACGCGTAAAAGCAAGGCTTATAAGCCTTATCTTCTCAAGCAAGCCAATATTAAGCGTATCTTTCGTTTTATGTTAGTATTATAGACTAATTGTTATATGTCTTAAGGGTGTATCCGGGTAAAACTTAAGCTTAAAGCCAAAGTCAATTGCATCCAAAAGACAATAAAAAAGCATAAATATCGCTGCTATATTGCTTGCCATTGACTGTTTATCTTAGAGAAGCAAGTAGCCAAGAGACTAGCCTTTGCCTTAAAGTATAAGTAGTAGGGAATAATAGACTAGAAACATGTTACATAAAGCGATAAAGCTACTTTTAAGACTAAAAAGAGAGGACGCGTTTAAGTTACTTGCCATCCCGAGGAAAAGAATTATCTAGACTATACTTAATCTGTTTATCAGAGTAAAAGAGTAAGTGTTATAGTATAAGTAGCAATTAGGTAAAATTAGAAGTTAAAACTTGTATTTCTTGAGAAGGTGCTAAGAAAAAAGGAATTTGTAGTATAATATACACTAAACAAGTTCTAGAAGCAATTATTAGCCCTTATTTTGCGTCTTTAAGTCCAAAAGAATAAAAGAGGTTTATATTTAAAGAAGATAGCGCAAAGGTTTACTAAGGAGCTACACGACTTTAGCAATTAAATTATAGGATTAAAGGGTTTAACTAGCTGCTGTCCTCATGTTGCACACAGCACAGGGTGATCGAATGAATAAGTAATTAATGAATTGTCTAATTAGAAACTAGAAGAGATAGGGGGAAAGCTCTTATAATATAAGGCGCAGAGCGCCCCCGATTACATAAGCCTAGGCCTTAGGCTACTATAAGCCTTTACAATTGCGATATACCCCCTAGCTAATCAAGGGGAATTTTAAATCTAATCCACAAAATGCTAAATCTAATCCAAATTATAATCCAAAAAGCACTCTAACAACCCCGCGCGCACTTACTCACAACACCTGCTATGCGCACACTATTAAAAAAAAGAGTAGAGTTTTGGATAGCTAGCGTAGCGGACTAGAGAACGTAGGTGGCCATGGACTCCTCCCGAAGCTTGCGTAGGGGCAGGATGACCTCTAGAGTGAACGCTCACTCAAACTTTTGATGTTCTCGTGAGTTTTTAGTCATCCTGTAGCCCCTGGTCCTGAGT
>Ga0302325_10027118_pt1 | contig 11886 bp, 6 predicted proteins | sample Palsa_T0_2_FD_201948 | JGI IMG/M metagenome (GOLD analysis project Ga0302325, IMG submission 201948) | Peat permafrost microbial communities from Stordalen Mire near Abisko, Sweden - Palsa_T0_2 | ecosystem: Environmental > Terrestrial > Soil > Palsa > Peat permafrost | place: Sweden: Abisko... | reverse complement strand
GCGAGGCGGTGATGGTGCGGGTTGCGGTGGGTTTGTGGAAGGCGGCAGGATCCGCGAAGGCGGCCGTAGCCGCGGCGTAATCGTCTGACTGCAACTCGACCATCTGAAGGAAGTGCTCGTAGGCCGATCCGTCGATGAGGTATTGCGCGGACAAGGACGCGCCGGCCGCGGGTGTGGGCGCCAGTCCCGCGATATGGAGCATGTGGCCGGTCAAGGCATGGGTCAGCGCGAGGAGGTCCGCGCTGAGGCGAAGTTTATCCGGCGTGAGAGTGAAGGGGATGTCGGGCGAGAAGTGGTGGAAGAGTTCGAGGCACTCCTGGACCTCGACCCAGTTGCCGGAGAAGCGGCCGAGGGGCTGATCCATGGAGGTGAGCAGGGCGACGGTGCGGGTGCCGGCCAGCTCGCCGGTTTCGACCATCAGGCGGGCGAGCAGCTGGGCGTCGGCGTACTTCGACATGAACGCGCCGGAGCCGGTCTTGACGTCGAGCACCAGCGCGTTGAGGCCGGCGGCGAGCTTCTTGCTCATGATGCTGGCGGTGATGAGGTAGGGCGACTCGACGGTGCCGGTGTGATCGCGGAGGGCGTAGAGGATGCGGTCGGCGGGGACCAGGGTGGGCGTCTGGCCGGCCATGGCGAAGCCGCACTGCTGGACGATGGAGAGGAACTCTGGGAGCGGGAGTTGGGTGCGGAAGCCGGGGATGGTTTCGAGCTTGTCTAAAGTTCCTCCGGTGTGGCCGAGCGAGCGACCGGAGATCATAGGGTCCTTGAGGCCGGCGGCGGCGACGATGGGGGCGATGAGCAGGGAGGTCTTGTCGCCGACGCCGCCGGTGGAGTGCTTGTCGACGGTGAAGGCGTGGAGCGGGGCGGTGTCGAGGGTCTCGCCGGAGAAGCGCATGGCCTGGGTGAGGTCGGCGAGCTCCTGTGGGTTGAGGCCGCGAAGGAAGATGGCCATCAGCAGCGCGGCGGTCTGGGAATCGGTTGGGGAGTCGGCCGGAGCGTCGGGTGTGGCGAGGCCGTCGGGCGCGCTCGAGGCCCGATCGCGGGAGACGAGGGCGTCGATGAAGGCGTGGATCTCGGCGCTGGAGAGAGTGAGACCGTCGCGCTTGTGCTGGATCACGTCGATTGGGTGGATAGGCACTTGGACTCGATTCACGGTCTTGCTCTGTTGCGGGTTGAGAAGAGTTGCAGCTGGGGTATACCCCTCCCTCTTGTGCGTGACCCTCTGGCGTAAAGGATTCTAAATGTTACGGTTAGCGAGGTTGTGGGCGCTAAGATCGTCATTCCGTTGTGGTTACGCGTAGAGTCGTCATTCGATGCGGGTTAGCTCCTGGCTGTGATCGGGTTGTTCCGGTAACCTATTCATTCCGTGTATGTTACAGGTAAAGTCCTCATTCGATGCGGGTTAGCTGCTGGCTGTGGATAGGAAGATACCCGGCTTATTTTGCCCCCTACTTAAATTGTACGAGTTTGGCAGGGGGAAACGGCCAAGAAAATGAGATGACAAAAGGTGCGTCTTTATTGGCGATTTCGATATTTTGCAGGTCTGGGGGGCTTGACACGCGATTTTGCTGAGGAAATCGGAGGAATTTTTTTTCGTGGAGGATGCGGGGAGGGTGGTGGTCGCTGGTGGGGGTGGGCGAAGAGAAGAAGCGGGCTCCTTCGCTGTGCTGCGGAATGACAAGCAAAGGGACAGGCAGCGGAGTGAAAGACAAGCAAAGGAAAAGGCAACGGGGTGAACGACAAGCAAGGGGACAGGCTAAGGACTGAATGACAAGCAGAGGGACAGGCAACGGCGCAATACGGAGATTCTGAGCTTCGCTCAGAATGACGGCGAGCGACAACGACAGCAGGTTCCTTCGCTGCGCTGCGGAGTGACAAGCAAAGGGACAGGCAGCGGCGGGGAAGACAAGCAAAGGAAAAGGCATCGGGGTGAATGACAAGCAGGGGACAGGCAACGGCGTAATACGGAGATTCTGAGCTTCGCTCAGGATGACACAAGCGAAGACGACAGCAGGTTCCTTCGCTGCGCTGCGGAATGACAAGCAAAGGGGCAGGCAAAGGCGTGGAACAGGCTACGGCTTTATTCGGGGGTGAGGCGGAAGGCGGCCGGGAGGAGGGCGGCGAGGGTGGTGGAGACGATCTCGCCGGCGGTTGAGGGGTAGAAGACGGCGGTCTCCGGGGTGGAGAACTCGAGGAGGGTCTGGCGGCAGGCTCCGCAGGGCGCGCAGGCGGCGCCGTTGAGGTTGACGATGGCGACTGCGCGGATGCGGAGGGCGGGCCCGTGCAGGGTGACGGCGGCGGCGATGGCAGCCTGCTCGGCGCAGGAGGTGAGGCGGTAGGAGGCGTTTTCGACGTTGGCGCCGGCGACCATGGCTCCGTCCTGGCTTTCATCCGGGTGGAGCAGGATCGCGGCGCCGACACGAAAATGGCTGTAGGGGGAGTAGGAGTTGTGGGCGGCCTGGATGGCGCGCTGGTGGAGGGCGGCGATTTCAGACGGGGTGAGGGCTGCGTTTTGGGCCATAGATAACCGAGGGTAATGGGTGACGGCAGCTTGAAGCAACGGCAAAGACGAAGGCGGAAGCGGATTCCCTGCGGGAATGACAGGCAAGAGGAGGGCCAGGCGAGAGGAAGGCCAAGGCACGGACAAAAGGCGGCCGTTGGCGGAGACAACAGGAAGGCGGGCGCAAGGACGGAGGATGCGGGGGGCGCGCTTCCGCGCTGCCGGCGATGGTCCGTGAGCAACTCCGAGCAGCTCTGGGCTGTTCTGGCCGGTGACCGATGGTGGGTTTGGGCCCTCATGGTTACACGGCGGGGGCCCGATAAGGGAATCGTGGATGAGCTGACGAAAGAGTTTATCGCGGAGAGCCAGGAAGGGCTGGAGCGTATGGAGCTCTGCCTGACCGAGCTTGAACAGCGCCCGGGCGACGGCGAGCTGGTGTCGGAGATCTTCCGTGCCGTGCATACGATCAAGGGGACCACGGGGTTTCTCGGGTTCGGCCGGCTGGAGACGCTGGCGCATGCGGGGGAGAGCCTGCTGGGGGCCTTGCGGGATGGAAGACTGGCAGCGACCTCCGAGCTGATCGGCGGACTGCTGGATCTGATGGACGGACTGCGGGCGATTCTGCGCCTGATCGAGGCGACCGGGGCGGAGGGGCGGCCGTCGGCGGACGAAGATTGCGAACTGATCGCGCTTCTGGCGGAGTTGAAGGCCGGGGGCGGGGGGTTGGCGGCGGCCGGAGAACCCGCGCCCCGGAGTCGTCGGGACGCTTCGACTTCGACAGGCTCAGGGCAGGTGGGGCACGCGGTCTCGCGGCCGGTCGGGGATGCGGGGAGCGCGGGTTTATGGCCGGCGCCGGCGGCTGGTCCGTCGACCCAGGAGAGGACGCTGCGCATCGACGTGGAGGTGTTGAACCGGATGATGAACCTGGTGGGCGAGCTGGTGCTGACGCGCAACCAGATTCTGCAGAGCGCGCCGGGCGCGGAGAATTTTCCCGATCTCGCGCGCCGGCTGGATACGGTGACGGCGGAGCTGCGCGAGTCGGTGATGGAGGCGCGGATGCAGCCGGTGGGGCATCTGTTCAGCAAGTTTCCCAGGATGGTGCGAGACCTCGCGCGGACCTGCGGGCGGCAGGTACGGATCGAGTTCGAGGGGCAGGCGACGGGGCTGGACAAGAGCCTGCTGGAGGCGATGCGAGACCCTCTGACCCATGCGGTGCGGAACTCGGTCGACCACGGGATCGAGCCGCCGGAAGAGCGGGTGAAGGCGGGCAAGCCGGCCGAGGGCGTGGTGCGTCTGCGCGCGTTCCACCAGAACGGGTCGGTGGTGATCGTGGTCATCGACGACGGGGCGGGAATCTCGACCGCGCGGGTGCTGGCGAAGGCGATCGAACGCGGGCTGGCGACGCCGGAGGAGGCGGAGCAGATGACCGGGCGTGAGGCGCTGGAGCTGATCTTCGTGGCGGGATTTTCGACCGCCGCGGAGGTGACGAATGTCTCGGGACGCGGCGTGGGGATGGATGTGGTGCGAACCAACGTGGAGAAGGTGGGCGGAAGCGTGGAGTTGGAGTCGCGCGAGGGGCTGGGCACGACGATTCGGCTGCGTGTGCCGCTGACGCTGGCGATCGTTCCTGCGCTGGTGGTGCGCAGCGGAGGCCAGAGTTTTGCGGTGCCGCAGAACTCGCTGGTAGAGCTGGTGTATGTGCCGCGGCGGGATCGGGAGTCGGCGGTGGAACGGATGGGAACGGCGGAGCTTTACCGTCTGCGCGAGCGCTTGTTGCCGCTGGTGTGGCTGGACCGTCTGCTGGAGCTGGAACCGAGTGTGGACGCGGCGGCGGGCTTCTATATTGCGGTGGTGGAGTCGGACGGCCGCCGGTTCGGGCTGGTGGTGGACGACCTGAAGGCGCCGGAGGAGATTGTGGTGAAGCCTCTGTCGGGGGCCCTGCGCGAGATTGGCATGTTCTCGGGCGCGACGGTGCTGGGCAATGGCATGCTGGCGTTGATTCTCGACGTGTCGGCGACCGGAGCGCGGGCTGGGGTGCGGCCGGCGGAGGAGGAGATGAAGGTGGTGGGCGCGGAGGCGGGGCGCGGTGCGGGGCGGATCGAGCTCGAGAGCTCAATGGTGATCTATGAGAGCTGGAAACGCGGGGAGAGCTGGAAGCGCGGGGGGTCTGAACTGGATGAGGAACGGGGGAGCGCGAGCCGCGGTCAGATGGCGATGCCGTTGAGCGCGGTGGAGCGGATTGAAAGCGTGCCGCTGAGCGAGATTGAGTATGCGGGCGGCGAGGCGATGCTGCAATACCGCGGGGAGCTGCTTCCGATCGAGGATGAGGGCGGGGTGTTGGGGGAGATGAGCGCGGCGAGCGGCCTGGCGGCGAGCCGCTCGATGGAGCGGGGACCGGGGGCCGACGGCTGCCGGGATGGAGCGGAGACCGCGGAGACAGCGCCGACTCTGGAGGCTTTGAAGGATGACGGCGGCAGGGCGACCGTACTGATCTGTCTGCGTGCCGGAGCGCGCGGGGCGAGGCGGGTTGGGGTGGTTGTGCGGCGCGTGCTGGACGTGGCGGCGGGCACGCTGCTGGCATCGGACAGGGCGGAGGGCGAGGGTCGATTGGCGATGGTAAAGAACCGCGTGACCCTGATGCATCTCGAGCGCGCGGAGCCGGCCGAGGAAGCGGCGGCGGCGATCTTCGAGGAGGTTGCATGAGCCATGCGGAGGGGCGGCGCGCGGACGCTCGCGGCGTGGTGTCGATCTGCTCGCTGCGGGCGGGGATGGGGCTGTATGGGATCGATACGCGGCAGATCCGGGAGGTCCTGGGAAAGACGACGCCGCATCGCGTGCCGCTGGCTCCGGAGTACATCGCCGGGGTGGTGCCATATCGCGGCGAGGTGCTGACGACGGTGAGCTTACGGGGGCTGCTTGGGCTGGAGAAGTGGGCTGGGACAAACTGCGTGCTGGTGCTCGACGACCAGGAGGACGGCGAACGGTTCGGGCTGATGGTGGATGGAGTTGGAGGCGTGATGACGTTCGAAGAGACGGCGCTGGAGGCGAATCCGAGCGCGCTCGACGCGCGCGGCGTGGCGCTATTCGACGGAACGTACAGGATGGAGTCCGGTTTGGTGGTGCGGCTGGACCCGGAACGGCTGCGGCCGTCGCGGCTGGCGGAGAGCGAGTTGTTTGGGGCTTCCAAACAGGAGAGACCGGGGGAACAGAGATGAGGGCGCTGATCGTAGACGATTCGAGATTCATCCGGCAATACATGCGCCAACTGCTGGAGGGTATGGGCATGAGCTGCGAGGAGGCGCTGGACGGGAGCGAGGCGCTCGATGTGCTGCGCGGCGCCGCTGGGTTCGACTTCATGCTGCTGGATGTGAATATGCCGAAGGTGAATGGTCTGGAGTGCCTGAAGACGCTGCGGGACGCGGAGCTGCAACCTGCGATGAAGGTGATGATGGTGACGACGGAGGCGGACAACTCCTACATCTGCCGTGCGCTGGAGTATGGCGCGGATGAGTTCCTGATGAAGCCGTTCACGCCGGAGAGCCTGCGAGAGAAGCTGATCATGCTTGGGCTGGCGGCGTGATGCGAGGCGGAGGAGTGGCGAGGGAATGGCGGAGAAGATCGATTTGAGCCGGATCGGCCGATTTTGATGTGGCCCCTGCGCGGGCGGGAGATCCCCGAACGGTGCTGCCCGGGACAGTGGCAATTGCAGAGCATGGAGGAAGAGACAGCGGATATGACTATGGGAAGGAACAAGCCGATTCGAGTGCTGGGGGTGGACGACTCGGCGGTGATGCGCGGCGTACTGAGGACGCTCTTCGAGAGACAGCAGAAGAAGCATCCGGCCGACCTGCCGGAGATGGAGCTGTGCGGCCTGGTGGAGGACGGCGTGGAGTGCCTGGCGGCAGTGCTTCGGCTGCGCCCCGACGTGGTGGTGCTGGACCTGGAGATGCCGCGGATGCATGGGCTGGATGTGCTGGAGCAGCTGCGGCTGGAGGAACCCGCGCTTCCGGTGATCATGTGCAGCTCCTATACGGATCAGGGAGCGCGCTCGACGCTGGACGCGCTTGCGCTGGGCGCTTCGGACTACGTGATGAAGCCTGCCCGGCAAAACGACCTCGCGACCGCGATGGAGACGCTGGCAAGCCAACTGCTGCCGAAGATCGCCTCGCTTGCCGGGTCTGGGCGCCTCCGGCGGCAAGTGTCGCCGGAGGGCGAGGCGGGCCGGGCAGCGAGTCCGGCAGGTCCGGCGGGGGACTTCGGAATGGAAACGGCAATGGATGCGCCTGCCCGGCATTCGGGGGTTAGCGGGGCCGCGGGGGCTCTGGTGGAGATTGTGGTGATCGGAGTGTCGACGGGCGGGCCGTCGGCGCTCGAGGCGGTGCTGCCGAAGCTGACGGAGGACTTCCCCGTGCCGGTGATGATTGTGCAGCACATGCCGAAGCTGTTTACGGGGGCCCTGGCCGAGCGGCTGGACCGCTGTTGCCCGCTGCGGGTCCGCGAGGCGCAGGATGGGGCGGAGCTCAGGGCGGGCACGATCTGGCTGGCGCCGGGAGACGCGCATATGGAGGCCTCGAAGCCGGCGGGAGCAAGCGCGGAGGGCGGAGGAGAAGGCGGACCGCGGAGAGCCGTGATCCAGCTTCATCAGCAGAGACCGTTGAACCACTGCAAGCCTTCAGTGGATTACTTATTCAGTTCCGCGGCGAGGACCTATGGCGCAGGAACGCTGGCCCTGGTGATGACGGGGATGGGTGCGGACGGTCTGACCGGGGCGCGGCTGGTGCATGAGTCGGGTGGCACGGTGCTGACGCAGGATGCCGCCACGTCGGCGATCTGGGGGATGCCGGGGCGGGTCTTTCAGGCGGGGATCTCGCGGGAGCCGCTGCCTCTGACTCGTCTGGCAGGCGAGTTGACGCTTCGCGTGAACGCGGGGCGAAGCGGGCGCGGATCGGGCGGCGCCTCTCGAAAGGCGACGGCAGCTCCACCGAAAGACGAAACCGCGGCGACCTTCGCGCGAACCGAGGTGACCCATGAGCTGCTCTGATTCCGATTACGCGTACCTCCGGCAACTGGTGCTCTCCGAGTCGGCGAACCTGATCGCCCCTTCGCGCAACGCTCTGTTCGAGGCTCGGCTTGCGCCGATCGCGCGGCGTCAGGGCGCGTCGACTCTCGAAGACTTCGTAAGTATTCTGCAGATCGACCGGAACCCCCGGCTGCACAGCGCGGTGGCGGAGGCGATGACCATCAATGAGACCAGCTTCTTTCGCGATGGAAGGCCGTTCGACGCGCTGCGGGATACGATCCTGCCCGACTTGATCGCGAGAAACTCGTCCGCACGAAAGCTGCGGATATGGAGCGCCGCGAGCTCGACGGGACAGGAGGCGTACAGCGTGGCGATGCTGATCTGCGAGCACTTTCGCGATCTGGCGTGCTGGGACGTGAAGATCGTGGGGGCGGACATCTCGCGGGAGGCGGTTGAATATGCCCAGCGCGGCCGGTACCGGCGGCTGGAGGTCAACCGCGGCCTGCCGGCGCGGATGCTGGTGAAGTACCTGGTGCGCGACGGCGACGAATGGGAGGTGACGCCGAAGCTGCGGTCGATGTGCGAATTCCAGTGCGCGAACCTATGCGGGCCATTGCCCGGGCTGGCGATGTTCGATCTGGTGCTGCTGCGCAATGTGCTGCTGTACTTTCGCCAGCAGGACCGGAGCTCGGTGTTCGGCGAGGTGCATCGCCGGACGGCACCGGGCGGGTATCTGCTGCTGGGAGCGGCGGAGCAGGCGGAGGATTCGACGAACCTGTTTCATGCGCAGTTCGCCAGGGACTGTTACTTCTACCGGCGTGCTCCTGGGCCGTAGCCCGGGCAGGCGAGGGAGCCGGGGCTGCATCCAAGCGGTATCGCAGCGGATATGCTGCTGATAGCGCTTGAGCGATGCCGCGAGCCTCATCCAATGCGAAGCGAGCGAAGACCGCGGAAGCGGGGAAGAGGGCGGCGGTGTCCGCTGAGGCGGCAGCGGCGGCCCCGGCCCCGGCCCCGGAGGAGCTGGCCGCGGATGCTGCGCTCGCCCTGTTCCATCCGATTGTGGAGGCGTGGTTTCGGGCTGCGTTCGATCGCCCGACCGCGCCCGAGCGCGAGGGCTGGCCTGCGATTGCGCGCGGGGAGTCGACTCTGATTCTTGCGCCTACGGGTTCGGGCAAGACGCTGACGGCGTTCCTGTGGTGTTTGGACAAGCTGATGCTGGGCAGCGGCGCCGGGGCGACGGAGCGAGGCTGTCGCGTGGTGTACATTTCGCCGTTGAAGGCGCTGGCCGCGGATGTGGAGCGGAACCTGCGTGTGCCGCTGGCGGGCATCGCAGAGATGGCGCGGAAGGCAGGCGTCCCAGTGCGGGCGCCGGCGATCAGCGTACGTACGGGGGACACCTCGCCGAACGAGCGGGCACGGTTTCGGCGGCATCCCGGAGACATATTGATTACCACTCCGGAGTCGCTGTACCTGCTGCTGACGAGCGAGGCGGGCGAGGCTCTGCGGACGGTAGAGACTGTCATCGTGGATGAGATCCATGCGCTGGTGCCGACCAAGCGCGGGGCGCATCTGGCGTTGTCGCTGGAGAGGCTGGAAGAGTTGGTGCGGTTGAGCGGCGGCCCTCGATTGCAGCGCGGCGGCCCTCGATTGCAGCGCGGCGGCGCTCGGTTGCAGCACGGCGGGCCTCGGTTGCAACGCATCGGGCTGTCGGCGACGCAGAGGCCGCTCGAGGAGGTGGCGCGATACCTGGGCGGGGCCGAGAACGGGGCTGCAAACGGGTATGGGGAGGGCGCGACGGGCGAGCGGCCGACTCATGTATCTCTTTCGGTTACAGACGTGCCGCCGTCGTCGGGTCCGGCCGGGGATAATTTTTTGTCTGCAACCGATTCGGTTGCATATACGCCGCCGGGGGCCGGAACCGAGGAAGAGGATGAGGATGGGTCGCTGGAATCGCCGCGGAATGGGGACGAGGCGGACAAATCCGCGGGTTTAAATGATCCTCGGTACCGTCCGGTGACGATTGTGAATGCGGGCACGCGGAAGGTGCTGGAGTTGAAGGTGGAGGTGCCGGTCGAGAACATGGCGCGGCTGGGCGAGGTTGAGGGACCGCCAGATGGGCCGGCTGCTACAGGGCCCAGACGAACGTCGATCTGGCAGAGCATTTATCCGCGTGTGCTGGAGATTGTGCAGGGGAGGACGTCGACGCTGATATTCGTCAATGCGCGCCGGGTGGCGGAGCGGATGGCGGGCGCGCTGAACGATCTTGCGGGCGAGCAAATTGCGCTGGCGCACCATGGATCGCTCGCCGCGGCGCAGCGAGTGGAGATTGAAGATCTGCTGAAGGCGGGGAAGATCAAGGCGCTGGTGGCGACAAGTTCTCTTGAGCTGGGGATCGACATGGGGGCGATCGACCTGGTGATTCAGATTGAGGCGCCTTCGAGTGTAGCGAGCGGGATGCAGCGCATTGGGCGAGCGGGGCACCAGGTGGGCGCGCCTTCTCACGGAATTATTTTTCCAAAGTATCGCGCGGACCTTGTGGCGTGCGCGGCAGTGACGAGAGCGATGCACGAGGGGCACGTGGAATCGACGCGGTTCCTGCGCAACCCGCTGGATGTGCTGGCGCAACAGATTGTGGCTGTGATCGCGCATCCGCCGCTGAATGTTGTGGAGGCGGAGAGAAGGGCGAAGGCAAGGCGGGATGAGGATGCGAGTCCGGGGATCGGTTACGCGGCGCTCTATGCGCTGGTGCGTGGGGCAGCGCCGTTTGCGGCACTCAGCCGGAAGGCGTTCGATGGGGTACTGGACATGCTTGCGGGACGCTATCCGTCGGATGAATTTGCAGAGCTGCGGCCGCGAGTGACGTGGGACCGGACGCGCGACTGGCTGACGCCGAGGCAGGGCGTTAAGCGGATTGCGATCCTGAATGGCGGGACGATCCCGGATCGCGGGTTGTATGGAGTTTTTCTTGCGGGAGAGCGCGCCAAGCCGGTGCGCGTGGGCGAACTGGACGAGGAGATGGTGTTCGAGAGCAAGCCGGGGGAGACATTCATTCTCGGCGCTTCGACGTGGCGTATTGAGGAGATTACGCACGATCGAGTGCTGGTTGTGCCGGCGCCGGGCGAACCGGGAAAGATGCCGTTCTGGCATGGCGATCGCGCGGGACGGCCGATGGAGTTTGGGCGAAGGATCGGCGCGCTGGTGCGTGCGCTGCGTGAGATGCCGCTGGCGGTCGCGGTCACGACTCTGGTGAAGGACCACGACCTGGAGGCTGGAGCGGCGGAGAATCTGATGCGCTATCTGGCCGACCAGGAGATTGTAACCACAATTGTTCCGGATGACCGAAATATTGTGATCGAGCGAGTGCGGGATGAGCTGGGGGCCTGGCGGGTGTGCGTGCTGACGCCGTTTGGCAGCAGGATCCATGCGCCGTGGGCGATGGCGGCGACGGCAAGGATTCGCGCGAACGGCGCGCCGGACGTGGAGTCGATGTGGAGCGAGGACGGATTTGTGCTGCGATTTCCGGAGGCGGATGCAGCGCCGGATATCGACGCACTGCTGATGGGGCCGGACGAGGCGGCAGAGTTGGTGACGCGGCAGCTTGGATCGACAGCGCTGTTTGCGTCCAAGTTCCGCGAGAGCGCTTCGCGGGCGTTGCTGCTGCCGCGCAGGCGAGCCGATGGCAGAACTCCGCTGTGGCAGCAGAGGAAACGCGCGTACGACCTGCTGGCGGTGGCGAGCCGCTATGCGAGCTTCCCGATATTGCTGGAGGCATATCGCGAGTGCTTGCGGGATGTGTTCGATATGCCGGCGCTGATGGAGGTGTTGCGCGGGATGAAGGACGGTTCGCTGCGGGTGCATAGAGCAGATACAGAGAAGTCTTCTCCGTTCGCGGCTGCGCTGCTGTTCGGCTATGTGGCGAATTACATCTACGACGGAGACGCGCCGCTTGCGGAACGGCGCGCGCAGGCGTTGTCGATCGATCAGGAGCAGTTGCGGGAGTTGATGGACGATGTAGACCTGCGCGAGCTGCTGGATCTGCATGCGATTGAGGAGACCGAGGAGCAGCTGCAGTGCCTGGTGGAGGCATACAAGGCGCGCAATATGGACGGCGTGCACGATCTTCTGCTGCGGCTGGGGGATTTGTCACTGGATGAGTTACAGAAGCGGAGCGCGGTGGAGAACGTGGCTGAATTTGTAACTACATTAGTGCGGGCGCGGCGAGTGGTAGAGGCGATGGTCGCGGGCGGAAGGCGATTGATTGCCGTCGAGGATGCGGGGCGGTATCGGAGCGCGTTGGGAATAACGTTGCCGAAGGGATTGCCGGAGGCTTTTCTGGAGGCGGCTCCGGAGGCCGGGATGGATCTGG
>Ga0302325_10027116_pt1 | contig 11886 bp, 6 predicted proteins | sample Palsa_T0_2_FD_201948 | JGI IMG/M metagenome (GOLD analysis project Ga0302325, IMG submission 201948) | Peat permafrost microbial communities from Stordalen Mire near Abisko, Sweden - Palsa_T0_2 | ecosystem: Environmental > Terrestrial > Soil > Palsa > Peat permafrost | place: Sweden: Abisko... | reverse complement strand
CGGAAGGTTGATGGTGGGCGCAAAGCTCCAGACAGCGGCGGCGCCGGTGAACAGGCCGGCAAGCGAGACACTCGTGGTCCCGCCGGAGCCTGTAAGGGAGATAGACGGAAAGAACGCCGCCCGCGCCGCGCCGATATTGGCGTTCGCGGCTTTGAGGGTCAGCTCGGCGCCCTGTACATCCGGGCGGCGCAGGAGCACCGCCGAATTCAGCGCGTCCGGAACCGTGCCGAGCTGTGTTGCGGGATCATCGACACCCACCGGAAGGTTGACGGCCGCCACGGGGGCGCCCACCGCCAGATCGAGCGCGTTCCTGTCCTGCGCCACCTGAGTGGTGTAACGGGCGACGTCCGCATGGGCTTGTTCGACCACGGTCTCGGCGTTGCTGACGTCCAGCTGGGACGCGATACCGCCCTGCATCCGCCGCTCCGCCAGTTTCAGATTGGCCTGGCCGCTGACGACGGTCTCTTGCGACACAGCTAGCAAAGAGGAGTCGGCGGCAAGTGTGAGGTAGTCGGTGGCGACGTCGGCCACCAAGGTGATTTGGACCGTCCGCCGGGCCTCTTCGGTGGCGAGGTAGGTGTCCAGCGCCGCCTTGGTCAGACTGCGGATACGTCCGAACAGGTCGACTTCGTAAGCGGTGGCGCCGACGCTCGTCGTGTATAGGGTCTCGTTCTGGTAGGCCCCGCCCAGGGCCGGCGGCAAACCGGTGTATCCGCGGCCGTAACTCGCGCCAGCCGACGCGTTGATGGTGGGCAGGAGCGCCGCGCGCTCAACGTGATACTGTGCCCGTGCGGCCTCGATCTGGGCGATCGCGACGCGCAGATCGCGGCTGTTCGCCAGGGCCTGCTCGATCACCGCCCGCAATTTGGGTTGGGGAAAGACGTCGCGCCAGTCCGCCACCGAACCATCGGCGGGCGCCGCATAGGCGGGGCCGGTGGGCCATTGCGCGGGGACCGGCGTCGCGGGCCGAATGTAGTGGGGTTCGAGAGCGCATCCGGCGAGCAGGGCGCCGATCGGGATCACGCATAGGGGCGAGCGGGTCATGCCGGCGTCGCTTCCGGCGCCTGCTGGTCGTCCGGCGTCGGATCATCGTGGAGGCGGCCACGCCGAAGTCCGCCGCGGATAGCGACGAAGAAGAACGGCACCAGGAAGATCGCCAGAACTGTGCCGCCGAGCATCCCGCCAATGACGACGGTGCCGATGTCGTTCTGTCCGCCAGCCCCCGCGCCAGTCGAGATCGCCAGCGGCGTCACGCCAGCGATAAAGGCGATGGACGTCATCAGGATCGGCCGCAGCCTCTGGCGCGATGCGCCGATGGCGGCCTCAATCGGGCTCTTGCCCGCCTTCTCGGCGTCGTCGGCGAACTCGACGATCAGGATCGCGTTCTTGGCTGACAGCCCGATGGTCGTGAGCAGGCCGACCTGGAAATAAACGTCGTTGTAGAAACCTCGCATTGTCGAGGCGAGCAGCGCGCCCACGACTCCGAGCGGGATCACCAGAAGGATAGCGATAGGGATGGACCAGCTCTCGAACAGCGCCGCAAGGCACATGAACACGACGAGCACCGACAGGGCGTAGAGCATCGGCGCCTGACCGCCCGAGAGTTTCTCCTGATAGGACTGGCCGGTCCACTCGTAACCAACGCCCTTGGGCAGCTTTCCGATCAGCGTCTCCATCTCCGTCATGGCCGCGCCCGAGCTCTTGCCGGGGCCGGCCTGGCCCTGGATCTCGAGTGATGGCTCGCCGTTGTAGCGTTCCAGCCGCGAGGGTCCGATCGCCCAGCGCGAGCTGGAGAAAGCCGAGAAAGGCGCCATTTCGCCGCTGGCGGAACGCACGTACCAGAGGCCGAGGTCTTGCGGACCCATGCGGTAAAGCGCGTCGGCCTGCATGAAGACCTGCTTGACCCGACCGCGGTCTGCGAAATCGTTGATGTAGGTCCCAGCCGAGGCTGCGCTCAGGGTCGCGTTAACGTCGGCGAGGGACAGACCCAGGGCGCCGGCGCGCGCCTGGTCGACATCGATGTCCAACTGCGGCGTGTCCTCCTGGCCATTGGGACGCACCGCGGCCAGTAGGGGGTCGTGCGCGGCCAGGCCCAGGAGCTGATGTTCGGCCTGGACCAACCGGTCGTGCCCGACTCCAACCTGGTCTTCCAGTTCAAGATCGAACCCAGAGGCGTTTCCCAGGTCCCGCACCGCCGGCGGCACCAACGCGAAGACACGGCCGTCGTTGATCTGCGAGAACGCGTCCATGGCGCGGCCGACGATCGCCGGCGCGCGGTTGGCGACGGCGCCTCGCTGATCCCAATCCTTCATCTTCACGAACACCATGCCGACGTTCTGGCCTGCGCCGGCGAAACTGAAGCCGGTGATGGCAAACACGCCGTCCACGTTGGCCTTCTCGTCGACGAGGTAGTGGTGCTCGACCGCGAGCGCGACGGCGTCGGTTCGCGACTGGACCGCCCCGGGCGGCATGGTGATCAGATTGATGATCTCGCCCTGGTCCTCGTCCGGCAGGAAACCGGTCGGCAAGCGCAGGAAAAGCAGAACGACGGCCGCAACCACCGCCAGATAGACGACCCAGGCTGCCCAAGGGCGCCTAAATATGCGCCTGAGCGCGCCGTCGTATCGCTTGACGTTGCGATCGAACGTCGTGTTGAACCAGCCGAAGAAGCGGCCGACGGGGCCGCGCCTGGCGACCGCGGCGACGGCCCCCGGCTCAGCCGACCGTTTCGGTACTGGCTTCAGCAAGGTCGCGCAGAGCGCCGGCGTCAGCACCAGGGCGGCCGTTACGCTCAGCACCATCGCCGAGACGATCGTGACGGAGAACTGCCGATAGATCGCGCCCGTGGAACCGCCGAAGAAGGCCATCGGCAGCAGGACCGCCGAAAGCACCGTTGCGATGCCGACGAGGGCGCCCGTGATCTCGCCCATGGATTTGATGGTGGCGTCCTTGGGCGACAGGCCCTCGGTCTCCATGATCCGCTGGACGTTCTCCACCACGACGATGGCGTCGTCCACCAGCAAGCCAATGGCCAGAACCATGGCGAAGAGCGTGAGGACGTTGATGGAATACCCGGCGATCGCCAGCACGCCGAAGGTTCCGAGCAGCACAACCGGCACCGCGATGGCGGGGATCAACGTCGCGCGCCAGTTTTGGAGGAAGAGGAACATCACTGCGACCACAAGCAGAACGGCGATGATCAGGGTCTGCACGACGTCGTGGATCGAGCGCGTGATGAAGCCGCTGTTGTCCACCGGAAAGGCCACCGCGACGCCGGGCGGGAAGTTCTGTGAGAGCTGCCGAACGCGGGCCTTCACGAGGGCGACGGTCCGAAGCGCATTGGCGCCCGACGCCAGCTGGACGGCGAAGGCGGCCGCCGCGCGACCGTTGAAGCGGCTGTTCACATTGTAGTTGGCGCCGCCGATCTCGACGCGGGCGACATCGCCCAGGCGAACGATGGAGCCGTCCGTGGCGCTGCGCAGGATGATGGCCTTGAATTGATCGGCGGTCTGGAGCCGCGACTGGGCGTTGACGGTGGCGTCGAGCTCCTGACCGGCCACTGCGGGCTGCGCGCCCAGTTCGCCGGCCGGCACCTGGACGTTTTGGGCCAGCACCGCGGCGGCGACGTCTGACGGCATGAGTTTGAAGTTGTTCAGCTTGTACGGGTCGAGCCAGATACGCATGGCGTACTGGCCGCCGAACACCTGGGTGTTGCCGACGCCGTCGAGGCGCGAAACGGGGTCTACCAGCTTGCTGTTAACGTAGTCGCCGAGGTCGATGTTGTTGTGGCGCCCATCCGTATCGTAGAGGGCTACCACCATGATGAAGTCGGACTGGGCTTTGGCGACGACGAGGCCCTGCTGCTGAACCTCAACGGGCAGCAGCGGCGTCGCCTGGGTCAGCTTGTTCTGGACCTGTACCTGGGCGATGTCCGGATTGGTTCCGGGCTCGAAGGTCACGGTAATCGTCGTCTGGCCGTTCGCGGCGCTGACGGACGAAAAATACAGGAGGTGGTCGATGCCGGTAAGCTGCTGTTCGATCACCTGCGTGACCGAGCTTTCCAAGGTGTCCGCGGAGGCGCCCGGATAGGTGGCGGTGATTGAGACCGCTGGCGGGGCGATCGTCGGGTACTGCGCGATGGGTAGTGTCAGGATCGACAGCGCGCCCGCCAGCATGATCGCCATGGCCACCACCCAGGCCAGCACGGGACGATCGATGAAGAAGCGAGACATTTGCGCGCTTCCTCAGGGCGTCGGGGCGGGCGCTGACGCCTGGATGGACAGCACGCGCACCGGCTGGCCCGGACTGGCGTCTGCGCCGCCGTCGACAATAAGGCGGTCGCCAGGGCCGAGGCCTTTGGTGACGCGCCACTGTGTGCCGACGGGCGCCGGCGCGACCTCGAGCACGCGCGCCTCTGCGCGGCCCTGGGCGTTAACCACCAGGGCGGTGGGACGCCCTTTCTCGTCGCGCGTGACGGCCTGTTGCGGTGCGAGGATGCCCTGCGGATCGACGCCCTCGATCAGCCGTGCGCGGACATACATGCCCGGCAGCAGCGATCCGTCGGGATTGGGGAAGATCGCCCGAAGGGTCACCGAGCCTGTGTTCTGGTCGACTGTGACGTCCGTGAACTGCAGCTTGCCGTTCAACGGATAGTCGCGCCCATCCCCCAGCTGAAGGTGAACTTCGGCGCCGTCGGCGCCCTTGCCGTTCGCCGCGGTCCTGGCCATGTCGTGGCGAAGCGCCAGCAGTTGTTCCGCGGTCTGAGTCACGTCGACGTAGATCGGATCCAGCTTTTGGATCGTCGTCAGAGCGCCTGCTTGGCCGTTGGTCACCAACGCGCCTTGGGTGAAGCTGGAGACGCCGATCCGTCCGCCGATTGGGGCGGTGACCCGCGTGTAGACGAGGTTGATTCGAGCGCTTTCGACCGTTGCCGCCTGCTGCTGGACGTTGGCCGCGGCTTCGGCGAAGGCCGCCTGCGCATCGTCTGCGTCCTGGTGGCTCACCGCGTTGATCCTGACCATATCGGCGTAGCGCTCGGACTTGAGACGCGCTGCGATCAGGCTGGCGCGGGCGTTGGCCAGCTGCGCCCTGGCTTGGTCGTATGCGGCCTGATACGGGGGCGGGGTCGATACGATAGAGCAGTTGCCCCGCGCGGACGTCGGCCCCCTCTGTAAACAGGCGGGCCTGGATGATGCCGCTCACCTGCGGGCGTACATCGGAGACCATGTAGGGACTGGTGCGACCGGGCAGGTCGGCTTCGAGCGTCACCGGCTGGGCCTGGAGGACCTCAATGCGCACCGAGGGAGCGCCCGGATTGGGCGGCGGCCGGGCTGCGCCGCAACCGGTCAAGGTGATGACGACGCAGATAGCCGCCGCCGCGCTCGATTGTGGATCGATCCTGCGCGTCAGCGAGGGTCCTACAGCCCGGGCGGGCATAGATTGTCGAAGGCGTCAGCGCATGTGGGGATTGCTAGCTCTGACCCGGGGAACCCAGGAAGTGGCCGAAAGCGATGCTGCCGATCCCCTAGCGCTCAGCTCAGGCAAAGGTTCCGATCGGGGGCCCGGAGCGCCTATTGCGAAAGCCGAACCCCGCGCCGACGGAGACGAGTCCTGGCGACAGCACCCACCCCTGACAGACCTTGTCGGCGCCGGGGCGCATCGGCGCCGGCCTTCACTTGGGCAGATATCACGGCGGCACGGCTTCGTGACGGCTTTGTAATTGACCGCAGCGTCACTGTAAGTCCTACTTGCGCTCAATCTGAAACGCTTGAGGTTTTCACACCTATGGCCGGCACGCGCCTCCCGAGTAATTCCAGAACGCTTATCGCCGGCGCCGCGTTGGTGGTTATCGCCGGCGGCGCTTATGTCGCCGTCAGCATGAACCCGCCACATGGCGCGCCCACCGCCGGCACTATCCAGCCGGCGCAACGCTATCAGGCGCCGCAGGTGGCCGCGGCGGACGTGCAGCTCGGCGACCAGGGCGTCACCCAGCTGATGCAGACCGACACCTACGAGCTGATGGTCAAGGACCCGTCGTTCCGGGCGCTGGCGCGTGACCCCAACTTCGCCGCCCTGGCACAGAACGGCGCCGCGCTGGCGGCGATGGCGCACGATCCGGTGGCGTTCGCCGCGCTGGCCCACGACCAGGTCGCCTTCGCCGCGCTGGCCCATCAAGCGATGGCGGCCTCGCAGCTTTCGGCGGCGTCCCAGGCGGCGAGCAGCCAGGCGGCCTGGGCGATGGCGAGCCACGCGCCGTTCTTCGCCGCGCTCTCGGCCCACCCGCAGGCCATGACGGCGATGGCGTCCAACGCCAACGCCTTCGGCGCCTACGCCTCCGACCCGCAGGCCTTCGTCTCCGCGCTCAGCAACCCCGCCGGGGTCGCCGCGATGGCGCAGAATGCAGCGGCGTTCGAAGCGCTGGGCCGGGACCCGGCGGCCGTGGCCGCGCTCAAGTCCGACCCGCAAGCCTTCACCGCCCTGGCGGCCAACGCCCGGGCCTTCAGCCAGATGGCCGTGAACCCGGCGGCGTTCGGCGCAGCGGGCCGCGCGGCGCTCGCCTTCAACGCCGCCTTGAGCAGCAGCGGGAACGCGGCGCTGCACGACGCCGCCGGCGTCAACGCGCAGGCCCTGGCCCTGATGGCGTCGCACCAGGCGGCCTTCAGCGCCTTCGCGTCGCACGGCGCGGCGTTTCACGCGATGGCGACCAACGCGCAGGCGTTCGCGGTCTACGCCAGCAACCCGCAGGCGTTCGTGGCGGCCGTCTCCAATCCGGCTGGCGTGGCGGCGATGTCGAGCAGCGCGGCGGCGTTCACCGCCCTTGGGCGCGACGCCAACGCCATGGCCGCGATCAAGATGGACCCGCAGGCCTTCAGCGTGATGGCGGCCAACGCCCGGGCGTTCGACGCCCTCGCCGCCAACCCCGCGGCCATCTCGGCCCTCGGCCACGCCAACGCCTTGGCGCAGCTGTCGTCCGCCGCCCAGGTCCTGCAGGCGCAGGGTCTGACGGCCAGCCTGGCGGCCTCGGGGCTGGACGCGCAGGGAATGGCGGCCGCCGCCCGGTTCCCGCAGGCCTTCGCCGTGATGGCGATGCAGCCGCAGGCGTTCACCGCGCTCGCCAGCAACGCCGCGGCGCTCTCGGTGCTCGCGCGCGACCCGGCGGCGTTCCAGGCGGCGGCGCAGTCGCCCGCCTTCGCGTCGCTGGCCGTTAATCCGGCCTTTGCCGCCCTGGCCTCTAGCGCGGCCTTCCAGAGCGCCATACGCGCCGACTAGTCGGTAACGCCTTCGGGGGATGGGGCGAGAGCATGGAGGTTCGTCGGCGGTTGCAGACCGCCCGTTGCGTGTTGGGGTTGGCGTGCGCGGGGGTGGTCGGCTTCGCCGCGCGCGAGACCCGCGCCCAGATAGAGACCGGACCGCCCGGCGCGCCTCCGGTCGCGCCCGCGCCCCAGACCCCCGGCAAGCCGACGCCCGGACAGCAGGCTCAGAGCCATGCGCCGGGCGGCCTCGGGCTCAGCGAGATCGAGACTAAGGACCTGCGCGTCCTCTACTTCGATCCGAGCGAAACCTACCTGACGCCCTACGTCGGGCGGGCGGTGGAGAACTCCATCGCCTTCCAGAAGCGTCTCTACGACTGGACGCCGTGGGACAAGACCACGGTCCTGCTGAAGGACTTCTCCGACTACGGCAACGCGGCGGCGCGCAGTTCGCCCAACAACGCCCTGCTCTTCGACATCGCGCCGCTGAGCCAGACCTTCGAGACCTTCTCCGCCGGCGAGCGTTTCTTCACCCTTGCCAACCACGAGGAGACTCACGTCGCCACCATGGACGTGTGGAACGATGCGGACGCCTTCTGGCGGCGCGCCTTCCACGGCAAGCCGATGCCGATTGAGGAGCACCCTGAGTCGATCCTCTACAACTTTCTGGCGACGCCCCGGGTGAACGTGCCGCGCTGGTACCTGGAGGGCAGCGCCGTGTTCATGGAGACGTGGATGGCCGGCGGCTTCGGCCGCGCCCAGGGCGGCTACGACGAGATGGCCTGGCGGGCGATGGTGCGCGACAACGCCCGTTTCTATTCGCCGCTGGGCCTCGAGGCCGAGGGCGACCAAGTCGACTTCCAGGTCGGGGTCAACGACTACCTCTACGGCACGCGCTTCTTCTCTTACCTGGCCCTGACCCGCGGGCCGGAGAAGGTGATCGACTGGCTGAAACGCGGGCCGAACAGCGCCGGCTACTACGGGACCCAGTTCAAGAACGTGTTCGGCGAGCGCCTGGACAGCGCCTGGAGCGACTGGATCGCCTGGGAGCACAGCTTCCAGCAATCCAACCTCGCCTCGGTGCAGCAATACCCGACGACGCCACTGACCCGGCTGACCACCCGCGGCCTCGGTTCGGTTTCGCGCGCCTTCTATGATCCGGCCACCGACAGCCTGATCGGCGCCTTCCGCTATCCCGGCGTGATCGGCCACGTCGGAGTCCTCAGCCTGAAGACCGGCCAGATTCGCCACCTCGTCGATATCAAGGGGGCGATGCTCTACCGCGTTACGTCGATGGCCTATGACGCGCAGGCGCACCGCGCCTGGTACACCACCGACAACTACGCCTACCGCGATCTCATGGAGGTGAACCTCGACACCGGGGCCACCCACATGCTGATCAAGGACGGCCGCATCGGCGACATCGTGGTCAATCCCGCCGACCACGCGATCTGGGGCCTTCGTCACTCGAACGGCCTGGTGACGCTGGTGAAGATCCCGCCGCCCTACACCGACTGGACGCAGATCCACACCTTCCCCTACGGCGAGATCCCCTTCGACCTTGATATCTCGCCGGACGGCGCCAGGCTCTCGGCGTCGGTAGGGGAGATCAACGGCGACCAGTTCGTCCGCGTCTTCAACATCGACGATCTCGGCGCCGACACGCCGAAGCCGATCGCCGAGCTGAAACTGGGCTCCTCGACGCCGGAAGGCTTCGTCTTCTCGCCGGACGGCAAGTACCTCTACGGGTCGGCCTATTACACCGGCGTCTCCAACATCTACCGGTTCGACTGGGCGACGCAGAAGGTGGAGGCGGTGTCGAACGCCACCACCGGCCTCTTCAACCCGATCCCGCGCGCGGACGGCTCGCTGATCGCCTTTGAGTACACGGGCCAGGGCTTCACGCCGGTAAGCTTCGATCCGAAGCCCTTGGACGACCTTGGCGCGATCAGGTTTCTCGGCACCGAGATCGCCGATCAGCATCCGATCGTAAAGACCTGGGCGGTGGGATCGCCTGCGAGCGTGCCGCTCGACCAGATGATCACCAGGTCGGGCCCCTACGATCCGATCGCTGAGATGAGCCTCGATTCCATCTATCCGATCGTGGAGGGCTACAAGGGCCACTTCGCCTTCGGCGCGCACGCGATCATCGAAGATCCGATGCAGCTCTCGCAGGTGCTGGCGACCGTCGCCTATTCCCCCGCCGGCGACCTGGCGCTGCAGGAGCAGTTCCACATTGCCCTCGAGTACAAGAGCTTCCGCTGGAGTTTCCGCTACTGGCACAACCTGGCGGATTTCTACGACCTGTTCGGGCCGCTCGACCGCAGCCTGAGGGGGGACGCCTTCATCGCCGACTACAAGAACGCCCTCGTCTACGATCTGCCCCGCGAACTCGATCTGAACGCCGAGAGCGGCGCCTATTTCGGGCTCGACACCATCCCGGGGGCCCAGAACGTCGCCAGCGGCGCCGACCGCAACATCTGGGCGAACAGGCTCGGGATTACCTATTCCGACGTGACCAGGTCACTGGGCGCGGTGGACGACGAGAAGGGCATCCGCTGGAACCTCAACGCCGAGACCGACCTCGCCGACCAGAAGCTGTTCCCCAGCCTGCGCGCCGGCCTCGCGTTCGGGACGCCGCTGCCGCTCCAGCACGCGTCGCTGTGGCTCTACACCGCCGCCGGCGCCGCGTGGGGCGACAGGAACAATCCGCTGTCGGACTTCTATCTCGGCTCCTTCGGCAACAACTACGTCGATGACGGCGCGGTGAAGCGCTATCGCGAATACGACAGCTTCCCGGGCTTCGGCATCGACGAGATCAGCGCGCGCACCTTCGCCAAGGGCGTGGTCGAGCTGAACCTGCCGCCCCTGCGGTTCGCCAACATCGGCGCGCCGAGCTTCTTCCTCTCCAACCTGCGTCCAGCCCTGTTCTCCGGCCTGCTCTACGACGATCCGGGCATCGGCCCCGAACGGACGTTGGGCGATGCCGGCGCCCAGCTCGACCTCAACTTCACCGTGGCGTGGCGCCTGCCGATGACTTTGTCGTTCGGCTACGCTGAGGGCTTCGAGTCACGCATGCGAACCCACGACGAACTGATGCTTTCGCTGAAGATCCTGTAGGCGCGTCCATGGACTTGACCCTGGTCAAGATCGCGGTAGCCCTGGCCCCGGTGCTGGTCTTCCTGGCCGGCTTCATGCTGCTCGACGCCTTCCGTCTGGTGAGCTGGCGGACGCTGGCGCTGCTGCTCGCCGTCGGCGGCGCGCTGGCGGCGGCGCTCTTGGGCGCGCTGACCTTCGCGGCGGGTTTCAAGGCGCTCGACGAGCTTCCGATCGGCCAAAGTGATTATACGATGTACGCGGCGCCGGCGATCGAAGAGGCGCTGAAAGCAGCGATCGTGACCGCGCTTTTCCTGCGCAATCGCATCGGCTTCATGATCGACGCGACGATCGTCGGCTTTGCCGTCGGCTCTGGGTTCGCCCTCGTCGAGAACGTGGTCTACCTCCTGGTCTACGGCGACAAGGCCACACTTGGGGTCTGGCTGGTGCGCGGCTTCGGGACCGCGGTGATGCACGGCGGCGCGACTGCTGCGTTCGGGGTGATCGGCCAGTTCGTCACCGAGCGGCAGATGAAGGTGGAAGGCGCGCGCTACCGCTTCCACATCCTGGCGTTCCTGCCCGGTCTCGCGGCCGCCACGCTGATCCATGGCCTCTACAACCACTTCCCGGACCAGCCGATCCTCGCCATGGCGGTGACGCTGACGGCGGCGCCGCTGGCGCTGCTGCTGGTGTTCTCCAAGAGCGAGCACGCGGCGCACAAGTGGCTGGTGAGCGAGTTCGAGACCCACGAGCACATGCTGCAGGACATCCGCGCCGGACGTTACGACCAGAGCGAGGCGGGCCGCTTCATCCTGGCCATGTCGGAGCGGTTCTCACCCGAGGTGGTCGCCGAGGCGTTCGAGTATCTGAAGCTGCACACCGAGCTGGTGCTGCGCGCCGAGCAGACCTTGATCGCCCACGAGGAAGGCGCGGCGGCGCCGAACGCCGCGGACGTCCGCGACGAGTTCGCCCGCCTGCACCAGTTGGAGAAGCTGCTGGGCCGCTCGGCGCTGATGGCGCTGCGCCCCCACCTGCAGTTCTCCCGCCACGACCTTTGGGAGATGCACGAACTGAAGCACGAGACCCACGCGAGCTGAGACGCCAGGAGCTCGGCGCCAAGGGCTCGGCGGGTGTTGTCAGCCCAAACTCCCACCGCGAGCTAACCGCGGCTACACTTCGCCCAAGAGCGCCACCTTGTCAGCCGCGAAATCTACCGACAGAGACGCTCCGCCGCCCCAGCGGAGTGGCGGCCAGTCACGGAGTAAACGTCGGTTGGGTCTGGGCTCAATGCGCGCGATTGGAGACAAGTCGACTTTGGACTGACAGCACCACCAGGTTTGCAAGGGGCGCCGGCGTCAGAGCGGCGTCAGGTGCGCGGTGGGGAACGGGTCGCCGTGCTGCAGACCGGCGTAGACCGGGGCGAGGGCCCGGTCGTTGCCCTCCTGCGCGCCGCGTTCGTCGCGGGGACGCCCGTCGAACACGACGTCGGGGCCCAGGAAGCGCATCGAAATTGTGCGCCGGCGCAGTCCCGGCGATGTTC
>Ga0302325_10027114_pt1 | contig 11887 bp, 11 predicted proteins | sample Palsa_T0_2_FD_201948 | JGI IMG/M metagenome (GOLD analysis project Ga0302325, IMG submission 201948) | Peat permafrost microbial communities from Stordalen Mire near Abisko, Sweden - Palsa_T0_2 | ecosystem: Environmental > Terrestrial > Soil > Palsa > Peat permafrost | place: Sweden: Abisko... | reverse complement strand
GTCGTTTATTAGCGAGCTGGTACTTCGGCGGGCCCGTCAGCCTTGTGCCCGTCCCCCTTCGAAGCTGAACCCCCTGGTATCCGGATATTCTTTACCCTGATTTAAAAAGACAAGATCATGATGTTCTCGCAGCTATCTATTCCCATTTGAAGTTTTCGGGGCTCAAACTAAAGGTAGAGAGGTGGTTGGGTCTCCATAGGAGAAGGTTTTGTAAGCAGAAATGAGAAATAGAAGTTGAATGGAACCTTAACATATTCTTCAGAATAGGCAACTTGCTCACATACTCCTGAGAAGGTTATCCTTTGCAATAAACCATGCGGCACAGCGAATCTAAACCTCAAAGTTAAACACGATTGGTTTGGACCGGGTCATTGCAGGCGGACCGACGCACTACGACAAAATCGTAACGACCTAAAGACTCGAACACAGCTCGAGAACACTCTTCTGCCATACAATCAACTTAGCCAAGGGATTTTATCCTCTCGCCGGGCTCTGCCAAGGTTAAGGCTCAGTAGAGGAAGCTCGTGTTTGGGCTACAGGCCCCGAATCAAATATAGGAGACCTCCCCCATACAAGAAAACCCTAGCAGCTCTTGCAAAAGGAACTTTACAAAGAAGAAGTCTGTCACTGACAAAAACCATAGATTTGTCCTCTGCGTGGCAGCAACAACAGTGCTCTCTCTCTGAGCTGCAGTCCCCTCGAATAGTTCAATCCGATCTCCACCCGAAGAGTTTAGGCCCTCAGCAGAGCGAATCATACCTCCGAAGCATTTTCTAAGAATATACAAGACGAATCCAGAAACACGGTAACGCTGACGTCTCGAATGCACCAAGATGGCAGTCACACGTGGTTCCAAAGCTCCTTCCCATCTTCAGGTTCTGCTACCATTTCTGGAAGCCATCGAGGTCTATATTACGAGGGGCCTGGTTGAACCGCCTGGAATAATGTACGGCGATGGATTTCTAAGGACATCGGTGTCGAATGGCATACATATTAGGATGGAAAAGGGGTACATGAGAATGAAATAACCTTTGCTAGGCGAAGCACGGACCTTTGTACGATCATGGCGTAGTCGTGGCTTGGATGGAAGCCGGATCCTCTGAATGATCAGACTCCTCGAGCTGATATTGGGAGTCCTCCCTCGAATCACAAGGAAATTCGTCAATATATGCATTGCGCTAGTAGGGGATCAGCAGCCGTTGGAGCTGCCCAGCTGCAACATATCAAGTTCTACGGGTCTTTCCCCGCGCCTGCTATTAACAGCCAGATGGCCCAGATCCTTTCAAGCCATACTCGTATCCAAGGAAAGAAGAGGCTTCTGAATTTTACAACAATGCACACGAGTCCTTCTTGAATACTGGAGTATTGCTCAAACATGGAAATATGCATGGCGGAAGCCTATGCTAGAGCATCCAGCAGCAGCCTCAACATAATCCGTCGCTCCAATGTCCTTATAGCTAAGGAGGCATTGAGTATTGAACGAGGTCAACCGCAAATTCCATTTCATTGCTATTCTTCTCCTCAATTTCCAAATGCATAACTTCATGACTCTTTTATGTCTCAGGAAATTACCTCGGGAAGCTTTTTGGAAATTTATAGCAGCGCGGCAAAGGCTCTGCGTGGCTAATGAAGCTGGCAGACAAGGTTCTCTTTTGTAGTAAGCCTTGCTTACTTTCACTTTTCATATACGTACTTCTTTGTAAATCCAGCTGCTTCAAATTTCTTGACTTCAAGAACTTCTTCAGACCTAGCCTGTTGAAGGGCTAGCTTGCCTCCCTCTCTGGTTTCTTTAAGCAACGCCTTCTCCTATTTGACGTGTCTTTACTGTCCTAAATGGCTTCGAGAGGGGCTGGTCACTGGAACTTGAAGTAGATCAGAGCTGCACTTGAGGACTACCTTTCTCTGTCGTAGCACTTGCCGCAAGCCATTCTTATAGCTTCTCAATATTCCTCATCAAGATACGCCTCTTCTTGAACCTGTCTCCGCTGACTTCAGCAACTTTGAGGAACGGCCATATCGTAGTCTAGTCAAAGTATCCCATTGTTCCAAATGTATCCTGGTATTTTTTCGACATCTTTGGTCTCCTCTTCCAAATTCTCACTCCGGCATTTTCTAAGAACAGGTTCGCTTTGGGGATGATGTCTCGACCTTGAACTCAAAGGTGTTCCAAACTACCAAAGTCGAAGGATTATGCCGAGTGGAATGATGTCCCCCAAGGCTACATTTTGAGCCTCGGTGGAGGCAAGTCTCGTTTGACGCTCAGCCTCAAGGACGTCGAATCCAGGGATGGAGACTTCCTTCTGGGCCTTTTGGGTCTCTGATTGAGAGGAAGTAGCATCATATCGATTCTGATTGAACCCGTTCTCTGGAAGTTTCTCACTGAGAAGTTGGCATCGTTGACGTGAGCTTATAGCCAGTTTGGTTTCACATATGTTGTCGAGGGAGGGGATGGGTGGTTTTGTCAATAGCACCCATCATCTATCTATACAGGAAGGCGAACCGGTCACTCCTGCTTTCCTCCATCGTTTAATTCCGCGCACATACGTCATCGCCATCATCACATTGATCTTGAATGGGGTTGCTCTTTAAACATTATTGGTTGGCAGCTAGTATGTTTCTGTATGGACGTTAGTCAATGTCAACAAAGGCTCCTGTATGCTCTTCCCGCAACACACAGTTCAAATAAATACAATCAACAAGGCCCCCCCTGCTCCATCCATCGTTTTAATCCGCACATACGTCATTGCCATCGTGAATGTTATCGTCATAACAAAGCCCATCGTCCAATCCCCATTAAATTTCTGATTCGCTTCGTCTTTCCCAGATGCTAAGGTATCATAGAATCAAGATAGGGAATAGAATCTGGAGATCTAAAGATATCTTAAGTGTGAAGAAGTGCACAAGTGGGAATACAAGACTTTATTCTGTAGGACATGATAATGCCATGGGAAGACAGGAATCTTTAAATGAGTGAGTAAACCTAAAACATTCCAACATTGACATCTTCCACCAAAGTTCCCCAACCCCTTAAAGCTTGGTACAGCCCATTCTCATCCCCAACTCCAACTCCACATAATAAATTCGAGACACTATTTCCTCGGAATAGATCCCAGGACCCCAGCTGCTCCCTTTCTTTCCTAAACCCAACGACGGCAGCCACCATGTCTCAAGGAACGGAGTCCAGCTAATCGGTAAGTTTCCAACTCAGGAATTGGGCTTGATTACGAGGCAGATCTAAATCCAGCTCCTCCGTCTAGTCTACAACTCACCCACCCACACTTCACAAGTCAGTCACAAATGCACATCAGGAACATAAAAAATTCAGACAGCACGATAAAATTTTGCCTCATAACCAGCCACCATCATCAAAACGATCTGAGTAGCTGCAGCACGACCTTCCCCCAAAGCGTCGCAATAATAGAAAAATTTCTCGCCTCCACTCCTCCAAGAAACATACATACATCACACACCGTCCATTCTCAATCTGCAAAAGGTATCGCTCCATCCATCTCACTATCCATAAAATTTGCATCCACTCTCTAGCTCGTAAACCCTCGCATGAATATGAGAGCAACACCTTCATCGAAAAAAAGTAGTAGTATAAAAAACAGCTCTTTTGTCTGTGAGAAGCGCGTCCAGCGCAAGAAAAAAGCAGCAGAGACGCTCCACCCGGATTCAAATCTAGGGATATCTCTCTCATGCCATCCGCCTCGTCGTGAGGCTGAGCGGACAGGGTACAAGCTAAAGGTGGAAATGCGCGCGTGGCGAACAAAGGGGTATGCAGATTTAACAAATGAAAAAAGGGGATTCTCGAGTCGTCACATCACAACCGAAATTAATCGACTATTTTTGTGTCTCCCAGTATGCATTCCTCCCAAAAGCAAGGCCTTGTAAAATATGCATGGGAAGGACAGATCATCGTCTTGGCTTGACCTCGCGATGCTTGAGTCTGCTTGTTCTCCATCCCTCGTACCAGAGCTCACGGCTTGCTTCTCTGAGCTCGCCTCTCCACTCGCTGAACACGGCCTCCTTCAGTCGGACAAAGTCGCAATGTTCGACGTTCATTGGGTCTGCGAATCCCCAGGGGAATTTCCGGCCAATAACTCCAGGCTCGTAGATGTCGGGGCTGATTATTGAGAGAGGGAGGTATGGGACTTCGGCGCCTTCGGATTCGTCGTTCATGCGCTTGTGACGATGAACGGATCCTGATGAGAGTCTCTTCGAATTTGGAGTAGATGAAGCTTCATGGGCTTGGATTGGGAGATCGTCACTGGAGGTCTTAGCTGTGTCTGAATCCGCATCTTCGTCTCGCTCGTCAATGCGACCTGAATTCCTGGGGCTGTCAGCTTCGAAGTCGTCGAGTCCGAGAGCTTCAAGAGGGTCGAGGTTGGCTTTCCGCAGGCTGTCCCACACTGTCTTCTTCAGGTATGTCATGTGTGCAGTAGTGATGGTGTCCGCCTTCGAGATAACGGGAACAACCGTTGTCTTGCCCTGCAATGTACGAAGAACTTGGAGATCGAGATCCTCATCCAAACCACCGATAATGCGAGGCGCAGACAAATACTTTCCGTTCGCCCCATTGCCATTGCCATTTGAAGTTGCAGTCTTCGCAGCAGCGATGTTTCGGTCGAGACGAAGAGGATCCAGGAGAAGAAATGCACAGTGGATATGGGTATCTTGAACACCTGGTGCTCGTACAACCTTCATCTCCTCCGTGAACGTCTCCTCAAACTTGCTTTCAAGGAAAGAGGACATCTCCCGGAGTTGAAGGTCAACAACATTTTGATCCAATCCCTCCGAATCCCAAAGTGTCAATCCAATACGTTCTCCATCGATCTCGGTTTCCAAATAATGTGATTCAAAGTTGCCGGACTTCGAGTTTTGTGGTGCAAATATATCGTCGGCAAGCTCGGTGGGTCGTGTGCCCCTCTTTTTCGGTGGGAGAGCGAGTGAGGTCTTGAGGAAGTTGAGGAAGGAGGTTTTGCCAGATGAACGGGCGCCGATGATGAGAATGCTAGACACGGGTTAGTTGGGACGGATCTTGGTGAACATGAGGCGGTTACACAATACTCACTTGAAGGGCGTTGGGTCCTTCCGTCTTCTCACTCTGCGCGGACTGTTGATGGTGCTGACCGCGCTGCTAGCATAGCTGTACCTCCCACGATGTGTCATGCTCTCAGTTCGAGCGTATGGATCCACGTAGTCGCCATTTCGAGTTCCGTTCGATGGAATTGGAGGAATTGGTACATTGCCCGTTGCCGTAGATGAGCGCCCCGGCTCCATCGATGAACGACCAGCGTATCCACCTGCTCTGCCCGACATGATTGCAACTGAGTCAGGACGATCCTCACCGCCGAACGGGAGAGTTGCGGGCTTCTGGCCGTTGTATAAGTCTGGCAGACGCGGTGGTGATTTCGATACTGCAGCAGCCTCGCGTCGTAATCTCTCGGCCTCCTGCTCCCTCGCGATTGCCTGTTGTTTCTTACTTGGTTTCAGTTCGCCGGATTTCGATCTACGCAAGAGGAGGCCCAGGGAGGAGCGACGGGGAGGATGCGCTTTCGAGGCTTCAGGAATTGCCGCCAGCTTGTTTTCTGATGGCGGCGAACTTTTAGAACTGGGGGTTCTGGGTCTGGTGGACGAGACCATTGTGACGACTGGATACGAATGAGTCTCGGAGTGACAGGGATTGCCGTAGACTTTCCGTTGGCGACAGTGGATTTCGCCTGAATTTCCTTCTCAAAACAACCCAACGTTGTGCTGGTGGAGGCTATGTATTATCGACAGCGAAGAGATCGCGTGTGTGAAGGTTCCGACAAAGAAATACTCCTCTGTTGATCGAAGCTGCTCTCGTTGAAAATGCCTCGAAGTAGCAGCCTTTGTATGAAGAAAACAGGAACTGCCTTGCCGATGTGGCTGCAGCAGAGTATCAATCGTAGAGAGATCGCAGCTGCTGGCAGAGGTCGAGTGTACAGCTTATGAACAGACTGCCAACGCTGAATGACGGATAAATTTGAATTGAATGGGGTGGCCGCAAAGTCACAGCTAGAAGTCGAAGGTCAAAGTGTAAAGAGGGCAGCGCGGACCAACAAGCCGGCTTCGAAGGGGGTGAGGCCGAAGGAGATGCGCGGACGTAGCACAGCGCGGGGGAAGAAGGGGACAGTGAATAAAGATATCACGAAAGTGAAGATCGGAAAAGCAAAAGTTCCATGGACAGAAGAGTTTCTTGAGAAGCATTCAGGGGGAAACCGAGATTCACCGTACATAGCACCATAAGCACCGTAGTCCAATGGGCAGCTGCTGCGGCCAGCCACCCTAGCGCATCGACTCGGGGATTTTTCTGCACGTCGTTTCAGGGTGAGATAACACTGTGATCCTCCCAAAAGCAACTCTACCAGAGGCCGAGGCTGCCTGAATCAGGGCCCGTACTGATGAATTGCTTGTTGCATGTACACAGCGATCTAGGGTCGCCAAAATAAATGCAATGTCGAGACTATATTAATACGGCTGATTGACTGCCCGGGGAGCCACCGGACCACCGGACCAACAGACCACCAGACCACGAGGCCACAGGCAGATTTCTCCCAGCATGCGAGAAAAGGGGGCAACTGGGAAACGGACCGGTGCTGGCAAGTTGGCATCGATTGGAGATCCACCGTGCGTGGGCGGTGTGGAGGAGTGGATGCTTTGGCCAGGGGCTGTCTGGGTCACGCACATACACCTGCCCTCGCTTGCGGCCGGTCTCTCCTGAATCGAAAATGGCGCGTGGGGCGTGAGGCGTGAACTTGTCGACGCCAGCTCGGGACCTCCTTCGCATGTCATGATATGGTGTTGATGAGATATTTGAAATGTAATGCGGGGAAAAGAAGTAAATAGAGACCAGAAGTCTGCTTCCACACCCGGCCATACGGCGGCTCGTCGTCTTGCATACACAAGCGCGCTTCTTTTCCCCTTAATAATCTTCTGCAACACGTCACGTGCGTTTGATTGCTGCCAACTATTATGCAGTACTTCTTGTTTGGTTCATTCCTGTTATGCTCTCAGTCAGAGAGAAGGCGAACTATTCTTGAGTGTGTACGAATTACTGTCTATTTGGTGTTGGACAGAAGGATTCCCGAAGGATCACAAAGTCAGCCCTAGCGGCTACGATAGACAAGGTAGCGTCTGGGTTTAAACTTGGTATCAGCACATGGGTTGATATTTCGGTACACAAGTAGCTGTTATCATGACTGAATCATGTTCTATTTTCTCATACCATACTTAGAGCTAGCATTGGTCTATGAGGTCAGACGGCCAGCCTTCTACTATTCCCCAGGATGAATAGTTGTACCCATGCACCACAAATATTCTATGCACATTTATTCATCTTTGCGACCAAGTATCCGAGTGATGCTTTTCTTTCTAAGAATAAGAATGGACCCCAACTTCCGAGGCATTCAGAGGGGAAGGCCATTGCATGTACCGCAACTTCCGGGACTTTCGACCGCAAGGAATCCTGTTTTCGCAAAGGGCCGGCTAGTGGGGCCTGTGAAGAGTCTAGAGACAAACGATTGGGATTGGGAGGAGCGTATGTATCTCGGAGATGGAAACTAGAATTGATGCTCAGGATCAGGGATTGAGAAGCAGGGAAAGGGATTAAGACACGGACTTCCCCAGCGCAGAGCAGATAGTGAAGTCACGCATCGGAGTGAATTATGACAGTGAAACGACCTCCAACAATTTGAATGATCTCACGTGCAGTGTACGACTTGCATTGCCTAATGGGCGTCGTTGATGAGCTTATTACTAGCAGCTCCCCATCCAACCATGCAACACCTCCTATGTAGAACCGCATGCCTCACCCTCTTCCACTTGCAAGTCTACTAGTCCCCAGGATAATAGTTGTACCCACCTACCACCAATGTTCCGTGGTAGAATGGTGCATTTATTTATTCCTGCGACCAAGTAACAACTGGTCCTGCCTGTGTCCTCCTCATTGCACTCCCAAAGCAAAGCAAGCCTCCAATTTCAACAAGGCTAGCAAGACCCGCTGCACGCGCCCATTCGCGTCGAAAATCAAAGGAAGGTCGCTAGTTATGATATGTAGCTTCCAAGGCCTAATCATATGTACATCGCACAAAGTACTAAAATGCTCTAGTAAACACTGCTCCATCCGTGGAGAGTTACATCATCTGATATGATGCCTGGTCAAATATATGATCGATGAAGAAACCGAAACGCCTGCGGTCCTATCCGTTGAGTCTATATCGACAAAAAGAAGAGGGTCCATTATTTACGTGAAGAAGTAGATACCGTCTTGAAAAAAGGTTTTGTCGCAAAGGAAGAAAGTGGTCAAATGTTGAAAAGATTCGTCGTTTCAGGGGGTTTTGGTGAAGGATGATTAAATCAGAGAGCACCACCGGGATAAGCACTGCCTGGGACCAACGCTGGACTCGGGCCTCTACCACCTCGTCCGCCACCTCTACCGCCTCGACTTCCAGGTAATTGGAAGTCTGGGTTGGTGTTCAAAAGAATGTCTTGCTGTTGTGGGACTGGACGTCGAGGCATCGGAGCATATCCAGGACCACCATTCCATCTAGGATTCACTCCGCGTTGGGAAACGGACGTGAAATTTGATCGATCCGACCCAGCTGGACTTCGGGATCCAGATTGCAAATCTTCATACGAGCTTTTTCCGTCAAGACCGCCAACAGGCTGTAGAGACCTTAAATTTGGTTGGGCACCATTGTTAGGGTCGTATCCTGGTGCTAAAGCAGGGGGAATGGGCGATGCTGCTATGACTCGTGGTTCTGCAAACTGCGGATCAACGTCTTCGTAGTAGTTGTCACCTGAATTAACTCTTCTGTGAGTAGCCTGACCTGGCAGTTCAGCAGGTCTGCTTAATGGCAACGACCTACCCTCCCCGGTTTTCCAAGCTTGTCTCGGAGGAACATATGGCCTGCTCTTGTTACTATGAATACAGCTATATGACCACGTTTACTTACTCATCTGTACTGTATCTGCTGGCATCACTATCCAGAGTTTCACGTTGCAGCCTTTGTTGCTGTAATCCGACCATCCCTGCAACATCGCCATCGCTTTCTCTTATACTCCCAAACTGGCCAAATCCCCCGGGTAGAGTTGATGGACTCCCAGTTGTAGCATCCATTTCAACGGCTTGACCAACGACACCTGTTTCAAGTCCTGGTAAAGGCGGTGGTGACTCGGCACGGGGTAAGCTGGAAAGATCATCAGGGTTGTAGGCGGAATATCCAGCTGGTGGAGGGGGTCGTTGATAATCTTCCGGGGGTGACGGCCGGCGAGGGTATGAACCAGCAGGTGAGATGCCTCGATTGTCATAATTAGGGCCTGGATTGTATCCCGGGGGTGCCCCTGGTCCTCCTCTCCCGCCTCTCATCATAGCTCCTGCGGCCATTCCTCCAGCAGCCATCATAGAATCATTCATTCCACCTCTGTAAGGCCCTCCGTACCCTCCTCTCAGCGGCCCATAGCCCCCTCGTGGAGGTCCATATCCGCCTCTAGGCGGTCCATAACCACCTCTGTTCGGAAACCCCCCTCTTCCTCTGTACCCGGGCACTCCCCCTCTTCCTCGCATATTCATGTTAGACCCCATGTTCGTGCTTGGATCGCTGTATTGCCGATTTAACGATGGATCAGCCGAGGGATCTCGACTTCTCATCCCGTAAGATCCTGGACCGGGTCGCATTGGATTTCCATATTGATCTAGGCTCGTTTGAGCTCTCGGCGGTGGTCCATAAGGATCGTTCATTCTTTGAGAAGGTCCGTTGCTAGGAGACGTTTCTGAAGGTGTTCGAGTTGTCAGAGGTAGTCTTTCATCACTTGTTTGATCAGGATCTGTCTTGCCAGTCTCGAAAGTGGCAAACGTAGGTAATTTATCAGCCCCAGGAGCGCCATTAACCAGATTATTGCCCGAGGTCATTATTGGAGGCGGACCGGCTGCTTGGCGACTGTAGAAGTTCTCGCCATTCATCTCAGCGTTCTCAGCAATCCGGCGCTTTCGAGCTTTTCGACTGACCAAGGTTTGCCGCATAGCGCAAGTAACAATGCCGCTGGCAGCTATCAGGATAGTAGCAGCTAGAACAAGATATGACCCCCATGCCATATGTGGTACAAAAAGTAGAACATCTATCAAGAATGCCAGAAGGGAGGTAATCAATGTCAAGATGCTCAGTATGAAAATTCCAAGGAGGTATCGTGGGGAATGAGAAGGAGAGTGAAAATGTGCCGAGGCTCCAAGGATGAGCATAACGAGTGTGAAGAATGCCGCGATGGGATGGATGATGAGAATTGCTGAGAGGGTTGTTCTCGTCGAAGTCGGTAGATCGAAACTCGATAATTGCGCCTGGCTGAGGAGGTTTGCTACGAGGATATTGCATTAGCTTTTTGTAATCATTGGTGCTCGACTACAGATCCGGAACACCGATCTCTCCAAACAAGACAGTTCTCACTCACCAGTGTTGTATCCGATCTCGATATTGCTGCATTGGCTCCCTTTGCAGAATCCAAATACACCAAAGTCAACTCCTCCAAACGAAGCCAGTGGAATCTGCTTGATGATTGGCGTCGAAAGCACCGATATAAGCAGCAAGACGAATGCTGCGAACAGCAGCACCGTCAGAGGTGTCGCTGGCCTCAACATTTTAAAATCAGAACTCCCGCCGTCTCGAAACGATTGTGGGTGCCGGCGCCCTCAAGACGCGGCCTTTGGATGTAGGTTGGTGAGCCCTCAATGCGCAAGGTGGTATTGCGATACTTTGTGGGAATGCTGCGAGGCCTCAAGCCGAGAAATGCATTTGTGAGGTTCAATAGAGTCGCTCCTTGGCTGTTGCATTAATCTTCTCGAGAGTCAAGACATCCGGGGTGGAAAGGAGACCGTGAAGACGGTTGGATTGAAGTTGACAGGGCGAGGGAAGCGTCCCTAGAGTTGGATGAACTTGGATCTGGGCCGTCTCGAAGGCTGGCAGGGAAGTCTTCCAGTAGTAAAGGGTAAAAATCGTGAACCTAGTAGACCTTCCGTTCTGGTGTGCACGAATATCTGGCTGACGATTACGATAACATGCACGCACATGTACGAAAAGTCGGGCAAGACAGGTTCAGGAAGATGCTCCCGCTGCTTCCTCCAATGATCGGGCTCGACCCAGCCACAAAGTCGATAACGTACTTCGTATGGCGACCAGCGCAGGGCGGAGTGTGCTGCGATGGGTCTCGGGGAGATCGATAATCGTAAATTGGTACGTCGACGGCGCGGTTTAGTTGGAAAGTTGCGAGGACCAGAGGGACCAGGAAAGGTCTGATCCGAAGTTTCTGAACAGGTACGGGTCGCTGGTTGGATAGTTTGCTAGCCGGTCACCGAAGTCTCGAATTTGACAACTTTTAACTTGGCCTGTGGCCACTCGCTGTCGTTTCGTCTTTCCTAGGAACGTGAATGGGAAGCGAATGGGCTCCGCCACAATTTTACACGCGTTTCAGTCTCCCCCGCACAGAAGACAACGACATCTTGATGGTGATTTGAGTTGAGGCAAGGTCAACGACATTTGACATACGGAGCACGAGAGTCTGAATACTCCGTAAGCACAGTCTATGATAGGGCCGTAGCACCAGATCTCTTACTGCTACTGCTGCTGCTCCTATTGCCCCCCGCCAGCTCCCACTCTCGAGGGTCTTCACACCATTCTTCCCGTTATCCAACAATTACAATACCAGTACTGTACGTACTGCAACCCAGCAGGTCATTTCCCATCTCGTGGGCTCTCCCGATTCCGTGACATTTCATGCCACACCATCACCATGGTTTCCAGACATTTTTACCGTGGTGTCTGCTGTATGGACAGTCATGCTACAAGATGTAGGTGCCCGTTCCCAAGAGCAA
>Ga0302325_10027113_pt1 | contig 11887 bp, 10 predicted proteins | sample Palsa_T0_2_FD_201948 | JGI IMG/M metagenome (GOLD analysis project Ga0302325, IMG submission 201948) | Peat permafrost microbial communities from Stordalen Mire near Abisko, Sweden - Palsa_T0_2 | ecosystem: Environmental > Terrestrial > Soil > Palsa > Peat permafrost | place: Sweden: Abisko... | reverse complement strand
CACATGTCCGCCGACATGCTCGCGCACCCGGAAGAAGTCCGCTTCGACACGGCTCACGACGGATATGTCGTGCGCATCTGAGCGGCCGCCATCAGCCGGCCGAACGGCTGCCGGCCGGGATTGTCACCAGGCGTCGAGGTGACGGGTCAGCTCGGACAGCCGCCCGATGACCGCGTCCGGCACGGCTGACTCGAAGGCCGGGACGTCACTGTTGCGGAGCAGGACGGCCCGCATGCCGACGCTCTTCGCGCCGTGCACGTCATCCCAGGGCCGGTCGCCGACGAACACGCAGTCGGCCGGGTCATCCACGCCCACGGCGGCCATCGCGGCCCGGAACGCTTCCGGGTGCGGCTTGGTCCAGGGGATCTCGCTGCTGTAGACGGCGCCATCGATCAGGTCGAGCAGGTTGTCCCGGGCGAACACCCGCTCGTGCGCGCTGCGCGGCCACATCGTGTTGGACAGCACGCCCACCCGCAGGCCCCGCTGGCGCAGGTCACGCAGCAGCGGCGGCGCGTCAGGGTCGGTGAACGTGTGCTGGTCCCACGCTTCGAAGTAGCTGTCCAGGAACGCCTCGGTGGGCGCGAACCCGGCCCGGTCGAACACATGGTCCAGGGTGGCGCTGGCCCGTTCGTCACCGGCCGGCTGCCACAGCGCGCTCTCAGCGGCCCACAGGGCCGCGCCCAGCGTGTCCGCCCGTTCGGGGAAATGCTGAGCGCACACCTCCCGCCAGAGTGCCTCCTGGTCGAAGGTGTGCCAGGGGGTGAGCGTGCCACCCCAGTCGAAGATCACTGCCCTGATCGCCACGAACCGCATTGTAAATGGGGCTAGGCGGCCAGCCGGACTTGATGAATGGTGGGGGCATGCGCAGCCCGGAGGTGACTGGCGTCTCAGGAGGGCCCACGGGAAAGTTGGCTCTCACGTCTTCCTGCCGTCGCCAGGAGTTCGGGCAGCATTCCTAAGGTCCACGGCAGAGCCGCCCGGCTGACCGGGCGGCAGCGGACAGAGGAGGACCGATGCGACAGCACCAACGGCGACGGAGGCTGGCGACAAGGGCCGTGGCCATTACCGGATGCGCCTCACTGCTAAGCGGGATCGCCGCCGTCGGCGTGGCCACGCCCGGATTAGCCTCGACCAGGCAGCCCATAGCCCGGGCCGCGACCGCCGCGGGAGATTCCGCCGCGAACGGTTGTCAGCTCGGTCACGGCATTAAGCACGTCGTGCAGATCGGCTTTGACAACGTGCACTTCTTCCGGGACAACCCCAACGTCCCGTCTGACCTGCAGCTAATGCCGAACCTGCTGAACTTCCTGACCAGTAACGGCACGTTCCTGTCCAACAGCCACACGCCCCTGATCGCGCACACCGGTGACGACCTGCTGACGACGGCGACTGGCCTGTACGGCGACCGGCACGGCAACGGGATCGCCAACAGCTACCAGACCTACAACCCGGGCGGCACGACCGACCCGGCCACCACCTTCACCTACTGGACCGACCCGATCTACGACACAGCGTCGGCCCCGACCGCGGGCCATGACACCAACCCGAACATGGTGTACTCGCCGACGCCGCCGGCCACGACCGCTCCCGCCACCAAGCCGGACACCGTGACCCCGGCGCCCTGGGTCCCGTACACCCGGGCGGGCTGCAACGTCGGCGAGATCGCCACTGTCAACCAGGAGCTGGAGAACCCCTCGCCCGACCTGGCCGACGTGTTCGGCGCGAACTCGCCCGAGGTCCAGCAGCTCAATGCCGACACCGATCCATACAAGGACCCCGAGACCGCCGACTACATCGGCCTGGCGGTGCATTGTGCCCAGGGCAGCGCGTTCTGCGCCAGCGCCGAGGCCGTCAAGTACGGCCAGAGCACGCCCTCGCGCACCGCGGTGGCCGACCTGCTCCCGGACGAGCCCGGCGGCTACACCGGCTACCAGGCGCTGTTCGGGCACAAGTACGTCGCGCCGCAGCTCGGCGCGGGGACGGCGAATCTGACGCGCAACGGCTACCAGGTGACTAACGCCGCCGGGAACCTCGTCGACCTGAACGGGAACCAGATCAACGGTGCCTACCTGACCAACTACCCGGGCTTCCCCGGCTACGACAGCATCAACGCCTCGCAGGCCCTGGCCTACGCGTCCGACATGCTGGAGAGCGGCGTCCAGGTCGCCAACATCTACATGTCCGACCTGCACGGGAACGAGTTCATCTCCAGCCTGACCGGTAAGGGCGGGCCGTGCTACCAGGCGCCCGACGCGCTGGGCAGCGGCAGCGCCTGCTACATCGCCCAGGCCCAGTACTACAACCAGGCCTTCGGGATCTTCTTCAAGCGCCTGGCCGCGGACGGGATCACGGCGAAGAACACCCTGTTCGTCGTCAGCTCGGACGAGGGCGACCACCAGGCCGGGGCCAACGTCGGCCGGGCGATCCTGCCCACGCCGGCCAGCTGCGACGGCGCGACGGTCAGCGGCGACACCGTCACCCCGGCCGTGGAATGCACCTACCCGGCCGGCTCGTTCGGCGAGCTGGACGGCAATGTCACCGGGCTGCTGGCCACTGAGGAGGGCAACATCACCCCGTTCAGCCTGGAAGCCGATACGGCGCCAGAGTTCTACCTGACCGGCGATCCCGGCCCGGACACGCCCGTGGTGCGGACCTTCGAGCACGCCGTGGCCGGGCTGACGGCCAGCAACCCGTACTCGGGCAACGCCGACGAGAAGATCACGAACTACCTGGCGGATCCGACCGAGATGGCGATCCTGCACATCACCGACGCGGACCCGGCCCGCACGCCAACGCTGGCCATGTTCGCCAAACCCGCCGGCGCCTGCGTCCAGCAGGACACCGGGTACGCCTGGGATCACGGTGACTATGCCGCCGAGATCGACACCAACTATGTCGCCTTCGCCGGGCCCGGCGTCCGCCATCTCGGGCTGGACGGCCCGGCGGCGAACCAGGGCACGACCTCATCAGGCCCGGACAGCGGGCAGATCACGGTGGCTCAGGACCATTTCCCCGGCCCGTGGGTGGACGAGACCGACATCCGGCCGACCATCATGTACCTGACCGGCCTGCGTGACGACTACGAACATGACGGCCGGGTCATCACGCAGGTTCTCAGCGACCCGGACCGCGCCCTCAGCGGACCGGGCGTGACCCAGCTGGGTGGGTGCTACAAGCAGCTCAACTCCAGCGTCGGCCAGTTCGCCGCCGACACGCTGATCGCCTCCACCAACGCGATCGAGAGCACCAGTTCCAGCGACCAGACCTACCTGGGCACCGACCAGGCGCTGGCTGGCCTGGAACGGGCCCGGGACGCCCTGGCCGGCAAGATCAAGGGAGAACTGGAAGCAGCCGCCTTCGCCAACACGCCCGTCCCTGCCGCGGCGGTTCAGGCCCTGGCCTGCCAGGCCATCATCACGACTGCGCAGCACCTGGCCGCGGCTAGCTGATGCGCGTGGGCGGGCGCGGCCGGCTCTGCGCCGTCGGCGCTTCGGCGCGCTGAGCAGGCCGCACCCGCCCACGCCTTCGCGTCAGGCCGTACCAGTCAGGCCGTACTGGTCAGATCGGCCTCGGCGCGCAGGATGCTGTACATCACTCCGTCGACCCAGCGGCCGGCCCGGAAGCCCATGCCGCGCAGGACGCCTTCGCGGGTGAAGCCGGCCTTCTCCAGGGCCCGCTGCTCAGCGATGTTGCTGATCTCGGTCGTGGCCTGGATGCGGTTGACCAGGGTGTGCGCGAACAGGTAGGCCACGAGGAGCCGGTGGGCCTGGGTGCCGTATCCGTGGCCGCGCGCTTCCGGGGCCAGGGCGATGCCGATCTCCCAGCAGTAGGAGACCCGGCCGGTCTTGTGCCTGCGCCAGTTCATGACGCCGACCGGCTCCTGGTCATGCACGACGACCACGAAGCCCTCGTCGTCGCCCAGCAGGCCGTTTTCTGCCCATTGGCGGCGGAATGTCCCAGGATCCAGCCAGCCGGACCAGCCGAACTCCCCGGTCCCCACCGGGTCACTGGTCAGCCGGTACAGCAGGGCCAGGTCATCCTCGGCGACGGGGCGCAGGTGCAGCTGATCATCCACGAAATGACATGCTACGGCCGCAGATGCGAGCCAATGCTCGGTGTCGGCCGTGCAGAACCCCGGGGAGCCTGGGACACTGGCGGGTAATGATCACCCGCGTAGAAGGAGTGGTTTGATGGCCGACGGCGACGGCGCGGTCGCGACGCGCGACCCGGATGCGCTGGTCAAAGAGATCGAGCGCACCCGCGAGAGCCTCGCACGTACCATCGATGCCCTGACCGAGCGGGTCAGCCCGCGCAACGCGGCGCGGCGGGTGGCCGCGCAGGCCCGCGAGCAGGCGGCGCGGCCCGAGGTGCAGCGCGCGGCCGCCGGCGCGGTGGCCGCGATCTTCGCCCTGGGGGTGGCGGCCTACCTGATCCGGCGCCGCCGCAAGTAGCCGGTGACGCCTCGTCAGGCGAAGGCCTGGCCCTCGCCCCGGTAGGTGGGCACGGTCGCGGTGACGGAGCGGTCTTCGATCAGGTGCAGCTGGCTGAACCGCTCGCACAGCTCGCCGGCCTTGGCGTGGCGGAACCAGACCCGGTCGCCGACCGCCAGGCGGCCGGCCGCCGGCCCGAGCAGCGGTGTCTGCACCTCGCCCGCGCCCTCCTGGGCGTCGAGCCGCAGCCCGGCCGGCAGGTACGGCTGGGGCAGCCTGCTGGCCTGGGCCGGGCCCGAGGCCAGGTACCCGCCGCCGAGCACGGTGACCACGCCCGGCCCGGGCCTGCGCACCACGGGCAGCGCGAACAGCGCCGCGGGCCGTCCGGAGAAACCGCGGTAGCTGTCGAACAGCCACGGCTGGTACAGGCCGGAGCCCGCGCCGATCTCGGTCACCGCGTCCTCCGCCGTGGTCTTCTCGATGGAGCCGGTGCCGCCGCCGTTGACGAAGTCGAGCGGCGCCACGTCCTGCACCGCCGCCACGATCGCCGCGCGCCGCACAGCCAGCTCGGCGCCCGATTTGCGCTGCATATACCGAACGGCCTTCGCGTAGTACGGCCGTCCCGAGGGGTTATCACCGACCCCGGCGATCTGGGCCTCGTAGGCCATGATCCCGGCCAGCTTGATCCCGGGCCGCGTCACCGCGCTGCGGGCCAGGGCGGCCGCGTCGGCCGGCGTGCGCACGGGGGAGCGGCGTGCCCCGGCGCGCATCCGGCCGCCGAGCGCCACGTAGGCCGTGTCGATGTCGATGCAGACCCGGACCGGGCCGGCGTCCGCCACCGTCGCGGCGGCTTTCTCGATCATGTCGAGGTGGTCCGGGCAGTCGATCATGACCGTGATCGCTTCCCGCGCCACCGGGTCGCCGGCCAGCCGGGCCAGCGCCGAGCGGTCGGCGGTCGGATAGGCGACCAGGATGTCCGGGCTGGTGCCGTGGGAGGCCAGCCACAGGGCCTCGGGCAGGGTGAAGGCCATGATCCCGCGGAACCCGGCTGACTCCAGCACCTGCTCGATCAGGGCGCGGCAGCGCACCGACTTGCTGGCCAGCCGGATCGGCTTCCCGGCCGCCCGCCGGGTCATGTCCGCCGCGTTGGCCCGCAGCGCTGGCAGGTCGACCACCGCGAACGGCGGCTCCAGGTGAGCGGTCGCCGCGTTGTAGCGCTGCAGGTCAGGCGGCCCGGAAGCGGTCATTCAGCCTCTTTCACCAGCGCGGCGTACTGGTCGGCGGTCAGCAGGCTGTCCGGGTCGGGCCCGTCGTCGGCCAGCCTGATCCGCATCAGCCAGCCCGCCCCGTACGGGTCGGAGTTCACCAGCCCAGGGTCGTCCTCGATCTCCGGGTTCGACTCGATCACCTCGCCGTCCACCGGGGAGAACAGGTCGCTGACGGACTTGGTGGACTCCACCTCGCCGCAGGGCTCACCGGCCGTCACCGCCGTGCCCGGCGCGGGTACGGAGACGTACACCACATCGCCGAGGGAGCGCTGCGCGTAGTCGGTGATGCCGACGGACGCGACGGTGCCGTTGACGGCCACCCACTCGTGCTCAGGGGTGTAGCGCAGTTCGTCCGGAACGGTCATGGCTCGGCCTCCCATTTCGAATTCTGGCATCTCACAGTGCGGGGTATGGAGTGTGGCATCTCGGAAAGTCTGGCTGATACCCGGTGGTTCTCAGTCCGCCCGGTGGTAGAACGGCAGGTCAGTCCAGCGGGCTGGCTCGGCGCTGCCCCGGATGTCCACCGCGAGCAGGTTGCCCGCGGCGGCCGTGGGAGCCAGCCGCGCCACCTCGGGATCAACGTAGGCCATGGCGATCGGCACACCAAGGGTGGGTGAGGGGGCGCCGCTCGTCACCGCGCCGCGCGGCTGGCCGTCCCACAGCACGGCGTAACCATGCCGGGGGACCCGGCGGGTGGCACCGGTCAGGCCGACGAGGACCCGGCGCGGGCCTTCCGCCGCCCGGGCTTCGAGTGCCGCGCGGCCTACGAAATTGCCTGGCTTGTCGAATTTGACCACCCGCCCCAGCCCCGCCTCGAACGGCGTCATCTCGGGGCCGAGTTCGTTGCCGTACAGCGGCATGCCGGCCTCGAGGCGGAGCGTATCGCGCGCGGCCAGGCCCGCCGGTACCAGGCCGTCGCCCGAGCCCGCGTCGGCCAGCGCCGTCCAGACCGGCTCGGCATCCTCCGGGCTGGTGAACAGCTCGAACCCGTCCTCCCCGGTGTATCCGGTGCGTGCGAGCAGGACCTCGCGGCCCGACACGCGGGCCCGGTGGCTGGCGTAGTACTTCACGCCCTCGAGCGGGATGTCGGTGAGCGGCCCGAGGATCCGGGCCGCGGCCGGGCCCTGGATGGCGATCAGCGCGTAGTCGGTGGTCCGGTCGCTGACCTGGGCGTCATGGCCGCCGGCGCGGTGGGTGAGGGCCTCGCGCACGACCTGGGTGTTGGCGGCGTTCGCGACAATCAGGTATTCCTCGTCGGCCAGCCGGTAGACGATCAGGTCATCGAGCACCCCGCCGTCGTCGGCGCAGATCATCGTGTACCGGGCGCGCCCGGGCGGCATCACGGACGGCCGGCCGGTCACCGCGTAGTCGAGTGCGGCTGCCGCCCCGGGCCCGGTGACGGCGATCTCTCCCATATGCGACAGATCGAACAGGCCGGCGGCGCGGCGGACCGCCTGGTGTTCCGCGGTCTCACTGCGGTAACGCAACGGCATGAGCCAGCCGGCGAAGCCGGTCATGGCGGCGCCGAGCCGCTCATGCACGCCGAGCAGCGGGGTGGGCCGCGGTGTGTCGGCGCGCGGCTCTTCGGCATCCGGTTCGGCAGCATTTGGCATGGTCACTGCGGGCGCTCCAAGGGCTCGGCCACACCGAATGTTATTCTCAATCCCGGGTCGGCTGGTGGCCGGCCATCGAAGCCCCTCGAGGGCTGCGTGATCATCACGCGGCTGTGTGGCGGGATTGGCGTCCGCCCTGAGCGAGGGGAGCATCGATGCTCGCGTTCATCGTCCGGCTGAAAACCCGGGCCATTCTCCGGGGCCCCGTGGTGCTGGGCCCGGTGGTGCTGGGCGCCGTAGCCGTCCTGTTCGCCGGCACCGCTGCGGCGGCCGGTATCACCCCGCTCGCCGCCCGGGTGTCGTCGGCGGCGCAGACCTGTACCAGCTACGCCACCGCGGCCGGCTGGGCCAACAACGGACGCCTGGTTACGGCGAGCGCGGTCTGCATGGCCGAGTCCGGTGGCCAGGCCGCGGTCTACTACTGCGACGCAACCGGCCACGATGGCGACTACCCGCCGGTCAAATGCTCGGGCGTATACGACCGCGGGCTCTGGCAGCTCGACAGCGCGGGCCAGTCCGCCGTGACCGATGCGTGCGCGTTCACCCCTCAGTGCAACGCGGACGCGGCCTACGCGGTGAGCGCCGGGGGCCTGAGCTTCGCCGCCTGGTCGGTGTACGTGAACGGGGTCTATACGAGCTACGTCGGTGCGGCCCGGGACGCGGTAGCGGCGCTGACGTCAGGCACCGTGGCCAGCGGTGTCCCCGGGGTGTGCCTGGCCCGCGGGGCGGATGCGGCGAACGCGCCGGTGATCACCGGCCGCTGCGGGACAGGCGCCGGTCAGCAGCAATGGAGTGTCCCGGCCACCACGAATGTCCTGGCCGGCACGATCCGCAGCGGCCCGCTTTGCATCGCGCCCGCCTCCACGGCCTCCTCCGCCGCCGTGCGGCTGCGCCAGTGTGACGGCCTCGCCTGGCAGCAGTGGACGCAGTCGGCGGCGGGGCGGCTGCGCAACGCGCAGACCGGCGAGTGCCTGCGCGACCCGGGCGGCAGCCTCGTCCCGGGTACTCAAGTCACCGTCGGGCCCTGCGCCGCGTACCCGGCGGGCACCTGGTGGCTTTCGTAACCGGGGGCCGCTGGCACCGCCGCCGGACGCCGTTGTTTCGGGCTAGTCTCCGGATATGGAACTACTGCTCACCGACGACGCCGTCACGGCGGAACTGGCCAGCCTGCCCGGATGGACTCAGGCTGACAGCAGTATCACCGCCACGGTCACCCTGGCCGACTTCAGCGCCGCCCTGCTGTACGTGGGGGCCGTGGCGTACCTGGCCGAGGCCGCGAATCACCATCCGGACATCCTGATCCAGTGGAACCGGGTGACGCTCACCCTGTCCACCCACTCGGCCGGCGGCCTGACGTCAGCCGACTTCGCCCTCGCGCGTCAGATCGGCCAGCTCACCCTCTGACCAGGTGCGCCGGGCCAAACCTGGGCACGGTCAGAATGCGCTCGGTCAGAACGCGCAGGGCAGGCGCTTGATGCCGTTGATGAAACTGGAGAGCAGCCGGTCGGGCGGGCCGGCGGCGCTGACCTCCGGGATGCGTCCCAGCAATTCCCGGAGCATGACGGTGATCTCCCGCCGGGCCAGATGCGCGCCCAGGCAGAAATGCGGACCCGCGGCACCGAACCCGACATGCGGGTTGGGCGTGCGGGTGATGTCGAACTCCGCGGGATCAGTGAAGACCGTCTCGTCCCGGTTGGCTGACCAGTAGAAGAGCACCGCCTTGTCGCCTTCACGGTAGGCGTGGCCGTTCATGGTGTAGTCGCGGGTGAGCGTCCGGCGCATGAACATGACCGGCGAGGAGTACCTGACGATCTCCTCCACCGCGCCGCCGATCCGGTCGTCGAACGCGTCGAGCAGCCGAGCCCGTTGCGCCGGATGCTCGGTGAGCAGCATCAGCGCGTGCGAGATCGCGGTCCGGGTGGTCTCGTTCCCGGCCACCACAAGCAGGATGAAGAAGGACGCGAGTTCCGCGCTGGTCAGCTGCTCACCATCGATGTTGGCCGTGACCAGCGAAGAGACCAGGTCATCGGCGGGGTGGCTGGCGCGCGTGGTGGCCAGCCCGGTGACCAGGTCAGCCAGCTCCTGCCCGGCGGTGAGGATCTGCCCGACCGCCTCACCAATATCAGCGCTGAGGAAGTCGGGATCCGCGCCGGACAAGATGATGTTGGTGTTCCGCAGCACCATGTCGTAGCGGCTGTCCGGCACGCCCATCATCCGGCAGATGATGGTCAGCGGGAGGCGGGCGGCCACGTTCTCCACGAAGTCGCACGGCCCCCCCGCGACCAGGTCATCGACGATCTGGGCGGCCACCCGCGCCACGTCCTGCTCGAACTTCCCGATCATCCGCGGGGTGAAGGCGCGGGACACGATCCGGCGCAGCCGGGCGTGCCGCGGGTCGTCCATGTTGATCATCGAGCCGAAGTACTCGTTGAACTCCTCAGGCAGATCGAGGATGCTTGTCGCGCCTTTGCTCGAGCAGAACACATCCGGGTTCCTGCTCGCCTCGGTCACGTCCGCGTGGCGTACCAGTGCGAAATACCCGGGGCCCCGCTGCGCGAACGGGGACTCTGGCTCGGCGAAGAAGGGCGGCTGCTCGCGGGCCCGGAGCAGGGCGAAGGCCGCCTGCCGGTCAGCGGCGGGCCAGCCCCAGAAGGCGCTGTCGGAGAGGTCGATGCCACCCGGGAGCTGATCTGCAGTCACGGCCTTACCGCCTTCGGACGCCGACTCCATTCGGTTCCCATGGTCGCAGAGCGCGGCCATGACAGGAAGACGATTAGAACCGGATTCGGGTCACGATCGGCTTTTGCCGCCGGCCGTGCGCGTGGCCCGCAGCGTCAGTGAACGCGTCGCGGCGTCAGGTCCGGAGCCGTTGGCCGCGACCGGCATATCGCAGACTCCGCCGCCACCGGCCGCCATCGCCGGATCGTGGCCGGCCGCCGCCGGTGGCCCGACCCGGGCAGCTATCGGCCACGTGGCCAGCGCGATCGCGATCAGTCCCGCCACCCCGCTCATGCTGGCGATCGTGCAGGCGACCGTCACGTGGCCGGCCCGCACCCGGAGCCAGGTCCCCGCGCAGGCGTCGTCGAGCAGCAATGGCGTCCTGGGCTGCCAGCCGGCGGCGGCCAGGCAGGCGGCCACGACGGCCAGCCGGGCGGTCACGGACGTCCGGGATTCCCTGGAGAGTGCCGCAACCTGCTCACCCAGCCGGGCCAGATCAGATTCAGCCCGGCCATCCGGGTCGGCCGGCCACGTCATCCGTGGCTCGTCACCATCCGGCCGCGGGCCGGTGGTGGTCCACTGGCAGGCGACCGGGTGAGCGGCGCGCACGATCAGGTCGAAGCCGCCGAGCGGGCCACTGCCGACCGCGGCGTCGAGCCACGGCGCGCGGGGCCCATCCGGGAATCCGGCGCGCGCGGAGCCGACGGCCGGATCGGCGGTCAGGCCCGCGCGGTGCGCGGCGGGCTGGGCGCCGCGGATGGTTACCTGCAAAGCCGGGTCGAGGCCGAGCTCCGCGGCCCGCCCTTCGAGAGATACGGCGAGCAGGGACGGGTGCCAGGTGCTGGCGTGGGTCAGCGGCCCGATCGCTCGCAGCCGCAGCCCGGTCCAGGTGAGGATGGCCTGGCCGGCCGCGTCCACGGCCGTTACATTCCACGCGGCACTGCCCGGTTGCCGGGCCGCGAGGACCTGCACGGCGCCGCGTACTTCCTGCCCGCTGGCCATGACCGAATCACAGCCGGCCGGCAGCACCCGGCGATCTGGCTGGCAGGCCTGCAGCGCGTGCAGGGTGGCGTCGTTCAGGCCCGGACTGCCCAGGATGAGCTGGGTGTCTAGCGGGCCGGCGGTGGCACCGAACCAGGGCTGGTCATCGCCGCCCCGCACCAGCGCGCGGCAGGTCCGCGAGGTCACCTCAGGGAGGAAGGCGACACGGCGGAACCGGCCGGACTGGAAGCAGATCGGCCCGTACAGGTCCGTCCCGTCGACGATCCCGGCGAGCGCCGCGGGTTCGTGGGCCAGCTCGGGCCGGGGAGCAGGCACACCGTTCACCGTGCCGCGGCCGATGCGAGTCTCGTGGCCGGTCTCGGTGCCGGCCGCCGCGGCCGCGGAGCTAGCCGTCCGCGGTGCGGAGGGCAGCGGGAACAAGGCCCGGAAGTGATCCACCTGGAAGCCGTTGCCGCCGCTGCGCAGCACCACCTCCACCGAGTCGGCGCGGCGCAGGGCGCAGACCCGGATCACGGCCTCCTCATCCGGGCCGGGAGGGATAACGACCGGTGCGTCCATGGACACGTTGGCGGCATGCCGCAAGGGCTGCCCGGCCAGCACCGACGCGGCCTGGGCCATCGCCTCGAGCCCGATGACGGCGGGCAGCACCGGTACCCCGTCGATCTGATGATCGGCCAGGTAGGGATCGGCCGCCACGGACAGCGGCGTGTCCGCGACGAACTCGATAGCCGGGTAGTGGACCCGGCCGCCCAGCACGAACCGGCCGCGGTCGGCCTGCTGCCGCGGCGCGTGCTCGAGCAGCGTCCGGGCCCCCGGCCCGCCGACCCGGCCATGAATGGCCACCCGGGGCGGCGTC
>Ga0302325_10027112_pt1 | contig 11887 bp, 7 predicted proteins | sample Palsa_T0_2_FD_201948 | JGI IMG/M metagenome (GOLD analysis project Ga0302325, IMG submission 201948) | Peat permafrost microbial communities from Stordalen Mire near Abisko, Sweden - Palsa_T0_2 | ecosystem: Environmental > Terrestrial > Soil > Palsa > Peat permafrost | place: Sweden: Abisko... | reverse complement strand
ACCTGCATGGCCTTCAGATACAAGTTCTGCGTCACCTGGCTGCTGTGATTTCCGCTGAACTGCTCGATCACGTCGCCGGTCACAGCCAACGAATGCGAGCCCGTAATCGAAATCGCCTCCTTGCCGCTGATCGCCAGGTGGTGATCGCGGCCGATCTTCTCGATATGGTCGCGGGTCAAGTCGAGATGGCTGTCGCGGCCCGTTTTTTCCAGCTTGTCGCGCGTCACCACCAGGTGCCGGTCTTCGCCGATCCACTCCCGGCGGTCGTTCTTGATGCGCATGTCCATGTCTTTTTCGCCATGGATAAAGATCTGCTCGCTGCCTTTGTTGTCCTCGAAGCGCAGCTCGTTGAATCCGCCGCCCCCCTTGCTGCTCATCGATTTCCAGGTGCTTTGCGTCTGGTTGTCCGGCAGCGTGTAGGGCGGCATCTGGACCGCATTGTAGACGGAGCCCGTGATGATGGGCCGGTCCGGATCGCCTTCCAGAAAACTGACGATCACCTCCTGGCCGATGCGGGGGATGGCGATGAAACCCCACTGCTTGCCGGCCCAGCCTTGGGCCACCCGAATCCAGCATGAGCTGTTCTCGTCGCTCGTGCCAATACGGTCCCAGAAGAATTGCACCACCACGCGCCCGTATTGATCCGTCCAGATCTCCTCGCCGGATTTGCCCACCACCATGGCGGTCTGGGTTCCTTCGATCACCGGTTTGCGGGCGCGGCGCGGCGGCCGGAAGGGCACGGAATTGGGAATCGCCTCGAAGCGGTTGCGATAGTCGAAAGGATCCACTTGGCCGGCCCGATAGCTGGAGTTCCGCGCGTGGTGTTCCAGCATCAGGAGCGTGTAGTCGGTATTGGCGCTGTCGCGGTAATGGTCGCTCAGAGTGAATTTGTAGCCACTCTGGAAGCCCATGCAGTTGCTCTCGCCTCGTACCGTCGAGATGCCGACTTCCAATTCCTCCAGCCGGATGCGGGCGTAGTGGTCGCCGTCGTCCTTGGTGCTGTACTTACCGGGGTAATCGTAAGCTTCGCCTTGCTGTTGGCCGGCAAGGGTGGAGAAGAGGCTGGTATTGGGTTGCGTAAAATCGTAGTCGGTGAGCGAGGCGGTGCCGGTCCGGATGCGGAATTCAGCTTCCAGCGTGGCCACGGTGTCGTCGTCCATTCGCCCGCCCTCACTTGGCATGAATCGGGCCGTGGCCTGATCGGGGCAGGCGGCAAACGCCGTGGCATCGTCGCCCAGCACCAGAGTGTGTTTTTCCTCGCTCTGCTCGAAGAAGTAAAAGATGCCCTCCTCTTCGAGCAGCCGGGAAACGAAATTGAAGTCGCTCTCGCGGTATTGCACGCAATACTCGCGGGGGTTGTAGGTGCCTTTCAGGCTGGATTTGAAATCCGAAAAGCCGCGATCCTTAAAGACCTTTTCCACAATATCGGGTACGCTCTGATTCTGGAAGATGCGGCAATCGGAAAACAGCGAGAGAAACCAGAACCAGGGGACCACTTCGGCTTCGTACGCGGCCATCCCGTCCGATCCGTAATGCAGCAGCTTCATGCGGCTGATGTTGCCGTGGATGTGGCGCTCGCTATCGTCGTCCAACTGCAGCGACAGCACCACCGGCTGGGTGAGCAGGCTCTGCATGTCCACATTGGGATCGGGTGAGAGCAGCCGCAACACGAAGCGGAAAGGCTCGGATACGCGCTCGACGCCGCTGAAGCTGTCGAGCAGGAGGGCGTCGTCGCCTAGCGAAGTCTTTACGCGAAATGGCCGGTTAATCTGTGTAGGTGACGACAAGCCGTGTTCCTACGAATATACAAAGGATCCGTCGTCGCCGATGCCCACATGAATCGATGCCGGCCGCAAGCCCTCGGCGATACGCCCCAACAACTGCCGCGAAATATCCGGCAGCAGCGTGTTGGTGAGAATATTATCCACGTTTCGCGCGCCGCTTTCCACCTCGGTGCAGCGGCGGGCCACTTCCTCGATCATAGCCGGATCGTAAGTCAGATCGATGCGGTGGGTTTCTTTCAAACGGCGCTGGATCTTGGCCAGCTTCAGCACTACGATCTTCTTCAGGTTCTCATCCCGTATGGGAAAATAGGGAATGATGACCAGGCGTCCCAGGAACGCCGGCTTGAAGATCTTGTTCAGCTCCGGCTTCAGGGCGTTGACCAGCCCGCCGGGTCCGGGCATCGTTTCGGCGTCGGCACACAGCTTCATGAGCGTATCGGTGCCCGCGTTGGAAGTGAGAATGATGATGGTATTCTTGAAGTCGATCTGGCGGCCTTCTCCGTCCTCCATCATGCCTTTGTCGAAGACCTGGAAGAACAACTCCAGCACGTCCGGATGGGCCTTCTCCACCTCGTCCAGCAGTACCACGGAATAAGGCCGGCGGCGCACGGCTTCGGTCAGCACGCCGCCCTCTCCGTAGCCCACGTAGCCTGGGGGAGATCCCTTCAAGGTCGAAACCGTATGGGCCTCCTGGAACTCCGACATGTTGATCGTAATCAGATTGTGCTCGCCGCCGAACAACAGATCCGAAAGCGCCAGTGCCGTTTCGGTCTTGCCCACGCCGCTGGGCCCTACCAGCAGAAACGTGCCCACCGGCTTGGCCGGATCGTCCAGGCCCGCGCGGGCGGTGCGGATGCGGTGGCTGACGGTCTCCAACGCGTGCGGCTGGCCGATGACTCGCGCGCCCAGGTGGGATTCCAGTTTCAGCACGGTAGCGATCTCGTCCTTCAACATCTTGCCGACCGGAATTCCGGTCCAGCCGGAGATCACTTCGCCCACCAGGTGGGAATCCACGCAGACGCGCATCAGCGGCGTTTCACCCTGGATCGATTCGAGTTCGGCGTTAAGCATATCGAGTTCGGCGCGCAACGCTGCTGGATCGGGTGCGGGCGCCGGCGCCGCGGCGGCTGTGGATGCCGCTGCTGAAGCACTAGCCGAAGCACCCGCCGAAGCAGTGCTCGCCGCGGGGGCTGCCATGCCGGCCGCTGCCACACCGGTCTCAAGCTGCGTGCGGATCTCGCGAATGCGCGCCACCAGACCGCGCTCCTTCTCCCAACGCGCACGCAGCGTCTCCAGCGTAGCCTGGGTGGCGGCCCTTTGCTTCTCAATTTCAGCGAGGCGCTCCGCATGGTCCACGCCCACAGCTGCCTCCCGTTGCAGGATGCGCCCCTGCACCTCCAGATCGTCGAGCGTGCGCATGGCATCCTCAATGGGGCCGGGCGTGGCATTCTGGCCCAGCGACAGGCGCGCGCAGGTGGTGTCCAGCACGCTGACCGCTTTGTCCGGCAACTGGCGATCGGGCAGGTAGCGATGCGAAAGTTTCACGGCCGCGGCCAGCCCTTCGTCCAGGATGCGCACGTTGTGATGTTTCTCCAGGGCCGGCACCACCCCGCGCATCATCAACTGGCATTGCGCCTCGGTAGGCTCCTCCACTTTCACCAACTGGAAGCGGCGCGCCAGCGCCGGATCCTTCTCGAAATACTTCTTGTATTCGGACCAGGTGGTGGCCGCGATGGTCCGCAGCTCGCCGCGCGCCAAGGCCGGCTTCAGCAGGTTCGCCGCGTCGTTCTGTCCGGCCTGTCCGCCCGCGCCGATCATGGTATGCGCCTCGTCGATGAACAGAATAATCGGTGTGGGCGAGTTCTTCACTTCGGCGATCAAACTCTTGAGGCGATTTTCAAATTCGCCCTTGACGCCCGCGCCGGCCTGCAGCAGCGCCAGGTCCAGCGTGCGCACCTCCACGTTCTTCAGCACCGGCGGAACATCGCCCTGCGCGATGCGAATGGCAAACCCTTCCACTACCGCGGTTTTTCCGACGCCGGCCTCGCCCACCAGGATGGGGTTGTTCTGCCGGCGGCGCGTCAGAATGTCCACCACCTGGCGGATCTCGAAATCGCGCGCCAGCACGGGATCGATCTTGCCGGCGCGGGCATTCGCGGTCAGATTAATGGTGTATTGATCCAGATTGGGCGTCTTGCTCCCCAATGGACGTGGTGCGCCCCCGGCATCCGGCGCAGCGGCGGTTTGGGCGGCCTCGGCTTCTTCGCTGGAGGCCGTCACAATCTGCTGGAAGTCTTTGCGCAGGCTGTCGGCGTTGATCTTTTGGAATTCACGGCTGACCTCCCGCATCATGCGCGCCAGATCCTCGTCGGCAGCCAGCGCCAGGATCGTGAAGCCGGAGCGTATCCGTTCCGCGCCGTAATCGATGGAGCCCAGCGCCCACGCCTCGGCCAGCATATTGCGCAGCGTGGGGCTCAGCGCCGGATTACGCGCGTTGCCCGACTTCAGCTTGTCCAGGCTGCGCGTCAGTTCCGTGGCCAGGCGCGATTTATCCACCTCGAAGTGCTTCAGAATCGCCGCCAGATCGGCGTTCGACGAATCCAGCAGCTTCATGAGGTAGTGCTCCACCTCCACGTCGTAGTGCGTGCGCGATAGGCATAGGCCCGCCGCGGCTTCCAGCGCGTTGCGCGTGGTATCGTTCAGTTTTCCGATTAACGCCCTGAGATTGACTGCCATTTTTATTCCTTTGCGGGGCGCATCCCGCTGGCCCCGGCGCTTTCGTTTAGCAACAAAACCGTATCGCCCGGGTCGCGCCCGAAGGCCGGCCCCGACTTGATCCAACTAAACCAGCCCAGCAGCGGCGCCGTTTCGCCCTCCTCGCGCAATTCGCAGGGGGGCACGTCCGCGCGCTGCAGCACCAGTTGCACCTCGACCTCGATCTCTCCCCCGGTAAAAAATCTGGCGATCGCACAGAGCGGCTCCCATGCGTCTCCGGCGGGCAAAAACGAAAGGTATTGACGCGCCGAGAGCGGGCCGAGCTTGATGCGCGCCCGGGATTGCCGTTCCCAGATCTCGTCGCCGGCGATGGCGCCCATCCCGAGCTGATCGGAGTACGGGACGCCGCCTTCCATGCGGCACTGGTTGGCAGGTTCCAGCGCCCGCCACGCGCCCACGAATTCTTCGATCTCCACCGGGACATCGAAGTAATCGCCCAGCACCTGCTCCAGCGCCGCCGCGGAGCGCGTCCGCAAGGAGAAGAGTCCGCAATAGAACAAAAGCGATTCGTCCGCTACCGCCTGGCGGCGCTCCAGGCCCGCCGTGCCCAAGCCCACGAAGCTCATCAGGTAACGCGAGAACCGGTCTGGTTCGTCGCGCTCGTAAGTCACGAAGAAGCGGTATTTCTCCCACGCCTCGTAAAACAGGGAGATCATGCGGTGATTGAACAGGTCCAGGAAATCCTGCAGGGTGGCGTCTTTGGCGCGGTTCCGATCGCGGACCAGTTCGGTGTAGCAGCGCGGCAGGACGCCCATTGGTCCGGTAAGCCCCATGAAGTTGACCTTCATGCGCGCGGGCCCGTCTTCGGACCAGTCCAGCGATTGAATCTGGCTGGTCGGAAAGGCCAGCAGATTGTTGCTGGAAAAGCGGACCACCTCGCGCCCCGGCGGCACAAAGCGGCCCACCGGCCCGCGGCGCGGCAACATCCGGTGCATCAAACGGACCGCTTGAAAGAACTCGAACCTCCCGGGATGCTCGCGCAGTTCCTGCCCGAGAAAGGAGCGGCTCACATCAAGATCCTGCGGCCGGCGCGCGGTGGCCATTCCCGTAAGACCTCCTTTCTCTGGCGGACTGTCGCGGTGAGCTGGCTGAAGCTGTTCAACGAGGCATACAACGCTAGGAAATTCTCGATGACACTGGCAAACAGGTAGACGCCGCCGCCCACAAACTGCTCTTCGTCCAATTCGAGATCCACCCGGTTTCCGCGCGCGAAAGCGATGCCCTCCTCGGAAACCACGCGCGCGAACCGGCGCTCGCTCTTCAGGTCCACGATACCCTCCACCGTCTTGCTGGCAAAGGCGGAGCCGGTAAAATCGTAGAGCTTCAGGATCTCCTGCAGCGCCTGCCGGCCTTCCGAGACCAGCGAGAGATGGTTCAGCGACAGGTGCGAAATCAAGCGCCACTGCATCGCCTTGCCCAGCGGCGGACGGATCGGCGATGTGGGTTTCCGCAGCGCCACAATGCGTTTGATGGGCGCTCCCTTTTCCAGCTCGAAATCGCCTGCCTCGTTCCCGAAAGGCAGCCGCGACGGGAGATCGCGATTGGTGCAGGTGGTGCGCACCGTAAGCGCGTCAGTGGCCGGGCGAGTGGGCTGGAACGACAAATCCACCAGCGCCAGTTCGATCTCGGTGCCTTCGTCGTTGGGCCGCACCGAGGCGCGCCGGTTGGCGATCCAGAATGTCTGCTGCCGCTCGCGCTGCACCGAGTGCCGGAAAGAATAGAACGGCTGGTATTCCACGATCTCCTGTTGCTGGGGTTTCAGGCTGCAAACCTGATCCACCGAGAAGACCTCCATGGCGGCGGCCCGGCGTGCGTCCGGCACCACCGTGTATTCGTACTTCTGCTGGTCGAGCAGGATGGGCTCGGCGGTCTGCGGGAACAGGTTTACAACCGGCGCGCACCCCAGGCGGAAAGTGCTCGCCGAGATGCCCGTCTCCAGCCGCTGGCGGCGTTCGTCTCCTTCAAAGCGCGAGATCAGAAAAATCAGCTCGGCGCCGCGCTTGAACCCATTCGCGCCAGCCTGGCGCAGACCGTTGACGTCCACGAAGAAGAACTTCTCGGGAAACGTGAAGTACTCCTGCAGCAGCCGGTAGCCGATGAACGACCGCCGCGGGTAGGGCAGCATGCCCTCGTCTTCGTCGAAGCCAACCGGGCGCAGGGAGGTGGCCGGCAGCGTGAACGCCGGCGCGCGCGAGCCGGGCGTGGTATCGCGCACCACAATCTGCAGCAGGTTGCAGCAGAGCAATTCGTAGATCGTGTGGGTGAGCGCGCCTTCGCCGTCCAGGAAGAACCGCAGGCGGTCGAGCTCCAGCTTGCCCAGATCGACGTCGGCGGCGCCAGCGGCTACTTCAACGCGCAGAGCCCCGGCGGCATCCGCGCCCTTCAGCGGCGGCCTGAGCCGGTCAGGCGTAGTCCAGCTCGCCGCGGTTACCGAGAGGGGCCAGAGCGTGGTGTCGTAGCAGGTGCGGAACTTGCACGGAACCCCGTCTACCGGGCGGGAATAGATCAAAGCGTTGCGCTCGATGGGCAATCCGGTGGTGAGCTTTCCCTTCTCCGGGTCGAGTTGGAACTGCACGATCGACATGGACGGAAGCGGCCGGATAAAATGCGGATAAACGATGCTCAGCAGCGCTTCGGTGATTTCGGGGAACTCGTCGTCGATCTTGAGATGCACGCGCGCCGCCAGGAAGGCGAACGCCTCCAGCAGCCGCTCTACGTGCGGATCGTCGCATTTGGAAGGCTCGAGCACCAGCCGCGAGGCAATCTTGGGATATTTCTCGGCGAACTGCGCCCCCATCTGGCGCATGTACGTCAGCTCGCGCTCGTAGTACAGCAGCAGATCATCCCGCATTCCGCACCTCGTATTGGCCGCTGGTCAATTCGAGCACCGTATCGAAAGAAACGTGCTCGGGGGCCGGATCCATCAACAGCAACCCTTCAATGCGGAAGCGCAGCGTGCGCGTGCCCGGAGCGGCCTCATCCAGCGGAACAACGCGGATATTGGCCAGCCGCGGCTCGAATGTCTTCACCGTGGCGTAAAGGGATCGCACCAGCTTGGCCCGGTCCTTGGGCGAGTTGAGGCTGTAGGCCGAGAAGTCCGGCAGGCCGTAGACGTATACCGAGCCGTTGAGCTCTTTAAGCGACTCGTCCGGGGGCTGCGCGATACGGCGAGTATTCAGAAGCCACTCCAGATCGCGGCGCACACCTTCCTTCAACAGCCGCACGGAATGCGAGCGGGTCGGCATCACCTCCACTGAAATGGTGGGATCTTCGTCGATAAGCCGGTCCAGCGTGGACAGCGTGACGGCCGTGGCGAACTCGGCGGAGGGGCGGGCCATAAGCTACACCGAAAATGCCTGCACTGGGTCTAACCGGCAGATGCGCTCAAACATGGCTTGCTTGGCCTTCGCGTCACCCTGAATCTTCTTGCTGGCTTGCAGCAGGAAGGCCAGTACTCCGGCCACCATCTCGCGGTCTTCCCAATCCTCCAGCTTGTGATTTTCGATGGCGGCCGCGATGTCGTCGAGCAGCGGCTGTGCGATAGCGTCCTTTCCGGCGCCGATGCAAATCTGAGCAAGCTGCAGCTTGCGCTGGAATCGGCCGCGGCCGCTGCGCTGGCGTTCGACCTCTTTGTTGAGAATCTCGAAGGCTTTTTGAGGTTGGCCCCGGCGCATCGCATCGGTAGCCAGGGTGTGCGCATCCACGAACTTCTTCTGCCAGCCGCCATCCCGCATGCCGTCGATCACCGGCAGGCGCGGCAAATTAGCGCGCGGCGTAGCATCCGGCGGCTCGGCCAGCAGTTCCTGCAGCCAGGTTTGGGTTTCCGGGTTGGCCGTGGGCGTTTCGTCGGTCAGCGTGGCATCCAGCAGTTCGGGCAGGTCGCGCAGCAAGGCGCGCAGCTCCGACCGGATCGAGAGGGCAATGGCATGGTAGTCGCTGCCCAGGGCCACGCAGGCTTCCACCACAAATCGCTGCAAGTCCAGCCATGCCCGGCCGCACGGGAGGGCCATGACGGTCTCCGCCGTTTCCAGCAGCTCCGCCCACTTGTTGTGCAGCGCCAGGGCCTTGATCTGGCGGCGGATCTCGGTGGGCGGCGCCTCCAGCACGCCGGGGTCGGATGATGCGCGCAATTCGCCCCAGCGCAGGCCGCGCAACATCAGATACGGCGCCGGGCTGAAAGGCTCTCCCTTGCGCAGGAAACGGGCCGCCGCGGCCACCCCGGCAATCGCCGCACCACGCTCGGCGGGTTCCGCCGCGGCCTGCATCGTGTAGTTCAGGCGCATAGCGGAAATCGTCGGCAGCGCTCCCGCGGACGTCTCGTCCGGCGCGGCTTCCGGTTCCGCAGCAGGAGGCGGGACCTCTTCCACCGGGTCAGGCTCGGTCTCGCGCTTTTTCTGCAAGAAACCGTGCACCACGTGACGGACTTCTTCGAGCGAGGTCTTCAGCCTTCCGAAAGAGGGCGCCGTGTCGCCGAACTTCTGGCCACACAATTCATCGAGGCCGCGCAGCGTCTGCAAGCAGGCATCCAGGGTTTTCTCCGATTCCGCGTAAAAGGCCTTGGGCGTCTCGGTGAATGACCTGTCGAAGATCTCGGGCGCCAGTTTGCCTTCCTTCAGCGCGCCATCTCGAGCGGCCTTCTGCTCCTTGGTCTTGGCCTGATCTTCGTAAATAATCCCCCGGGAATCCTTGTGCTGGAAGAAATTGTACCCGTCGCGGCACAGGCTGACACGCTTCAACGGCACATCCAACCGAGAGCCGATCCAGTCCAGCGGCGCCGCCCGCACCTCGACATCGCCGTCGTCGATCTGCGGATAAAGCGTGTCCCAGAAGTTCTCGACCAGCCCGCGGCACAGCCCCAAGCCGTCGAGCAAACCGGCGAAGCCGTCGGTCTTCAGCAGAGACTCGGTGAGCCAGGCGGCCAGTTGCAGGTCTTTGGTCTGGGTGGCCACCGCCTCCTGGGCGAGCTTGATGACCCCGTTGTGGTCGGCCACTTTGCGCTCATGCTGCCAGGCGCCCTGGGCCAACTCGTCGTCCTCGCGGCGCGCCTCCTTGAGTCTGTCGTAGAGCGGAGAATAGCGCAGATCCAAGCCGCTGGGACTGTCGCCGGCGATCGGATTCAGGATGTCTTCACGAAGAGGCATCGGAAGCGAACTCCAGCGACCGGATCTCGAGCAGCGGCACTTCTTCGTCGTCCACCAGGAACATCTTCTGGCCCACGGGATACTCGCGGCCCCCGTCGTCGGCAACCCATTCGGTCGTTCGCCCCAGCCACACCGGCTCGTCCTCAGATTTCCACGAGAAGGGATATACGGCGGGAATCAGCACTTCGCCAATATCCGTGCCTTGAAAGGACGGCCCGGTCAGAACGAATGCCGGCGACCAAAGCGTGTCCCGCAGGCGCCGCGGCGGCTGCATCTGCAAGGAGGCGATGTGCTGGAAAGGAATCCAGAGATACGCCCCGGCGGCAAATACCTCCAGCCTCGCCCCGATGGACGGGTCGGCGTCCTGGAAAGACTGGAAGGGCTTCCCGTTCAGCTTTCCGGGCGGCGACGCAGCCGCCGGCAAGCTGGGAAATTCTTCCTTACGGAAAATCTCGTGCCGCGTCTTTTCCGCGTGCAGGGCCGAATAATAGAGTACGGCGCCCATTGCCGCCTCCTTGCCGCCTTGCGACAAAATGCTCAACTGCTTCTCCGCCCGGTCATACTGTCCGGAGAAGCAAAGCAGCTCGAATAGAAAAGTGCGGCTTTCGATATCGGTCGGATGCTCGCGGAGGCGCGCGGCCAAGGCGCCCTCCGCGTCGCGCACCTTCCCGGCGTCGAAAAGTTGTTTCGCCGTCATGCCAGGCGATCTGCTAGAGTCCCGTCGAGCGACGGCACGCTAGAGTCCCGAATCCGCGGCGAAATCCGCGGTCAACAGCGTGAGATCATAACCCTTGGGGATGGCCGCATCCAGCGTGCCGTCATCCTTTTCCGGCTTGTAAGCGACCTCCACGCCCTGGAACGCGAAGCTCACCGACTCCGTGGGGTTCTCGTTGCTGCCCGACAACTGTACGGACGTAATGAGCGCGTCCTTTACCCAGATGCGGAAATAGTCCTCCTGCTTGTCGCCCACCGGTTTGTCGTAAACCAGGTACACTTTCGCCAGGATATTGCCGGTTGCGCAGTGATCGCACAGCAGTGGCGAGGTCTTGTCCAGAACCTTCATGATCGTCAGGTTGGAAAAATCCGCCCGCCCCGCCTTGGATTCCTTGCCGGACGCCCCGGTGCCATAGACCGCGGTCTGGCTGACACCCCAGCTAAACGACAGCACGTCGATGTGCTTCGCCTTGCTGGTGCTAGGCCCCTCTATTCCGTCGATATACAGATACGCATTTACAGCCACGTGTTACTCCTTTCACTCTAGGTGACGTTGAAACTGAAACTGTTACATCCGTCCGGTACCAGCCGTCCGGTACCAGCCGCCGCTTACTTCGCCGGCGCGGGCAACTCGGCTACCAGCCGCAGCGAAACGCTCAACTCATCGAGTTGGAAGTGCGGACGCAGGAACGCGACGGCGCGGTAGACACCCGGCTTTCCGGGCACTTCCGAGACGTCGATGCGCGCCTCGCGTAGCGGGCACCGCGCCTTCATGGACGGTGAAGCCGTGTCGTCGGGTACGACGTACTTGGTGATCCAGCGGTTGAGAAATATCTCCGCGTCCGCGCGCGACATGAAGCTGCCGATCTTGTCGCGCATCATGGCCTTCAGATAATGCGCGAAACGGGACACGGCCATGAGGTAGGGCAGTTGGGCCGAAAGCCGCGCATTGGCGTTGGCCGAATCGGTGTCGTAGAGCTTCGGTTTCTGGGCGGTTTGCACGCTGAAAAACGCGGCGTAGTCGGTTCCCTTGCAGTGCACCAGGGGCGCGAAACCCAGGTCCGCCAACTCCTTCTCGCGACGGTCCGTGATGGGCACTTCGGTCGGGCACTTCATGGCCACGTCGCCTTCGTCGGTGTAGAAGTTGTGCACCGGAAGGCCGGTCACCAGGCCGCCGCCTTCCACGCCGCGCATCGCCACGCACATACCGTATTGCGAAAACGAATTGGTCATCCGGCTGGCCAGCGCAAAAGCCGCATTCATCCACAGGTATTTGGAGTGGTCGCTGCCGTCCACATGCTCTTCATAGTTGAAAGCTTCCACCGGCTTGGTGTCCTTGCCGTAGGGCAGCCGGGCCAGCGTGCGCGGCAAGGTCAGCGCTACGTACCGGGAATCTTCACTCTGGCGGAAGCTCTTCCACTTGGCGTACTCCGTCGTGTCGAAGATCTTGGCCAGATCGCGCGGCGCGTCCAA
>Ga0302325_10027111_pt1 | contig 11887 bp, 12 predicted proteins | sample Palsa_T0_2_FD_201948 | JGI IMG/M metagenome (GOLD analysis project Ga0302325, IMG submission 201948) | Peat permafrost microbial communities from Stordalen Mire near Abisko, Sweden - Palsa_T0_2 | ecosystem: Environmental > Terrestrial > Soil > Palsa > Peat permafrost | place: Sweden: Abisko... | reverse complement strand
GCGTATCTGGCGACCACGTTTGGGGTCGCTGCGGTGTATGCGGTCGGGATGTTGCGCGGCCGCCGCGACGCCTATCACCGCAAGGCGATCACGGTCGCGCTGGGGCTGGCGGCGATTCTCGCGCCGGTGCAGATGGGGGTCGGCGACCTCCTCGGTCGGACCGTGGCCCAGCACCAGCCGGCGACGCTGGCCGCGATCGAAGGGGTCACCCATACCGAGACGGGCGCGGGCCTGAACATCGGCGGGATCCCGCTGCCCGGCCACGCCACCACGGTGCTGAATGTCAAGGTCCCGAACCTGCTCAGCCTGCTGGCCTATGACAAGCCCAACGCGCCGGTGCGCGGGCTGGACAGCTTCCCGAAGGCGGATCGCACGCCGCTGGCGGGGCCGACGCGGCTGGCGTTCATCGGGATGGTCGGGATCGGCACCGGCCTGGTGCTCGTGGGCCTGTGGTATTGGCTGCGCCGCCGCCGCGGCCCGAGTCCGGAGGACCGGATCACGCTGCTGGCGCTGGCCGCCGCCGGGCCGCTGGCCTTCCTGGCCAACGAGCTGGGCTGGCTGGTGAGCGAGTTCGGACGCCAACCGTGGGTCGTCTATGGAGTGTTTCGCACCTCAAGCGCGATCACCACCGCATCCGGGCTGGGCGCCACGTTCACCGGGTTCACGCTGCTCTACATCGGGCTGAGCGCGGTGACGGTGTGGGGGGTGCGGCGGGTGTCGACCGGCAGCCCCGAGTTCTTGGCGAGCCCGATCGTGAGCGTGGCCTGAGATGAGCTTGCCCGCTCTCATCGCGATCGGCCTGGGTTTCGTGCTGACCGCCTACGCGATCCTCGCCGGCGCGGATTTCGGGGCCGGGATCCTCGACTTGACCTCCGGGGACCGCACCGAGCAGCGCAGCGCGATCGCGCGCACGATCGGGCCGCTGTGGGAGGCAAACCACGTCTGGTTGATCTTCGCCATCACGATCCTGTTCTCCGCCTTCCCGGCCGGATTCGCGGCGCTGGGAACGGTCCTGCTGGTCCCGTTCACGCTCGCCGTGATGGCGATCGTCGTGCGCGGCGTCGCGTTCGGGCTGCGCACAGAGGCGGCCGGGGATCAGCCGCGCAGCGCACGGTCGCTGGGCCGGGCGTTCGGCGCCGCGAGCGTCGCCGCGCCGCTGCTGTTCGGCGCCTGCGCGGCTGCGCTGGCGCAGGTCTCGAGCTCGCCGCACGGTCCGGCCACGGTCTCCTCGCTGCCGTGGACGGGCTTGTTCGCGGTCACCGTCGGGCTGCTCGCGGTCGCTCTGTGCGCCCACCTCGCAGCGACCTTCATCACCCACCGCCTCCAGCGCACCGGCCAGCCGCGGCTCGCGGAGCGCTTCCGCCGCCGCGGCCTGCAGACCGCCACCTCCGTGCTCGCCCTCAGCGTGCTCTGTCTGCTCGCCGCCGCGTGGAAGGCCCCCGCCCTGTGGCACAAGCTCAGCACCACCAGCCTGCCGCTGCTCCTGATCGGACTGCTGGCCACAGTCATCTCACTCTTCGCGCTGGCGCGCCGCCGCTACCAGCTCGCGCGTAGCGCCACGATGCTGGCCGCCGGCGCGATCGTCTGGGGCTGGCTGATCGCCCAATCCCCGCGGCTGATCGGCACCCGCCTGACGATCCACGCCGCGGCCGCCACACCACCCGCCCTGACCGCGCTCGCGATCGCCGGCATCGCCGTCCTGATCACAGTGCTCCCAGCCTTCTACCTGCTCTACGCCCTCTTTAGCCATCCCTCACCCGAGGTAACCCAATGAAACTCTCACCCCCAGCCAGAAAACCCTCACTCTCAGCGCTCGGACTGCACAAGCTCAATCTCGCCGCCGGAGCGCTGATGCTCTGGGTCGCGCTCGGCCCCTGGATCTGGGGCTACGCCACCAGCCCCTCCGCCGTCGCCAACCACGTCTTCTTCATCTTCGCCTTCGCACCACTCACCCTCCTGATCCTCATCCTCCGACCCGCCGCGTTCGTCGTCCTCGCCGCCGGCCTGTGGCTCGCCGCCAGCCCATGGCTACTCGGCTACGCCACCAACCACACAGCCTGGCTCAGCGAACTAGTCACCGGACTCCTGCTCAGCACCCTCGCCGCACACGCAGCCGGAATGTCGGCCGGATTCACACAGCAGATGGCGCGAGCTAGCACGAGCGTCACGTCGCCGGATTCAGCCGCTCCTGCAACGTTGGTTTAGGAGGTCCCCATGTCAACATCCACCAGCAACCAACCCGTGAGAAGCGGCGGTGACATGAACGGTCTCCCTGGAGGTCGTCGTCCATTCCGGCGAGTTTCGTCGACGCGGTCGATTGCGGTGGTCGCGGTGGTCGCGGCTCTGCTTGGTGCAGGGCTCCTCAGTGTCGTGTTGTTCGCCGTTGGTGCGGCTGGCGAGACAGCGACGAGCGCCATCACGCTTGTCGGCTCTACCGCCGATGGTGACAGCCTGTCTGCGCCGTTGAATGCGGCTGCGATCTTTGCGGCCGTGAATCCGAGCGTGGTTGACGTTACGGCTAGCCAGCCGCAGGCTACCGAGACGGGAACCGGGTTCATGATCAACGCGCAAGGCGACATTCTGACGGCCGATCATGTCGTGGCGGGTGCATCCTCGATCAGCGTCAAGCTCCAGAATGGCACCACGATGAGCGCGCGAGTACTGGGTCAGGACAACTCGACCGACGTCGCCGTCCTGAAAATCAATCCTTCTAGGGTCTCGGCGCCTCCGTTGGCGCTCGGCAGCACGGCGTCGCTCTCGGTTGGCGACACCCTCGCGGTGATCGGTAACCCGTTCGGGTTCGACCGGAGCCTCAGTACCGGCGTGGTTTCCGCGCTCGACCGCACGATCCAGGCGCCGAGCGGGTTTCTGGTCCCGCACGCAATCCAAACCGACGCCGCGATCAATCCTGGCAACTCTGGAGGTCCGGTGCTGGATGCGCGGGGCGCCGTTGTCGGCATCGTAGACCAGATCGCGACCGGGGGATCAGGGGCCGACAGCGACACCGGCGTCGGCTTCGCTATCCCGATCGATGTTGTCAAGGCGGAGCTCCCGCGGCTCGAGCGTGGCCTTCACGTGGCCCACGCGTTCCTCGGCGTCGCCACGGCCCAGGCGACCGCCAGCCAGCCCGGAGCGCTCGTTCAAAGCGTCGCAGCCGGGACTCCGGCGGCAGCGGCCGGACTGCGTGCCGGCGATCTCATCACAGCCGTCGACGGGACCGCGGTCCGTGGGCCCAGCGGCTTCGTAGCCGCCATCGCGGCGCATAACCCCGGCGACAGGATCACGCTCAAGGTCCAACGCGGGTCGGCCACCGTGACTCTGACTGCAACTCTCGGCGAGCAACCGACGGCGGCTGCGGCCGGTTGACCCGCCCACTGACGTCCCGCGCGCAGCTTCCGCGATCTCGCTCGGCTCGCCACCCGTCGGTTCGATTCTCGGCATATCCTGGAAGGTCACCCGAATCTTCTGCCACGAGCGCAGGATGCCGCCAGAGCGCGACCGTCGCGCCGCGATCCATCAGGGCGACGCCGGGACCGGGTCCCGACCGGACGAGCGCCGCCTGAAGCGGCGGGCCGTGCCCGCCAAGGAGTCAGGAGGCCGTACCCTCGGTGGGACGCCAATGCTGACGGTCGCGTAATCGCGAGGCAGGAGAGCCTCACGGTCAAGACCGAACGCCGGCGAGCGCATCGCTCGGTATCGGATCGTCCAGATTGGGCTGTGGTTGGTGCATTTGCCCGATACCGCTGCGGGGCGACGAATGTGACCCTGGGCCGGTGCCGAACTTCGTGCTCGTCCCCACCCACGCTTCGGAAGAATGCAGGATCGCGATCGCGGCCCGGAAGGCATATCCGAGTCCGTTGCGTCACGCGCGCCCGTTGGGATCATGCGCGACCGGCGGCCATCGACTGTGGTGGACGGTAGAGGCGGCTGACAGCGCCGCAGCGGTGGCCCAGCTTCCGCCGCGTCGCTCTCCCAGTCGGCCCCCGGAGGCGACGCATCCGTGTGCTGCCGTCGCGCGAGTTCGGAGACCGACGGTGTGGGCAACACACCACGGTCGTGTCTTTGCTCGCCGAGTCAGACGCGGGCACGCTGGAGTTCGAGCCGGACATGATTGATCCTCGTGGACGACTACGTGAGCGGGCGCGAGGCCCGCGACACGGTCGCCGATGCGTACGAACTGGGATGTAGGCCGGGCCCGGGCAGCAGAAGCTCGCCTTCAGCCGGTATGTCGCTGCGGTGATTGTCAAGAGCAAGCGGCGATGGTCGATCGACGCGCCGTAGGGCAGCTCGCCGCCTGGGCGCTAACCGGAGCCGGGTGATACGGGGGAAGACACCCACGCCAGCTCGGCGAGCGCATCGTCCTCGAGCGAGCGCAACAGAGCGGGATCGAATCCCCAAAGTAGTCGTTCAGGGCGTCGACCACGACGCCGAACGGGATGTCGCGCTCGAACTCGGCGGCGCGCCCGTCGAGCGGCTGCTCAGCCCGGACGCAGAGCTCCGCCAACAGCCGCGTCTTGCCGATCCCCGGCTTGCCAACCAGCTGAACGGACCACGGCTCGCCGGATTCCACCCGATCGAGTCCCCGCTCGATCTCGGCGAGCTCGCCCGCGCGCTCGACCAGCGCGCCCGACCGCTGTCGCGCTCTGGTTCTCATCGTCGACCCGGCGCGGGCCTACTCCCAGCCCACACGGCAATCAAGCCCGGCACGGAGAGAACAGGGCCTATAGAACGGGATCGACGGCTCGTGGCCGTCGCATCGTGGCACGACGGATAGGACTGCAGCCTTGCCACGGTGTCGCGCCGTGGCAAGGCTTTCCGTTTACCTACGCTCCAGACCATGGAATGTCAGCCGCTCGCGCCGGCTCACCGGATGGTGTGCCGAGTGGCCGGCCGAGGTGAGCACCCTGCTCTGGCCCGTCAGCCATCGCCGATCTCAGTACGAGTAGCTGGACGTCGGGGCGGCCGGAGCGGCATTGGTCTTCGTCGGGGCGCTCCTGACGGCGTTACCCGTGGGGTCGAGGACATACCACAGGGCACCGAACTCGTTCAGGTTCTGGCCGCGGGTGCTGCCTGGCTTGGAGTCGCCCACGTAGTAGTAGAGCGGATGGCCGTTGTAAGTCACCTGTCGGACACCGCTCGGGCTCGTGATGGTGCCGATCTTCGCTCCCTGGGCTCCACCGACGGCTTTGACCGCTCCGGTCGCGACGAACCGCGGCCAGACCGACAGACCAGCGCTAGACAGAGTGCTGACATTGGCTTTGTCACCCTCGAAGAGGTACAGCGTGCGGCCCTGGGCGTCGACGAGCGTTTTGCCCAACGAGGTGCCGCGGACGCTGACGGCAGAGCCTGCAGGAGCGGATTGCTGCGGGCGGGTCTTGGCGCTCCCGCCGGTCGCCAACACGACCACCGCGATGCCGGCGATAACGATGGAAAGGCCGACGGAGGCGAGGTATTTGATCTTCATGAACGTCCACTCCTTTGATGATGTGGGTCCGACTCTGAACGCAGCCACCTGGGTCAAAGCGCTGGAGTCGGATTGGGGTCTACAAGAGAGGACACCGTTGACGGCCGGATCATTCCCGAATCTACGACTTTATGTAGTTGTTATGGCGGCGAGCCTTGTGACGCTGAAACCGCCATGGTTGACGGCGAGTGACACCTCGGCGAGATGGATGGGGCAAACGATCGGAGAACATTCCGTCGACCCGCGGTTTGCTTTTGACGCACAGGGCGTGGGGACCGCCGGCGGTCGACCGCAGGAGCGGCCACACCCCGTTTCCGGGGGGTCTACCGCTAGTGCTACTAGTGGGAGGAAGCGGTGGGGGGCACGCCACCGATTCGACGACTCGCTCAGCCGTCAGTCGGCGGGCGGAGCCACTGACATTCGGCGACGAGGCGAGATCGGGCGGCGCCGGTGTCGTCGTTCATGCGATCCGACTACTATGTGGCGTCGTTGTCCGACGCCATCCCTAACGCTTTTCCCGCGTCGGTGCCAGTTGAATTCGCCAGCCCTCGCGCCTGCTGGGTTCACACGGACGCCTCAATGCGACGAATGGCCGGACGGGCGCCGGGCGGCCAAGTGATTGGTTGGTCGTTGTGGCTCCGGAAGGCCGGCTCGGGCAAGGGGCTCGGATCGACCGTGCCGTCGGTTGCCGTCATGGACAGCGCACGCGGGCGGGGCTCACAGCGTTGAGACGTCGGTAGGCAGCCGCGAGTAGGATCCGGCCGGGCAGCTCGCGCGAGGTCGTGTTGACTTGGTAAGGCCCGATGGCTGTGTGGGGATCGCGGAACGGGTCCCCTACCGTCGCGAATGTACTACGACTTGGTGTAGTAGTCTTCGTGTCATGGCTCCGGCAGCCCTGACACATGAGTCGCGTGACCCGGTCCTCCTCACTGGCGCGACCGGTTACATCGGTGGGCGCCTACTCGATCGGCTGGAGCAAGCGGACCGCCGGGTGCGTTGCTTGACCCGTCGACCCGAGGCTCTGGCGGAGCGGGTCGCCGTTGGCACACAGGTCGTCGTCGGTGACCTGCTCGATCGTCAATCGCTCGCCTCCGCCATGGACGGTGTGCAGACTGCGTGCTACCTGGTGCATTCGATGGGGGCATCGGGCAACTTCGAGGACCTCGACCGCCGTGCGGCGATCAACTTCGCCCAGGCTGCTCGAGCCGCCGGCGTCGGTCGGATCGTGTATCTCGGCGGGCTCGGATCCGGTGAGGATCTTTCCGCCCACCTCGCCAGCCGACAGGAGGTCGGCGACATCCTGCGCGGCTCGGGCGTGGCGACGATCGAGCTTCGAGCGTCGATCGTAATCGGCTCAGGGAGCGCGTCCTTCGAAACCGTCCGTGCTCTCGTCGAGCGTCTGCCGGCGATCCCGGCTCCGCGCTGGGTCGAGACCGCCGCCCAACCGATCGCGATCGACGACGTCATCGACTATCTGGTCGCAGCCCTCACGTTTGATCACGCGGCGAGCACGATCGTCGAGATTGGCGGTAATGACCGCGTGAGCTACGCGGACGTGATGCGCGAGTACGCTCGCCAGCGAAGGCTGCGCAGGCGGGTGATCCCGACGCCGGTGATCACGGCGCGGGCGTCTCGTCTGTTGCTCGGCTTGCTGATGCCCCTACACGGACGCATCGCCGCCGCGATGGTCGAGAGCCTTCGCAACGAGACCGTGGTGCAGAGCAGTACGGCCTGCGACGTCTTCTCGATCACGCCACGCGGGCTGGCCAAGGCGATCGAGCACGCGCTCGCAGGAGAGGATCACGCGTTTGCCGAGACTCGGTGGTCCGAGGTGCTCGCGCCAGGGCTGGCGTCGCGTTGGGGCGGCATCCCATTCAAGCGCCGTATGGTGAGCTCACGCGTGGTGCGCGTAGGGCGGCGGGCGGAGGAGGCGTTCGCACCCATCCAGCGCATCGGCGGCCCGACCGGTTGGTATGCCATGGACTGGTTCTGGAGGCTACGCGGGTTGATCGACAGATTGCGCGGGGGCGAGGGACTGAGGTCCGGACGCCGCGATCCGCATGACCTCCGCGTAGGAGACACGGTCGACTTCTGGCGCGTCGAGCGCATTGAACCGGGGCGACGACTCCTGCTCGCGGCCGAGATGAAGATGCCCGGACGACTGTGGCTGCAGTTCGACGTCGATCCCCACGACGACGGCACCGAGATACGTCAGACGACGGTATTTGACCCAGCCGGGTATGTCGGCCTCGCCTATTGGTACCTGCTCTACCCGGTCCATCACGGAGTCTTCGCCGCGATGCTACGCGGACTCCGTCGGGCGAGCCTGGCGGGTTAGAACTTCGCTGACGCGACCACAAACTCGTGACGAGCGCGACTCTAAGAGGCTCGGAGGTCGGCACACACTCTGTGAACCAAGATCATTGTTTGGATCAGCCGCGCCGCTCGCCGTCATACAACCTTGCCTGGCGCGGAGCTCATGCCGGGCGGTTGTGTTGCCTACTATGCCAGCTCGGAGACGGCTCGGCGCTGGGAACGTGCTGCCGCGCACGTGTCATTAGCATCAGTAGCTACTACAGAACAGCGTAGCTGGGGGTGACTCCAAGGAGGTGTCGCTGAAGAAGCTGCGATGGAGCTGGCTACGATGCTGTATAGTAGGTTGGTCTCCAGTCGCGTTCGCGCTGATGTGCTGGCAGTCCGTCGAGCCGAACCTCACATCGTGGTCGACCACATGTTCCCGAGAACCGCAACACGCACGATCGGCACGCCAGCCACTCCGGTGGCCGGCTCGGGGCACGCCCGCGCCTCGCGCACCGATCGAGCTACACGATGAATTCTGTCCTGTTGATCATGTTCGGGGTGGCGGGCTCGGTCGCAGTCGTGGCGCTGGCGATCGCTCAGGTGACGCGCAGGCCCGACGAACGAGCGGCGTGCGGCGGCCACCGCAGCGACGAGGAGATCCACGACCGCGGCGCTGAGGTCGAGATCGAGCCGGGCGAGGTCGAGGACATGCTCGACGCGATCGTGAAACATCGCCGCCGCGCCGGACGCCGGGACATTGGCGAGCGGCTCGCCGAGGAGCTACTGCGGCACTGCGGAGGACTTGCCGCGCGCCGCCCGACGGCTTCAGCAGACGTCGAGCGCCCACGCGGTGGGAGGCGAGGATGCTGAGAGCCGGCCGCGATCGCCCCGCCGCGCGGTCAGACCCCACACATTCACCGGCCGGCTCCAGGATGTACCCGCCAGCGGACCAGGGTCTCGGCGGCGGGCCTTGGCGGGGGCGGACATTCATCCTCTACCACGAGCATCGTCCCGAGGAATGCCGGAGCGCGATCGCGGCCTGGAAGGGGTATCGCAGGCCGTTGCGCAGGGGGCGCCGGCTCGGCTCGTGCGCGAGCGGCGGCCACCGCCTGTGGGGGACGGTGCGCGCCGCCGATGGCGCGGCAGCGCTGGCGCAGCTGCCGGGGTATGTCGCGGATCGCACGGTCGCGCAAGAGGTCCGCGAGGTGGCGATCCCGTGAGCGCGTCGGGCGCCAAACTTCCCGGTTGCTCGCCCGAGAGCCGTCAACCGAACGCGGACTCTCAACTTCCGCTGCACCAGCTTGATCCGGCGTGCCTGCCTGACCACATCGACTTGCTCTATCGCGTTGCGTGGTCGCTGTGCGGCTCGCGTCACGAAGCCGACGATCTCGTCCAAGAGACGTTCGCCCGGGTGCTCACGCGCCCGCGTTTGCTGCGCTGCGGCGACGACGCGGGTTACCTGCTGCGAGCGCTGCGCAACACCCACGCCAATCGTCATCGCGCTGCTGCGCGACGCCCACCCACGGTGCCGCTGCTCGAGAATGATTGCCGCTGCCAACCCGACGTCGCTGCCGTCCCCGCCGCCCGCGAGCTGATGGCCGCGATCGCCGCCGCCCCCAAGCACTATCGAGACGCGGTGGTCGCGATCGACGTCATCGGACTCTCCTACAAGCAGGCCGCGCGTCACCTACACACGCGCGAAGCAACGATCACCAGCCGCCTGTCCCGCGGACGCCAACACGTCGCCCGAGCCTTGCGCGAGCCGGCGACCCCCATCGCCGCTAGACGCGCCACGCCACCAGATCGCGGATGTCCTCCAGGTCGCTAAGAACGGGACGTTCGTTTGCTTCGCGCGGCCGCCCAGGGCAGCGAGTTCGTCTCACCCCCAACGATTCGAACTATGGGGCACCACCGTCAAACGTCACACGATCGCGCCCAACTCGCCCGAGCCATCGTGCCCGTTTGGCGCTGGCTGGGAGCCGCCAGCCTCAGGCGCGTTTCACACCCAGCGCGCTCTACGCCGCGAGGGCATCGTGTGCGGTTCCGGGGTCGATCCTGGCGATTGGCGCCTGACCGTGCTCAGCGGCCGTTGTCATGCCGTCGTCGAAGCGCCCGACGCGGGCACGGTTACGGTCCGAGTAGGTCGACATGCCATCGTCGAAGCGCCCGACGCGCGCTCGATCGTGCACTGGACTCGGGTCTGAATGCTCTCCTTGACGAGGACTTAGGCGGCCGACGGTGCTGGTGGGCTGCTTTCTCGCTGCACTGGTGATGATGTGTGGTGAGGTATTGGACATGCCATAACTGTAGTTACAGTCATGGCTATTTCATACCACATGTGTAATGAGTCTTACCGAGAAATGCGTCGCAGCGAAGTTCATCAGCTGGATGGCTAAACTCGTCAAGCTCTGGCGGCGCTGCACCAACTAACAGCCACCCACTGCTGACCTGGGCGACGAGCCCTTGCTGTGCCAGTTGAGCGAGTGCCTTTGTGACGGTCGGCCGGCGGGACGCGATCATCTCGGCTACCAAGGCGTGAGTGATGGGCAGTGGGAGGATGGTGCCTCGGGGGTGGCGTGACCCCAGCGCGCGGCGAGATGCCAGAACAGCATGTGTATGCGGGTATCGATCCTGGGATAGTGAACGATGGCCAGATTCACCGCCAACCTCCGGGTACGGAGCAGCATCCGCCCCAAGAGCGCCGTGGCCACCTCGGGAAATGGCGCGGCACGATGGACGAAGCCCGGCCCGAGCAGGGCCATCCGCGCAGTATGGATGACCGTCCAATTCGAGTCAAAAGGAACCGGCGCGCGTGCGTCAGGTCGCTGAAGCGGATGGAACAGGTCACCCGGGCCGAGCAACTCGGCACCGTACCCGCCTCTCCGGCCGACACAGCCACTGATCAAGCCACTCAGGATCAGCAGCCCGAACCCCCTGGCGGCATCGTCGGCATACTTTCCCGCGTTCCACCGCCCACGCTGCAACACCATCGCAGTGGCAAGACAGGATCTCTCCGCCATCGTTCGCCGCTCGACGTCGACGAACCGTGCCAGCTCCTGATCCTCGACCAGCACCCTTACCGCAGCCGGCCCCCCATCGCGTACAGTCACTGACATGCTGATCGAGCCCTCGCTGGACATGGGTTGGCGTTACTCCCAATGGGACCTGGCGCCGGCATCCGCTGCTTCCTGGCAGGTCGAGCAAGTACCCCAGAACACGACCTCCGCCTCATCAATGAGGAAGCCGTTTACGTCCGGAGGTTGAAGACAAGGTGCAACCAGAGCAGCGCAGTCGACGTCCACCGCCACACCGCACTGACGACATATGACGTGATGGTGGTTGTCGGCGACGCGCGTCTCGAAGCGAGCCGGGCTCCCCGCCGGTTCGATCCGGCGCACCAGGCCGACCCGGACCAACGCGGCGAGCGCGTCATACGTGGCCTGCGTCGAGATCGAGCCGATCCGCTGACGGGCGGAGAGCGCAATCTCCTCCACGGGAAGATGATCCCCGGCTTGGACCGCCGCAAGTACGGCGAGACGAGAAGCCGTCACCCGTAGGCCGGCCGACCTCAGCCGGTCCGCGTCAAACGCTACAGATTTACCCGATCCCGTGGACATCGCAAAATAGAATAACACCTAAACTGGAGCAATTCTAATAAACGGCTTAACCAAGGTCTGGGACGCCTCATACACGGGCGAGCTCGAAAGCACGCCAACGTGCCGATCGGCCCGGACCGTGACAAACGGCTATGCCGCCGAAGGCCGGCACCACTAATCTGGATTGATCCCAGAATCTGGGGATGCTGGCGACCGCGGCGCTCGAGCGTATGGTGCGTGGGGCTTCCCTGAGCGTCGCGCGTCCTTGGATAGCGCTGCCGGCCGCCGGCGTACGAGCATCCACACGCCGACAAGAGCTCGATCATCTGTCTGATGCCCAAAAGTCTCGGTGACGTGTCCCCCCACGCCGTTCGACGTGCTGCGAGCTTTTCCCGCCGCGGGCCTGGTCCGGCGCGACCCCCCAGGCTCGGTGGCCCGCCGCGTCGCGGGTCGGGGACAACCACCACCACGTCGTGTGCCGGTCGTGCGGTGCGATCGCTGACGTGGTTAGAGTGGGTCGCGGCGA
>Ga0302325_10027110_pt1 | contig 11887 bp, 12 predicted proteins | sample Palsa_T0_2_FD_201948 | JGI IMG/M metagenome (GOLD analysis project Ga0302325, IMG submission 201948) | Peat permafrost microbial communities from Stordalen Mire near Abisko, Sweden - Palsa_T0_2 | ecosystem: Environmental > Terrestrial > Soil > Palsa > Peat permafrost | place: Sweden: Abisko... | reverse complement strand
GCCAGGGAGAGCCGCTGAATGACGGCGACCCGTTCCGGGTTCTCGTCCGTGGTCCCGGCCGCGTCGTATCCGGTGACCCCGCCGAGCAGGTGCTCGCCGCCGGAGAGCGTCAGCAGGCTCTTCGGCCCGGGGCTGAACGTATAGGGATCGGCGTGGTAATCCGCGCCCTTGGACGAGAGTTCCCAGGTGAAGTCCTTGTCGCCCATGACGACCAGGGCTGGGGTGGTCATGTCCCCGAACCCGGCGGTTCGCATAGACGTGAATCGTGCGGCGGCTTCGGAGAGATGGTCGCCGCCGGCACCGGTCGAGGACAGCAAGATGCCGGCTTTGACGCGTGCGTCGGGAACGTAGATTCTTGTGCCGTCGTCACCGGTGTAATCGGCGCCGAGCAGCATGCCCGCGGTCTGGCCGCCGAAAGAGTGACCAGCCACGCCCACGCGGCTCCGGTCGAGGCGTCCCCTGATCGCCGGGACAGCGTCTTGGATGAGATCGAGCTGATCCAAGATCTGCCTCATGTCGCTGACGCGGGATTGCTCGAACGCCGGAGCGCCTGGCGTTGACATCGGGAGAAGCAGGCTCCTGGACGTCAGGTGGGTCGGCTGAATCACTGCGAAACCTCTGCTCGCCCAGAAATCCACGAGGGGTCCCGCGCTCCGGTAGGAAGTGAGGAAGTTGGCCAGGCCCCCGCCGTGCGAGTAAAGGATGATCGGAAGGCTGTCGCCCGTTGTTGGCGCGGTTACTTTCAGCTCCAGGTCCACGATGCGATCGGGTGCCGATAGCGTTACCGGGCTCACCGAGACAATCGGTGCTGCCGCCGACACAGGAATCTGCGCAGCTCTGCCGATGCTGGCGTGATCTCGCCCGAGCACGATCCCAGTCTGCTTTCCGCCAGCAGGGCTCGAAGTCATTTTCTCTGTCTGCATTTCTAGTTCCTTACGGTAGACGTCGACTGGTGCGGGTGAGAGAACGATCCGCGCTCCCTGAAGTGAGGGCGCCGAGCGCGAGCGGGGCCGCCTTGGGTTCTCCTGACGCGAGGGCGACGTGAAGGCGAGGGCCTGCGTCGAGGTACGCTGACGTCAAGCGGAAGCTCTTTCCGCTACTATACGGAATATCTTTCCGTTTAGCAAAGGGGGGCCGTGGCACCCGAGTCGGTCAGCACGAAAGCTTCCTCGACGGCAGGCAGCGCCGACCCCTCTCGGCGGCAGCGCTCGGACGCGCAGCGGAATGTCCTCGCGCTAGTGCAGGCCGCCAAGACCGTGTTCGCAGACCGCGGCGTAGACGCGCCCGCGAAGGAGATCACCGATCGTGCGGGAGTGGGCGTCGGCACGCTGTACCGGCATTTCCCTCGCCGGTCCGACCTCATCGTCGCCGTGATGCAGCACGAGATCGACGAGTGCATCGACGCTGCCGCGGCGCTCGGGGCCGCCCTGAGTCCGTGGGACGCGCTCCTGGGATGGACCGAGCGCTTCACGGACTTCGTCGCCACCAAGCGCGGGCTCGCCTCCGCGCTGCACTCCGGTGACCCCGCCTACGATGGCCTCCCGCAGCGTCTCCTCAACCAGCTCGAGCCAGCGCTCCGCACGCTCCTGGCCCGGGCGGTAGCGGGCGGGTACGCGCGCGAGGACGTCACGGCCCGCGAAATCCTCACGACCATAGCTCTGATCTGCCAGCCCGTCCCTGGCCAGCAGCCAGGCTTCAACCAGCGCATGACACGAGTGTTCATGCAGGGACTGGGCCATGTTCGCTAGAACTGGTGTTGAGCGATGGCTGGTCCTGCCGCGCCGCGCGGCTGAACCAGCAACCCCGAATCGGCGCTGGCCAGCTCGGGGCAGCAGCACGCGGCGACTCGGAAACCGACTAGTCCAAGGCTGATCCACGGCGCGCCGCAGGTCATAGTGATGACCCGGGCCGCACCAGGCGCTCAGCTGGCCGGCTGCGCCGATCTGGCCGCGGTGAGCGCCGCCACGCCCGCCATGAACATCTCCACCCCGAACTTGTAGTGCGGCTCCGGGTCGTCGCACGCCGTCATCGGAATGGCGCACTCGACCAGCCGCTGCTCGTCAGTGGCGGCACGCCGGGCTGATATCGCCGCCCGGATAAATAGCCTAAGAGCATAAGTCCATGCCTGATTGATCTTGGACATGACTGGCATCGGTCCGGATACTGGGTGGCTGGAGGGAGCTGACAGTGAAGCGTGTCCGGATTGGCTGTGGTGCCGGGTTTGCCGATGACCGGATTGAGCCGGCCGCGGAGCTGGCGGAGCGGGGCGGGCTTGATTACCTGGTGTTCGAGTGCCTGGCCGAGCGCACGGTGGCGCTGGCGCAGCTGGACAGGCTGCGCGACCCGGAGGCGGGCTATAACGAGTGGCTGGCCGACCGGATGGACGCGGTGCTGGAGTCCTGCGCCCGCGACGGCGTGCGGATCATCACCAACATGGGCGCCGCCAACCCGGTGGCCGCCGCCCGGGTCGTCGCCGAGGTGGGCCCGCCGGAAGGGAATCGGGAGTCTGAGGGTCGCGGCGGTCACCGGTGACGACGTGCTGTCGGCCGTGAAGGGCAGTGACCTGCAGTTGCTGGAGCGGGACGGCGAGACCGTCGCTTCCCTGGGCGACACGGTGATCTCGGCTAGCGCATACCTTGGCGCCGAGCCGGTCATCGAGGCGCTGCGCCAGGGCGCGGACGTGGTGGTGGGCGGCCGAATCGCCGACCCGTCCTGTTCCTGGCCCCGCTGGCGCACGAGTTCGGCTGGGGTGCCGCCGACTGGCCGCTACTAGGGGCGGGCACGGCCGCGGGCCACCTGCTGGAGTGCGCGGGGCAGGCCACGGGGGGCTACTTCGCCGACCCGGGACTCAAGGATGTCCCTGATCTGGCGCGGCTGGGGTTCCCGCTCGCCGAGGTGCGCGAGGACGGGTTCTTCGAGGTGACCAAGCTGCCGGGCACCGGGGGCCGGGTGTCGGTCGGCACACTGGCTGAGCAGCTGCTGTATGAGGGGCACGACCCGGCCGGGTACGTCACCCCGGACGTGACCGCGGACTTCTCCGGGGCCAGGCTGGAGCAGTCCGGAGCGGACCGGGTGGCGGTGACCGGGGTGACGGGCCGGCCGCGGCCGGAGCGCCTGAAGGTGTCGGTCGGCTACCGGGACAGCTGGATCGGAGAGGGCGAGATGTCCTACTGCGGTCCCGGGTGCGTGGCCCGCGGCAGGCTCGCGCTCGACATCGTCCGCGAGCGCCTCGCGCTGACGGGACTGGACGTGCTTGAGTCCCGGTTCGACCTGATCGGCGTGGACGCGGTCCACCGGGGCGAGGGCACGCCCGAGGCCGGCGAGCCCGCTGAGGTCCGGGCGCGGGTCGCCGTCCGGACCACTGGCCTCGCCCAGGCCCGGCGGGTCGGCCGCGAGGTCACCGCCCTGTGGCTCAACGGGCCCTACGGGGGCGGCGGTGCGGCCCGCCGGGCGTATGAGGACATCGCCGTGGTGTCGGTCCTGCTGCCCCGCGCCGCCGTCCCCACCGGGGTGAGCATTCTGGGGACCGGGGCATGAGGCTGGGCGACATCGCGCACGCCCGGGCGGGCGACAAGGGAAACACCTCCGACATCACGGTGATCGCCTACCAGCCGGGGGACTACCCGCTGCTGCGTGAGCAGCTGACCCCTGCCCTGGTCCGAGATCACCTGGCCGACATCGTCCGCGGCCCGGTTGACCGCCACGAGATCCCGCAGCTGCACGCGCTGAAGTTCGTGCTGCATGACGCGCTCGGCGGCGGCGTCACCTGCACGCTCAGCCTGGACGCGCACGGCAAGACCCTGAGCTCCTCGCTGCTTGAGATGGAACTGCCAATGCCGCCGGAAGGCGGGAACAGGAGGATTGAGATGACCGACACCGTAGTCGTGGCCGCGCCGGCCGGCCGATTCCGCGGGACGACCGCCCCCGACGGCGGCGCGCTGTTCGCCGGGATCCCGTTCGCCGAGCCGCCGGTCGGCGCGCTGCGGTTCCGGCCGCCGCGTGCGGTCCCCGACTGGGCCAGCGAGGTCGATGCGACCCGCTTCCGCGCCGCCCCGGCGCAAAACGGCAACGCTCACTTCCCCGTCGCAGACCCAGCCGAGCCCGGCACGGGCACGAGCGCGCCGGCGTCACCGGGCGGGCAGTACGACTCCCCGCTGAAGGTGATGATGGCAACGCGCATGCCCGAGACCAGCGAGGACTGCCTCTACCTGAACGTCTGGAGCCCGGGCCTGCAGGGCAGGCTTCCCGTCGTGGTGTGGTTCTACGGCGGGGGGTTTGAGATGGGGTCGGCCGCCCCGCCGCAGACGGACGGCACCGCGCTGTCGCGGCAGACCGGCACCGTCTTCGTCGCCGTCAACTACCGCGTCGGCGCCCTGGGGTTCGGCTACTGGGCCGGGATCGGGGGCGAGCAGTGGGCGGAGTCGGGCAACCTCGGACTGCAGGACCTGGCATGCGGCCTGGCCTGGGTCCGGCGCAACATCGCCGCGTTCGGCGGCGACCCCGCGAACGTCACCGTCGCGGGCGAGTCGGCCGGCGCGTTCTGCATCGGCTCGCTGCTGACCGCCCCCATGAGCGCCGGCCTGTTCGACAAGGCGATCATGCACAGCGGCAGCACCCGCCGCGTCTTCCCGCCCGCGACAGCCACCGCGATGGCCCGCGACCTTGCCGACCGGGTCGGGGCCTCATCGATGGAGGACCTGCAGGCCGTCGACGTCCAGTCCATCCTGGCCGCGCAGTCGCAGGTCATCGACAGCGACATCGGCACCCGGAACCTTCCCGGCGGCCGCTCCTGGGGGGTGGTCCTGGACGGGGTAACCCTCCCGCGGGACCCGCACGAGGCGCTGCGTGGCGGCGCCGCCCGTCACATCCCCCTGCTCGTCGGCGCGAACCACGACGAGGTCGCCATGTTCCGCGTCCTGCAACGGGGACGCCTTCACGCCACCGGATACAGCCGCCCTCCTCGACGAGCTCGCCCGCGCCGGAGCCCCGGATCCCGGCCAGGTCCTGGCGGGCTACCGCGAGCGTGTGCAGGCCCAGGGCGGCTCACCCGACGACCTGGCTGCCATCCGGTCCGCGTTCCTGACCGACGCCATCTACCGCAGGCCCGCCATCGAGATGGCCCTCGCGCAGGCCGCGGCGGGCGGCCGGTCGTTCGCGTTCCTGTTCAGTGCCACGCCGTTCGGCCCGGCGCTCGGCGCGTTCCACGCCGCTGACCAGTTTTACGTCTTCGGCAACTACCTGGAGGCCGTGGGGGCGGCGGCGCCCGGCGACTTCCTCCCTGTCCGCGACGCCCTCACTGGATCATGGGCCGCGTTCGCTCGCGACGGCGACCCGGGCTGGTCCCCCTACGACCCCGAACAGCCCGGCAACGCCCGCCAGTTCGGCGGCGCCCCGTTCACCACCGAACCGCCCCGCGACCGCGTCCTCAGCGCCTGGCCCCTCAGCTGAGCCAGCACCACGCCGAACAGGAGTGGCTAGGACCGGGGTTTGCCCAGTTCGGGTGGCGTGGCCGCGGCCAGCAGGTCGAGGAAGCGGGCCGCGGGCGGTGCAGGAGATGGGTTCGTGGGATACAGGGCGGCGAGATGGCGGGTCAGGGCCGGGTCGGTCAGCGGCCTGGTCTCCAGCAGCGCGAAGGACATCAGGGGCAGCAGGAGGGCCGGGACGGCGCTGACGCCGAGCCCGGCAGATATCAGCCCTGCGGCGGTGCCGACTGCGACGGCCTCGATGAGCCGGGCGGGGCGTGCCTGGACGAGGCAAACCCAAGGTCAGTAAGGCGGCGCACGCTGCTTCCGTGACCGAACGCGATGAAGGGCTCGGCGGCGAGCTCGTCCCAGGTGAGCTCCTGCCGGGCGGTGAGGCGGTGCCGGGGGGGCAGTACGGCCACCAGCGGGTCGTGGAGCAGGGGAAGGACGTTGAGCTCTTCCGGCGCGTCGGCCGCCTCGGTTAGCGCCACGTCGGCGCGGCCTGCCAGGACGTGCTCGATGACCTCGCTGCTGGTCCCGTCCATGACCTTGACCTGGATGTCGGGATGGCGGTCCAGGAAGCGGGAAATCGCGTCCGGGAGCACGGAGGCCGCGACGGCGGGAAGCGCGGCGAGGATCAGGATGCCGCGCTCGCCGTCCCGGTAGGCGGCAAAGCGCCGCATCCCCGCCTGGTAGGACTCCAGGACTGCCTCAGCGACGGCCAGGAGCTCGCGGCCGTCGGCGGTTGGCCGGACCGACCGGGTGGTGCGGTCGAGCAGCCGGGTCCGCAGGGCGCGCTCCAGGTCGCGGATGGTCCGGCTGAGGACCGGCTGGCTCACCATCATCTCGCTCGCCGCCTGGGTGAAGGACCCGGCGCGGGCCACCCGCGCGAATACCTCCAGCTGCCGCAGGCTGATATCCATAGCCGCTAAGCATAAATGCGAACCCGATTGAACTTACAGATGCCTGGGCCTGCGAGTGCCGGAAACGGCTCTGTCGCACTTTCGGTGGCAACCAGCTGTGCTGCTGTATCGCGATCGGTCGTGGCTAATGTGGTCGAGCCTGCAGAGCAGTTCGCGTCAGCACAAGGAACTGGCTGCTTGCAGTTCGCCGAGTGCTCGCCGCGCGACTTCACCGAACTCGTCGGCGTTAGTCGTGTCGCTCCAGCGCTCGTAGGCGAGCTTCCAGGCGAGCGCGCCCAGTTCGGCGGCCACGCGCGAGGTCAGGTCGGGAACGCCGCGGCGGCTGAGCGCGCCGCTCATGGACGCGGTGAGAGCGAGGCCCTTCAGCGCTTCGCGCTCTTGCAGTTCCGGGTTGGCGGCGATCACTGCCCGCCTGCGGGCGACGAATTCGCGGCGCGCGAGCGTGAAAGCCTGCCTCCCGGCCGCGTCCAGGGCATGAGCCACCGCTTCCAGCGGGGTGGCAGTGGCCGGCGCTTCGGCTATCGCACCGGCGACTATCCCGGTCATCGTGCCGTCGCCGAAAAGCACTTCCCGCTTGTCGGCGAAGTGCCGGAAGAAGGTGCTCTTGGTCAGCCCGGCGCGCTGCGCGATGTCGATGACCGTCGTGTTTTCATAGCCCCGCTCCGCGAACAGTTCGAGGGCGGCTAGAGCTAGCCGCTCTGATGCGTTCGGTTGCCAGCGGGCCATGAGAACAGTGTACGGCACCTGGTCCCGTCACTCGTGTACACTGATGGCACCAAGTCACATCACTTCGCCTGCTGGAGGTCCGCCATGAGCCGAGCTGTCATCTACGAGACCTTCGGAGGTCCCGAGGTCCTGGAGTTGCGAGAGGTTCCGGAGCCGCACGCCGGCCCCGGTGAGGTCCGCGTCCGCGTGACCGCCGCCGGCCTGAACCCGATGGACTGGGGCATCTCCGCCAGGCCGGAGGCGGCGGCGCGGTTCGGCATCACCGTGCCGGCCGGCTTCGGGTCCGACTTCGCCGGCGTGGTCGATGAGGCCGGCGACGGCGCCGCGGGCTTCGCCGCGGGCGACCGCGTCTACGGCGGCGCGCTGGGCCGGGCCGCCGCCGACTTCGTGGTCGTCAAGGTGCCCGGTGCGCTCTTCCATACCCCGGACGGCATCGGCGACGAGGTGGCGAGCACGCTTCCGGTGGCCGGCTTCACCGCCGCCGCCGCCGTGGCGGCGATCGGCCTGCGGCCCGGCGACACCGTGCTGATCGGCGGCGCGGCAGGCGGCGTAGGCGTGTTCGCCGTGCAGCTCGCCAGGCTCGCCGGCGCCGCCGTGATCGGCACCGCCTCGGAGGGCACGTTTGAGTTCCTGCGGCAGCTCGGCGCCGCGCCCGTGGCCTACGGCCCCGGACTCGCGGACCGGGTACGGGCACTGGCTCCCGGCGGGGTGACCGCGGCGACGGACCTGTTCGGCACGGAGACGGCCGAAGCTGCGCTGGCGCTCGGCGTGCCGCCCGAGCGGATCTCCACGGTCGCCGCGGGCCCCAACCCTCCCGGCGGCGTACGACCCACCGGCGCCGCCGACGCGGGGCCGGATGCCCCGGAGCGGATCACCACTGCGATCCAGGCCGGCCAGCTCACCGTGCCGATCGCCGCGGTCTTCCCGGTCGAGAAGATCCGCGACGCCGTCACCCTCCAGGCCGGACGCCACGTCCACGGCAAGGTCGTGGTCACGCTGTGACCGCGCCTCCGTGGACGGCGGCGGTTGCCAGCTGTGACCTTCAGTGCTGAGCGGAAGAGAACGGTGCATCGCGGACACGCCCAGCGGCGACCTGCCGCCGGCTCTTCACGGCGGTGAAGAGCCGGCGCGGGCGCAGGCAGTACCGATGATCCGGCTGGTGTCATCGCAGATGTCCGCGCGAGCCGCTGATCTTCGACAAGCGCACTTCGGTCTCGATTTACGAGGCCCGGCCGGCCGGCCGGAGCGTATCGCGACGCAGCGATGCTGCAGCGGAGCGGCCACGTCCAAGTCCACGGCAAAGTCGCGCACAAGCCATAGCGGCCGGCTTGAAGGGGACCTGCCCCGTTCCGCATCCAGCTGCCAGGGCCCGACGCCACCGCTTATGCATTCCCGGCATACACCCGTCGCCGATTCAAGCCCGCAAGGTTGTGCTCTATGACTATCGATTATCACGCGCAGACCGTTCTCCTCACCGGGGCGAGCTCGGGGATTGGAGCCAGTTTCGCCGCGGCCCTCGCGGCACGCGGCTCGAACCTCGTGCTCGTCGCCCGGCGCGCTCAGCGACTGGCATCGACGGCCGACGGCCTGCGCCGCCAGTACGGCGTCCGGGTCGAGACGATCCCGTTCGACCTGTCACGCCCAGCTGCCGGAAGCGAGCTTCGTGAGGCCGTTGCCGACCGAGGCGTCGCGGTCACGAGCCTGATCAATAATGCCGTGTTCGGCACATTCGGCCCTTTCGCCGAGTCGGATCCCGAACGCCACGCCGCTGAGATCGCCGTTGACGCCGCGGCGCCGGTTCAACTGACCGCAGCGTTCATGCCGCAGATGCTGAGCGCCGCCCACGGCTTCATCATCAACGTTGCCGGCGTGTCCGCCTACTTTCCCTCACCCAGAATGGCCGTTTACAGTACCGGCGCTCCTGAAAACACTCGGCGTCGTGTCACCACTGCTGCGCGAGGTCTCGCAGCTGAGCTACCAGCTCACACGTCCGTACATCCTCGATGCCTCGGCTGCGGAGCAGCGTTTCGGCACCGCACCAACCGACTGGGCGGACGTCCTGCGGCGGACCCTGCGGGCGGCTGGCACAGAAGCAAAGCCCTAGCCCTGACTGGAGCCCCTTAGGAGAAACGATGAATCCTGAAAACCTTCCCCTTGAGGCGCGAATCCAGCGCCTGGAGGACACCGAAAGTATCCGCACCCTGAAGAGCCGTTACCACACCTATGTCAATGATACAGACTTCGACCGGGTCGGCAGTCTGTTCGCTGCTGATGCCTCGCTGAATCTCGGCTACCTCATGCCCGACCAAAATGCGATTGTCGGTCGCGAAAATATCCAGGCGGCATTCTCCGGGATGAAGACGAGCACCAGTCAGTCCCAGTTGAAGCAGTTCCTTCACAGCCACATCGTGGACTTGACCGGTCCGCACACCGCCAGCGGCACGGGGATGCTTTACGCCTGCTACGGCGTCCGCGCCGACGCCTACGTCGTTGCCGGGAAATACAGTGAGGACTATGTCCGCGTGGACGGCACCTGGCTGTTCAAAACCATGGACCTGGCCCTGTATTTCACTGTTCCGCTGTCGGTCGGCTGGGCCGGACCGAAGCGGCACTACCTTGTCAATTCCGGGCAGGAGACCCACGAATACGACCCACTGCTGCCCAACCCGGCCGTCTAGGCGCGCGCTTCGGCCAAGGCCAACCCCTAAGCGACGCGCAGCTGGCAGCCTCACTCGCACCCCCCTATCGGGCGACCGGATAAACACAAAGTTCTAATCGTAGTGAGAGGAATCAGGAAATGGTAGATGAAAAGCGCCTGCAGCTGCTGATCGACAAGCAAGAAATCTATGAACTCATATGCCGATACGCCCGCGGCGTCGATCGATTCGACAAAGAACTCGTTCAGTCTTGCTTCTGGCCCGACGCTACTACTGTCTTCCCGCTCTCCGCTGATTCCGTATTCAAGGGACAGTACAGCGACTATCTAGAAATCGACGTGAAGACCTGGGAGCCCTATACAGCCCAGCAGCATTATATCTGCAATCATCTTTCCGAAGTCGACGGAGATCAGGCACTGGCCGAGACGTACCAGTTCTCGTTCTACTGGAAAATACCAGGGGACGACCCTAAAATAAACTCGCAGAACTCGGGCCGATATATCGATCGATACGAGCGCCGGAACGGTAAATGGCGGATCATCCATCGCGAGTTTATTCGTAATTTCTCATTCCCGATCGCCCCCGCGGGCTTCGGCACTATCGAGAATGGATGGCCCATGCCTTCTCAAAGCCGGAACGACCCGGCGTACCGAACGTTGAAGCCTAACGGCTAAATGCCTGCGCGACGAAACTGCTGCTAGCCACCACCAGCAACGAACATCCCGGTACTTGGTGGTGGATGCCGGCCTGGGTTGGGCGCGAGTCGTGCCCAGCCTCTCCGTAGAGCCAAGGGAAAGCCACCGCTTCCGGCCGATGCGGCACCGGCCCCTCTCTGGCCGTCTAGCCTCGGGCTTTGCCGAGGCTGGTCAGAGTGCCGTTCTTTATGTGAACTGAATTAGGTGACGAGGAAGCCTCTGCCGAATGATCTGCCGTCACGAAACCGCGGTGGGCGCTACGTGAGGCGAAGGGCCGGGAGTGGCCTAAGAGTTGCGGTCGTGAGCGTGCAGCGTCAAGATGGCGGGCGCGTCGGTGATGGTCGCGATGAGCATGGCGACGGCTCCAATCTTCGGTCCCTGGAGATCTTCCTTGCGGGCGAGGTGAGTGCAGTAGGCGGCGATCAGCAGATTCAAAGCCGCTCTGGCGGCCATCCAGTTGCCCTTGCGTTGTGCGAAAACAAGCCTGGGACAAGTGCCATGTCGGCGAGTCCCACGACTTGTACGGCTCTCGCGTGGTCGCCGAAGCGGAGGACCCTTGACATCTTCTGTGGGGCGACGGCGAGGGCAGCTCCTATCAATACAGTGACAAGGCCTACTCTCGTAGCCGCTCGGTCAGCCTCCTGCGCTCGCATCAGAACAGGCTTGTCGTGGCGTAAAGGCGCCAGTCGACCGCCCAGCCCACGTACTCACCAGGAGGAAAATTTGGCCGGTGCGGGCGGTGAGTCGTGACCGCGTTGATGCCGTGGGAGCGTCTCGGCGGGAAGGTGACGAGCTGTCAGACCGGCCGGCTGGCGGTGATCTACGTCCGGCAGAGCACCAAGCAGCAGGTCATCGACCATAGCGAGTCGACGCGCCTGCAGTACGCGTTGGCCGGCCGGGCGGCGGCGATGGGCTGGGCGGCGGCCAGGATCATCGTGATCGACGATGATCTGGGCAAATCCGGGTCCAGCGCGGTCGATCGGGCGGGTTTCCAGCGGCTGGTCACCGAGATTTCCCTGGGGCATGCCGGGCTGGTGCTGGGCACGGAGATGTCCCGCCTGGCACGATCGGGGAAGGACTGGTATCAGCTGATCGAGTTGTGTGCGCTGGCCGGTGCGCTGCTGGCCGATCTGGACGGCGTCTATGACCCGGTCCAGTACAACGACCGGTTGTTGCTGGGGTTGAAGGGGACGATGTCGGCGGCCGAACTCCATCTGATCAAGCAGCGGATGCAGGCCGGGCGGGTCAGCAAGGCCCGCCGCGGTGAGATGGCCATCGCGCTGCCGGCCGGCTATGCGCGCCGGCCCTCCGGCGAGGCGATGTTTGATCCGGACGAGCAGGTCCAGGCCGTGGTGCGGCTGGTCTTCGCGAAGTTCGCCGAGATCGGCACGGTCCAGGGGGTGATGCGCTATCTCGTGGAGCAG
>Ga0302325_10027109_pt1 | contig 11888 bp, 8 predicted proteins | sample Palsa_T0_2_FD_201948 | JGI IMG/M metagenome (GOLD analysis project Ga0302325, IMG submission 201948) | Peat permafrost microbial communities from Stordalen Mire near Abisko, Sweden - Palsa_T0_2 | ecosystem: Environmental > Terrestrial > Soil > Palsa > Peat permafrost | place: Sweden: Abisko... | reverse complement strand
TGGATTACATGATGGCGGACTTCGGCATTCCCTGCGATTCGAAAGCCAAGAGCCAGATACTGCTGCGGCTGTACAACTGGCTGCTCGACCGCTACCGGGCTGGAGAGACGGCGGTGCTCATCGTCGATGAGGCGCAAAACCTGTCAGACGAAGTGCTGGAAGAGATCCGCATGCTCACCAATCTGGAGACGTTTACCGAGAAGCTGCTGCAGATCGTTCTGGTGGGACAACCGGAACTTGAGCAGAAGCTGAAGCAACCGCAGTTGCGCCAACTGCGGCAACGCCTGACGCTGCGGGCCAAGACCCACGCACTGACCCTGGATGAGACCAAGGCATATATCCAACAGCGGTTGCGCATCGCGGGCTCGAACGGACAGCAGATTTTCGAACCCGAGGCGCTGGTGGCGATTCACCGCCACGCCCTGGGGATTCCGCGCGTGATCAACCTGCTGTGCGAGCACTGCCTGGTGAGCGCGTTTGTGGATCAGCAGAAGACGATTGGGTCCACCGTGGTGGATGGAGTGGCGCGCGATTTCGATCTGGGCGACAACACGACGTCTGGAGCGCTGACGACGTCGGCCCCGGCGGCGAATGCGGGCGCGGACAAGTTTGATCTGGTGGATGCGTTGCGGTCTCTGGCCACGCTGGCGGACCGCTTGCGACAGGAAGAAAAAGACCTCCCCGACGAAAGGAAGTTATGAGCCGAATTCATGAAGCGTTAAAAAAAGCCGAACAGGAGCGGGCTGCGGCCCAGGGAGCCGGGGTGCAACCCAGCTTCGCCACAACTCCGGTGGCCGATCCGCCGGTATTCACCGAGACGCCTGCGGCCCCTCTGTCCCCCGCCCATCCGGGACATTGACACGCTGCTGGCTCGCAGCGCCCAACTGGAGTGGAAGCCGGATCTGGCGACCATGCTATTTCTGAACAACGACGACAGTGCCCGCGGCACGGAGGAATTTCGCACGCTGCGTTCGCGCCTGTATCACCTGCGCGAGAAGATGCCGCTGAAGAAACTGCTGGTCACCAGCGCTCTGCCCAAGGAAGGCAAGTCATTCACCTCGTCGAACCTGGCGCAGGTTATGGTGCGGCAGCACGGACGGCGGGCGCTGCTGATTGATGCCGACCTGCGCGCGCCGCGTTTGCACACCATGCTAGGAACGACCTCGGACCCCGGCCTCTCCGATTACCTGCTGGGAAAGAACGACGAGTTTTCCATTATGCAGCGAGGCCCGCTGGAGAATCTCTTCTTCATCCCGAGCGGTACCGGAGCGGCGGATCCCGCGGAACTTGTAGGTAACGGAAGGCTGAAAGTGCTGCTGCAGCGGGTCGAACCGTTGTTTGACTGGATCATCATCGATTCGCCGCCCGCACTGCCGGTTTCGGACGCCAGCGTTTTGGCCAAGGTTTGTGACGGGGTACTCATGGTGGTGCGCTCGAATGTGACGCCGTCCGACATCGCCCGCAAGGCTCGTCAGGAATTCCCGGACCAAGCCCTGGTAGGGGTTGTATTGAACGGGACTCGCGAGGACGCGGTGCCCTATGCGCGTTACTACTACGAGTCCTACCAGAAGAAATCAACCACGACCAAGGCCTAGGGAGAAAGTCAGAAATTGATCCGGCTCTTCAACGTCTATTACCCGGTACGAACGCTGGTGCTTCTGGTGGTGGAGGCCCTGGTGGTGGGATCCTCCTTTCTACTGGCGACCTGGTGGCTGAATCAGGAGACGAGCTGGATTCTGCTGAACGTCGAGGGCGGCTACGTGAAGATCGTCGGCGTGACGGCGATCGTGCTGCTGCTGTCGCACGGCTTGGATCTGTACGATTCCTCCAGCCTGGTCGCCAAGTGGGATCAGATCTTCCGCCTGTTCCTGGTTCTGGGCCTGGTGGCTTTTTCACTGGCCGCGATTGACTTCGCCTATGGCTATTTTCTGCCAGGCCGAGTATTTCTTCCCGGCGAAAAATGGGGCCTGCTGGTGCTGGCGGTGATGCTGCTCGGCTGGCGGGCGGCGTACGCCTGGATTGTGCAGCAATCTTATTTCCGCGAGCGGGTGTATGTGCTGGGGACGGGAGATCGCGCACAGCGCTTGCTGAACGGCCTGCGACAGCGCTCGGAACTCGGCATCGAGGTTGTGGGATGGACGGGAAATATCGCAGGCGAGTTGACGCGGGAGACGGTAGCGGAGCATCTGGTCGGCCTGGCGCGGGAGAACGGCGTGCACCGGGTGATCGTGGCGATGCCGGACAGGCGGGGGACGCTTCCCGTGAAAGAATTGCTGGATCTGCGGCTCGCTGGCGTGAAAGTGGAAGAAGCGACCTCGTGGCTGGAGAAAATTTCAGGAAAAATTGAAGTGGAGCAGTTGTATCCGAGCTGGCTGATTTTCGCGGAGGGGTTCCGCTTCAGCAGTTTTTTTCGTCTGGTGCGGCGGGCGCTCAACTTTGGGGTGGCGTTGCTTGGGCTGGTGGTTGCGCTTCCGCTTTTGCCTTTCATTATGCTGGCGGTCAAGCTGGATTCTCCCGGTCCGATGGTGTACCGGCAGAAGCGCGTGGGCCGGGGCGGCGTGACGTTCTATTGCTACAAATTCCGCACTATGCGCGAGGACGCGGAGGCTGACACCGGTGCAACGTGGGCCACGGACGACGATCCACGCATCACACGCGGGGGCAAATTTCTGCGGATGTCCCGGCTGGATGAGATCCCGCAATTGTGGTGCGTGTTGAAAGGCGATATGCACTTTGTGGGCCCGCGCCCGGAGCGTCCGGAATTTGTGGAGTGGCTGGAACGTGAGATTCCGTATTACGGCGTCCGCCACACGGTGCGGCCTGGGATTACGGGTTGGGCGCAGGTGCAGTACAAGTACGGCAACACGCTGGAAGACGCGCGCGAGAAGCTGCAGTACGACCTGTTTTACATCAAGAATGCCTCCGTGGGTCTGGATCTGCTGATTCTGTTTCAGACCATCAAGATTGTCCTGCTCGGCCGGGGGGCGCAATGAGCTGGATATTCTGGACGGCTGCTGCCGGGATCGCCTACGCCTACGCGGGATATTTTGCATGGCTGTGGGTGCGCGCGCAATGGCATCCGCGGCCGGTGAAGCGCGCCGCGGGCGAGCCGCTAGTTTCGGTGGTGATGGTGGTCCGCAACGAAGAAGCGGGCCTGGCGTGCAAGCTGCGCAACCTGTTGGAGTTGGATTATCCTGCGGAGCGTTGTCAGATCGTGGTGGTCTCGGACGGATCGACGGACGGCACGGAAGCGATTCTGCGGGAGCATGCGCACAACCCTCGGGTGCAGATAATTCTGAACCAGCTTGCCGGCGGCAAGGCGCCGGGACTGAACGATGCCATGACCGTGGCGCACGGAGACATTGTGGTGTTCACGGACGCGCGCCAACGGATTGAACCGGGCGCGATTCGCCGGCTGGCGGAGAATTTCGCCGACCCTGAAGTGGGCGCGGTCAGCGGGGAACTCATGCTGGGGGATCCTGAGAACGGTGAGACTCGCCGGGGCATGGGGCTGTACTGGCAGATCGAGAAACGAGTGCGCGAACTGGAAGCGCGCGCCGGGTCGGTGGTGGGCGCGACGGGCGCGTTGTACGCGGTGAGGCGGGAGTTGGTGGTCAAGGTCCCGGCCGACACGCTGCTGGACGACGTATTCATTCCGATGAACGTGGCGCGGCAGGGATTTCGGGTGGTGTTTGATGAGCGGGCGAGGGCCTGGGATACTCCGGACCTCGGCGCGCAGCGCGAATTCCGCAGAAAAGTGCGGACGCTGACCGGCAACTACCAGCTCCTGCAACTTGCGCCCTGGTTGCTGCGGCGGGAAAATCCCCTGCGGTTTGAGTTCATCAGTCACAAGCTCACACGGCTGGTTGTTCCTTTTGCATTGATCGCGACTTTGATCACGGCGGCCTTTCTGCCGGGTCCGTTCTATCGCGTCGCTTTTTGGGGGCAGATAGGGTTCTATGGATTGAGCTTGCTGGGATGGACTGGGTTGAAGCTCGGTCCGGCATCGAAACCCGCCGAAGCTGCTTACACGTTTGCCCGGCTGAATATTGCCGCGCTGGTGGCTTTTGCGAACTTCGTTACCGGACACACAACTGTCTGGGTGCAGGCTCCGCTCCGCAAGGAGATTCCTCTGCGATGAGAATTCTGTGGGTCAAGGCGAACAAAATTCTCCCGGTGCACAGCGGTGGTGACTTGCGCTCCTTCAACATCCTGCGGCAGTTGGCAAAGAGCGAGGACGTAATTTTTTTCTCGTACTACGACGGACCTGCCGACGCGGAGTATGAGAGCAAACTGCAAGAGCAACTGCCCGGATCGATTTGCGTGAGCATGGGACGAGGGCAGTCTGGCCAGGTTTCCCGAGGGATCGATTATTTGCGGCGATTGCCTGAGCAGGCCCCCTACGCTGTGAGCCGGTTTGGTTCAGGCAAAGTGCGTGAGCGCTTGAGGAGTTGTCTGTCGCAGAAGCGGGCCGACGTGGTTGTGGCGGACTTTCTGGACTCTGCGGTAAATCTGCCGGAGTATCTGGAAGTTCCATCGGTCTTATTCCAGCACAACGTGGAGAGCGAGATCTGGCGGCGCCACGCGACCCACGGATCGAGCGGCTTAAAGAAGCTGATCTACGGGGTGGAATTCTCCAAGATGTTGCGCTACGAGAAAAAGGCCGTCACGCAGTTCGACCACGTCATTGCGGTCTCGGATCACGACAAGAAGCTCATGAGCGCATGGGTGGAAGCGAAGCGCATTACGGTTGTCCCGACCGGTGTGGACACTGAGCAGTTCTGCCCCGGCCAGCAGCCGGGACCGGAAAAACCTCTGGTCGTGTTTGTCGGCGCCATGGACTGGGAGCCGAATGTGGATGCGGTGAATTATTTTTGTGCGGAGATCTGGCCGAAGGTCCTGGCCAAAGTTCCGGGGACGCACTTCAGGATCGTCGGGCGGAATCCCGATCGCCGAGTTAGAGCACTCGCGGGGGCCTCGGTGGAAGTGACGGGGCGAGTTCCTTCGGTCGCGGAGCATCTGCGAGAGGCGTCGGTGGTGGTGGTCCCTCTGCGTGTCGGGGGCGGAACGCGCATCAAGATTTATGAAGCGATGGCGGTGGGCAAGGCCGTGGTATCGACGACAGTTGGCGCCGAGGGGCTCGATGTTCACCACCGGCAAGACATTGTGCTTTCCGATCAGCCGGACGACTTCGCGGAATCTGTTGCGGCATTACTGCGCGATGCGGGCGCCCGGGGCCGGTTGGGACGAGCCGCCACCGAACTGGCGGCAAAGCATGGCTGGCCTCTGATCGGCGCAAAATTTAAGGAGATCCTGCAGAACGTGATTGGGAAATCGTCCGCGGCCAACGCGGGCCAGGCTCACGCAGGCGAAGATTTTCAACAACACTCCGGCGGACCTGCTTCGACGGACCGTGGTTCGGCGGACCTGGTGAAGAGCAACTGAGCAAGAAGGCCGTAGCGGAAATGTGGCGTTGTCGCAACCGAGGAAAAAAGGAATCCTGATGGCAGTTCCGGAAAACAACGGATCGAGCGCCCGCTGGACACAGAGGTTCGCATTCACCCGCGAGCCCATGGCGGGTGCATTTTTCTGGTTGAGCGCGTTTTATCTGGTCTATTGCGCCCGGCCCGAGGACTGGATTCCGGGGCTCACCTACATTCCTCTGGCAAAAATCTCAGGCATTTTTGCGTTGCTGGGACTTCTGACCAGCGCGGGCCGGAGCAAGCGCGGCTTCCGGGATCTGCCTCGTGAAGCGTTTTATCTTCTCGGGATTATTTGTGTTCTGTTCGCCTCGGCGCTGCTCTCCACGATCTGGAAAGGCGGCGCGTTTTTCAAGACGTTGGATTTTTCCAAGGTGCTGGTCGCCTGGGTGCTGACTTTTCTGGTGGCCTCGAACTTTGAGAGATTGCGGCGAATTATTTTCATCCAATCGGCGTCAGTCGCTGTGATTGCCGTAGTGTCGGTGCTGAAGGGTCGTTCTCATCCCCGGCTGGAGGGCGTGATTGGAGGCATCTATTCTAATCCCAACGATCTGGCATTCGCCATCGTGCTGTCGCTCCCGTTCTGCTTCGCGTTCCTGCTCAGGACGCGCAGCCTGCCGCGCAAAGCCGCGTGGGGCGTCGCCATGCTGGCTATGTGCACGGCGTTGTTTCTGACGGCATCGCGCGCCGGATTTATCGATCTGCTGGTTACAGGCACGGTCTGTCTGTGGATTTTCGGCGTCAAGGGGAAGCGAATTCACCTGGTCGCCGGCGCCGCGCTGGTGGCGCTGGTGGTTGGATCGGTGGCGGGCGGGCGTTTGAAGGATCGATTCCTGGATATTTCGGGCAGCGATCTGCAAAACGGAGTCGATGTCAGCGCCTACGACTCCTACGAACAACGCCGGTTTCTCATGGTCAAGAGTCTTGAGGGGATTGTGCACTATCCCCAGGGAATTGGGCAGGGAAACTTCGTGGTGTATTCGGGAACGTGGCGGGAAGTTCACATGTCGTATCTGCAGATCGCGGTGGAGGGCGGGATTGCCGCTCTGGTGCTCTATCTGCTCTTTTTCGCACGCGGTTTCAGCAATCTCCGGCGATTGCGCCGGGTTCCCGGCCTCGACCCGGAAATAGCGCTGTTTGCGGGGGCGTTGTACGCCACGCTGATCGGCTTCGTCGTAGGGGCGCTGTTTGCGCCGGAGTCATACCAGTTCTTTCCTTATTTTGCGGTGGCTTACACGTCCGTGATGCTGGTGATCGTCAAGGAACAAGGACGATCAGACGAATCCCCGCCAGATTCGTCTCGCCCGCCCAAGCGCTGGTTGAGTGTGCATGACCGCGCCGACGAGTTGGCGACAGCTCGCCGAGGCACGGACGAGGCGTCGACTATGCATACTGGCCTGTGGCGAGATCCGCGCTGATTTTCCCCGCCTGGCCCTGCGGGTGGGTTGCGCAAAGGCGGTTGTGAAAGGATAGTGCATGTGCGGCATAGCCGGAATGGTTCAGACGCATCCCGACGGCGCGGTTGATCACGCGGCCATTCACCGGATGTGTGAGGCCATCGTGCACCGCGGTCCTGACGACGAAGGAATCTTCGTGAAGGCGGGCGTTGGACTGGGTATGCGCCGGCTGAGCATTATTGACCTGGCCGGCGGACGCCAGCCGGTTTTCAACGAAGACCAGACGGTCTGGATTGTTTTCAACGGGGAAATCTACAATTTTCCCGAGCTGCGCGCTGAACTTGAGAAGCGCGGCCACCGCTTTTACACCCACAGCGATACAGAAGTAATCGTGCACCTGTATGAAGATTTCGGCGCCGACTGTGTAAACCAGCTCCGAGGCATGTTTGCGTTTGCACTGTACGACGAGCGCCGCGGCAAGCTCGTGATGGCGCGCGATCGTCTCGGAAAAAAGCCGCTGCACTATGCGCTGGCGGGCAACCGATTCCTGTTCGGTTCTGAGATCAAGGCCATCCTCGCCGTGGCTCCGGAACTGGCCAGGGTGAACCAGGAAGCGCTGCTGCAATACATGTATTTCGGTTATATTCCAGACCCCATCACGGCTTTTCTGCCGATTCAAAAGCTGCCGCCCGGACATCTGCTTGAGCTCGAAGGGGGCAAGATTCGCGTGCGCCAGTATTGGGATTTGCCGGAATACAGCTCGCACCCGCCTCGCAGCGAGGAAGAATGCCTGGAGGAGATGGAGTGGCGGCTCGCTGAAGCAGTGCGCATCCGTTTAATTTCCGACGTTCCTCTCGGTGCGTTGCTGAGCGGAGGAACCGATTCCTCCACGGTAGTCGCCCTGATGGCGCGGGCGAGCTCGAAACCGGTGAAGACCTTCTCGATTGCATTCGCCCACGACGATTTCAATGAATCTCACTATGCTCGCATTGTGGCGGAGCGCTTTGGCACGGAGCATCACGAGTTGGTGGTCGAACCGAACATTCTGGAAACCGTTGACACGCTAAGCCGCTCGTTGGAGGAACCGTTTGGCGATTCCTCGATGCTGCCGACGTATTACGTTTCCTGCATGGCCCGGAAACATGTGACCGTGGCCTTGTCGGGCGATGGGGGCGACGAGATTTTCGCGGGATACGACCGTTATGAAATCAATCGTCGCCGGGGAGCATTCGATCGGGTTCCGGGTTGGGCGGGGCGCTGGTACCGTCAACAAGTCTTTCCGTTGTTGCCGAAGAACATGCGCGGGAGAAGGCTTTCTTACAGCATGTCGCTGCCCTGGCGGGAGCGCTACGTAGATAGCATCTCTTTCCTGCCGTTGCTGGAGAGAGACTTCCCACTCTTGTCCAGCGAGTTCCGGGAAATATTGCGATCCGGAGACAATCCGGCGAACGTGATGTACCGGTATTTTGATCAAGCTCCGGCGACGGACCCGGTCGACCAAATGTTGTACGTGGATACGAAAACCTACATGGTCGGCGACATTCTGACCAAGGTCGACCGCATGAGCATGGCAACGTCACTCGAGGTGCGCGTTCCCATTCTCGACCACCTGTTCGTGGAGTGGGCTACGGGCCTGCCTGCGGAATGGAAACTGCGCGGCGCGCAGCAAAAATATATTCTCCGTAAACTGGCCGACCGGGTGGGCGTGCCGCACGAAGCCCTCTACCGGCCGAAACAGGGATTCGCCATGCCGCTGGTGCACTGGATTCGGCACGAATTGAAGGACCTGATTCTCTCGGTTCTGCTGGAGCCGCGCACGATGCAACGCGGCTACTTCGATCCCGTGGGCGTGAAGCGGCTTCTCGACGAGCACTTTCGCGGGCACCGCGACCACTCTGGCGGAATCTGGCGCCTGCTGATGCTGGAACTGTGGCATCGGAATTTTCTGGAGAGAATTCCTGTGACGGAATTTGGTGCCGAACCCTACAGTGTTACGAGTGTGGCTGGGAATCTGGGATGACTTTGCCCGCTCAGCGTTCATCCCCGGCTGGGTTGGCACCGCTTCCAGCCGGGCCAGCACCTGACGCCAAGACTTCACCCGCCTTCCCGCATCCCATCTTTCTCATGGTCAACAGCCTGGAGACAGGAGGGACGGAGCGTCAGTTCGTTGAGCTGGCGCGCTCGTTGAAGAACGCTCATTGTTCAGTGCAAGTCTCGTGCATACAAAAAAAAGGGCCGTTCCTCGATAGCCCCGCGCTCGCTGCGGTCGGCGAGTTGCATCAGTTTGGTCTTGGAGGCAGCCTTTATGGACTGCACTCCATGCGAAGCCGCTGGCGATTGATGCGTCATCTGCGAAAATCGGAAATTGAGGTCGCTCACGCTTTCGATTTCTACTCGAATCTATTGATGATTCCGTCCGCCAGGCTGGCGCGCACCCCGGTGGTGATCGGCAGTCAGCGGCAGCTCGGGGATCTGCTGACGCGCACACAGTTCCGCGCCCAGTTGGAGATGTTTCGCTGGTGTGACCGCGTCGTGTGCAATTCGCAAGCGGCCGCGGACCGGCTGCTGCAAGTGGGCCTGTCGGGACACAAGCTGGCAGTAATTGGGAATGTTCTGCCGCCAGAGGCGTTTGCAGAGAGCGTGCCGGCTCTGGAACGCCGTGAAGGGACTGTTCGGGTGGGGATGATTGCGCGCATGAATCACAGATACAAGAACCAGGGCAGTTTTCTGCGGGCGGCTGCTCGGCTCGGGCGGCGATTCTCTGACGTGGAGTTTCTGCTTGTCGGGGATGGACCGCTGCGCGCGGACCTGGAGCGCGAAGCGACCGAGTTCGGTTTGCAGAGCCGGGTTCATTTTCTGGGAGATCGCCGCGACATACCGGCAATTCTCGCGAGCATGGATGTATCGGTCGTACCGTCCGCCTCGGAAAGCCTCTCAAATGTGATGCTGGAATCGATGGCGGCCGGAGTGCCGGTGGTGGCGACGGCGGTTGGGGGAAACGTTGAACTGGGCGGCGACGGGCGAGCGCTGCTGGTTTCTCCGAATGACGAAGGGGCCCTCACGGACGGACTAGAAGCCCTGCTGGCCGATGACAAACTCCGCCGGACAATCTCGCAGAAGGCTCGTCAGTTTGCGCAGGAGAACTTTAGCGCGGAGCGAATTCGGAAACAATATTGCGAACTTTATTCTGACGCTCTGGGTGGTCGAAGCCAGCGCAGCCGCTCAACCCGATGATGCTGACCTGTTCCCATAGATGCTAGTCAGCTATAACAGCTGACGGCTTCTGCTCATCTTGTTCCAGACAGGTTCTGTGCCACAACTCCAGGTTCAGCAGGCGCCAGATGCGGTCGGCATGATCGCGATATTTGGAGTGGTGCTCCTCGAATAGGCGCTCCACCGCGGAGCGCTCAAACAATCCGCGCTCCATGGACCGTGGTTCCAGAAGCAGCTTGCGGATCGAGTCGAATTGCGACCCGGCCAGCCAGCGGCTCCACGGCGTGGGGAAGCCCAGTTTCGGACGGTAAAGAATGGAGTGTGGCAGCAGATCTTCGACGGCCTTTTTTAGGATGCGCTTGCCCGCGAATCCTCCGAGCTGAAGATTCTGCGGAATGTTCGTCGCGAATTCCACCAGAGGATGGTCGAGGAAAGGAACCCGGCTCTCGATCGACGCAGCCATACTCATGTTGTCCTGTTTCATCAGCAGTTCGACCAGGTAGGTCTTGATGTCGGTGTAAAGCAGACGGTGCAGCATCTCGCCGGAGGAATGCTCCCAATACTCCAGGACGTTCCGATACGCCGCTCCGGAGACACACCGCCTGCGGACGTCGTCGGTGAGCAATGTGGATTGATCGCTCTCACTGAATGCAGAAAAAAAGTTGTCGAAGTAGAACGAGGCCCACGAATTGCCGTTGCGGGCGAGAAACGTATGGGACAGCTTGCGTCGAACGGTAGCGCCAATCCAGGTGGAATCGGCAATGGATCCGCGAATGCCCCGGCGAATCGCGCCCGGTACGAGGTTGCGATAAATGCCGTCCCAGGCAGCGTTCTTGAGCGTGAAGGCATAGCGGGTATAGCCAGCCAGAGTTTCGTCGGCTCCCTCGCCGGTCAAGACGACCTTCACCCGCTCATGTGCGAGTCGTGCCACAAAGTAAAGAGCGACGCTGGAGGGCCAGACGATGGGCTCGTCCTCGTGTCGGATGAGTTGCGGCAGCGTGTCGAAGAAATCCTGCTGGCTGACGAGCACTTCGTGGTGAATGGAATTCAGATGCTGGGCAACAATGCGGGCGTAGGGGAGTTCGCTGTATTCGTCCTCGGAATAGCCAACCGAGAAAGTCTCAACCGGAGCGCGGCGAATCTTCGTCATCAAGGCGGCCACGGCGCTCGAATCGACTCCGCCGCTGAGGAATACCCCGAGCGGGACATCACTCATCAAGTGACTGCCTACGGATTGTTCCAGCATTTCCCGGAAGGTCTGGATGTAGTAACTCTCGGGTCGTGAGACTTCGCTCTGATTTACTGGCAGATCCCAGTAGCGCTCAATCCGGACTCGGCCGTTCGCTTCCACCTCCATCCAGTGCCCGGGCATCAGCTTGCGAATTTCGTGATAGAACGTCTGTTCGCCGGAGAGATATCCGAACGCCAGATATTCGGGCAGGACCGTGCGATCAAACCGGGCTGCGCTTCCGTGTCCGCTTCCAGGTCCGGCGAGAACCACTTTGATTTCCGAGCCCCATATGATCCGCTCAGCATCCAGCCGATAGTAAAGAGGCTTGATTCCCAGCCGGTCGCGAGCGATGAACAGACGCTGGCGGCGGGCGTCCCAGATCGCGAAGGCGAACATGCCGCGCAGATGCTGCACGCAGTCTGTTCCGTACTCTTCATACAAATGAACGATGGTTTCCGTATCGCTGTGAGTACGGTATTGGTGCCCAAGGGCCTGCAGTTTCTCGCGCAACGCGGCATGGTTGTAGATTTCACCGTTGAAAACAATCCAGACCGTGCCGTCTTCGTT